>WNGK01000055.1_pt1 | contig 169450 bp, 128 predicted proteins | sample 5400601 | NCBI WGS metagenome assembly WNGK01 (sample SAMN13153376, study PRJNA577476) | soil metagenome | isolation source: 60 cm soil or saprolite under Garry oak tree replicate 1 | place: USA:California | collected 2016-06-15 | reverse complement strand
GCCTCAATTCTGCCATAAGGATCAATAATTGCGCTGATCCCTGTATTGGCGGTCCGCACCATGTAACTCCGATTTTCGACGGCTCGAACAACGCCCATCCGCAGATGCTGGAAGGGCGCTGAAGATTCACCAAACCAACCGTCATTCGTGATAACTACGACAAGCTCGGAACCGCGCTTAACGAACTGGCGAATCAAATCGGGGAAAATGCTCTCGTAACAAATGGCCGTCGAGAGGCGATGGCCGTCCAGCGGGCTGATCGTGTATTCGGTTCCTGGCGCGAAGTCTCCCACTTGTCTGGTCAGACTCTCTGCAAAGAACAGCAGACGCTTAAACGGGATGTATTCGCCAAAGGGAACAAGGTGCATCTTGTCATAGCGGGAAACGACCTCCCCGTGGGGGTTCAAGATGGCGGCGCTATTCGAGGGGCCTTCGCCAATCGTATCGATGTAGCCAACTAGCAGGTACGCCCCCAGCTTTTCTGCAATCCGCCGCATGCGTCCGCGAAATTCCAAGTCGGTGAGATAGAAAGGAGCAGGCGTTTCGGGCCAGACAACGAGCTTGGGTTCACTGTCCTCTCTAGTCGATAATGCGCCCAATTCGGTGAGTAACTCGTCCGCGTCAGGCTTCTGCCAGGGCTGATCGAGTGAGATGTTGGTCTGCACCAGTCGCACCGGAATGGGCTCCAGCGAAGGCGTTTCGTGGATTATCGGCAAAAACCATCCAATTGCGATCGCAACAGCGGCCACGGCAATGCACGTCTTACTGCGGTGTATTGCGCCGTAGGCGATGACGCTGTTCACAGCCGTGGCAATGAAAGAAAGACCGTAGATGCCCGTCCAGGCCGCGACTTGAAGGATGCCGGAATACGGGACCAGGGCATAGCCGGACAACATCCAGGGAAAGCCCGAAAACAAGTGCGCTCGCAGCAACTCGACCGTAACCCACACTGGAGCGGCGAAGAAAACGCCTCGGCCCCCGAGTCTTCGGACGACGACATACAGGCCAACTCCGAAGAGCACGAAGTAAAGCGCGTAAGTGACCGCAAACAGAACGCCAACCCCAACAGCGAGCGGAACTGACAATCCGCCGAAGGTAACCATCGTTTCGGTAATCCAGTAAAACGTGCCTGAGAAGAAGATCAGGCCTGCTGTATAAGAGGAGGCCACGATACGGCGGGGATTCGACTCGCGTGCAATCGTGATGAGAAGCGGTACCAGGGCGATCCAGGCAAGTGGATAGATATCGGGCTTGGGGAGAGAAAGAACGAGAAGAGTTCCAGTAGCGATGCCATAGAGAATGGGGAGCCTCAGGCGCCACAGCATGGGCTCGCGCTCATTGACGGAGATATGGGCAAAGCAATTTCGAATCTCCAATTTCCAATGCGGACTTTCCATTAGTCAATTTGCGATAGGTTACCGCGGTGGGTGAGGGCTTTCCATCACCCTCATTTTTTCAGCATAGGACGATAGCCAGCGTTTTCCAGTTTCTTCTTGGCTTCCTCCGCTTCGATCATGTTGGCGAACGGCCCGATCTGGACCCGGTAGAATGGACTGCCATCACCCCGCGCAGGTCCGAGGATGAACCCGCGGAACCCTTTCTTTTTCAGATTGTCGAGCAGCCTACTGGCATCGGAAGACTTCCGTAGTGCTGCAATTTGGTAATTGATGACTGCTTTTGTAAGAGTGGCCGATTCGGCCGCCTTTGAGTCAGCGGCAGGCGGACTGGATTCAGTCTTAGGCGGCTCCAGCGTGGGTCGCTTTTCCTTCTCGACGGATTCGAAGAAAGTCAGCTCCGGCCTTTCTTCTCTCGGCGGCTGGGCTACAGCCTTAACGACGTTTCCCTCCGCGGCAATCGCAGCGAACTTCTGCCCCTGCGCGCGTCCAACGAGCATTCCGAGAATGAAAAAGATCGAACACACCACGACGATTCCCGTGAAGACAAGAAGCGTGAAGCTGTGACCTTTCCACGTTGTTTGCTCTTCCATCATCTATCCTTTTGCTCCTCCTCGCGCCTTGAGGAAGTAATCCATGATGTCGATCGGCAGCGGAAAAATAATAGCCGTATTTTTCTCCACGCCGATCTCGGTCAAAGTTTGCAAATACCGAAGCTGAAGCGCCACCGGTTGCCCTGAGATGATGGCCGCAGCATCCGAGAGCTTTTGGGCCGCATCGGCTTCGCCCTGCGCGTGAATGATCTTGGCGCGCTTTTCACGTTCGGCCTCGGCCTGCCGTGCCATGGCGCGCTGCATGTTTTCCGGCAGGTCGACTCCCTTGATTTCCACGAGCGCCACCTTGATTCCCCAGGGATCGGTATGCTGGTCCAGGATCTCCTGGAGCCGCTGGTTCAGCTTCTCGCGCCTGCTCAGAAGATCATCGAGTCCGACCTCACCGAGGACAGACCGCAGCGTTGTTTGAGCGAGCTGCGAGGTCGCATACAGGTAATTCTCTACCTCTACGATGGCCCGGGAGGGGTCCACTACTCGAAAATAAACAACCGCGTTCACTTTGACGGTGACGTTATCCTGAGTAATGACGTCCTGTGTTGGGACATCCAGCGTGATCGTACGGAGACTGACTCGGACGATGCGATCAATGGGCCAGAACACCCAGATCAGGCCCGGTCCCTTCGGCTCCGAAATCAATCGGCCAATACGAAAAATCACACCTCGCTCATACTCGCGGAGGACGTTCAGCGAGTTGAATATCCAGATGAGAAAGATCACCAACACAACTAACAACAATGTGAATTGATCCATTTGCGTCCCTCTCAATCATTGACGGTTTCAACTTTGATTCTGAGTCCGTGCACTTCTACCACACGCACCCTGGAACCTGCCGGGATCGGCTTTTCTGAATAGGCGTTCCAGTACTCGCCGTGCACCAGAACTTTGCCGTCGTTGTGAATGTCGGATTTGGCGACACCAAGTTCGCCAATCATGCCTTCCTCACCCGTAACCGATTTCCGTTGGTGTGAAAGGTAAACCAGCCGCACAAGAAAAACAGTAATGAATGCGAGAGGAATCGCCACGGCCAAGGTGGTGCCCAATTGAATGCGAAGTTGCGGGATCGGACCTCTAACCAACATCAGGGCGCCCGCAACCATCGCCACGATCCCGCCAAGTGCAAGAATGCCGTGACTGGCAACCGTGGCCTCCAGAACAAACATCCCAATCGCCAGAAGAATCAGCGCCGCGCCGGTCCAATTCACCGGGAGCAGGTTAAAAGCAAATAGAGCAAGAACGAGGCTGATGCCACCAATGACGCCGGGCAGGATGAGGCCTGGGTGTGTGACCTCAATGTAGAGTCCCAGCAGGCCCGCGAGCGCCAGCACAAAGGCGAGATTGGGATCCAGAACGCGGGAGAGAATCTTTTGTCGTGCGGACATTTCGAAGGCCTCGATGGGCGCGCCGCGCAGATTCAGTGTGGTCGTTCGGTCGTCAAACCGCCGAATCTCTTTGCCGTCGTAGCGCTCGATGATTCCAGGAACATCCGAGATCACGGCATCAATCAGGTTTTCCTTCAACGCCTCCTCGGCCGTGAACGACTGGCTTTCCGACACACCGAGCTCAGCCAAATGGGCGTTTCGGCCGCGTTTGGCCACATAACTTCGAATGTAGGCGGTCGCATCACTGAGGATCTTCTTTTCCATGACGTCATCGATCTTTTGACCGGTGCTGGACACAGGATGCGCGGCGCCACTGTTGGTTCCAGGCGCCATTACCGCAACGTCACCAGCCAGTAAGATGAAAAACCCGGCTGAGGCTGCGCGCGCGCCATTTGGTCCAACCCAGGTGATTACCGGGACAGATGAAGAAAGGACCGCTTCGACAATCTCGCGCATGGAATCAATGAGGCCGCCGGGCGTGCTGAGTCGGAGAATCACAGCCCGCGCACCGATGTCCTTAGCGTGATCCAAGCCTTCCTTGACATAATCGGCGCTGACGGGATGAACAATGTCTTCGAGGTCGATCTGGACGATGACCGGCGCCTGTGCCGGTGTCGCCGGTACGGCAACTGCCATAGCTTCGGGGGCTAGATTTTCAAATGAGAAAACCAGAACCGTGCTGCCCTCCGCGTGAGCTGTGCTCGCGGCGGCCAGCACGAGAACCATATATATGAAGATGCGCCTCAGCACACTGCGATTATACTGAGGGTGAGTTCCCTATGCGAATTGCGATTGATATTCGTAAAATTAATGAATTCGGAGTGGGCACGTATATTTGGAATCTCCTGCGCAATCTCGCAGTGGTTGATGATCGCAATGAGTACCTGCTGATTGGATCCCACCGCCACTTCCATGAACTCGGACCACTTCCAGGGAATTTCAGACAGCTCTATCTACCGGATGAAGAGACCTTCTGGAAAAGGCAGTTCGCAATGCTACTCGGCGTGCGCCGGCAGCGTGTGGATCTCCTGCATGTTCCACATCATGATGCCCCGTTTTTCAATCCATCGAAGCTCGTCGTGACAGTTCACGACTGCGTTCACGTGAAGTTTCCGCAAGAGAATTCGTCGAAGTTTCAGAACTATAGAAGTTATCTTCGGACCAAGAGAGTGGTCGAAGGCGCAAAGCACGTTTTGGCTGTTTCGAATTCAACAAAGGAAGATCTGATCAATATTTTCGGCCTGCCTGAAAGAAAGATCTCGGTCATTCACAATGCCCTGGATGAGCGGTTCGCGTTCAATCACGCTGCGGAAGAGAGAAAGCAGGTGTTGGAGCGGTATCAGCTTAAGGAACCATTTGTGCTTTACTCTGGAAAGATCCGCCCCCACAAGAACCTTCATCGGCTGATTGAAGCGTTCGCGGTCCTGAAGAGCGAGCTTACCGAAGACGACCGGTACAGGAACCTGAAGCTCATCATCATTGGCGATGAGTTGAGCAAGCACCAGTACCTGCGTTTGACCGTGGTCCGCAGCGGCGTCCAACAGGATGTCCGATTCTTTGGCTTTGTTCCGTATCCAATCCTGCGAGTGTTTTACCAGTCCGCCGCGCTTTTTGCATTTCCGTCGTTATACGAAGGCTTCGGACTGCCTCCGCTGGAGGCCATGGCCAACAGGACGCCCGTGATCGCATCCAACACATCATCGCTGCCCGAAGTGCTGGATGACGCGGCCTTGCTGGTGAACCCGGAAAACGTTTTTGATATTGCGCGCGGGATGAAGCTGATCCTTTCGGACGATCTCCTCCGCCAGAAGCTGGTCCAAAAGGGCATCGAGCAGGTTGCGAAATTTTCCTGGAAGGTAGCGGCCCAGAAGGTGGTCGAGACTTACCAGCTCATTGGAGAGGGTGAACGGGAAAGATGGCGCCGTAGCCCGATTTCGGGAACTACTGCGAAATAAGCCGCTAGTTTCCTTTTTTCAGGGGAACACCTTGCGACTCTTCCCAGAACTTAAACTTGGAAACCGAGGCGATTCGAGTGCCGGGAGTATCTATTCTCGTCGTCGATGTACCTCGCGTGATGATGAGGGCCTGGCCGACGATACTGACGGATTGCGGTCCGGGCCGGATATCCATCGTGATCGTCTTGCGCGCCATTGGCGTAACAAATTTGTCGATTTCGGCAGCGCTGGCCTTGATGATGCCCTCATCGAATCTGTCGCCGGAGTTGATCTTGTCCGCGATGGTAAATACGCCAAGACTGGTGGTCCCGCCGCTCAAGACTTCGATGACCGTAGTGACTTCCGCCGGCAGACCAAAATCTTCCGTCATCGCGATTCGATGATGAAGATCAAACGAGAACTTCCCGCCTTTCTTTGTATAGGGCAGCTTGATCAGGACTCCGGCGTTCGGCTGGCGGGTGATCACAACATCGTAATATGATGAGCCGCTGCTCTCACCTTTACCCATCAACAAATTCTGCCTGGCGCGCACATCGAATTGGAGATCCTTTGCCTCCTGAGCAAATGGGGTCAATGCCAGAAGCAAGCAGATAACCGCGGAAATCATTCATCCTCCCGAGGAAGTTCCTAGACTATAACATGAACTTCGATTTCCAGAACCTCCCCTTCGATAATGCGGAAAGCCGCAGTCCGCGGGCGTTCCGGTTCGGCGAGTGAAACGATGAGGTGGGCGGCTTCGGGGTAGTATGCGTGCTCAATATCGCGTTTCGATAGTTCCGCCGGGCCGGATGGATGCGAGTGGTAAATGGCGACTAGTTGTTCCCCGATCTTCCGCAGCTCCCTCCAGACGCGGATCAATTCAGCCGGGTCCATCTCATATTCCGAGGAACTCGCCTTCGCGTTCTCCACTGGGATAAACCGCAAGCCGTCGGGCCTGAAGCCTACGACCAGGCCACATCCCTCCTGTGGGTAACACTTCTTCGCGTGTTCAATGACTTCTTCCAGAAGACCTGGCGCCAGCCTGAGGTTCATATGTGATTTCTTGCGGCTTCTGGGGACCGCTGAGCGTGTAAATCGTGACCGGTTCTCTCATGCCGCGGATCGATACGCTTCGTTCCGAGTGGAAGCGCAGGCGCGGATCTTGTCCCACCGCGCAGTGAACCGCTTTCGAAACTACAATGGAGAGAGCTTCGGCTTGACCGCACAAGCGTGCGGCCAGATTGACGGAGTTTCCGATAGCTGAATAATCGAGATGTTGCGGCGAGCCGATGTTTCCAATGACGGCGGGTCCGGTATGGATACCAATTCCCAATCGGCGGATACTCTCCATACCATCCGAATTTCTCAGTTGAACGCTTTCCAGAATGCGCAAGGCACAAAGGCAACTCTGAAGTACCATCTCCGGGCCGTCAAAGATGGCCATGACACCATCTCCGCCGAACTTATCCACGTAGCCGCCGTGATCATGAATGATGTGCACTTGCTCGGCCAGAAGCGAACTGACAAGAGTGAACAAATGGTTCGGCTCCATGAACTCAGAAAAGGCCGTGAAACCGCGTATATCCGTGAAACAAATTGCAATATCACGCTCCTCGGGGGGCGGCAGGTTTCCGGTGATCGAGGCGGACTCCACAACCTCCAGGGTTCGCTTTGACAGATACTGGTGGAGCACACGGCGTGCCCGTTCCAGCCGCTGGAAGTACTCCATCCTCTGCAGATGGCCGTTGAGCCGCGCTCGGAGGATCACGATGCTGACGGGTTTGTGGATCAAATCGTCGCAGCCTGCTGCAAAAGCTTCCGAGAGGCCATGCTCGCCTGTACCGGTGATGAAGATGATCGGGGTAGTCTGATATTGTTCAAATCCACGGAGCGTGTGGCAGACTTCGATACCGTTCATCCCGGGCATTTCCAGGTCAACCAGGAAAGCGTCAATGTGCCTGTCCTGCGCTAGCATAATTGCCGACTCACCCGAGTCTGCCTCGACGATTTCGTATCCGTCACTCTCCAAAAGGCTGGATAGCGTTTTGCGGATAGCCCGGTCGTCGTCGGCAATAAGGATGATTCGCTTATGGACTTTCACGCGGTCCATTGTTACCACGAGAGCATGGGCGACAAAACGGAAAATATGGAGAGAGTCACCGCGAATTGCACGGACGACGCGGATATCAATCCGGATCTGCAATCTGCAGCAGCAAAACGGTTTCAGGTCACTCGTCCTTCAGCAATCCCTTCAATTGTTGCCGGAGTTCAGGCGTGTCCTTGTGTCCGTGCTCCTGCACGGCGTGGCGCACGGCCACCGTCAGCACTTCTTCCTCGGTTCCGGAGATGGCCAACGAACAGTTCTTTTCGCTGGGAAACAGTCGACAGTCTATGACTTTCCTCTTCCGTCCGGAGTGTTCGGACATAGTTTTCCTCCTTTTGAATAATGCTTAGTCGTCAGCTTCATTTTAGCGCCCCCCAGCCGTTCCGGGAATCGGACAGGCGGGGGGGTTCACTATTTCTGGGCGCGGCGGAGGAAGGCCGGAATCTCAAGGTCAGGTACTGGGATGGATGTCTTCATGCCGAGACCGGCCGCGGCTGTGGCGGCCATGGCATTTTCGCCGCGCTTGTCGAAACCGGTGGCAATGACGGTGATTTTGATCTCGCTCTTCATGGTTTCATCCAGCACAGCGCCGAAAATAATGTTGGCTTCGGGATCCGCAGCGTCATGAATGATGCCGGAGGCTTCGCTGACTTCGTGCAGCAGGAGATCGTGGCCACCGGTGATATTGATGAGAACGCCGCGGGCGCCGTGAATCGAGGTCTCCTCGAGCAGGCGGCTTGAAATGGCTCTTTTGGCCGCCTCGACTGCGCGGTTCTCCCCGGTTGCGGCGCCGGTACCCATGAGCGCCATGCCCATGCCAGCCATAACTGTCTTGACGTCGGCGAAATCGAGGTTAATGAGGCCAGGCACAGTGATTAAATCGGAAATCCCCTGTACAGCCTGACGCAGGATATCGTCGGCGATTCGGAAGGCATCAAACAGGCTGGTGCCGCGCTCGAGCGTGGAGAGCAGTCGTTCGTTTGGAATCGTGATGACGGTGTCCACGCACTCCTTCAAATCCGTCAGACCATTTTCGGCCTGTATCATCCGCTTTTTCCCTTCGAACGCGAAAGGTTTCGTCACGACAGCGACCGTCAGCGCGCCCAGCTCAGCGGCAAGGCTGGCTACGATGGGAGCGGCTCCGGTCCCGGTGCCGCCGCCCAGGCCGGTAGTCACAAAGACCATATCCGCGCCCTGCAACGCCTCGATCATTTTTTCGGTATCTTCGAGGGCGGCCTGGCGGCCAATTTCGGGGTTGGCGCCGGCTCCGAGACCTTTGGTGAGCTTGGCTCCAATCTGGAGCTTGACAGGGGCTCTGGACTGTTTCAAAGCCTGCATATCGGTATTCGCCACAAGAAACTCGACGCCGTCGAGTCCAGCAGAAATCATGCGGTTGATCGCATTCGAACCACCGCCCCCCACTCCGACGACCTTGATGCAAGCCCCTATACGAACTCCTTCTTCGAACAGGAACCGGATGGACGTATCGACGGAATCATTGGCCGCCGCTGTTTCTCGGTTTTTCATAAAAAGCTCCTGAATTTCGAGACCAATTTCTTGAATCCCGAATTCGAATTTTCGTGAAAGTCGTGTGTCTTTCTTCTTCGTTCTCCATACAAAACCAAACCTGTGACCGTTGCGAATTCCGGTCCCATCAGCTGAGGCCTGTTTTCGAGCAGTGATTCGCCAAAAGCAGCCGGTACTCCGATCCGTACCGGCAAATCCAGAAGTTCTTCAGCCAGATCGGCGAAACCCTTCAACATCGCGCCGCCGCCGGTCAACACGAGGCCGGCGCCGGCCTGACGTTCATAGCCGGCACTCCGGATCTCATTCCGCACGATGTGCACCATTTCTTCAGCGCGGGGCTGAAGAATGTCGCTCAAGACTTGCGGTGCGACCGTACGCGTATGGCGTGAGCCGACACCAACAACCTCGAAGAGCTTGTCGTTTTCAATCATGGATGGCAATGCGCAGCCCTGTTCGCGCTTCAGGCGCTCGGCTTCCGGTATGGACGTGCGCAGACCGACGGCGATGTCATTGGTGAAGAACTCTCCGCCCAGTGGAACGACAACGGTGTGGCGGACGGCGCCGTGGTGATAGATCGCCACATTCGTTTTTCCACCGCCGATGTCCACCAGCACACATCCAAGTTCCTTTTCATCTTCCGTGAGAATCGCTTCGCCAATAGCGATCGGCTCCAAAACGGTATCGCCAACCAGCAACCCGCTGCGATTCACCGCCGTCACGACGTTCTGCGCGGCTGTCGTCGAGCTGGTGACGATGTGCACGTTGGCTTCGAGACGCGTGCCAAACATGCCGATGGGATCGCCGATCCCTTGCTGATCGTCGACGATGAACTCCTGAGGCAGGATGTGAATGATCTCGCGGTCAGGCGAGAGCGCAATCGCCCTCGCGGTCTCGATCACGCGCCGCACATCGTCACTGTTGATCTCGCGCGACCTGGTGGGAATGGAAGTCACGCCTCGGCTGTTGAAACTTCGGATGTGCGGTCCGGCAAGGCCGACATAGACCATCTCGACCTCGCAGCCGGCCATGGATTCGGCCTCGCTGATGCTCTTTTTGATCGACACGACGGTTGCTTCGATACTCACGACGGCACCCTTCTTCAACCCCCTGGACTCCGCAATGCCAACACCGATCGGTTCCAAATTGCTCTCTAATTCACCGCGATTCGAATTCTCGTGCACGGCTGCGATCAGCGTGCACACTTTGGTCGAGCCGATATCGAGACCTACAATGTTTTTTTCTCTGCGTCCCATACGATGTTCTCGCCGGTATCGTCCTCCTTCATCCTGACGATGACCTGATTCTTAAATCGCAGATCCACGCCTACGGCCTGCGGATACTGTTGCTGAATCTGGGTTTTGAGCTGAAGATATTTGACCCACCGGCTCCGAAATTCGTTCGCGCCGAGGTTGATGATCAATGGATCGCTCGCCGAAACAACGGAAATTTCGCCCGAGTTATTGATATGAACCTCGGAGAGCGAGGACTGCCCGATATCGTCTAGAACTTTTCGATAGATTTCGACCTTCTTCCGATTGCCCGGCGTATCGTTCGGACGCAGTCCATCGAGAACTGGAAGGCTTGGGCCGCTGACCGGACCGGGCTCCAGGATCATCGCGTCGATATCGAACTGGTAGACATCGCCGCGGATACGGGCCAGGCCGATGGGCTCGCGCTCGATGACCTTGATGATGATCTGATCCGGCAGCACGCGCTCGACCAACGCATACCGTACCCATCGAAGCTCTTCTACCCGTTGACGGATTCTCCGCAGGTCGACCTTGAAAGCATTCGTGCCAACCTCGAACCCGGCCTTAGCCAATACCTGGTTCTCTTCCACCCGTTTGATTCCAGAAACGGACAGCTTCCGGACTTCGAAACTTGGGGCGGTTCTGAGGTAGTGAACCAAGGAATAGGACGCCCAGCCCAAACCCGCTAGGAATACGGCAAGCATGGTAAATTGGGCGAAACGAATAAGTCGTCTTTGGGCCATCAGGAATCCATTTCGGATTGCGGATTTCGGATTTCGGATTTCGGATTTGGCGGACCACCCCGAACCAAGCCGTTCCCCAAATCCCAAATCCCAAATCCGAAATCCGAAATTCCTCTCATGCGGTCTTCGAAAACCTTTCCGAAAGAATGTCCGAAAGCTTCGTCACATTGCCTGCGCCCATCACGATTACGGCATCACCGTCTTTAGCGGTCGCGACGATGTAGGATTCGATCATTTCGAAATCCGGTGCATAGATCGCGTTTTTGTGACCGAAGCTCTTGATCTTTTCGATCAGGGCTTGCGTTGTGATGCCTTCGATTGGGTTTTCACCCGCGGGATAGATGTCGAGAATCAGTACGGAGTCCGCAAGGTTGAATGCCCGCGCGAAGTCATCAAACAGATGAAAGGTCCTCGTATACCGGTGCGGTTGAAAAATCACGAAAATCCGGTGGAAATTGGCGGCCTTTGCGGCGCTCAGAGTGGCGCGGATCTCCGTAGGATGATGGGCGTAGTCGTCAATGACGGTGACTCCGTCACGCGATTTGACCTGGAACCGGCGTTCAACACCCGGGAAGCTTTCCAGAGCCGCGGCAATGACGTTCGGCTCGATCCCCATCTCGCGGGCAGCGGCGAAGGCGCCAGTGGCATTAAGGACGTTGTGCATGCCGGGAACATGGAGCCTGAATTTCAGCTTTGCGCCGCCGTTGAAACGCAAAATGAAACTCGAACCAAGGCCGTCGACGTTGACGTCGGTGATAGAAACGTCGGCCGGCGCAGCCGTACCATAGGTCACAATCCGGCGTTTAATCTGCGGTATCAGCGATTGCACGGCCGGCTCGTCGAGACAGAGAATCGCCGCGCCGTAGAAAGGGACCTTGTTGATGAAGGTCAGGAAAGCCGTCTGAATGTCTTCCAGGTCGCGATAATGATCGAGGTGATCCGCCTCGATGTTGGTCACAACGGCTATGGTTGGCGAAAGCAAAAGAAACGACCGGTCGCTTTCGTCCGCTTCCAGGACGATGAACTCGCCTTTGCCTAGACGCGCATTGCTGCCAATCGTATCCAACCGGCCACCTACAACGATGGTGGGATCCATGCCTGCGCAATCCAAAACAGTCGCGATCATCGAGGTGGTTGTCGTCTTCCCGTGAGTGCCGGCTACCGTGATGCTGTATTTGAGGCGCGCCAGCTCCGCCAGCATCTCCGCTCTCGGGATGACCGGGACCTTACGGCGCTCCGCTTCCTGAATTTCGGCATTGTCCGGACGCACCGCGGAGGAAGTCACGACCACATGAGCGCCCGTCACGTTTTGCGCGTCGTGCCGCGGATAGATCGTGGCCCCGAGCCTCTCCAAACGTTCGGTGATGGCAGTCGCGCGCACATCCGAACCCGTCACCTTGTAGCCGAGGTTCAGCAAAACTTCGGCAATTCCGCTCATGCCGATTCCCCCGATTCCTACAAAGTGAACGTGCTTAAACCGCTTCAGCATGCCTGTCGATCACGGCCTCCACGAGATTGACGATGCGCTGCTCAGCGTCAAGGATTGCGATGCGGCGCGCGTTGGATTCAATTTCCTTCAGGCGCGCGGGATTTCCCACCAGTTCACGAATCGTGTCCGCTAGACGTTTGCCGGTTAATTCGGCATTGTGAATGAGCACGGCAGCGTTTTCATCGGCCATGGCACGGGCGTTCTTGGTCTGGTGATCATCCGTTGCGAACGGAAAGGGAATCAAGACTGCGGTTCGGCCCGCCGCTTTGATCTCCGCCACGGTGGTTGCGCCGGACCGGGACACGATCAGATCCGCAGCGGCATACTGCTGATGAAAATCATCAAAAAACACGCGCACATCGGCCTCAAACCCAGCGCTGGCGTAAGCGCGCTTCACTTCATCCAACTGCCGCTCACCGGTTTGGTGCACAAACCGCAGGCGATCTTTCCAATCCATCAGATGTTGGAGCGCTTCCATCACCGCACGGTTGACTGACTGTGCACCTTGACTGCCTCCAAAAATCAGAATTGTGTACGGGACGTGGTGTTCCTTCGGTAGTATGGATTTGAATTCGGGACGGACCGGATTGCCTGTCACCACAGCACGGCCGCCGAAGTACGACTGTGTTTGCGGGTCCGACACGGCTGCGAAATGCACCCATCGGCCCAAAACCCGATTCGCAAGGCCCGGAATCGCGTTCTGTTCCATGATGACTCGCGGATAGCCGCCGAGAATCGCGGCCATCAGCATCGGAAACGACGCGTATCCGCCGACGCCGATAACGACGGCCGGCTTGAAATTCCGGAGAATGCCTTGCGCTTTGAACACGCCCTCTACCATGCCAACTAGATTCCTGACCCGCCGTGCAAAACCAACTCCCTTGATCCCGCCGATTGGCAGCGTTTTCAACCGGAATCCTTCTTTCGGAACAATCTTCGACTCAATCCCCTGCTTGGCCCCTACGAACAGAATGTCGGATTGGGCATCACGCCGCTGAATCTCCCGGGCCACCGCAATCCCAGGAAACAAATGTCCGCCCGTTCCACCGCCTGCAATGATGACTCTCATGCATCCCAACTCAGGACCAGATCGGGAAAATGGGGACGCAGCCCTGTGTCCCCATTTTTCATTTTTTGGGCTTCAAAAAATGGGGACACAGGGCTACGTCCCCATTTTCCCGTCAACTCGATTGCTGCGAGACGTTCAACAAGATGCCCACAGCGGCGAGCATCACTACGAACGAACTGCCGCCGTAACTCAGAAACGGCAGCGGGATCCCCTTTGTCGGTAATAGGGCCAGCACCACGCTCATATTGATGTATGCCTGCACTGAGACCATCATCGTGATGCCGAGGGCCAGATAAAATCCGAACAAGTCTGGCGCGTGCACGGACGCGCGAAGACCACGCCACATAAAAATCGTGAACAGGGCCAGCACGCCGCACGTGCCGATCATGCCAAGTTCTTCACCAATAACCGCAAATATGAAATCCGTGTGGGCTTCGGGTAGGTAGAAGAGTTTCTGCCTGCCTTCCATGAATCCGAGGCCGGCGATACCGCCGCCCCCGACGGAGATCAAGGATTGAATAATTTGAAAACCGCGTCCGAGCGGCTCTTCCCATGGATTCAAGAAGGCGAGAATGCGCTGGCGGCGGTACGCCACACGAAAGACCAGAAGATAAATTGCCGGGGCTGCAAAGATCATGGACATGGCGACCCAGCGGAGATCCAGTCCCGCAACGAACAACAGGACGGCGCTGGTGATTAGCAATGCAACGGCCGTTCCCAGATCCGGCTGAAGGACGATAAGCCCGGCAAGCAGCGCGACGATCACGCCAATTGGGATGAGCGTAAATGGAATGTCGTTCACCTGGCCCTTCCGTCTTTCGAGAAAATAGGCCAGGAAGAATATGAGCGCGAGCTTCGCCAGTTCGGACGGCTGAACGGAAAACCCCGAAAGCTGAATCCATCGATGCGTGTTTGCGGAAGCTGTCAGGAAAAACACAAGTACAAGCAGCGCGACGACCATCGCAAGGACCGAAAAGACCATCGCGGGATGCCGGTAGATGTGGTAGTCCACTTTCATGATCACAAACATCACAGCCAGCCCGAGCGTCGCCGAAATGAGCTGTTTCAAGGAGAAGTAATTCGGATCCCCGAACTTTTCCTTCGCGACGATCGCGGACGAACTGAACACCATCGCCACACCAAACCCGACGAGTACAAGCGTCACCAGGAAGAGAATGCGATCGGGTTTTAGTTTCTTAGCCATTCGATATCGAATGTCGAATTTTGAATTTCGACATTGCCCTCATCTCAACTTCAACGTCGATAAGCTAAAGAGCGCGAAGATTAATGATGCGATCCAGAATCGGATGATGATCTTCGATTCCTTCCAGCCCAGCATTTCAAAGTGATGGTGCAGGGGCGCCATGAGAAAGACTCTCTTTCCGCGAGACTTGAACGACACGACCTGGATCATTACAGACAATCCCTCGACGACAAACACGCCTCCAATTAAGATGAGCAGCAATTCCTGTTTGATGATGACGGACACTGTGCCGATCGCGCCGCCCAGCGCGAGCGAGCCGACATCACCCATGAAAACCTCGGCGGGATGCGCGTTGTACCAGAGGAAGCCGAGGCTTGCTCCCACCATGGATCCGCAGAAGATCGTGACCTCACTCACTTGAGGGATGTACTGAATGTCGAGGTAGTCCGATAGCGTTGAGTGTCCGGTAATGTACGTTAGAGCCGTCAGAGCAGCCGCTGCAATCAGTGTGCATCCAATCGCGAGACCATCCAGTCCATCCGTCAAATTGACGGTGTTGGAGGCCCCAACAATCACGATCGCCACAAAGATCAGGAACGGAACATACCCGAGGAACCAAAACTGGGTCGGGAACAGCCGGTCGATCAGCAGGTCCGGAGCGAAAAATTTGAAGAACGGCACGGTCAGCTTTGTGGAATAAATGCCGCGATTCATGAGATACAGAAGAAAAACACCAATGCTGATGCTCAACAGGGCCTGCAATCCAATCTTTTCGCGCGGTGTCAGTCCAAGCGACCGTTTGCGCACAATCTTGATGTAATCATCCGCCAATCCCACAGCGCCAAACGCGAGAGTTGAAAGAATGAGAAGCCAGACGAAGCGGACCCGGAGATTCGCCCACATCAGCGTCGGTAAAATGATGGAGACCACAATGAGAATGCCACCCATCGTCGGAGTACCCGCCTTCACCTGATGGGACTTCGGTCCCTCTTCCCGAATCTGCTGCCCGATCTGAAACTCACGCAAACGCCTGATCAGCCACGGCCCCAAAAACAAACTGATCATCAGGGCCGTGATACTGGCATACGCCGTGCGGAAGGTGATGTACTGGAAAACGTTCAGCACCCTTAGCGGCGGCCAGTACCGGTTCAGCGGATAGAGAAATTCGTACAGAATGTGGTACAGCATCGAAAATCAGATTTCGGATTGCGGATTTCGGATTTCGGATTGGGGAAATTGCCTGGCACAACGCGGTTCCCCAAATCCGCAATCCGAAATCCGCAATCCGAAATCCCTCATGGTTCCATGCTCGAAAAACTTGCCCTCAACAAGTTAATCGCCTGGTCGAGCTTTACTCCCCGTGATCCTTTTACAAGAAGGACATCACCTTGCTTCACGGTGCCCGCCAGCAGTTCGCCGGTTTCCACAGCGCTGGGAACGAATTTCAACTGGGACCGGTCCATGCCTGCTTCGGCCGCACCTTCCAAAATCTGCTGGGCGAGTCCTTGAACCCCAACGATCAGGTTCACACCTGCACGGGCTGCTTCGCGCCCGCAGCTGCAATGCAGCTCGGGACCTTCGCGGCCGAGTTCGAGCATTTCACCCGCAACAAGGATCTTTCTCTGATAGCCCTGGAGCTTGGCGAGGAAGCGAATCATCTCGGAAAGAGCGCGCGGGTTCGAGTTGTAAGAATCGTCGATCACGGCGAATCCCTCTCTGAACTTGACCACCTGGCCGCGCATCTTTTCCGGTTTCGTCTCGCTGATGGCCTCGCGAATCTGTTCCCAGGGCATCTCGTGCGTTGCTCCAACAGCGATTGCCGCCAGCCCATTGGCGACATTGTGCTGCCCCAGAAGAGGCAACACGAAATTCACATCCTTGCGTCCGTGATGGACCGTGAAAGCGCTACCGTCCAATCCCAGGTCTTGGACCTGCTGAACTTTGAACGACGCCACCGCTTTTATGCCATAGGTGACAATTTTCCCGTTGAACTGGCGCGCCATAGCGCGCACGCGCGAGTCATCGTTGTTGAGATACGCCGTTTTCGGATCATGCAAGCCTTCGAGAAGCTCGGCTTTGGCCTCGGCGATCTCGTCCACGGACTTGAAAAACTCCAGGTGTACCGGATTCACATTGGTAATCACGCCCTCGTTCGGCTCCGCAATTGAAGCCAGCTTTCGAATTTCGCCTTTGGCAGACATTCCCATTTCCAAGACAGCGATGTTCTGATACCGCTCCGCGCGCAACAGGCACAATGGAAGACCGAACTCGTTATTCAGGTTTCCGACCGAACGAAGAACCGTGAACTTTTTACCGAGAACGTTCGCGATCATTTCCTTCGTCGTCGTTTTTCCGGCGCTCCCGGTGACGCCAATGATGGGCATGCCCCAACGGCGGCGGACCTCACGCGCAAGCTTCTGAAGGGCGTCGATCGTGGACTTGACGCCAATGATGGGACCCCGGGGGTTCGGATTGCGGATTTCGGATTGCGGATTTGGCGGACCCGCCTGAGCCTGGGCATTTTCCCCAAATCCGAAATCCGCACTCCGCAATCCGAAATTCTCTTCAACCACCACCGCCGCGGCCCCCTTTTCGAAAGCTTGAGCGATAAAATGGTGGCCGTCGAAATGCGGACCTTTGATCGCAAAAAACAAGTCACCGGGATCGAGCGTTCGCGTGTCGATCGAGTAACCTCGAACTTTCACGCTGGCGGGCCCGTCGAGTATGCCACCGACGGCTTTATTGATTTCTTCCAGAGACAAGTTCATCGAGTAACTCGCGTGCAACCACGCGATCATCAAACGCGTACGACCTGTCGCCAATGGTCTGGTACGTTTCGTGGCCCTTCCCTGCAATAACCACCGTGTCGCCTTTTTGCGCTTCACCAAGGGCCGTCCTGATGGCTTCACGCCGATCGGCAACCACCCTGTAACGGGCGCCTTTCATTCCGCCCTCAATTTCTCTAATGATCTCCATCGCGTCTTCTCCCCGGGGATTGTCGGAAGTCACGACGGCGTAGTCGCTTTCGCGCGTGGCAACCTCACCCATAACCGGCCGCTTCGTCCGATCCCGTTCGCCGCCGCAGCCAAACACAACGATGACCTTTCCGGACGTAATCTCACGTGCAGACCGTAAGACTTTTTCGAGGGCGTCGTCCGTATGGGCGTAATCCACGATCACGCGGAAAGGCTGTCCGGCGCTGACGGGTTCAAACCGGCCCGGCACATTGCGGAGTCTCTGAAGGCCGTTTTGGACAGCGCCGGTAGGAATATCGAGGCCGACAGCCACTCCGATGGCGGCGCCTATATTGTAAAGATTGGGTTTCCCCATCAGAGACGTGTGCACCTCCAGTTCGCCCAACGGCGTCTTGTACGTCGCGTCCGTGCCATCCCAGCCGAAGTGGTAGTGTGACGGACAAATCTCCGCCGCAAGTTGCATTCCATAAGTGATCACGCGTGGTGGGTCGATGGACCGCAGGTCTTCATACCTCGGGTCATCCATATTCAGGACCATCAGTTTTGGCTTCACTCCAGTCCGACCTGTAAAGAGTTTTTTCTTGGCTTCAAAATACGATTCCATGTCGCCATGAAAATCGAGATGGTCGCGGCTAAGGTTCGTAAAGACCGCTATCTCGAACTGCAAGCCCATGACGCGTTTCATCTCGATCGCGTGAGAAGAAACCTCCATTACGGCGTAACGCCATCCGGCATCGACGACTTGCCTGAACAGGTGTTCCAGATCCGGAGCTTCGGGCGTCGTACGCTCCGCTGTATAGTCAAATCCGGGACCCCGATACTCGATCGTTCCCAGAACGGCCGCCGTATGGCCGGCCGCCTGCAGTATCGATTCAACCAAGTAGGTGGTGGTTGTCTTTCCGTTCGTGCCCGTCACGCCGACCAGGTGTAGCTCTTCCGTCGGATGTTCGTAAAAATTTGCAGCCAGAATCGCAAGGGCGGCGCGCTCATCGTCCACCTGAATCCAAGGCATGGCCAGCGATTCGAGGGGAGGCGCGCTGGAAACAATGCCCGCAGCTCCATTTGCGATAGCCTGGGGCAGAAATCGATTTCCATCCGTTCGGGTTCCACGAATAGCCGCAAACAGAAAACCGGGCGACACTTTCCGTGAATCGTAGGCGAGGCCGAGAATCTCAGTGTCCAGATTACCGCTGGTGCGGCCGTTCAAGCCGAAGAGGAGTTCACGCAAATTCATAAGGCCTTCGACGTAGCCGCGGAAGGGGAACCCCTAATCCGGGACTATCTCACCACTTTACTCGAAAACCGCACCTGAACGCGCGAACCGCCGCGCACCGTGGCGCCAGCCGGAGGCACCTGCTCGACTGCGGCGCCGGAGCCCATCGATCGCAATCGCAGACCGGCCTTCAAACACTCTTCGGTGACTTGTCGAAGAGATTTTCCGTAGAAATCGGGGATAACGATGTCGCCAAGCTCGGGACTGCCGTTCGCAGAAGGAAGCCAGGAGCCAGAAGCGAGAAGCCAGAAGGAGGCAGATGCTTTCGCATACCCTGGTTTCTGAGTTCTGTCTTGTGATTTTTGACTTCTGGCTCCTGGCCTCTGGTTTCTGGCTCCCTTCTGCAAGAAAGTGTACTGCGGCGCGTAGGATGGCACGTCGGGAGGCACCGACATGTATCGTAAGATCTGCTCCGCCGTGCGCTTGAAAACCGGGGCAGCGACGTCGGCGCCCATATGCGAACCCACAGGCTCGTCAACAACCACGATGATCGAAACTACCGGATTGGAAGCGGGAGCAAACCCAGCGAACGAAGCGACAAATTTTGTTTTCGAGTAGCGGCCGCTTTCATCGATCTTCTGTGCTGTCCCTGTTTTGCCGGCAGCCCGATATCCTTCCAACTTCGATGCCTTCGCCGTCCCATCTGTGACGACGACCTCCAGCATGTCCTGTAGTTTGAAGGCCGTCTCGGCGGACATAACGCGCTGGCCTTGCGGCTCCATTTCGCGGAGGATACCCTTTTGCGGGTGTTGAACCTTTTTTACGACGTACGGCCGGTAGAGGATTCCACCATTGGCTATAGCTGAGACCATGTTCAGAATCTGCAGCGGGGTGACTCCAATTTCTTGTCCCATCGAGATCGCGCCGATCGAGATCTTCGACCAGCGCGAAGACGGTTTGGTTAACCCCCGTTCCTCACCGGGAAGATCAATGTTCGTGGGCTTTCCGAAGCCAAGACGATCGATATAGGTCGCGAATCGGTCGTCGCCCAGCCGCAACCCCAGCTTGATCGCGCCAACATCCGAGGAATACTGGATGATCTCTTTCACGGTCAGAATGCCGAAAGGTTTATGGTCGTGAATCCGATGGCCAAAAAGCACAATCGACCCCTTCTGGCAGTCGATCGGCTCGGCGGGATTAGTTAGGCCCTCCTCGAGGGCGGCGGCCGCAGTAACGATCTTGAAAGTTGAACCGGGTTCGTAGACGTGACTCACCGCGCGATTGATCCAGGCGTTGGGGTTGTACCTACCGTACTCATTCGGATTAAAGCGCGGATAGTTGGCCATGGCCAGAATCTCTCCACTACGCGGAGCCATGGCGATGATCGAAATGCCTTTGGGGTGCGTCTTTTCGGCGGTGGCCTGAAGTTCCTTTTCCACGATGTACTGAATATTTTCGTCGATCGTCGTAATCAAGTTTGCGCCAGGCGCCGGCGGCTGTTGCATGGTCTCAAAACGATGGCCACGCGCGTCGGTCATGATCACAAGGCGGCCGGAGTCGCCCAGCACGTTCTCGTTGTATCGGTATTCGAGGCCGCCCATTCCTTCCTCGTCAATATTAACGTAGCCGAGCACATGCGCAGCCAAGTCGCGCTTCGGATAAAAGCGCTGATCTTCCTTCTGGAAATAGATCCCCGGCAGTTTGGCCTTTCGGACTGCTGCCGATTCGGCGGCATTCAGCTTGCGCTTGATCCAGACAAAGGACCGGTCGCTCCCTAGCTTCTCCAGAAGCTCGTTTTTCGGGACGCCAGTCAGCTTGGAGAGAGCGCCGGCGGTACGATTGAGACCGTCGATTTCTTCGGGAACGGCAAAAACGGAATTCACTTTAATGCTGACCGCGAGTTCATTCCCGTTACGGTCGTAAATATTGCCGCGGCGGGGGCTGACGTCCAAAATCCGCTGCTGCTGGCGCTCGGCGCGCTGCCGGTAATCCGCAGAGTGCACGACATGAAGAAAAAAGAGGCGGGTCCCGATGACCGTTCCCCATAACCCCATTACGGCTATTAAGAAGTAGACCCGCTGTGAGAGAGAGCTGTCTTTCTTCATGATTTTCGAAATTTCCTATCTCTTTGCCGCCAGCTCCGCCGGCTGTGCCTGTGCTTGCGGCGGCGTAGGTATGGTTAGCGGCGCATCTGCGCTGAACGTCACAAGTTGGCCGGGAGCGGGAACCACCATGCCAAGTTCACCGCGGGCAATGGCATCGATCCGCTGAGGATTGCGCAACGTCGCGCGCTCCAGCCGGAGCTGCCGGCCGATCTCGGACAATTGTTCTCTCTTCCTCACAACTTCCTCGATCCGATAGCCGTGCTGCATCCACTGATAGTGCTGCCACGCGTATGCAAACAAGGCCAGCAAAAACATCGCGGCGAGCGCCGTCAGCATGATGTAATCCTGATGGCTTTTCGTGTCAGCCTCGCGAATGACTTTGCTATTGATGATGCGCTCAAATTGAACTTCGATCGACATCAGCTTTTCTCCCATGCGCGCAACTTGGCGCTTCGAGCGCGTGGGTTGCGGCGCACTTCATCTTCGGTTCCAATGACAACTTTCTTCGTTAGTACCCGTCCGGGAACCGGCGGCATTCGAAATTTCTGTTTCACGATACGATCCTCCAACGAATGAAACGTGACGACAACGAGACGGCCGCCAGATCGGACGACGGTCATCGCGGAATCAAGGAACGTTTCCAGGCTTTGGAGCTCGTCGTTCACAACGACACGAAGCGCTTGGAACGTGCGCGTCGCTGGATGGATCTGGCGATGCCGCGGCGTTCCCATCACACGCTCGATGGCGCGAGCAAGATCGGTGGTTAGCTCCAGGGGACGCGCTTTAACGATCGATCGCGCAATCGCACGCGAGCGGCGCTCCTCACCGTACTTGTAGAGGATGTCGGCAATTTCTTTCTCGGAATACGTATTCACTACGTCAGCGGCAGTCAACTCCTGGCTTTGGTCCATTCGCATGTCCAGCGGCCCTTCACGCATGAACGAGAACCCCCGTGCCGGATCGTCGATCATCATCGACGAGATTCCAATATCCGCCAGCACCCCATCGGCTTCGAGAAATCCATTCTCGACCGCGATTCGTCCGATGTCTTTGAAGCTCGAATGCACAACCGCCAATCGCGACCCAAATGACGCCAGCGTCTCCCTCGCCCCCGCCAGCGCAGATTCGTCCTGATCGATTGCAAGAACTTTCCCGTCTGGCGTGCTCCGCTCGAGGATCGCGCGCGTGTGACCACCGGCACCCAGCGTGGCATCGATGAATCGGCCGCCGGGCTTCGGATCGAGAAATTGAATGACTTCGTCCAACAGGACCGGTGTGTGCATCACCAATTTCGACATTCGAATTCCGAATTGCGAATTTGAACTTTGGTCTGATACGGTTGGCTTCCCCCCAATTCGAAATTCGCAATTCGAAATTCGCAATCTCCATCATCAGATTCCCAACTGGCTCAACGTTTCATGGTCGTCCTCGGTGAACGGCTGGTCCTTTATCCGGCCGAGGAACCGTTTATGATTCCAAACATCCAAATGATCCAAATAACCAAGGACAGCGACTTCTCCCGTCATCTCGGCCGATTCCCGCAACACAGGCGGAATCAGAATCCGGCCTGATTTATCGGTGGACGTTAATTGACCGTAATAATTCGTGCGATCAAGAAACTTCTTCTTCGTGGGATTTAACGAAGGAAGCTTGGCGAGACGTTCTTCAATTTCTTGCCAGACAGGGAGGGGATAAACCAATACGGATTCACCAGAGAGAGACGTGACGTAGAAGTCGCTGCCCCAGGACTCGTCGATGTCGGCGCGGAAGATGGACGGGATCTTGAGCCTTCCTTTTTCGTCAATTGTAGCGGGCGCGTTCCCACGCAACATCGATATTTGTCCCTAAAAAGCCAATTATTTGCAGATTTGGCCACTTTTGGCCACTTCAGACTACCGAGGGGGCGTGGGCATGTCAACAGTAAAGATTGCGTATCTAGGTTATGCTTACTGACTTGTATGAAAGCCGGAATCATCGGACTGCCGTCGGTGGGCAAGACAACAATATTCAATGTACTCACGCAGGGAAAGGCTGCGGCGGGACCGCATGCGAGCCGGAGACTTGAGCCGAACGTCGGAATTGTAAAGGTTCCGGATGCCCGGCTGGATTTTCTCTCCTCGAAGTTCAATCCGGAAAAGACGACGCACGCGAGCGTGGAGTTTGTGGACGTCCAGGGGTTGGTGCGAGGCAAGGGACAGGACATGGCGCTGGCACCGGTGCGGACAGTTGATGCGCTCGCGCACGTGGTGCGCGCATTTCAGGACGAATCGGTGCCGCACTCCGAAGGGTCCGTGGATCCGGATCGCGACAAGCGCAATCTCGATTACGAGCTAATGCTTGCGGACATCGCTTCCATCGAGAAGCGGATGGAGCGGTTGGAAAAAGACCTGAAAAAAGTGAAGAGCGCCCCACTCGAAAAAGAGTTTGCCTATCTGCAGCGCGCGAAAGCGTGGCTCGAATCCGAGAAGCCGTTGCGCGAGATGGAAGTTGGCGAGGACGAGAAGAAACTCGTGAAGGGCTTTGCGTTTCTGTCGGAAAAGCCGATGATCTACGTCGAGAATATCGGTGAAGATCAACTCGATCGTTTACGCCATCCCGACGCGCACACGACTCTCCGGCCGAACACCGAGCAGACGATTATCTGCGGAAAGCTCGAAGCCGAAATGGCGGAACTGCCGGACGAAGAGTTGAAAACATTTCTGGCCGATTACGGTCTTGCTCAAGCGGGCGCGGAGCGGTTAATCCGCACGACCTATCGGCTGCTGGGCCTTATCTCTTTTTTTACCGTGGGGGAAGAAGAATGCCGGGCATGGACCATCACACGCGGGACGAATGCGCAGAACGCCGCCGGGGTTATTCATACGGACCTTGCGGATCACTTCATTCGCGCGGAAGTCTGTCACTACGAGGACATCGCCAGGCACGGAAGCATGCAGGCGCTAAAAGAAAAGGGGCTGTTGAGACTTGAAGGCAAAGAGTATCCCGTCAAGGACGGCGATATTCTGACGATTCGGCATAGCGGGTGATTGTATTTCGGATTGCGGATTGCGGATTTCGGATTTGGGGGAAAGCCGATGACTAGATCCGAACTCGAAAGACGAACGAAGCTATTTGCGCTTGCAGTTATCCAATTCATTGATAACCTTCCGACAAATAAGGCCGCACGAATCATGGGAGATCAGCTGTTACGGTCAGCGACTTCAATTGGCGCGAATTATCGGGAGGCGAATCGAGCGGAATCTCGCCGAGATTTCGTACATAAAATCGCGATTGTCGAGAAAGAAGCGGCCGAATCACTTTATTGGATTGAGCTTTTTGAAGAAGCAATGATAGGCGACCTCGACCAACGGACGCTGCTATTCGACGAGTGCAACCAACTCGTCGCTATCTTCACCCGTATTGGGAAGACCTCGAAGCAACCCCCTTCCCCCAAATCCGAAATCCGAAATCCGAAGTCCGAAATCTCCTCATGACCCCCTTCCTCGAATCTCTCCTCTTCGCATTCGCGGCGGCCTCGGCCAATGTGATCGGCGGGGTAATTGTGACGTCCTACAAATGGGCGCGGAGGTCGTTGAGATACTTCATCGCATTGGGTTCAGGGTTCATGTTGGGAACGGTATTTCTGGAGATGGTGCCGGAGAGCTTATCATTAACACCGTCGGCGCCGGCGCTGGTTCTGTTGGGTTATCTGATCGTGCATATGTTCGAGCACACATTCGCATCGCATCTGCACTTCGGCGAGGAGACCCACCACGATGAGCTTGTGAATCCGGCAGTTGGAATTTCCGCGCTCGTTGGAATGCTCGTGCATACGTTTTTCGATGGCGTCGCGATCGGGGCAGGATTCCTGATCTCACCGGCGGTTGGGCTTTTGATCTTTCTTGCCGTGTTCCTGCACAAGATTCCGGACGGCTTTACCATCTCTTCGATCGTGGTGAGCTCGGGCTACTCGCACACGCGTGCGCTTGCGGCAGCAACATCGTTAGGAATCTCAACCCTTGTTGGTGTTGTTGTGGTCCACCTGGTTGGTGCGGGGGTGAATTACGCGCTGCCTATTTCAACAGGGTCGACCCTATATGTTGCAGCGACCGATCTTATGCCGGAAGTGAATCGCGAGAAAGGTGTGAAAATGGCGGTCGTCGTTTTTGCGGGAATGGCGTTGTTTTTACTGGTGAGGACGGTTGCCAGACCCTGATTTCGAACTGCGAATTTCGAATTTAGAGAAATCCTGACGATCCAAATTCAAAATTCGCAATTCGAAATTCTCAATCTCATATCTCTCCTTCTTCCTCCTCGTCACTCTTCAGCATCCCTGCAAGAACGGGCCGCGGGGAGGCGTTTTCCTTCTCTGCTTCCTCCTGGCACTGAATGCAGAGTGTTGCCCAAGGCACTGCCATGAGGCGCTTTTCGTTGATGTCTTCTCCGCAGCGAACGCACTCGCCGTACTCACTGCGGTCCATTCGCTTCAGTGCTTCCTGAATGGATTTCAGGCGTTGGAAATCGCTTTCATGAAGGTTATATAAGAGTTCCTTGTTGTGGCTGATGGTGGCGAGATCGCCTTCATCCTCCGTGTTTTCCAGTTTGATCTCCTCTTCAGCCAGCCGGTTCCGATTGATCGAGCGGATCAGCTTCTGGTATTCCTCTAACAATCTCTGTTGGAATTTCTGCGTTTTTTTGTCATCCATTTGTCGTGTCCTTTCCTGTACCGTCCTCCGAAACCCTCGTGGTTTCGATCTGGGAAATCGGAGTATATGCCTTAGAGTCCCCCTGTCAACTCACCAGTGTTTGACGATCAACCTCGGAAAAATGTTGAAAGCCGTCCCCCTAAACCTTCTTGGAGCAGCGAGTTTCAACAGCCCGGCCCCTCCCCAGATCAGGTACACTCCCGTGATTTCTTCGCGAAGGTCTGAAATTACAAACTGAACTAACCACAGCAGAAACAACGCCAGTGCCTCATACCAAAGGAAGCGCATCTTCGCGAGTATCAGCATCCCGAGCAAGGATTGTGCCAAAGTCAGCAATATTTCATTTTTTTGATAGTCATCAAACTCGATCGGGGTTATCTCTCCCCGGCTTGCTCCGAATACGATAGGTAGCATCGCGACTAAGACCGTCCATTGGTTAATGTTAGATGAAACCATATTCATCAGAGCCATCGGGGCGGATTTGATTTTCCGAGCCCAATAGAAGGCGCTCACCTTCTCCGGAAATTCCGACAGGAAGGGCGCCACCCATTGGATAAATATGAATTGGGAAACACCCAACGACACGGCCAAAGCCAGCATGCTTTCCAGGAAGGGGTGAGCGGCAAAATAGAGGATGACCCCGCCGGCAACAAACAATCCGGCGATTGTCCCGTTTCGCTTCTTGGCGGGCAGCGACAAGATGGTTCGTGGAATTCGTTCCATATCCTCGATGCTCTCTTCACTCCGGGGCGGGATCTTGTTGAGGATGTACAAATACGCCACATAGAATCCCGTCAGTACGATCGAATCGAAAATTGTTAGGCTCCCTTTCCACCAGATGAAGACAAAATAAAGAATAGGTGGGGCGAGGCCTACCACCTCGACAGCGTGCTCTTCATCCAGTTTGATGTGGCCAAGCACGCGGCCCCGACGCCGGCGATTGAAGAATGCGGCTGTCACGAAAATCATCGGCCAACCGAGCCCAACCAACAGCCGCAGTGACCCGGTAAAATTTGCCGTCACGAGATGAATTTTTTCGGGATCTTTTCCCGCTTGCCAGGCGATAACGGCTTCGACTGCGAACTCGGGAAGAGTCTGCAACCAAGCGAGTATGGCCAGCGCTAAGCCTTGCGACATCAGGAATTGTGCGGCCTCGGCAGCCCACGCAATCAGCATTGCAGACCCGATGATCGATGGAAACGTCCAGAGAGCCGAAATTGCAGAAACTCCGGGGGTGATCGTGTCGACTGCGGCACCGAATGCGACGAACAACTTCTTCAAGACGACTCCGGTTCTCCTCGCCAACGAACGGCGGGGTTTTATAACACACTGAGGAAACCCACGGAATGCTTGCTTCTGGTATTAAAATACTTTGGCGACTAGAGAGGAGCAATCAAATGGACGAAACCACAATTATTACCGTCAGTCCAAACGGGCCGCTCCGGGTTTCCGGGAACTTCGTAATCAAAGATGGGCAAGGAAGGGACTTTGACCTATCCGGACGCACAATGATTTCGCTTTGCCGCTGCGGACATTCAGAGAATAAACCGTTCTGTGACGGGAGCCACGGACGGCAAGGATTTCAGTCTGTGGTCGAAGCGCGAACGCTGCCGCCTCCCGCGCCGAAACCGTAACATGATTGCGAATTTCGAATTGCGAATTTCGAATTTGACTGCGAATTGCATGTTCCGGGCTCGCTCTCGTCTGCGTTACAACAGAGGTAGATCGGCTTCCCTGTGTCCTTTTGAACGAAGCCCCACTTCATTCCCGTCGGAAAACCCGCGTCGCCGCGCCCTCTCAGGCCGGATGCCCTGGTCGTCTCGATGACTGCGGCCGGCGTTAATTGCTTCACCACTTTTTCCGCAGCCTGATATCCCCCCAATTCGATATATCGCTCAATCTCTTTCACCCGCGGGTCATGGATGTTCTTAAGAAGGACGAGTTCGTAAGGCACAAGAAAACGATTCTAACCAATTTCGAAATTCGAATTTCGAAATTCGAATTTGTTAGTCCGGCTTGACAGCCGGGGAGACACCGGCTTCGGCGGAGGACACCTGATCCAGAAGGATGCGGAATGATGGAAGAAAATCGTTGCGGCGGCGTTCGAGTTCGTTGATGCGTTTCTTGCGGTCTGGGCGGTTTGCCAGTTGCTTCGGCGGAAGGACTTTGTACCCTTGATGGCGGTGAGATTGGCTGACAACCTGGAACTCGCCTCGGGACAGATCGAGATAGATCCAGTCCCCCGTGCGGATTGACGCCAGACCACCACCATCAAATGCCTCGGGAACGACGTGAGCGATTGAAATCCCCTCATGTTGGTAAGAAACACGGCCATCCGTAACGAGGACACACGTCGAACCGAGCGGGTAGGAAGATGGATTCAGGGAGAGTTGCAGTTCGGGCATGCCTGACGCGTGCGGACCGGCGCCAGCGACAACGATCATTGCGCGGAGGAGATTCTCGGCAAGGAGGTACTCCCACAATTTTGATTTATTCCACTGAGCCAGATCCGGAGGGTCGCCGTTGACTCTCTTGGACTGCCAGTTCAGCCGCCAGGTGTAATAAAGGTCCTCGCGGGAGATTTTACGTTTCAGCCGATCGAGCACGCCGTCGGGCGCACCGAGATCCGCCTGCAGGTCGCGTTGCCCGAGATAGTAGATGGCGAGGTAGACCTTCCGGTCGAACTGATCGAGACTGCCGTTTCGATTGTGGACACCCAATCGCGCAATTGCGCCGATGCAGGCATTGCCATGCATGCCCACCAGTCCGCAAGTGGGAGAAAACGGTGTCATGGTCGAATACAGGAAATTTCCGTTCGCCGAGCGCGCTTCCATGATGCGCTGCATCCAGGATCCATCCAGCGTCGGAGCACGATCCTCGATTAACCGCTTTTCGGCGAGCGTCCGCATGATCGTATCGATCCCGGAGTTGCCGCCGTTCTCGGTTTCCACGGCCATCGAATAGACGGTATGCCCGGCTGAATCATCAATCGCGAGAATTTGCGGAACCTTTTGCGTTCTTTTGGTCACATCGGCAATCGACAGCTTTTTCCCAATCGCATTCGCCAGATACGTCAGGTGGAGCAGCCACGCGGGGTGGCCGCCGGTCGCGCTCCACACGGCGGCGGCATTGGTGAGGTTGTAACGCGTGAGGCTGGCAACGCTAATGCGGCGTTCTCTTTTTTGGATCGCCTGGATCAACCGCTTCACGGCCTCCGAGAGCTGCTCTTCAGCGGGTGTTTTCACGGAAATTTCGAGATGCCGCGGAACCAGACCTAATGACGCAAGCATCATTCGGTGCACCATCGATGCCTCGGATGCAGCGCAGTTGGCGCCCGGCACCGAAGTGCACTTTGCCATCATGTGCTCGAGCTCATCCTTTTCATTCTCTTGGATCACCCGGCGATGAAAACACCGGTCGAGCATCGCTTTAACCTGCGCGTACACGCTCGCCTTCAAGGGCCGGTGAAACAACTCGTCCAGATGCAGACGCTCGGATTCGGCCAGGCGGTGCCGCAGCGGCTCGAATTTACGCCTTTCTTCCTCGGTGATGAAGGTTTCCCGCCCGATCATGGATGGAATCAGCATGGCGAAAATCGGCCGCGCCTTCCGGCGCTGATGTGCCAGATCTACCTCGATGAGCGCGCGCAGGTTACCCACCATCATCTTGTCGCAAACACCTAACACAATCGCCCCATCATAGCCGTGCGCTTCGACCTGGGCAGCCAGGCTAGCCGTGCAGAAGTTGCGGGAGAGCAACGCATAATTCATTCCGTCTGTGCCCTGGCACAACTCCTCGCATGGCGCCGCCTGAGACATTTCAAACGGAATCCCGCCATTGGCCCAAATATGCCTGACGAGCCGGCGAATCGTCTCTTTCGATCCGACGTTTGGGGGATGGTCTTCTCCGGCATGCACGACGGCGATACGCGGCTGACCATTCATGAACCGGTCGACGACCTGTTCGCGAACAGAAGCAACGCCTGCATTCCGCAGTGTCTCCTCCACTACAGGTGTGATGATCGTCACCGGCTGGGGACGACTGATCATCGGATCCTTGAATTTATTCGAGTGCATTCTCATGACACGCAGAGGAAACGCGCCTGCGGCGGGGCCAAAATTCCGGAATTCCGATCATAAAGAGTTGGCGCAATATACAATAACTGCACATACGGTTCAATGTTCAATTCGACCCACACTCTTGTAGGACTTGCTATTGCACGAACGGGCCTGGATCGATGGGTACCCTATGCGATCGCGACAGCCGTCATTGCAACCAACTTGCCGGATATTGAAATCATTACCGGCCTGGCCAGCACTCCGACTTACGTTGAATACCACCGGGGTATCACGCATACATTTATCGGAATTCCCGTCCTTTCGCTAGCCCTCGCGCTGGGAATTTATGTATTTTCGGGAAACTTCTGGAAAACGTTTCTCGTTGCGCTGGTCGTCATGGCCACCCATCCAGCGCTCGATTATGCGAACACGTATGGTTTACGGCCTTTCCTCCCCTTTGATGGGACCTGGTACTACGGCGATACGCTATTCATCATTGATCCCTATCTCGATCTGATGCTGCTGGCCGGATTCCTGGTGGGTTACCGTCTCTCCAGGATCCGTCGGCTCTCGGCCTGGGTCTCGATATTGCTTACGCTTGCATACATCGGAATCCGGATCGACCTGCATGCCGAGGCCCGCGGTCAACTTGCAAGCTACACGTCCACCTTGCCGGGTTTCGAGCGTTCAGCCGTTTTTCCGCGAATGGCCAACCTGCGCATCTGGGACGGCATTATTGAAACCAATCAGGAAATGATCAAAGTGCGGATCGATACCCGTCACGGAGTGGACAGCGAGCTCGCCCGGATGCCCAAGGGCACCTCTTCCGAAATCATCGGGCACGCCGCGACCGCGCCGTCTGCCGTGACGTTTATCGGTTTTGCCCGATTTCCCGTCATTCGTGTCGAAGGAACCGAGTTCGGTTACCGAGTCACGTTCATCGACTTTCGCTTCTACAACGAAACAACAGGTACGGCTTTCGCGGCGGAAGTGTTACTCGACCAATCGCTCCATGTGACCAGGGACAGCCTGGGGTTTAACAAGGCGGTTACTCAGTAAGGGTAAGGGATTGCCGATTTGGTGAACCGATCCGATTCAAGCTGGTCCCCAAAATCCGCGATCCGAAATCATCTCTGGCTCAGTCTTTTCCACAGCCGGCTCGCTAGCAGATGAAGCTTCTTGTTCTCGTTTAGCGAGAGGTTCGGGGCGGCCGCCTTAACGGCGGATTCCCAGGAAGACAATTCGGCGCGAGTCGAAGCGGTATAGCCTTGCTGCTTGAGGGAGTAATAAAGGTCGCAATATTGTCCGCATAGCTCGCGGATGTAGTCAAACGAGCGGCGGTGGATCGGACATGGGCCCAGGTCGCGTATGGCACGCTGATGCACCGGAGTCGCGTAGCCTTTGTGGCTCGCGAAACCATAGCCCGGATAGGTTCTATCCAGCTCGGTCATGAGGCGGTCCCGGTAAACCTTGGCGATGATGGATGCGGAGGCGATGGAAAAATTGATGCCGTCGCCTTTGTCAAAGCTATTCTGCGGCTGACTGAAACCCGGAATCGTTCGGCTGTCGACCAGGATGTGTTGGGGAGCGACAGGAAGGCTGGAGAGCGCCAGTTGCATGGCGCGGATGCCGGCATGATAGATGTTGAGGCGGTCGATCTCTTCCACCTCAACTACCCCGATTGCAAACGCAGCCGCCTTCTCGCGGATCTCGGCATCGAGACGGAGGCGTGACTCTTCATCGAGTACCTTGGAATCATCAATACCATCGATTTCGATTCCCGGTGGGAAGACGACTGCAGCGGCGACCACAGGTCCTGCGAGCGGCCCGATCCCGACCTCGTCAACGCCAGCGATGTACTGAATTCCAGCCTTCCACAACAAGCGCTCGAAGTGCAGCATCGCTTCCAGCCGATTTCGCTCCTTCTTCTGCTCCTCGTACCGCTTCGACAGCGCCTTATACAACTTGCGTGCGCCTGTGCGCGGATCCCGCTGCAACTTTCGCAAGACTGTGGCCGAAACGGCAACGCCGTCACCGGCATATTTGCCTTGAATTTCCTTCAACGATAATTGCGCCAACCTACGAGCCATGACGTATATTCAGAAAAGATTTTGTATGGGCTCTATACATCCCTTCAATCCGGTCAAGCTCTTCATTGGTGTTCTCGTCTCCGACCCGAAGCTCATTCGTGAAGTGGAGAGCCGGCTCACCAGCGCCTACGGTCCGGTAGATCACCGATCCGAGGTGATCCCATTCGACTTCACCGATTATTACGAGTCGGAAATGGGCGATCTCATCGATCGAGTGTTCTTCTCGTTCGAGCGGCTTATTGAAGCGGATCAACTGCCGGAAATCAAGAGGCAAACCAACCGCATGGAGGCCGAGATCGTGCCGCTTCTCCAAAACGCCGGCCCAACCGTGAAACGACCGGTGAACCTGGATCCTGGCTACATCGAGCAGGCCAAGGTGATTCTCGCCTCTACAAAAAATTTCTATCACAGAATTTATCTGGGCGGAGCAATCTTCGGCGAGGTCACGATGCACTTCAAGAACAACACGTACCAGTTCTTTCCCTGGACCTACCCGGATTACCACTCGAAAGACTATCAGGAATTCTTTCTGAAAATCCGGCAGATTTATCGATCTCAGCTTCGCTCGATGTGCATCGTGCGCCAGCCCCAGGATGAAGAGGAAAATGCATGAGCAACGCCTTTTGGAAAACTTCGCTGTCCGCCGTTGAGAAAAACAAGATCCTCATTCGCGGCTATCGTGTTCAAGATCTGATGGAGCATTGCACGTTCGGGGACATCATTTATTTGACGTTCACCGGCGAACTGCCCACTGGTCGCGAGGGCCAGATCATCGAGATGATCGTGGTGTCCAGCACCGATCACTCGTTACTGGCGCCATCGATCGATGCCACGCGCTTCGTCGCCTCGGGCGGAGTCCCGCTGCAGGCATCGGTTGCAGCGGGGATCATTTCGCTCGGTGACCATCACGGTGGTGCGATCGAGCAATGCGCAAAGCTGTTGCAGGAAAGTGTGAAGGCAGGCACGGCCGCCTCCGTCATCGTGAGCGATTTTCGAACGCGCAAACAACGGCTACCCGGTTTTGGCCATCCCTGGCATGATCGCGATCCGCGCACACTGACGCTGATTTCGAACGCGAAAGAATGGAAGCTTGCTGGCCCTCATCTGGCGTTGGCCGAATCCATCTCGGCCGAACTCCAACTCCCCATCAACATTGACGGCGTCATCTCCGGCATCATCTCCGACATGGGAATCTCCTGGCAGTACGGCCGCGCCTTCTTCATTATTCCTCGCGTCGTTGGCCTCGCCGCCCACAGCGTGGAAGAAACCACCCGCGAGCGTCCGTTTCGCACCATCGACATGAATGATGTGACGTATGATGGCCCACCGGAACGGGATCTCCCAGATCCATTTGCTAAGTACTGGATTTCGTAATTGCGGTCACATCTACGAAGACAGCCGGGGATTACACGGATGGCGCCCATCCAAGGCCATTGATGCGCGCCATCCGTGTAATCCGTGCAATCCGCGGCTGCTTATCGTCTCGCATCGGTATCCTTCGTGTGCTGTCCTTCTATCCGGGCGGCCAACTGAACATACGTCCGCCAAGGAGGTGGAGGTGGAGGTGGTAGACCGACTGGCCCGCGCCAGCATTCACATTGAATACCGTGCGGTAGCCCTTCTGATGGATGTTCGATTGCATCGCTAGCTTTTTGACGACCTGAAAAATGTGGCCGATGAGTGCGTTATCTTCCGGCATCAAGTCGTTCAGCGTGGGAATGTGCTTTCTGGGACAGATCAAAAGGTGCACCGGCGCTTGCGGTCGGAGATCCTTAAATGCCACCAGGAGGTCATCCTCATGCACAAACTCCGCCGGGGTATCGTGTCCAATGATTCGACAAAAAAGGCAAGCTTGCTGCATGTCTGTTAATCTAACACTGGTCGCCCTGGCGCTGTGCACAACTTTCACCGCGGCCGTAAGACGCCGGCACAGATCAATTGATGCCCGGCTTTTTCATGCGGTATCCCACAGATCGGACAGTTTCGATGTATCGAGGACTCTTGGGATCGTCCCTGAGCTTCTTTCTGAGCGAGGACACATGCACATCGACCGAGCGGTCAAACACCTCAAAATCGCGGTCGGCGTCGCCTACTCCGGCCCTGGAATCCCTGAGGACTTAGAGCCGAGGATTGCGCGCGGATCACTCGGACTTCCATCCGCGCAATCCGTGAAATCCGCGGCTGAAAATGTATGTTACGATGACTCGCTGTGCAAGGACTCATCCTCATCGCATTACTGTTGTTGACATCTTGTTCGGGTACATCGGGCAAGACCACGCTGATCGTTTACTCTCCCCACGGCAAGGAACTGCTCACCGAGTTCGAGAAACGGTTTGAGGCCCAGTTTCCGAGTATCGATGTGCGGTGGCTCGATATGGGCTCGCAGGATGCGTTGGATCGGGTTCGCTCGGAGAAAGTCAATCCGCAAGCGGATGTCTGGTGGGGAGCGCCGTCGACGATGTTTTCCCAGGCCGAGAAAGAAGGTCTGCTCGATGCTTACAGGCCGTCGTGGTGGGACAAGGTCGATCCTGATGCGCACAGCAAAGACGATTTCTGGTACGGCACATTTCAGACGCCCGAGGTCATCGCCTACAACTCGAAAGCTTTGAAACGTGAAGAAGTCCCGCAGGATTGGGACGATCTCATCGATCCCAGGTGGCGGGGCAAGTTTGTGATGCGTGATCCACTTGCTTCCGGTACGATGCGCGCGATTTACAGCGCTGCTATCCTCCGCAAGATGGAAGCCGGCCAAAGCCCGGAGCCCGGATACGAATGGCTTCGCAAACTCGATGCGAACACGAAGGAGTACGCGGTCAATCAAACGATCCTCATGCAGAAGCTGGGACGCCAGGAAGCCATACTGACGCTCTGGAACATGCCCGATATCGAACTTCAAAAGTCGCAATACGGATTCCCGCTCGACTACGTCATACCGAAGAGTGGGACGCCGGTCTTGACCGATGCCATCGCAATCGTAAAGGGCTCCAAGCATCGGAAAGACGCTGAAGCTTTCTATGATTTCGTGAACACGGAAGAGAGCCTCATTTTCGCGGCTCATCAGTTCTACCGGATCCCCAGCCGCACGGACATTCCCACCGATCGCTTGCCGGAATGGATGCGCAACCTGAATATTCCCAAAATGCAGATGAATTGGGATCTGGTTGAAGCAAAGTCGCAGGAGTGGATGCAACACTGGGACAGCTATATCCGGGGGGCGAGTGCATCACCTTGAACTCGCGCATCTCAGCAAGTGGTTCGGGCAGACTCGAGCGGTACATGACCTGAGCCTTTCTGTAGAACGCGGCGAAATTCTTTCGATCCTCGGCCCGAGCGGCTGCGGTAAAACGACAAGTCTCCGAATGATTGCCGGGCTGGAGACGCCTACCTCCGGGAGCATTATATCCAACGGCAACGACATCACCCAGGTCGCCGCCCGAGCGCGAAACATGGGCATGGTCTTTCAGAACTATGCGTTGTTTCCGCACCTCGATGTTTTCGAGAATATCGCGTTCGGATTGAAAACGCGGCGGCTCGGAGCCGCCATCATCGGGCAGCGCGTGGCGAAGGCCCTGGCGAGCGTCCGCCTGGAAGGATACGAACGGCGATCCGTGCACCAACTCAGCGGAGGCCAACAGCAGCGCATCGCTCTGGCGCGAGCGCTTGCGATCGAGCCGGAGGTGCTGCTGCTGGATGAGCCCCTGAGCAATCTGGATCCTTCGCTACGTGAGGACCTGAGGGATCAAATTCGAAGCATCATTCGCGAGTTCGCGGTGACCACAGTCTTTGTTACGCATGATCAGCAGGAGGCATTCGCGTTGGCGGACCGCGTAGCCATCATGGAAGCAGGGGTGTGCCGCCAGGTGGGAAAACCGGAGGACGTGTACAACCGGCCCGGCGACCGGTTCGTTGCAGGATTTTTAGGAAGGGCGAATTTGTTGCCGGGACGCCTGGTAGGGTTGGATGGTGACAGTGTGGTTATGGTGAGGCCGGAGGATATTGTGCTTGACCGACCACCCCGCCGGCCGACGGCCGGCACCCCTCCTATTTCAGGACGGGAATCCCGGGTTTCTGAGCCAGTTGACACTCCTCCTAGCATAGGAGGGGTGCCGGCTGAAGGCCGGCGGGGTGGTCAGGAGTTTGAAGCTGTCATCAGCAGAGCGGTTCTCGAAGGTGCGACCATTCAGTACACATTGGATGCCAACGGTACCTCCATCACCGCCCGGCTTTTCCACCACGGCGGTCCAGCCCTTCAGCCCGGTGAAAGGGTACGGGTCACTATTCCCGATGGCCGCTTCCACTTGGTCCCCAACCCATGATCGCCCTTCTCATCTTCCTTGTCCTGATCGTCGGCATCCTCTACCCCAACGCATTCACATTCATTCGCAGCTTCTTTCCCAATGGGGAGCTCTCTCTGGCTCCGTACATCCGTTTTTTCTCGACACCTTCCGGCCGCGAGGCGTTCAGTAATAGCCTTCTTATCTCGGTCGCAACGGTTGCTCTCGCTGGCGCTATTGGCGTGCCTCTCGCGTTTCTTTTTCATCGATATGAATTCCGAGGCCGGCGGACCCTGCGTGCGATCGCGGCGGCCCCGGTGCTACTGCCGCCTCTGGTCGGTGTCATTGCATTTCTCTTCCTTTACGGCGAAAGCGGCATTATCAGCCGTACCCTCCAGCAGGCGTTCGGTCTCGATCATCCATGGCCGAACCTGCACGGCATTTCCGCGATTCTCTTCGTGCACGCCTACAGCATGTACGTTTACTTCTTCATGTTCGCATCGGCCGGCCTGGAGCGGCTGGACGCCGGGATGGAAGAGGCCGCGGAAACCCTTGGCGCATCCGGCTTTGCAAAGCTGACAGGCGTCACGCTGCCGATGCTCATGCCTTCTCTGGTTGGGGCGTCGCTCGTAACGTTTATGTCGTCGATGGCGAGCTTCAGCGCTCCTTATGTTTTTGGTGGCGGCATTCGAGTCCTGTCCGTCGAGATCTTCAACTCGAAGCTCAACGGCAATATTCCGATGGCGCTGGTCGAAACGGTTCTTCTGGCTTCCTCGTCGCTTGCGGTCTTGTTTGTCTTGCGATGGTATGAAGGGCGGCGCAAGTACAGCGCGGTAGGTAAAGGGGTGGCGAGCCGGCGCGCTCCGATCACATCGAGAACCGCCAAAGTGCTGTCCGGCGTGATCGGCAGCGTCGTCGTGCTGTTCCTGATTCTGCCTCACTTGATGGTCCTAGTCATGAGCTTCGTGAAGGACGGAACCTGGACCACGGAGTTGCTTCCTCCATTTTATACAACGGAGAATTACACTCGGCTGTTCCGTGACCCACAATTCTTCGAACCGATTCGCAATAGCCTGTGGATGTCGGCCGTTGCGACCGGCGCTAATCTGGTCTGGGGATTACTTGCGACATTCTGGCTGAGGGGGCGAAAAGGCCATCTTCGGCGTTTTGCGGATGCATTGATCATTCTTCCCTGGGCCCTGCCTGGCACGGTGGTGGCTTTGGCGGTGGTGGAATCCTATTCGACTGTACTGGCGGGCACGATCGTTTTGCTTCCCTTTGTTTACTTCATACGCAATCTGCCGCTCGTGGTCCGGGCCATCGACGCAAGCTTCGCCCAGATCGATCCTGCAGTGGAAGAAGCCGCTTCCACCCTCGGCGCGGCTCCGATTTATACGATCCGCCGGGTCGTGCTTCCTCTCGTTCTGCCTGGCGCGATCGCGGGCAGCCTGCTCGCCTTCATTACCGCCCTGGGTGAGTTCGTTTCTTCGATCATCGTCTACGTTTATACAAATCGTCCGATTTCGATCGAGATCCTTTCTCAACTCCGCCAATTTAATTTCGGCACGGCATCGGCATATGGTGTCCTGCTGATTGCTCTGATCGCTGTCTCTCTCCTTGCCGGCGAACGTCTACGCGGTCCAGGCCGCGACCCTTTGGTGCAGTAGAAAGAGAATTTCGCACTCTTTAACTCGGGTTAACGAATAGTGAATCGACTGTTATTTGTCGAGAATACGATCAGTGCGTGGAATGAGGATCGCAAACACGCATCCAAGGCCGGGAAGATTACGTACGACGATAGTGCCTCCGTGCGCCTCGACCGCTCGCCGCGCGATGGCCAGGCCCAGTCCTACGCCGCGCCGGTTGGGCCCCTTGACGAACGGCCGGAACAGGTCCGCGCTCGTCCCCGCGGGCAAGCCGCCGCATCGGTCTTCGATTTCGATGCTGACGGCCCCTTGCGCCGGGCGGGCGCGCAACTGAACAGTTTCGTTATCGCGCGTGAACTTGATCGCATTCTGAAGAAGGTTGCTCACGACCGAAACAAGTAGACGCGAGTCCGCATCAATGCCGAGATGGTTCTCGACTTCCAGCTGGATTCGGATGTTTCTTTCGGAGGGGGTCTCCAGCACGAGTTGCGACAGCAGCGTATCAAGCCGGATCCACTCCCGTTGAGCCGTGACGCCGCCGGTGTCCTGCGCCGCCGTAAGCGTTTCTGCAACCAAATCCGCAATCCGGGACAACGCTCTTTGGAGTACATCTGCGGTGCTGCCATCGATTCCGGCCTTGCCTCTGCGAATGAGATCGAAGGCCATTGAAGCATTTCCAAGAGCGTTGCGTATCTCGTGAGCGAGCGAACCGAGATGTTCTGCCCTCTCTCTTTGCTCGTTGGCTCGCGATTCGTTGGAGTAGGATTCGACAGCGATCGCCATCGCTTCATCGACACAGTGGTTCAGAACTTGGAACTCCCGCGGAGTGGGATTGTGCCCGTGGCGCATGACCGCTTCAGTGACCATGTTGCACATCAACCCGTAGTCGTGAACCACGCATGTAATGTCGAAACCCTGTTTCTTCCGGACCAGGCCGTGCTGCCTGGCCGTCGAATCACCAAGCGTGCCGGGTTGCGTTGCGTCAACCGGAATTCCCGAGTCTCGGCGTAAAGCACCGACCAACTCATCGATAAAGGTGGGTAGGCCGTTGATCAGTTCGTCATCTTCGCGGTTCGGGTAGCGATCCTTGAGTTCGCGCAGGCTCCACGCAAGAATGTCTGCCCGATGCTCAGAGATGAAGCTGCAAAGCATTGGGGTTTTCCCCAGTGACGTATCTATCAGTCCAACGGATCCCTTGATGAGGAAACTCATATATCTCGCCCGAAAGCGCTGTCAATGGCTCTAAAGTCCAGTCCAGCCTACCTCTTGATGAGGGACACGTACATCGGCGCCCGTCTGACCCGGGCGTAGTCGCTGGAATGACAGAGATCGACCAGGCCAGTGGTACTCCGCTACCTCCATCTGGCCCAAATTTCCCCGGTTCAATCGGCCCAAGCCGGGAGAAAAACCTGCTTTCCCCCAACTGCCATATATAGATGCGCCAAGGCGGAGGCGGCATGTCGCAACGTCTCAGTGGGTTGCAAGTACCACTTCATTTGGAAAACCTTGTGCTTGGTGCGGGGACGGTGGGGAGGAGTGTCTTTTCTCAAAAAATTTTGAAACGACCGCTGCCTGGAGACCAAGGTATGAGACCTAAGCCTGCAAGAGTGACCGAAGTCACGACGGAAAGTATCGATGCACGACTGCTGTTGAAAGTTCTTTCGGATCTCAAACGAGGTGATTTTGCAAGCCGGTTGCCGTCGGAGCAGACCGGCCTGGCCGGAAAGATCTACGACTTGCTCAACGACGTCATCGACCTGAACGACCGGATGGCCAAGGAGTTCGACCGGGTCTGCACCGTCGTTGGAAAAGAGGGACGCATTAAGCAACGCGCGTCGCTTCCGATGGCCACAGGATCGTGGGCCGAATGTATTGACTCAGTGAATACGCTCATTGCCGATCTGGTTCAGCCCACGACCGAAGTCGCGCGCGTCATCGGCGCGGTAGCAAAAGGCGACTTGTCCCAAACGATGGCCCTGGAAATCGAAGGCAGGCCGCTCACGGGTGAATTCCTCCGAACCGCCAAAATCGTTAACACGATGGTGGACCAGCTCTCCACTTTCGCTTCGGAAGTCACGCGCGTGGCCCGCGAGGTGGGTACCGAAGGAAAGCTCGGCGGACAGGCGCAAGTGAAAGGAGTCGCTGGGACGTGGAAAGACCTCACCGATAACGTCAACTTCATGGCGAACCACCTGACCAACCAGGTGCGAAACATCGCTGAGGTGACCACGGCTGTGGCCCGCGGCGACTTGTCCAAGAAGATCACGGTGGACGTAAAAGGCGAAATTCTCGAGTTGAAAAACACCATCAACACCATGGTGGACCAGCTCTCGACATTCGCTTCCGAAGTGACCCGCGTGGCCCGCGAAGTGGGGACCGAAGGAAAGCTCGGCGGACAGGCGGAAGTGCAAGGCGTGGCGGGTACGTGGAAAGACCTTACCGATAACGTCAACTCGATGGCGTCGAACCTCACCAGCCAGGTGCGCAACATCGCCGCAGTGACGACGGCTGTGGCGAACGGCGACCTGTCGAAGAAAATCACGGTCGACGTCAAAGGTGAAATTCTCGAGCTGAAAAACACCATCAACACCATGGTGGACCAGCTCTCCTCATTTGCATCGGAAGTCACACGCGTGGCCCGCGAGGTGGGTACCGAAGGAAAACTCGGCGGACAGGCGCACGTGAAGGGCGTCGCGGGAACCTGGAAAGACCTCACCGACAACGTGAACTTTATGGCCTCGAACCTCACGGCTCAGGTGCGAAATATCGCAGACGTCACGACGGCTGTGGCGAATGGCGACCTGTCGAAGAAGATCACGGTGGACGTCAAAGGCGAAATTCTCGAGCTGAAGAACACCATCAACACCATGGTGGACCAACTCTCCTCGTTCGCTTCGGAAGTCACGCGCGTCGCCCGCGAAGTGGGGACTGAAGGGAAGCTCGGCGGACAGGCGGAAGTGAAAGGCGTGGCCGGTACCTGGAAAGACCTTACGGATAACGTCAACTCGATGGCGTCGAACCTGACCAACCAGGTGCGAAACATCGCCGAGGTGACGACGGCCGTGGCCCGCGGCGATCTGTCGAAGAAAATTACGGTGGACGTTAAGGGCGAGATCCTCGAGCTGAAGAACACCATCAACACGATGGTGGACCAGCTTTCCGCCTTTGCTTCGGAAGTCACCCGCGTCGCCCGCGAAGTCGGTACCGAAGGAAAGCTCGGCGGACAGGCAGAAGTGAAGGGCGTCGCCGGTACCTGGAAAGACCTCACCGACAACGTGAACTTCATGGCCTCCAACCTGACGACGCAGGTGCGAAACATCGCCGAGGTGACGACGGCCGTGGCCCGCGGCGATCTGTCGACGAAGATCACGGTGGACGTCCGCGGCGAGGTACTCGAACTCAAGAACACCATCAACACGATGGTGGACCAGCTTTCCTCCTTTGCTTCGGAAGTCACTCGCGTCGCTCGCGAAGTCGGTACCGAAGGAAAACTCGGCGGCCAAGCTCAGGTAAAAGGCGTGGCTGGGACTTGGAAGGACCTCACCGATAACGTGAACTTCATGGCCGGTAACCTTACCGCTCAGGTCCGTAACATCGCCGAAGTGGCAACCGCGATCGCCAACGGCGACCTTTCGAAGAAAATCACGGCCGATGTGAAGGGGGAGATTCTCGAGCTGAAGAACACCATCAACACGATGGTGGTCCAGCTCAACTCGTTTGCTTCGGAAGTCACCCGCGTGGCCCGCGAAGTGGGGACTGAAGGAAAACTCGGTGGCCAGGCCCAGGTAAAAGGCGTGGCTGGAACCTGGAAGGACCTCACCGACAACGTGAACTTCATGGCCTCCAACCTCACCAACCAGGTTCGAAACATCGCCGAAGTGACGACGGCTGTGGCCCGCGGAGACCTGTCCAAGAAGATTACGGTGGACGTCCGCGGCGAAATTCTGGAGCTGAAGAACACCATCAACGTCATGGTGGACCAGCTTTCGTCATTAGCAGCGGAAGTGACCCGCGTGGCCCGCGAAGTCGGTACCGAAGGAAAACTCGGTGGCCAAGCCGATGTACGAGGTGTGGCCGGAACCTGGAAGGACCTCACGGACAACGTGAACTCGATGGCATCGAACCTCAAGGCTCAGATGCGCAACATTGCAGCCGTAACAACGGCCGTGGCCACAGGCGACCTGTCTAAGAAAATTACAGCGGACGTCCGTGGCGAGATTCTCGAGCTGAAGAACACCATCAACACCATGGTGGACCAGCTCTCGTCGTTTGCATCGGAGGTGACGCGCGTGGCCCGCGAAGTCGGTACCGAAGGGAAGCTGGGAGGCCAGGCGGAAGTAAAAGGCGTGGCCGGAACCTGGAAGGACCTGACGGACAACGTCAACCTGATGGCCAGCAACCTGACGAACCAGGTGCGCGGTATCGCGAAGGTAGTGACCGCGGTCGCTAACGGAAACCTGAAACGCAAGCTGGTGCTCGAAGCAAAGGGCGAAATTGAAGAGCTGGCCGAAACGATCAACAACATGATTGACACGCTGGCCACCTTCGCCGAACAGGTGACCACAGTAGCCCGCGAAGTGGGTATCGAAGGAAAACTGAGCGGCCAGGCCAGCGTCCCTGGCGCCGCCGGAACCTGGAGAGACCTTACCGATAACGTCAACCGCATGGCGGCCGCTCTTACCACTCAGGTGCGCGCAATCGCGGAAGTGGCCACGGCCGTGACCAAGGGTGACCTCTCACGGTCGATTGCCGTGGATGCCGCAGGCGAGGTGGCGGCTCTCAAGGACAACATCAACGAAATGATTCGGAACCTGCGCCAAACGACCGAAAAAAACACGTCGCAGGACTGGTTGAAGACGAACCTCGCCAAGTTCACCAGGTTGCTGCAGGGCCAAAGAGACCTGCTTGCCGTATCCAAACTGATTCTTTCGGAGCTGGCGCCACTGGTCTCGGTGCAGCACGGCGTGTTCTATCTCAATGAGGCGGCCGCGAACAGCGAACCCGATATGAAACTTCTCGCCAGCTATGCTTACCGCGAGCGGAAGCATATTTCCAGCCGGTTCAAGTCCGGCGAGGGTCTAGTCGGCCAATGTGCGTTCGAGAAGGACCGCATACTGCTGACCGACGTACCGGCCGACTATATCCACATCAACTCCGGTCTGGGTGAGGCGCCGCCGCTGAACATCGTCGTCCTGCCGGTTCTGTTTGAAGACCAGGTGAAGGCTGTCATCGAGTTGGCCTCGTTCCACCGGTTCAGCGATATCCACCTCACGTTCTTCGATCAGTTGACGGAAAGTATCGGAATCGTGCTCAATACGATTACGGCGACGATGAGGACGGAGGAGCTGCTGAAACAGTCTCAGACACTCGCCAACGAGCTGCAAACCCGCCAGGCCGAGCTGACGGAAACCAACGGCCGGCTGCAGGAACAAGCGAAAACACTCCAGGAATCCGAAGAGCGTTTGCGCCAACAACAGGACGAGTTGCAGCAAACCAACGAAGAGCTGGAAGAAAAGGCCAATCTTCTGGTCAAACAAAACCTCGAAGTTGAACGCAAGAACCAGGAAATCGAACGAGCCAGCCGAGCCTTGCAAGAGAAGGCCGAACAGCTCGCCCTGACCTCCAAGTACAAATCCGAGTTTATGGCCAACATGTCGCACGAGCTTCGGACGCCGCTGAACAGCATGTTGATCCTGGCAAAGTTGCTTGCTGAGACGGAAGAGAATTTGAACGAGAAGCAGCGCGAGTTTGCGCGAACGATTTATTCCTCCGGCTCGGACCTTCTGGAATTGATCAACGAGATTCTCGACCACGCCAAGATCGAGTCCGGAATGACGGAAGTCGAAATCGGCTGCGTGACGTTCGAGAACCTGGCCGAATATGTCGAGCGGACCTTCAGTCAGGTAGCCCACGACAAAAGACTCGAGTTCTCCATACAACAGGATGCTGGCCTGCCGCCGGCTATCTATACCGATCAGCGCCGGCTACAACAGGTCTTGAAGAACCTCTTATCGAACGCGTTCAAGTTCACCGAGAAAGGCGGGGTCACCGTCCAAATAAGCCCGGCCGGGGCTGGATGGAGTCACGACCATCCCGTGCTCAGTAAAGCGGAAACGGTCATTGCGTTCTCGGTCACAGATACAGGCATTGGAATCTCTCCGGAGAAGCACAAAATCATCTTTGAGGCTTTCCAGCAGGCCGATGGAACCACCAACCGCAGATTCGGGGGAACGGGTCTCGGCCTGTCGATCAGCCGGGAAATCGCTACCTTGCTCGGAGGGGAAATCCGGCTGCACAGCGGGCTCGGCGCTGGAAGCACGTTCACCCTGTATGTGCCGGCGACATACGCGCCGGATATGACCCAGGCAAGGAGATTGCAGCCGAGCGCGATTGTTGAAGACGCTACTTCGGATACGAAAGACTCCGAGGTATCCCTCATCATTGAAAACGCGGTTGATGATGACCGGGCCGCGATTCAATCGGGGGATCACACGCTTTTGATCATCGAAGACGATCTCAACTTTGCAAAAATCCTCAAGGAGATGGCGCGCGAACGTGGCTTCAAAGTTCTCGTCGCCCTGCGCGGCGAGATGGGCCTGCTCCTCGCTCGCCAGTACACACCGAGCGCGATTACTCTCGATATCGAGTTGCCTGGAATGGATGGATGGAGTGTGCTCGACCGCTTAAAGCACACTCGCGGGACACGGCACATCCCGGTGCACATTATCTCGGTCAACGAAGAACGGCAGCGCGGCCTCAAGATGGGCGCAATGGCGTACGAAAGCAAGCCCGTCACCCCGGAACAGTTGCGCGACGCGCTGAACCGCATCGAAAGCTTTGTGCGGCGTGGAGTGAAAAGCCTGTTGGTTATTGAGGACGACACGGTCGCGCAGCAAAGCATCATCGAGTTGATCGGTAACGGCGATGTCGAAACGATCGCTGTCGGAACGGCGCAGGAGGGGATGGCCGAGCTCAGTCACAAGCGCTACGATTGCGTCGTTTTAGACCTCGGACTGCCCGATATGAACGGGTTCGAGCTCATGGAACGGATCAAATCCGAGATCGGGGACATACCAATAATCATTTACACTGGCAAGGAATTGACTCTCAAAGAGGAATCGGAACTCCGGCGTCTGGCGGAAACTATCATTGTTAAGGACGTCCGCTCCCTCGAACGTCTGCTTGACGAAACGGCGTTGTTCCTCCACCGCATTGAGGAGAATCTGCCGGAACCCAAGCGCCAGATGCTGGAACAACTGCATAAGAAAGATCCGGTGCTCGCCGGCAAGAAGGTACTCATCATCGATGACGATATGCGGAATATCTTCGCGCTCACCAGCCTGTTGGAACGCTACGATATGCAGGTTCTGTATGCCGAAAACGGAAAGGATGGAATCGAGACGCTGAAGGCCACCCCCGACATCGACGTGGCGCTGGTAGACATCATGATGCCGGAAATGGACGGCTACGAAGCCATGCAGCAGATTCGGGAAATGAAAGAGTTCAAATCGCTCCCGTTGATCGCCCTAACCGCGAAAGCCATGAAAGGTGATCGCGAAAAGTGCATCGAGGCCGGCGCGTCCGATTACATCACCAAACCGGCGGACAGCGAGCAACTCCTTTCGCTGTTGAGGGTGTGGTTGTTTAAATAGGGGTCAGGGACCAGGGGTCAGGGCACCCCTGATCCCTGACCCCTGGTCCCTGACCCCTAAAACTCATGCTCGTTGTAACCCAATCTCAAAGCGTCGAGGAAATCGAAACCGGACTTCTGCTCGAAGGAATCTTTCGCCAATACGGTTTCGATTTCAGAAACTACGCTCCGTCGTCGCTGCGGCGGCGCCTTAATAACTTCATCCTGGATGAGCACATCACAAGCATCTCTGCTCTCCAGGATCGGATTCTTCACGACCGGCAGTGGCTCGATCGCTTGTTGTATGCACTCTCGGTAAACGTGAGCGAAATGTTCCGAGACCCGTCCTTCTACCTGACATTTCGGACGCAAGTTGTCCCGATGTTGCGGACATACCCGTTCATCCGTATCTGGCTGGCCGGTGTATCGATGGGAGAGGAGGTCTATTCGCTGGCGATCCTGCTGGAGGAAGAAGGCATTTACGACCGCTGCCGAATCTACGCAACCGACATCAATGACGCCGTTCTGAAGAAGGCCAAGGAGGGCATCTACCGGCTTGATCAGATGCAGATGTACACGAGCAACTACATTAAGGCCGGCGGCACGCAATCATTCTCGCGCTACTACACGGCGGCGTACGACCGCGCGATCTTCAAGACCTCGCTCCGGAACAACATCGTGTTCGCCCAGCACAATCTGGCGACCGACGCATCATTCAACGAGTTTAACGTGATCATGTGCAGGAACGTGATGATCTATTTCAATAATGAGCTTCAAGCCCAGGTCCATCATCTTTTATACGAAAGTCTTGCCATGTTCGGGATTCTCGGCATTGGCGCGAAAGAGGCGTTAAGGCTGAGTCCTCACGAGAATTCGTACGAGGAGATCGATAAGACATCCAAACTCTATCGGAGAATCGCATGACGCACTTCCAAATCGTAACGATTGGAACGTCACTTGGCGGCTTTGAAGCTTTGAGTGTTCTCTTGGGAAGGCTGCCGAAGGATTTCCCTCTTCCCGTGGCTGTGGTGCAGCACCGCAGCTGCGAGGATTCCGAGGCCTTCGCTCCACTCCTTGCGGGCCACATACAATTGCCGGTAATTGACGTCGAAGACAAAGAAGAAATTCGGGAAGGACACGTCTACGTCGGCCCTTCCAACTATCATCTCTTGGTCGAGCGCGGCCACTTTGCGCTTTCCGCAGATGAACCGGTGATGCACGCGCGGCCCGCCATTGACGTGTTGTTTGAATCCGCGGCGGACGCCTTCGGCAAAGATGTTGTGGGCGTACTTCTGACGGGAATGAGCCGGGACGGCTCGGCCGGCCTCAAGAAGATCAAAGCAAGCGGTGGTTTCGCTGTAGTTCAGGATCCCGAAACGGCAAAGGACGGCAGGATGCCGGCGGCGGCCATTTCAGCAGCGCTCGTAGATAGAGTGCTGAGGCTGGAAGAGATCGCATCTTTTTTGGTGGAGTTGTGCGTACCACGAGGAGTAAGGCATGACCGAAGACAAGGGCAGCATTCTTCTCGTCGATGATCACGTCGAGAATCTTCTCGCGCTCGAAGCATTGCTGAGCGACCTAGGCCAGAATCTTGTCCGCGCCAGCTCTGGGCTGGAGGCGCTGCGTCTCCTGCTTCATCAGGAATTCGCGCTCATTCTTCTGGATGTGGACATGCCGACGATCAACGGTTTCGAAACCGCGGCCCTGATCCGCCAGCGCGATCGATCCCACCACACGCCGATCATTTTTTTGACCGCGGTCAACAAGGCAGAACGGCATGTTTTCAAAGGCTATTCCCTAGGTGCGGTCGATTACCTGACCAAGCCGTTTGTTCCGGAGATCCTCCGATCCAAAGTTATAGCTTTCGTCGAACTTCACAGAAAAAACGAACAGGTAAAAAGACAAGCTGCATTGCTTCAGCAGATGGTCGTCGAGCTGGCCGGCAGCAACAACGAGATCCGGAAACTAAACGTTGAGCTTCAGTCCGAAAGAGACTTTATCTCGACAGTGCTGGATACTGCGGACAGCATCATTGTCGTCCTCAACGCGGAGCAGAAGATTATTCAAGCCAGCCGCGCATTCGAGCGCATTCTGGGTTATTCGCTAGCTGAAGTCCAAGGGCGCACTCTGGATTCTTTTTTTGGTTCGGCGGGGCCTCCGCAGGACCTGTCTCAGGCCGAAAACTACTGGATGTCCAAGGATGAAACGCCTCGCCTTATCGCCTGGTCCAGGACAGTGCTCAATGGTAAGGATGGAGGGCCGAATCACTTCGTGATCACGGGTAACGACATCACCGAACGCAAGCGCGCCGAAGAACAGCGCGAACAACTCATTCGCGGCGAGGCTGCGCGGCTGGAGGCCGAAGCCGCAGAGCGGCGATCCGCATTTCTTGCTGAGGCAAGCACGATGCTCGCATCGACGCTGGATTATGAGAAAACGCTCGTCAACATTTCACGTCTTGCGATTCCCACGTTCGCCGAATGGTGTTTCGTCTACCTTGCGCAGGGAAATGAAATCAGCTCGGCCTTGATTGCCCATGCGGACGTGGAAAAGGAACATGTGGCGCGCCAGTTCGAGATCCGGCTGGAAGATCTTTCGAGTACCACACTACCCGTGGTCCGTGTATTTGAGACCGGCATCCCCGAATTGTTTTCGGATATCCATGAGGAAGAGCTGAAAGACACGCTGAAGGACGAGCGGAAGTTCGAAGCTCTGACTCAGTTGGGCATTCGATCTGCCGTCGTGGTTCCCATGCCGGGCCGCCACACAGTACTTGGTGTGATCGGTTTTGTCTCGCCCAAGCCCAATCGCTATGGGTCAGCGGAACTATTTTTTGCCCAGGAGCTGGCAAGGCACATCAGCTTCGCCCTTGAAAATGCGCGGCTGTATCGCGAGGCTCAGGAAGCGAATCGCGCCAAAGACGAGTTTCTGGCCACTTTGTCGCACGAATTGCGAACACCGCTGAACGCGATCCTCGGCTGGATCCAGATTCTTCGCGCCAAGCGGCTGGACGAGGTCACCACGGCGCGCGCGTTTGAAGCCATCGAACGAAACGCAAAAGCGCAGGCCGAGCTGATCGAGGACATGCTGGATGTCTCCAGGATCATTACAGGCCGGCTTCGTCTGGAACTGCAACCCGTGGAATTGTCGTCTGCGGTAGAAGGCGCGCTCGATTCGGTCCGGCCGGCAGCGGAGGCCAAGGGAGTGCGGCTGGAATACATGCTCGATCCGAATGCGGGAGTCATTTCCGGAGATCCGCACCGGCTGCAGCAAATCGTCTGGAACCTCTTGTCGAATGCGGTGAAGTTCACGCCTGCAGGCGGACTGGTCCGGGTTAACCTCGATCGTCTCGATGGTGAGGTCAAACTGACGGTGCGGGACACGGGAAAGGGTATCAGCCCTCAATTCCTACCTTATGTTTTCGATCGTTTCCGGCAGGCGGAAATCATGATCAGCAGGACGTCGGGCGGGCTCGGCCTCGGGCTGTCGATCGCGAGACACCTTGTCGAGCTGCACGGAGGAGTCATCGAGGCCAGCAGCGAGGGTGAAGGCTGTGGCGCGACCTTCACTGTTACCTTTCCCTTTCGCGAATCACTTCCAGTCATTGCAGTCCAGAATGTCTCCTAGGGCAAGACGGAAGAGTCCACCTAAAATCGGCAGTCGAAGGCGGCCATACCTCAGCGATACGAACGCGGGCTAAAGCCGGCGACTACATGCTTGGTCAAAACGTTGTCGCAATATGTAGTCGCGGGCTTTAGCCCGCGTTTGTACTGCCGGCTCAGTCTAATCTTTGCGCTCGGCCGTCTTCTTGTTCCTGACTGGCTCAAGCAGAGGCTTCCATTCGGTGGACCGTTCCGGATGATTCGGGCAGCGAGGAAACTCGGCGCCCTCGGCAACCACCCTTTCCACGTCACAGCAAGCGCTTTTGTAAGTTGCCAACTTCCTGCACGTTTCACCGTCACCAGGCATGTCGGGACCTCCTGTCTTCCTTCCTTCGAAAGCAATTAGAGTACCGTAATAGTACCCCAAACACCACAATTGCAAGGTGCGTCTGCGTACAACCCGGGCCGCTAAGATGCTTTTTTCAGCTCGTGCGAGGGAAGTGAGAAATAGAAGATCGCGCCATCACCGAGCCGGGCGTCCGCCCAGACGCGTCCGCCGTGGCGATCGATAATGCGCTGGACGGTGGCGAGGCCGATTCCGCTTCCTTCGAACTCGTTTGCGGCGTGGAGCCGCTGGAATGTTCCGAAAAGTTTCTGCGCGTGATTCATGTCGAACCCCACACCATTGTCGCGGACGTAATAGATATCTTCCTCGGCGCCTGGCTGGTAACCGACCTCAATCGTTGCCGATTCCTGATTGCGCGTGAACTTGATCGCATTGGAGAGGAGATTCTGAAAAACTTGGGTGATAAGCCTTCTGTCGCCGTAGGCCGGTGGGAGAGAGCCGACTTTGAAAGAAATTTTCCTTTGACCGCCACTGGCTGTCCTTTGTTCCTGAAATGCGGTTTGCGCCAGTTCGACCATATTGATGTCCGAAAGGACTACTTTTTCGCGGCCCAATCGCGACAGTGCGAGCAATCCGTCAATGAGCTGGCCCATCTTTTCGGTATTGCTGCGGACGATTTCAAGCAGCCGTCGTCCCTCATCGTCGAGCATATTGGAATACTCCTCGATCAGAATGCGTGTAAAGCCATCAATGGCGCGAACGGGTGCGCGCATATCATGCGACACAGAATAGGTGAAGCCTTCGAGTTCTTCCGTTTGCTGCCGCAATTCGGTCATGTCCCTGCCCGTGACGACAAAGTGTCCGCCGGCCTTCAGATCATCTGACAGAGCTTTGCAACACCATGAAATCAGCCTCCGAGTGTTTCCTTTCGTCAGCCAATATTCTTCACACTCGAGGTTCGAATTGGCCGACCTGAAAAATGCTTCCGCATTTGTCCTGTCATCGAGGTACTCCCAAAGGTAATGTCCCTGCACTTCATCGAAGGTATATCCGGTCATCGCCTCCAATGCGCGGTTCACACGCACGATTTTGCCTTCGGAATCCAGCACGAGCACCAAACTGTTCACGGTATCGAGAATGGCCGAGACAAAGTCCCTTTCAGTTTTCAACAACGCGGATTGCTGCTGGACCTCGCGCCGCTGTTTATACATGTCGACAAATGCCGAAACTTTGGATCTCAGCACGTCGGGCGAAAAAGGCTTGAAAATGTAATCGACGACGCCGAGCGAATAGCCCTGGCTGACGTGAACATCGTTCTTGCTGATCCCGGAGAGAAATATGATCGGCGTATGGAAAGACTTGTCGCGGTTCCGAATGAGGGTTGCGGTTTGAAATCCGTCCATATCCGGCATTTCCACATCAAGAAGAATGACCGCCGCATCATTCCTGAGGAGATATTTCAGAGCCTCGGGTCCAGAAGTTGCCTGGACCACATTCTGGCTCAGCCCACGAAGTATGCTCTCCAGAGCGAGAAGGTTCTGGGGGTGGTCGTCAACGAGCAGAATATTGACTTCATCAGACATCGCCTTCTTAATGATATCGAAAAAGAGCCGCGGATTGCGCAATCGGGCGCAATCCGCGGCTCTTTTTACATGAGGGAGGGTTCGATCTGCAGGACGAGTTTATCGGTCCCGCGCAGGATAAGGACCGGCGCCCTGACGCCCGGCTGGTGATCCGTGAGAATGCGGTGCAGCGCGTCAATATCGGCGACCGGGTGATCGGCAAAACCGGCAATGATGTCGCCTTCGCGCAGCCCGGCACGCTGTGCCGGGCTGTTCGGCTCGATGCTGACAACCAAGATCCCGGTCGCGGCCGGCAGATCGTGGCCACGCACCAGACGCCGATGCAGCGGGACGTTCTGCCCCGCAACACCGATGTAACCACGCCGGATCTTGCCATCTTTGATCAACCGTCCGGCGACAAAAGTCGCTGTGTTAATGGCAATCGCGAAGCACATGCCTTGCGCCGGCAAGATCACCGCAGTATTCACGCCGATGACTTCACCATTCGATGTGACTAGCGGCCCGCCCGAGTTCCCCGGATTCAACGCCGCATCGGTTTGAATGACGTTGTCAATGAGATGGCCCGACTGGGATCGCAAAGACCGCCCAAGGGCGCTAATGACGCCCGACGTCACGGTACACTGAAAACCGTAGGGATTTCCGATAGCAATAACGAGTTGCCCCACTCGAATGGATTGGGAATCTCCAAAAGTGGCCGGCACAAGATTCGCCGCGGTAATACGCACCACCGCAAGGTCTGTATCCGGATCATCTCCAACCTTGTCTGCCTGATAGCGCTGTCCGTCCGACAGCGTGACTTCAACGCCGTTCGCTCCATGAACAACGTGGCTGTTCGTGAGGATGAAACCATCCGGAGTGAAGATGAAGCCTGAGCCGGAGCCACCTCTCCGGTTCTGTTGTTGAAATTCGATATTTACTACCGAGGGATTCACGCGCTCTGCTGCCGTAATGACGGCTTCGGAATAGGCATCGAGAAGAGTAGCCATAATTCGAGCTTATGCCTGATTCGAAATTTTTCAAGACGCCGAGCCTGCGAGACTCAGGAGCGGGTCAAGTAGAACTCGATCGCTGGAGTAATGATGAGCGACAGTACCATCGAAATCAGGATGCCGCCGATGACGGCAATGGCGAGCGGCTGGAGCATTTGGGATCCGGCTCCCAAGGCGAGGGCTAGCGGCAACATGCCTGCAACGGCGGCCAGGGCCGTCATCACAATTGGCCGCAGCCGGCGGCGTCCTGCCTGAATGATAGCTTCTTCTGGTGCAAATCCGGCCGACCGGAACTTTTGGTTGGCATCCAGCAAGAGAATGCCGTTTTTGGCGACGATCCCGATCACCATGATCAGACCCATGAACGAGGAGACATTGAATGTAGTTCGGGTCATCAGGAGAGCCAGGAAAACCCCCGAGGTCGAAAAGACGGCCGAGGACAGAATCGCGACCGGAGGCGCGAACGACCGGAACTCGAAGAGCAGCACAAGGAAAATCAGCACCACCGCGAGCAGGAGAACAACGGCCAGATCGCGAAACGATTTCTGCTGCTCTTTGTAAGTGCCGCCGTATTCGACCCGAATAGAACGAGGCAACTTCAAATCGGCGACAGCTTTCTGCACCGCTGCTACGCCAGTGCCCAAATCCACTCCTTCCAGGCGCGCTGTGACTTCAACGTCACGCTGCAGATTCTCGCGGATAACTTCAGTTTGGCCGGGCAGTTCGTCGATCCTGGCCAGCGATCCAAGCGTTGCCGTCCCTCCGGATGAGTTCACGAGCATGGTATTGCTCATTGCTTCAAGTGAAGAGCGGTTTGCCGCTGGGAACCGAACGCGCAGAGTATAAGGACGGTCGTTAATAATCACCGGCGCGGCGGCGGGTTCGCCGTCCATGATGGCCGTAGTGATCACACCAAGATCGTCGGCGGCGAAACCCGTGCGGACCGAGTTCTGCGGATTGACCGTGAAAACCACAGCCGGACCGCTGGTCGTGTTATCAATGCCGTCCTCGATGTCCACGACGGCCTTCCTTTTGTTGATCGTAATCTTGTCGAGCGCGTCTGCCACCTGAGGCGCCCACGTGGAAAGGAGATCCGCATCGGGCGAAAACAGCTTCACCACCACCGGCTGGGGAGCGCCGGTCAGGTCGCCGATCATGTCCTGCAACACCTGAATGAACTCGACGTCGAGAGCGGGCTCCGCGCTTGTAACTTTCGCACGAATGTCGCTGATAATTTCATCGATGCCGCGGTTTCGCTCGTCCTTGAGTTTAACGGCGTAATCGCCCGTGTTGGGTTCGGTCACAGCCGCCAAACCGAGCTGCAAGCCCGTGCGCCGGGAAGTGCTTTCGACCTCCGGCACCGTGTGAAGAATCCGCTCGACGTGATTGAGGACGCGATTCGTCTCTTCGAGTGAACTACCTGCAGGCATAACGTAGTCGAGGACAAATCCTCCTTCATCAAACGCAGGAAGCAAATCGCTGCCCAACGCCCGGTAGGAGGCATACGAGACGACAATCAGAGCAACGCCCAGCACGCCGAGCCACGCCGCGTGTTCCAGAGCGCGACGCATCCATCGTTCGTAGATTTTGAGAATACGGCCGAAGAAGCCTCCTGTCAGGGACGCTTCCTCCGCCGCCAACATGCGCTTCATCTGCGTCACTCGTGTCGATTCGCCAGAATCGGCAATGACGCCGCTGTGCTCAGGCGACTTTCCCCGGCGGATCAGACGAGTGCTCAGATTGCTGGTCCAAACCAATGCCAGAACCAGCGATGTCAACAATGCGACGCTCATGGCAATCGCAAGAGCGCTGAAGAAGGTTCCTGTAACTCCTGTGATGGTGATCAGAGGCAGAAACACCACAATCGGGGTCAGCGTGGAACCGATCAGCGGGACCGTGAGTTCCTTGAGAGCGCTAGCGGTCGCTTGGAGCGGCCCTTCACCACCATCGCGGTGCAAGACGATGTTCTCGACCACCACGATCTTGTCGTCGATCACGAGTCCCACCGCCGCCGCGAGCCCCCCCAGCGTCATCAGGTTGAAGCTCTGACCCAGGATCTTCATTACAATGAAAGTCACTACGATCGTCACCGGGACAACCAGACCCGTCATGACGGCGGTTCCCCAGTCCCGCAGAAACAGCCAGATGATGAAGCCGGCGAGGAACAGCCCAATGATGATCGCATCGCGGACGCTTGCAATGGACTCTTTAACGATGTTGGACTGGTCGTAAAAAGGACGCATCTCAACGCCCGAGGGAAGAGTTGGGCGGATGCTTTCCATCTCCTGGTGGACTTCATCGGCAACCTGAACGGTGTTGCTGTCCGGTTGCCTGTTAACGCTGAGGAGCACGGCCGGCTTTTCATTCGCGCTTACTGCCGTATAAACCGGTGCCACAGCCGGCGCGACGGTCCCGACATCCTGAATTCGAACGGGTACGCTGTTCACGTTCTTGATAACGATGTCGCTGATCTCTTCGGGACTATGGACCTGGGCTGTAACCAGCCCGAGGAAGAGCTGGTGGTTGCGGGTCAACAAACCGGGCGAATCGATGACGTTCGTGCGATTGATAGCGGTCAGAATATCCGAAACCGCCACGTGGGAACGCAGCATCTGCGCGGGATCGATCGTCACGTGGATTTCCGGCTGCTGGCCCCCCTGGACGAGGACACTGGCCACTCCGTTCAGCCGGTTCAGGCGCGGCTTGATCTCATAGGTTGCCAACTCCCAGAGCTGCGTCTGCGGAACCTTATCGGACGTGAGACTGTAACCAATGATTGGAAAACTCGCGAAATCGAGGCGATGAGTTTGGATCTGGGCGGTGGAAGGGAGGCTGCTCTGGATACGCGATACGGCGGAATCGACCAACTGCAGCGTCTCCAGCATGTCCACGCTCCAGTCAAAAAAAAGATTGATCTCAGCCGATCCGCGGCTGGTGACGGAGCGGACCTGTTCGAGGCCCGGAACGCTGTTGACCGCTTGCTCGAGGGGACGCGTGATGGTGACTTCCATCTGCTCGATCGGCATCACACCATTGTCCACGCCGATGATGACCCGTGGGAAATTGGTCGTCGGAAACACCGCTACCGGAATGCTTAAAGCCTCATAGATTCCGACGATCGTCAGCATGACTATCAGAAAGATGATCGATTTCGAGTGGCGGGCGAACCAGTAGTTTTCCTCTCCTTTGGAGAGTGCGGTCAGCGTATCGGAAGGCGTCGGAGTTGGCTTTACATCAAGCATGACGGTAACGGGTAAGGAAAACGAAATCCCTTCCTGGCGCGGCTATGCCTCCTTCCAAGGAGGGGACCATATTCTTGCTACTGCTACTTCTCCTCCTCTTCTTCCTCTTCCTTTGGGGCCTGGATCTGAACTTTCGTTTTTGCGAATACGTTGTCATCCAATTTATCGATCTCAAACGCCCCCACCGTCACCACACGCTCACCGCTTTCGAGTCCTTCGGTCACCTGGACGATGCCCTTATCGCGGATGCCCAGGGTGACGCTTTTCTTGTGAGGCTTATTCTCGGAGTCAACCACGATTACAGATGTCCTGCCAGAAGAGCTTGTAAGTACTGCGGCTTGAGGAATGACAAGTGCGCTCGGCACGGTGTTCGCGATAACCTCCACACGCATGCTGGTTCCCGGCTTCAAACGCCCGGCGGGATTGGCGGCCTGTATCCAGACCTCGACGGTGGTACTGGTTGGGTCCAATGCCGGGCTGATTATCGTCACCTTCCCGGGGATGCCAGCGCCTCCGTCGGCAGAGAACAGATTTGCCGGGTTGCCGACTTTCAGCGCCTTCGCCCCTTCCTGGGAAATGTGAGCCCGGGCAACGACCTGGGACAGATCCATCACGGTAATAATGGGAGTGCCGCCTGCCGCCATTTCGCCAGGATAGATGGGGCGATCGGTGACGACGCCATCAATTGGGCTTGTAATCCTGGAGTAACTGAGTTGCGCCTGGGCCGTCTCATAATGTCCCCTGGCCGCGTCGCGCTGCGCCATGGCGGCTCTGAGTTCCTGATCCTTGGCGAAGCTCTGCAAAGTTTCGACGTGCGTCCGAGCTATCTCGTATTGGTTTCGGGCCTGACTCAGGTTGACCTGGGCATCGTTGACTTCCTTCTGGGCAATTGCTCCTTCCTTAAGCAACGCTTGGCGGCCGTCATAGATCTTTTGCTGCGCATCCAGGACATCCTTTGCCGCCCTGAGGTCGAGCTCCGCTTTCTGTACCTCTTGTGGCACCGTGGCCCTGGCTGTGGTTTCATAGGCCGCCTCCGCCTGTTCGTGTGCGGCCCGGCTTTCCGTAACTGCGCCTGCGAGATCCTGATTTTCAAGCTCCGCGAGCAACTGGCCGGCCCGCACATGAGCGCCCCGGTCTGCGTAGAATTTTTTGACCGGAGCAGCAATCTTCGGCACGATCGCCGCCTGCTGCATGGGATAAAGCACGGCATCGGCGTTAACTTTAAGCTGTATTGCCGAATTGAGCACCGGAGCGACGTCTACTGTGACTACTGGCTCGCCTTCGGGCTCTTTTTTCGCCGAACAGCCGCACAGCAGAAGGCCAACCGCGAAGGCGGTAATGGTTTGTACCCACAAATTCGCGCGGAACACGTGCTGGGCTTGTTCCACAAGTCGTCGGCAGCCGCTGAGCGGCGCCAGAATGTAGCCCCACGCGTGAGCGTGGGGTAAGGTGTGTTTTCTTCCAACAAAACAGTTGTGGGCCATATCTCAGAAATTCCCAGTGACGGTCTGCAACGTTGCCAGGGCAACTCGATATCGGGACTGTGCGTCGTCGTAGGCGTTGCGCATTTGCACTAGCGTGTTCTGCGCATCGACCACTTCAAGAGCCGTGGATTCGCCGGCCTGGTAACGCAGGTTGATGAGGCGCAGGCTTTCCGCTGCGAGGTCCGCCGCGTGACGTAGACCATCAACAGCGGCCCGGGCGGCCAAAGCCTCGTTGTAGAACGAATAGAGATTGCTCACAATTTGCCGCTGAGCCTGAGTGAGTTGCACCCGTGCCTGCTGTTCGCGCGTTTGGGCCTGGCGCAACTTGCTGCGGCGTGTCCCCCAATCCCAGACCGGCAACGTCAGGTTGGCTGTAATGTAGTAGCCCACGTTTGGGAGTGGGCCGTATTGAGGAGTAGCGGCTATTTTGCTGTGAAGCGCGAAGGCGTTGGCCTCGATGCCGTAATTGCCGTCGAGGACAAGCGACGGAAGGAAGGCATTCTGGGCGCCGCGGACATCCAAATTTGCCTGTCGCAGAGCCTCGCTGGCCACACGGAGGTCCGGATTCTCGCGTTCCGCCATCGTTCGAATGTCAGGAAACGGCGGCAAGGTTTGGGCGGAATCCAGATCATCGACGACCGTGAAATTTTCGTTCAGCGCAGGAAATAGCAAAACGGCGAGGTTTAAGCGAGCGTTCTCCATCCCCAGCATCGATTCTTGAAAGGTTTGCTTCTGCTGTTCGTACTGGATCTCCGCCTTTACGACGTCGCTGTGTGCCACCTGGCCGACACGCTCAGCCTGCTGGCTGATCTCCAAAAAACGCATGGCTTGTTGGGCGGCCTGTTGGGCTGTCGCGTACTTGCGTTGAGAGATGACCAGAGCGTAGTAGTTCTTGGTAACGGTCACAGCCAGCCCGCGCTGCGCGATTTCGACCTTGGCATTGGACAGCGCCTCCGCCGCCTGGGCGCGCCGGTATCCCGTCATGAGAACGGTGTTCGGAGAGAGTTCCTGATGCAAAACGCCCCAGGAGCGATACACGTGGACGCCGTCGTTTGTGACAAACCGGCCGCTGGGCGCAAATCCGTTCCCTTGCGTGCCGAGATATTGAGTCGTATGGCTCAGCGATGGAAGCAGAGAGGATTTCGCCTGAACACGGTCCTGGCGGGCAATTTGGGCATCCGCGATGGCCGATTGAAACTGGGCATCCAGCCGTCTGGCGCGCTCGAGGGCGTCCTGCAAGGTTATAAGTGGCGGTGGCGCCGACTGTCCCTCCGGTTGCACGAGCTGAAGCGGCGTGCCAAGGCCGGTATTCTGGGCAAAGACGCATGGGACCGCGACAAGCGCGGCGACGAAGGCGATGAGCGGGACGACACAACGTGAACTGGTCATTATGAATTTCCTTTCCTGCATCAGAAACGGCCGGGCGCTCACTACGCGCTCACTTCCCGACGACCAGAACTTTAAAGCTATCCGGCAGGAATGAGGCTCGCTGGCCCCGGCCGCCGGCAGCTGGTGGACCAGACTCTGCCGTCGGCAGGTAGACGTTGTGGGTCTTCTCATCGAGCGCTATTGTGCGAGCCCCGCGCTGCGTGGCGAGGTTCTCCACGACCTCCCACTTACCGCCCGTTTCGTGCACTACAGTGAGAGTGCCGTCTCCATTGGAACTGAATGTATAACCGGTGCCCGGATCGAAGGCAGCGCCGTCGGGTCCCTGACCGATAGCCGGCGTCGCCAGGACTCTTCCAGCGTCGGGATCGGAGACGGCCATGAGTCTGTTACCGCAGACGGAAAACAGCCGGCGATTCTTGGTGTCGATGGCGAGTCCCGACGGCCCGTCGCACGGCTTCAGCGAGTATCGTTTCGTCACCGCTAGCTTCGCTGCGTCGATCTCAACAACTTCGCTAGTGTCCTCGATGTTGACGTAAATCTTTCCCTTGCCATCGGCGACCGAAAATTCAGGCTTGCCGCCCATGGCAATCGTGCCAGCCACGTTCCCTGTCTTCGCGTCAATTGCGGTTGAATTATTCGACCTGCCGTTGAAAGTGAATACGCGGCCGGAGAGCGGCTCATACCGAATGGAATCCGGATTCTCGCCCGTCTGGGTCTGGCTGATGGTTTTTAAAGTCTTCAAATCGAAAATCGTGACGTTATTCGTTCGGCCATTGCTGGTAAAACCGCGATTCAACTGCGGCACAATCGCGATTCCATGCACGCCCTGCGTGTCAGGAATGTCACCCACAATCTTCCCAGCGTCCACATCGACGACGACGACATGCGTGTTGTGCGACACATATAGCCGTCGCGACGCGCTATCCATCGTGAGGTAGTCCCAGCCGCCTTCGCCTCCGATCTTGATCTCTTTAATGATGTGGTAGCCGGTCGACGCCGCAATCGCCGTCACGGCCGACAGAAGTACAAGCGAAAAAAGTTTTCGCATCATAGTCCGGTCCTCCTGTTTGTAATGGCTGCACCTTGATTCCAGGGAGTTTACACAGTTTGGCACAGCGAGACATTAAAACGAGATTAATTCTCGTTTATCTGGCAACACATCATACAGAGAACTCCGACCACGGAGCAGGTGGCTCGGCTACAACAATCTCTGGAATATAATCATCCGATCATGCGGATTCTGGTTGTCGAAGACGAGCGCCGTGTGGCGAATTTTGTCTGCCGGGCGCTGCGCGAGAACGCGTACGCGGTGGACCTTGCCGAGAGCGGTGAGAAGGCGCTGGAGATGGCAACCGAGACTTCGTATGACTGCATTCTGCTGGACGTTCGTTTGCCGGGCTTGAGCGGGATCCAGGTTTGCCGTGAATTGCGGGACGCACGGATCGATACTCCGATCCTTATGCTGACGGCCCGCAGCCTTATCGAACAGCGAGTCGAAGGTCTGGATGCCGGCGCCGACGACTACCTGACGAAACCATTTGCGGTGGCCGAGTTGCTTGCTCGCGTACGCGCGCTGGTTCGACGCCGCCTCAACAAGAGCGGCCCCGTGCTTCGATATGCGGACATCGAGCTCGACCGCCACCGCCGCCGGGTGACCCGCTCCGGCCAAACGATAGCGCTGACTGCCAAGGAATTCGCGCTGCTCGAATTTCTCTTGAGCCGGGCGCCGGATGTGGCCTCTCGCACGGAGATCGTCGAACACGTTTGGGACACGCACTTCGACAGTGAGACAAATCTCGTCGAGGTCTACATCAACCGGTTGCGTCAGAAGATTTCAGGCGAAAGACACTCGAAGATCATCCACACCGTGCACGGAGTGGGCTACTGTTTGAAGGTTGCGGAATGATACGAGGACGATCCATACGTCTCCGCATGATGCTTCTGTTCTGCGCTGTTGTCGGAGTTCTGCTGGCGTTGTCCTACATCGGTTTCTATCTCATGTTCGAACGAGTTGTGCGTGACCAACTCGACCGCAGACTCAAAGAGATCGCCGCGCCGATCGTCGCCGATCTAATCGTCGATCCCGAAGACAAGGACGTCGATCAGCTCGATATCGCTGACGAATATTTTGAAGTGCTCGACGTCTCAGGCCGAGTCCTACAGCACTCCAAGAACCTGCAGACGGAATTACCTTTGATCATGAATCCGGCAGTTGCCGGCCGACCTGACTTTCAGACTGTCCGAATGCGGAATACAGGTGAGATTCGAGCAGTCATGATCCCGTTTAGCGCAGGAAATCAGACATGGCTGCTTGCTGTTGGAGCATCCACGCGAGACGTAGAATCTGCGCTGGAGACCTTGCGGCATTTCGCTTTCATTCTGTTTCCGGCGAGTCTTCTGTTGACGGCCGCAGTATCCGGCTTCTACGCCAATCGCAGCCTTCGACCGGTCGCGGAATTGACCCGGCAGGCCTCGAACATGATTCATCAGTTATCGCACTCTGAAGCCGGGTTCAACCAAGCGTCATCACTGGATCGACACAGTGAAGACGAGCTTCAGCTCCTGGCAACGACATTTAACCGGCTCTTTGACCGGCTCGACTTGGTCGTCGGACAGCTTCGCCAATTCGTTTCCGACGCATCGCATGAGTTGCGGACGCCGCTCTCGGTGCTTCGAGGAGAGACCGAACTATTGCTGGCAAGGCCCAGAACCACGGCCGAGTACGAAAGCGCCGCGCGAGTCATCGATGCAGAACTAAAAAAGCTGAGCCGCATTGTGGATGGCTTGTTCACGCTGTCCATGGCGGACGCGGGCCAGCTCCGCCTGGCCACCGAACCTCTATATCTGGAAGAAGTCTTGGAAGAGTCTTGCGGTTTGGCGATCCCGCTGGCCAACCACAAGCAGATCCGCATTGAGCGCGAACTGCAGCACGACGTCCTTTTCCGCGGCGATGCCGCTTTCCTGCGGCAACTCTTCTTGATCTTCATTGACAATGCGATTAAATACTCGCCGTCCGGCACTCGACTGCGGATCACCCTCACCGCCGGCGCGGACGTTCGGATCCAGTTTCACGATCAAGGAATCGGCATCGCCAAAGAGCACCTTTCCCGCATCTTTGAGCGATTTTTTCGTGTCGCTCAGACCGGCACGGTTGAAACCCAGAGCGGTGGTCTTGGATTGTCGATTGCCCAGGCCATCGTTCAAGCTCATGACGGCACAATCCAATGCGAAAGCGAACCCGGCATCGGGTCTGTTTTCACGATCCGGCTCCCGCTCCCCTCACCGGCCGCCGCATGATGGGTTAACCTACCTGAACTCCGAAATTTTACTGGGGGACCCTGACCGCGTAGGTATAGAGCTTTTCCGGCGCAGTGATCCGGTGATCGGCGACAAGGGCCGCCGTGGCTCCATTCGCGATGGAAAAGTAGTACCAGGCGAAAAATTCGGCGAATGCGTTGTACCTGCCCGATTCAATCTGGGTTCCAACCTTCAAAAACTCGTCTCGCCTACTCTTGAAATATGGCAGCAGTTTGTCTCGCGACAGCACGCTGATGAACGTACGATAGCGGCGCGCGTCCGCCTCTTCCAACACCGTATCTTTGCCGCGCAGATCGTCGGGGTTGAGCTTTTCGTCAGGCAAAGTGTTTCCAATGGTGACGATGCGATACCCGGCAGACTCGCGTAGCTCTCGACGCAACATGCCGGCCGCGGCGGGATTGCTTTCCACAAGCCACGCGTAATACCGGTCGGTCTTTCCGCGGCGGGGAGGCGGAAGCATCAGAGTCTTGTCCTCGAAAAACGCGTCGACCATGCCGCCGAGCATGATGCCGGAAACGACCGTCTCGTACATCAGGCGATCCCTTGGAATGCCTTTGGCGCCTTCCAGCGAGCTGACCATCGCCTCGACGTCCTTCCAATTGTCGACCAGCAGTTTCGTGAATTCCTGCGTATGCCGGCGCAAACCGTCTTTCACTCGATCGTAGTCGCGCTCGCGGATAACCGGCATGATTGGACGTACGTCATAGTCCGATGCACGGCCCACCAGGCGCTCGTCCTCGAGCTTGTCGGATACCTTGGAGACATCCGAGACTGAAACTTTCAAGGTCTTCGCAATTTTATCGACAGACCAGCCCGCGTGATACGCCACCAGGATCTCCCGTGCCAGGTCGTCTTTTAGCAGTTCTTCGGCCTGCCGGGAAGTTGGGTACGAGCCGAACTGGAAATCCGGATGGACGTCCGGCTTTTTGACAGGCTTCTGCGCCAGCAAGAGAATGAGCGGAATTACTAAAAAATTCTTCACCATAAGAATTTTAATCCAAGTTGGACGATTCGCGCAGAGCGGGCAACAAACAAAGCACCGAAATCAGGAGAATCCGCGAAGTTCTGCATCGACGGCGGCGCCACGAAATTCGAATTGTTGAATACGTTGTAAAAATCTGCGCGGAACTGGCCCCGTGTCGAATCCGAAAGCCGCAAGCTGCGCATGAGCGCCATGTCGACGTTTCGGATGCCGGGACCTACGATGACATTCCGTCCGCTGTTGCCGAACGTTCCGGCTGCAGGAATCTGGAATGCACTCGGATCAAAAAAACGAGTGGCGGTCGGATTCGAGATATTCGGATCGTGAATAAGGTTCGGGCGGTTCACGATCGGGCTTCCGGTGCCCGCGATATCGGCGCCCAGAACGGCCGATAGCGGCGTTCCCGATTGCAGTGCACCAATACCCTGCACCTGCCAACCTTTAATGAAGCGGCGTGAGGGCAGATTGTATGTTGTCGAAAAGACCAGGCGGTGCTTCATGTGGAAGTCCGCCAGACCTCGCTCTGCTCGAAGGTTGTGTGAGTCTTGGGGAAGGACGCTGATCAGTGTCGCATCATCGATCAATCTTGAAAACCGGTACGCCGCAACGAATCCCAAACCCGCGTGGAACCGGCGCTCTGCGCGGACTTCCGCGGCATGGGCGATCGACGACGCGCTCGTCTCGAATTGAAAGATGTTCTTAAATCCTGCGTATGGCCGGCGCTCGTCCAACGAACCGGCGGGACCGGCTACCGGCTGGTTCAGATTGAGCTGCCTTCGCAACCGCGTCCCTTTTTGGCCGAAATACGACAGGTCGACGAGCAGGTCGCCCCGGACTGGCACATTCAGAGAAGCGCTCCAGTGCTGGATGTATGGGTTCGGCAGTTGTTTCGAAGTCGAAAAGATGCTGGGCTGCACGGTCGGAGAGTTCTCGTTGAAGACATTGCCAAGATCGAATTGCGGCAGCACGGGCCCATTGTTCCTCACGTCGAAGCGAACGAATGGGGGATTCAGACCCAACAAGAACAGGCTGTCGCCAACAGCCAGGGTATCGTAAAAAATGCCGTATCCAGCCCGGGCCACCACATTTCCGAAAGGCTGCCACGATACTCCGGCGCGAGGCGCCCAGTTGTTGCGATCCGGTTGGTAGAGCGTTTTGGGTAAGGATTCGAGCACACCGGTGGCCGCGTTGAAATTGGCGACCCGCCCATTCGCTTCGCGGAACGGTGTTTGGTAGTCGTAACGCATGCCAAGATTCAACGAGACAAGCCGCATTGGCCGCCACTCATGCTGGATGTAAAGACTCGACGTCCGCGTTCTGAAGTCTCTCGTGGTGTTTCCCTGCATGCGAAGTGCGTTCGTCGGCAAACCAAGCAGCAAATTGGCAAAAGGGTGCTCGGAGAATATGCCGCCGGTGAACTGAAATTGCCCGCGAGTAAACAAATCCAGCGAAGCGTGGAACGGAAGATAGCGCACGACGGCTCCGAACTTCGTCGCGGAGGACGCGTGCTGCCATGAAACATCGTTGAGCAGCTCAAAACTGCGATTGCGTCGCTCCTGAGGCAGATTGGTCGCATGACCGAGATTCGAAAGGCCCGTCATCAAAATTGCCGGCGTCGCCGCGGCCTCTCCAAGAATCGTTCTCGGTTGCTTCAAGTAGCTCAGCGAGAAGCGCAACTGATTAATCAGGGCAAGCGAGAACACATGCGTGTCGTTGATGCGAGCGGTATGCGTTTGGAGCGCGTCGCGAACTCCAAACGAAGGAAGATTGGTAATCCCGCTTAATAGATTGAAGGGATCGTCCGTTGTATCACGACTGACCTGATACTCCAGGAAAGCTTCATCCGCCGAGGTCAGCCGGCGGTCAAAGCGCATGCCAAACGCGTCGGCTGCGGTCTCGAGCTTACCCACAGCGCGATAGTTTTGAATCGTCGCACCGGGTACGTTAGGCGATGGAAAAAGCCGCGCCAGCTCGAGACCCTTCGGATGAATCCGGCTGGAAGGAATGCGATTCCTGGGAAAAGCAAATCCAGTCTCGGGATCCACGAGTGCTTCCGCCAACGAAGAAAAATCACCGGACAACCAGGCGGGGTCGGGTACCGTCGCGGCACGCGTAATGGATTGCCGGATGCGGAGCCCCCAATACTGCGAATAAAAGTATGTTCCTTCGCGAAGCAGTCCTCCGGCATCGCCGCCAAAGAAGTGGTACTTGAAAGGCGGAATGGGCGTGTCGGGTGGATCGAAAAAATTTCGGGCATTGAACCAGTTGTTGCGGTGGAAATAGTGAATGTTTCCGTGAAATGTAGTATCGCCCGCCGGAAGCGCGTCGTCGTCGCCGGCGGTATCGCCAAGTTCCGCGGAAAAGTCTGACGTTTCGGCTACCGTGGTCGCTATCGATGAGCTCGTGAACACGTTGCCCGACTGCGCCACCCATCGCTGGCCGGAGCCCTCCGCGATTCCCGTAATGTTGACGCCGCCGCGCAAGCCGAACAGACGGTCCGATTTCGGTAAACCCTCGCGGGCCGTCGGTTCCCCACGATTTTCCGAATCGGCAATCGATTCGAGTTGCAGGCCGACGGTTTCGATGTCGTCAGGATTGCCGGGAAGCAGTGGAATGTCGGCTTGATAGACGTCCTCGCTCGAAAGTGAAATCTCGGAAGATTCGAGAGTGCGGTATCGGGGATGACGAATCTCGAGCCGAAACTGACCTTTTACTTCGAGGCGGAACGTACCGCGGCCATCCGTTATGGTTTCGGCTGTTCGGCCCTCTTCGGGGTGAGAGCGGATCGTTGCGCCGGCGATCGGTCTTCCCTGAGGATCGGTCACACGGCCGGTCAGGACTGATGAGGCGGCAAGGAGCAAGACTAAGAAATGGGATAACAAAATAAGATCCGATTTCGGATTGCGGATTTCGGATTGCGGATTTAGGGGACAGCCGAGTCGAAGCTGGTTCCCTAAATCCAAAATCCGCAATCCGAAATCCGAAATCGCCTCTCTACACTCTCACAACTTTCGCCGACAAAATGTTGGCGAGCTTCCGCACCTGCTCGATCACTTCGGTTCGAACCGGATCATCGACGAGCAGAAGCGCTAAAGCTCTTCCACCCTGGCGCTCGCGTCCCAAATGCATTCCCGCTATGTTCACGTTGCACTTTCCGAGAACGGTTCCGATGCTGCCGATCACACCAGGCTTGTCGTTGTTGGTGAAGAAGATCATGTTGCCGCGCGGCACAACTTCGAGAGGATAACCATCAACGTCCACGATACGCGGCAGTTTGTCAGTGAAAACTGTTCCCGACACGCGGTGCGAGTCCACGTCGGTTTTGAGTTCGATCACGATAAGGTTCGTAAAATTTTCCGGAGCCGGAATCCTCGTTTCCTGAACCTTGATTCCACGGAGATTTGCAACGTGCATGGCGTTGATCAAGTTTACACCCTCACCGAGGACTGGCACGAGCAAGCTGCGCACAACGATGGATGTCAGGTAGTTCAGATTCATGTCGCAGACTTCGCCGGAGTAGTGGATCGAAACCGTCTGCATGCGTCCGTCGCAAATTTGAGAAATGAATGTTGCCAGGCGCGCGGCTAGATCCACGAAATGCTGGTAGCGCTCGACTTGCCCCACTTCGATCTGCGGAAAATTGAGTGCGCCACGAACAGTGTTCTTCAAGAGGTAATCGGAAACCTGGCGACAGATATCTTCTGAGACTTTGCGCTGGGCCTCGACCGTCGATGCTCCCAAATGCGGCGTCGCAATGAAGTTATCAAGCTCCAGGAGCGGTGATTGAATGTTCGGCTCGGTTTCAAAGACGTCGAATGCAGCCCCGGCGACCTTCCCGCTCTTCATCGCCTCGTACAGATCTTTCTCGTTAATGATCCCGCCCCGAGCGCAATTCAAAAGGCGGACGCCGTCTTTCATCTTCGAAATGGTGGTCTGGTTGATCAGACTGCGCGTGGCTTCGGTGAGCGGGACATGGACGGTAATAAAGTCGGCCTGGTCAAAAATCTGATCGATCTCTACCAGCGCCAATCCAGTCGAAAGATGCGCGTCGGTGTTGATGTACGGGTCGTAAGCGATGACCTTCATTCCTATCGCCTGACACTTCCGAGCGACTTCACTGCCGATCCGGCCAAGGCCGATCACGCCGAGCGTTTTCCCTGCCAACTCCACACCTTTGAATTTGCTCTTCTCCCACTGGTGGTCCTTCAGCGTCTCGTATGCCTGGGGAATGTTTCTCGCCAGCGCGAAGAGCATGGCGATGGTGTGTTCCGCCGTTGTTGTCGTGGAACCGCCCGGCGAGTTCATCACCAAAACACCATGTTCGGTCGCGGCATTGACGTCAACGTTATCCACACCGACACCCGCACGGCCGATGACCTTGAGCCCGGTGGCTATCTGGATGACCTCGCGATCGATTACGGTGGCACTCCGGACCACCAGGCCGTCTATCTCAGAAATGCTCTCGAGGAGTTTCTGCCGGGAAATCTTGTCGTGGACGAGCGCCGTGATCGAGCCGGTCTGCTGTATAAGCTCGATACCGGCAGGATCAATGCCGTCAAGCAGGAGAACTTTGAAAGAAGACATAGAAAGAAATTTCGGATTGCGGATTGCGGATTGCGGATTTGGGAACCACGGCGCGGCCAAGTGCGTTCCCTAAATCCGAAATCCGCAATCCGAAATCCGCAATCCTCATGGGAGGTTTTTCACAAACTTATCGATTCTTTCAATGGCAGTCTCAATGTTGGTCAGAGAATTTGCAAAAGAGAACCTCAGATAGCCTTCGCCGTATCGGCCAAACGCGGTCCCGGGCAGAGCGGCGACACCAGCCTCATCCAACAATCGATCGGCGATCTCCTTGCTGGGCATACCCAGCGCGCTGACGTTCGGAAACAGGTAGAACGACCCCAGTGGCTTTGGACATCGGATACCGGCAATCCTGTTCAGTCCGTCTATAAAGACATCCCGGCGTCTCTCGAATTCCCGAACGATTTTATCGACGGCCTTCCAGGTGTTTGGCGTAAACGCTTCGAGTGCAGCGCGCTGGGTGAAGGTCGCCGTGCTTGAAATACTGTTATTAATGAAGAGGTCCACGGTTCGAAAAATGTCCGCCGGCACGACAACATAGCCAAGCCGCCACCCCGTCATTGCGAACGTCTTTGAAAAACCGTTCACAAGAAAGAGGCGATCGAGAATGCTGGCGATGTCCAGCATGCTCGCCGGACGATCGGCGTAATATATGTCAGAATAAATCTCGTCCGAGAGAATCAGCAGGTCGTCTCGACGAGCGAGGTCCGCCAATCGCTGGAGATCCTCGAGGGTCAGAACGCCACCGGTCGGATTCTGCGGCGAATTGATCACAATCATCTTTGTTTGAGGTGTAATCCGCCGGGCCACCTCTTCCAGACTCAACCGGAACTCATTGGCTTCCTCGAGTTGAACCTGCACCGACTTGCCGCCCGCCATTCGTATGGCAGCTTCGTAGGCTGGATAACCGGGATCGGCAAAGATGACCTCATCGCCTGGATCGATTACTGAATGGATGACCGCGAAGATCGCCATCTTGGCGCCAGGGCTGATGATGACGTTCCTCGGATCGATTTCTGCGGAATGGCGTGATGACAGATGACGCGCCACGGCCTCCCGGAGCTCGGGTAGTCCGGGCGTTGGAGAATAATGCGTGGCGCCTCTTTTTAGCCAATCGATCCCCGCATTGAGAATGGGTTCGGGCGTATCGAAGTCGGGCTCGCCGATTTCCAGATGGACGATGCTGCGGCCCTGGCGCTCTAACTCGTTGGCTCGGCTGAACATCTCGAATGCAGCCTCGCCCTGAACACCTTGCATCCGTCTCGCCGTCCGGGTCTTCGTTTCCAATTTCACCCAGTCAACTCCTTCTCCAACGAAAATGACCTCAAAGTATAACATTAGGATGCGGGAGGGACGCGTGCCTGACAAGTGGGTAAAGGTTGCAGATTTATCCGAACTGCCGACCGAAGGGCTGGGGCACGCCGTGAAAGCCGACGGTTTGGACCTCGCGCTTTTCCGTTGGAACGACCGCATTCACGCCATCGAAGACCTATGCCCCCACCTCGGGTTCCCTCTTAGCGAAGGAATCATGCAAACCGGCGAGGTTATCTGTAGCTGGCATGGGTGGCACGTCCGGCTTGAAGACGGAACCTGCCGGCGCGAGCGTGAGCGCGCGAAGGTGTTTGAGTGTGAGGTACGGGGAGATGAGGTCTACGTCAAGGTTTAAATCGACCCCTGACCCCTGACCCCCGATCCCTGACCCCTCTTCTGAATGCTTTTTGTGTCCGGTTCCCCTAAAATATCTGCTCATGCGGATCCTCGTGCTGGGGTTACTCGTGCTCCTGACGAGCGGGCAGGGCATCAATTTCTTTTCACAAGGGCAAGACGTTGAGATTGGTTCGGAGGCTTCAAAAGAGGCTGAGCGAACGTTGCCGGTTATACGGGAAGCCAATCTCAACAGGTATTTCCAAGTCATCGGCCAACGTATCGGACAGAGTCCGTCGGTCGCGGGTGTCCAGTACAGATTCCGCATCGTCAATTCGAAAGAAATCAACTCGCTGGGTTTTCCCGGTGGATCGATTTATGTGAATCGCGGCTTGATCGAGGTCGCCGGGAACGAGGATGAATTGGCCGCAATATTGGCGCATGAAATCGGACACGTTGCCGCACGACACGGAACGGCTCAACTCTCGCGGCAGCTCCTCGTGCAGTCCCCGATCTCCATAGCCGCCGGATTGCCGACCATCGATGCCTGGAAGGATCAACTCACGAAACTCGGTATTTCTTTCGGAGCCGACGCTCCGTTTCTACGATACAGCCGGGACCAGGAGCTTGAGGCAAATCTGATGGCGGTTCGCCTCCTGGCGGAAGCGCGCTTTGATGCGCATGCTTTGCGTACGTTCCTTGAAAAGATAAACGAACCACAGACCGCCGAAGGAGCGCGTTTGCCGGCTTTCGTTTTCAATCATCCGCAATCGGAAAACCTCTCATCCCAAATCGCGGACGAAATCGACCGTCTAAGTTCGCCCCGGCAGCGGCTTGCGCACGCCGGCCCGGAGTTTCGAGTGTTTCGCACCACGCTGTTGAAGCTGGCATATCCCACGCCCGACAAGGAAATACCCGAGACCGCGCCAAGCGATGCGGTCTCGAGCGTCTTTGTGCATCCACAGGATTATTACCGCCTCGGATTTCCCTCGGGCTGGCAGGTGACCAGTAATGGACGCAACGGCGCAATCATTGCTCCCATTGACGGCGTAGTCGGCGCGGATATTACCCGCGGCATCTTATTTGATCTCTTCGATATTTCTGTCCCCGACCGGGCACTCACGCTCGAGCAGGCGACGAATCGGCTCATTGTGTTCCTGCGCCAGCGCAATCAATCGCTGCGCATCGTCCCGGGCGCACAGGTACAAACCCTTGTCAGTGACGAGCCCGGGCTGCGCACCGTGATCATCGGCAAATCGAACACGACGGATTCTTCCGAAGTGGTATGGGTTGTGACGCGCCTCTACTACCAGAGCCTCTTTTACATGGTGTTTGTCGCGCCGGAAGACGAATTTCCCGCCTATCAGCCGATTTTCGAACAAGTCATCCGAAGCGCCCGCCTGCGGTGAGTTTTTTTAGCCGCGAATGACGCGAATGGGCCGCCATGATTGTGAATGGCAACGTCGGAGAAGATTGCGGCCCATTCGCGTCATTCGCGGCTGTTTTCTATGTCCCCATTTTTTCTATTTTTCTAATACCGGAGGCGCCGGCGACGATCACGCATTGCGCGACGTTGGCGAAGATACCGGAGTCCAGCACACCTGGGATCGCCTTCAATTGCCCTTCCAGGACCGCGGGCTGATCAATCACACCATGCTTCCAATCCAGGATGGCATTGCCATTGTCGGAAAGGAACGGATTGCCATTTTTCTCGCGAAGGCGAGCTTCTCCACCCCGTCGCTTTAACTGAAGAATGACGCGGTCCATCGCGAAAGGAATAACCTCTACCGGAATCACAGTTTTGGCGCCAAGCCGCTCGACGAGCTTTGTCTCATCCACAACGATGACTACTCGCTTCGACGCGTGCACGACGATCTTTTCGCGGACCAAGGCGCCGCCAAGCCCTTTAATGAGGTCCAATTCCGGCGAAACTTCATCGGCGCCATCCACAGTGACGTCGATTTCCGGGTGATCCCGAAACGTTGTGAGCGGCACGCCGGCTTCTTTGGCCAGCCGCGCGGAATCTTCCGATGTGGGGATACCGACGACTTTCAATCCGTCACGAGCTCTTGAACCCAGGGCGCGAATGAAGTGGGCGGCCGTGGAGCCGGTGCCAAGCCCCACAATCATGCCATTGCGAATCTCATCAAGAGCGGCCAGCGCAGCTTGCTTTTTGAGATCATCACTCATAAGAAGTCGTTCACGCGAAGCAGATCGTCTTCTTCGCGAACAAGCAACTGGTGGCGGCACTCGCGCAATTGCTCGAGGTCACGCGTTGTATCGGACACGACAAGGCTTTCAGCGGGCGCTGAACCCACAAGCTTGAGGGCTCGCCACGCCAAAGCCTTTTTCGAGATTGGACTTCCGAAATCGCCCGATACATGAATGCGGACGCTTGGCCCGTCGACCAGTTCATTGGCGTAGATCAACAAGGGACGCCAGCCGCACTGCGACTGGATCTTCGCGGCCACATACCGGAAACCTGAAGAAATGATGATCGAAGGAGTCGCGGCCGCCACGAGACGCTCAACGACGGCGGGGACATGGCGGTTGAAATCGATTTCATCGAGCAAAGCATGAATCTCATCGACGGTTCTCCCATTCCACAAGTTCGTATCCCGCCGGCAAAACTCTTCGTAGGAAATCTTGCCGGAAAGCCATTCGTCCAGATAACCGCACGCCGTGTCTTGCCAGAGGCCCAGCCGCTCGTGGACGTAGCGCCACGGGCTGGGAATATTGGTTAAGGTCCCGTCGAGGTCGAAGATAACAGAAGAAATCATTTCCCGATGTACTAGCGCTTATGAATCAGGTTGAGGAATTCGTTTCGAGTGTTTTGTAGGTCTTTGAAAGCGCCGAGCATAGAACTGGTGACCGCAACCGAATTTTGCTTTTCCACGCCACGCATGATCATGCACAGGTGCTGGGCCTCGATGACCACCGCCACACCCTTGGGGTTGATCTTGGTGTCGATCGTTTCGGCAATTTGCGTCGTCAGACGTTCCTGGACTTGAAGCCGTCTCGCATACATATCCACCAGCCGCGGAATCTTACTCAGACCAACGATGCGGCCGTTCGGTATGTAAGCGACATGGCATTTTCCGAAGAAAGGAAGCAGGTGGTGTTCGCAAAGGCTGAATAACTCGATGTCCTTGACGATGACCATCTCATCGTACGCCACCTCGAACAACGCCCCGTTTAAAACCTCATCCGCGTTCATCCTGTATCCACTGGTGAGAAACCTTAACGCGCGGTCCACCCGCCTGGGCGTATTGATAAGACCGCCGCGTGTGGGATCTTCACCAATTTTCGTCAGGATAGAACGGATCTCCTCCAGCATTCCAGACAGTATAGCAATCACCAAACGAACAGTTGTCTCGGAATCTTATTCGAGGGCGGCTTGGGGATGCTTCATCCGAAAGGCGCGCTCGACGCTGCCGAGGAGAGTTTCGGAATCGAAAGGCTTCGTGAGGCAGTCCACAGCGCCAAGGGCTACAGCCTGATTCGGACCGAGGATACTGGCATAGCCAGTCATAAGGATAATGGGCAGCCCGCCGTCAATGGCGCGAAGACGGCCCATCAACTGAATGCCGTCCATATAGGGCATCTTTACGTCTGAAATCACCACGTCGATGTCCCCGGCCATCCGCACGATGGCTAAAGCGTCCTGGGAAGAACATGCGATCACCGCAGAATGGCCTCTTCGCCGGATCAACTTTGCGCACATCTGCGCCATCGCGTTATCGTCCTCTACAATCAGGACCTTGATCCCATACTGCATTCTCTTTGTGCGGCAATCCAAATGCCAGACCAAGCCACAGAAAACACGAGGCCAGTGGAAATCGACTTGTTACCTATGGACACATGGTGGGCAGATAAGGGACAGCCGTGGGTCAGCTTGAATTTCGGGGCGGAGGAATAATTCGCTCTCTATTTGTCGAACTATTCTCTCCTTGAACGTAAAGTCGGCAACCGAAATTCACGAGCCTGTTTCCAGATTCCTGACACTTATGCTATTAAAGCGGCATGCCTATCTATGAGTACGAATGTTCAAAGTGCGGAAACACGATCGAAGTTATCCAGAAGTTCTCGGACAAGCCTCTCAAAAAGCATAAAGGGTGTGGAGGCGCCTTGACGAAGCTGATTTCCGCGTCAGGCTTTCAGTTCAAAGGAACCGGCTGGTACGTTACCGACTATGGTCGAAAGTCCTCAGGCGAAGGAACGGAATCGCCGAAGGACGGAAAGAAAGACGGCAAAGAAAGCTCCTCCAATGGCAACAAGGAAGGCAGCACCGACAAGTCCATCCCCGCGAAAACCGGCAAAAAGGACGGCTCCTCCAAATCTGGCGCCTCGAAAGACTAAGTTTTTACGTGTGGCGCGGATCATCGAGCGGCTTGAAGCGGCCTACCCGGACGCGAAATGTGCATTGGACCACGAAAATCCCCTCCAGCTTCTGACGGCGACGATCCTTTCCGCCCAGAGCACGGACAAGATGGTCAACACCATTACACCCGCGCTGTTCCGCAAATACAAGACTGCCGCAGAGTTCGCTAAAGCGGACACGGCGGAATTAGAATCCATGATCCACTCCAGCGGATTTTTCCGGAACAAGGCCAGAAGTATCCAGGGCGCATGCAGGATCATTGCCGACCTACACCACGGCAAGGTGCCCGAAACGATGGAAGAGCTTCTGAAGCTGCCGGGAGTTGCGCGGAAAACCGCGAATGTGGTTCTGGGCGTGGCGTTTGGAAAGGCCGAAGGCATCGTGGTGGACACCCATGTACAGCGCCTGTCGCGCCGTTTGGATTTTTCCAAGGAATCACGTCCCGAGAAGATCGAGGAAGACTTGATGCGGTTGGTTCCTCGCAACAAGTGGATCCTGTTAGCGCACCTGCTCATTTACCACGGCCGGTCGAAGTGCACCGCCATTCGGCCGAAATGCGCCGGCTGCCCTGTCGAGGATCTCTGCTACGCCGAAGACAAGACGGTGTGAGATGAGGATAATCCTCGGCATCTTTCAGTGGGCGCTCGCCATCGCTTCGGTTCTGGGGACCCTGGCGCTGTGCACATGGATGCTGCACTTGTTTCTGAAGAAGGACAGGTAGGGTCAGGGATTAGGGATCAGGGGAGCATGTCTTCGTTGGCACGGGTTCTGGAGGAACTCGGGAAATACGAACACCCTTTTTTCGAGTTCGCTGCTCACGAAAAGGATGATGGAGTGGAGCTCTGTATCCGCTCCAGGATGGCGAGTGTGCTCTCGCCAGAATACCGGATCACACTTGCTGAAAGAGACCTGCGAAGCTCACAGTTCCCGTGGACATTCCAGAAGCTTCTCTACGATTGCTTGACAGACTACGTCGTGGAGCTGTTTACAAAGAATCCCATGACTGGCTGAGTCCCCAATCCCTGATCCCTGACCCCTACTCGTAGCGGATAACCTTTTGCTGCAGCCGATCCCATCGCGCTTTCAATACCGTTCTCGCGCGCTGGCTTTCGGCACGCCCGAGGGCTTCCTTCAGGACCCGCTGCGCATTCTCCAAGTCGCCGCGACCATGTTCGTAATAGATAGCTGCGCCCTCATATCCGGTCATGCTGAATTCCGGGTACGCCATCAACTGCGCGCAGATTTCCAGGGAGCGTTCATGATCACCGGCTCGACGGCAGACGATCGAAAGATTTTCGAGGGTTCTTTTACGGACAGGTTCGGCAAGACCACTGGCAAGGGCCATCTCGTAAAGCTGGATCGACCGGCGCCATTCGCGCGAGTATTCGAGGATGCGGCCAAGCGAGTAAAGATCCAACGGGTCATCCAGCGGCGCAGGCTCGAGTGTGACGCGGTCGCATGCATGTATGGTTAGCGCAGCCAGAGACACCACATCGTAAACGTTGTGCGTGAAAACGCTCGTCAGCGCGACGTTCGGCCGGCGCTGGATGTAATCGAAATATACACGCGGAATCATGGAACCCGGTATATCAGCCCCACGCCGGAACGAGATCATCTCACGTTCTAGAGCGGCCAGCCGGCAACTGCCGTGACCGTTTCTCCACAACCGGCGCGTCGTAAAGAGAAGATCCAGATGAGACATGCCGTGAAAGGGGCTGTCGAGCCGGGCGAGTGTGAATCGGGTCTCGAGCAGAGGAACATCGAATGCGGCACCGTTATAGGTGACGACAAGATCGAAGCGCCCGAGCAACTCGCCGAGCGTGTACAGCATGGAGGGCTCTTCGTCGAAGTCGCGGATGAAATACTGGAGCAGGTGGAACTCGTCGCCCGCGAAGTAGCCGATCCCGACCAGGAAAGGACACATACCCGATCCGCCCTGCAAGCCTGTCGTCTCAGTGTCCAGGAACACAATCCTCTCGCGAGGGGGAACAGCCGCTTTCTCACGCATCAAGGAAATGAGGCTTTCGAGATCGGCGCCCGAGAAACGGCTGAGACGGACTTTCCCGTGGACGTAGTCATGGGGATACATGGTTTGCACAACGTAGTGCGAACCGAACGGTGTGGATTCGATTTGACCGGAGGGTAGGGGTTCGGAAACTTCAACCGTGGATTTCATGGACTGCTTTTGCCAACGAACTCGCAAAAATTGTAACTGATCTGCGATAGCGAGACCTTCAACCGGCGCTTCGCGCCTCCTAAAGCGAGAGGGATCTGGCAATGCACCCTCTCCGCTTGGGATAGGGTGGCCGAAAGCCGCGTGAGGGTCTCGCACTGCCTTCAAATGCTTTAGGGCTTTCCCGAAGTCAGGCATGGTTCAAGGAATTCAGAATGGCCAGGGCAACTTCTTTGGCCGTGGCGGTTGGACCTACACAAGATGGGCAGCCATCGTCGCACGAACAGGAACGAATGAGCTGGTGCGTGGCGCTGAGTACTTGTTCTCGAATCTCATACAACGGACGGCTCAGGCCGACGCCGCCCGGGAAATTATCGTAGATGAAAAGCGACGGATGGAACGTTGCGCTTTCGCTACCGATATCGACGGCCGAACCGATGTCGCGGCGATCGCACATCAGGAAGACGCATGAAAGATGCGCCAGCGCGTACGCCAGGCCGTGCAATCCGTTCAAGCGCTCCGTTGGCGAATAGGGCAACGATTCGAAGATTTCGCGAGGGATCGTTACCCAATAAGAAGTCGTATGCATCTCCTGCGCCGGGAGATTCAAATCGCCTGAGCCAACATTCTCCATCGTGAAAAACTTCAGCTTCTTGAAGCCCACCACTTGATGCAGAACGTGCACCTCTCCGTGGTTGTGTTCTGCCGCGGCTTCCATGGTCTCGAGGATCTTTACCTTGGTGTAGGTGATCGCTTCCGTGAAGTAATCGGAGTCCACCTGCTTCACATAAGCGCGCCGCTCGGCAATATCGAGTTGATGCACGTAGTGCTGCTGGCCCTGGTGCAAATAGATCGCCTTCTCGTGAAGAGTGGAGAACGCGCTCGTGTAGTCCACTTCTCCGATAACGCGAGACTCGCCGGTAGTTTCAACAATGACAAAGTTATCTGAGCTTATGCTTCGCAAAGAGATCGAATCGGCCGGATACGAATCGCTCGTCCAATGCCACTTGCTTCCCGCACGATGTATGAAGCCGCGCTCGCAAAGAAAATCCAGGATCTCGGAAACATCATGACCGCCAAAGCACTCATCCGACGCGAACGGCAGCTCGAACGTTGCGCATTGGAGATGGCTGATCAGAATATGAATGTTTTCCGGATTGATGAGGCCCATTTCCGGCGGCTGGCTCAAAAAATATTCCGGGTGACAGACGATGAATTGATCAAGCGGTGTGCTCGAAGCCACCAGCACCGCCACCGACATTCCGCTGCGCCGGCCGGCACGCCCCATGCGCTGCCAGGTTGAAGCGATGGTGCCCGGATAACCTGCAAGCACGGCCACATCGAGGCTGCCGATATCGATGCCGAGTTCCAGCGCATTGGTCGAGACGACGCCGCGAATTCGGCCGTCCCGCAATCCACGTTCGATCTGGCGGCGCTCGTTAGGCAGGTAACCGCCACGATAGCCCACGACAATATCATCGGGCACGGGCCCGTTCTCGAGCGAATCCTTCAAATAACGCACCAGTATTTCAGTGATAAGGCGGCTGTTGGCGAAAACGATCGCCGGTATCTTTCGCTTCAGGAAAGCGGTCGCGATATGTTGCGCTTCCTTAACGTAGGATTTGCGAATTCCGAGCTGCCGGTTAACGACCGGCGGATTGTAGAAGAAAACGTGTTTCTCGCCTTCGCCTGCCCCGCTTTCACGAATGTGCTCGAAAGCTTGGCCCGTCAGTTTCTCAGCCAGCTCGCGCGGGTTCGCGATCGTCGCAGATGTACAAATGAACTGCGGTTTGCTTCCGTAAAATGCGCAAATCCTGGCAAGCCTCCGGAACAGGTTCGCCAGGTGGCTGCCAAACACTCCCCGATACGTGTGCAGCTCATCCAGCACGACAAATTCGAGGTTCTCGAACAACCTGGTCCATTTCGTGTGATGCGGGAGGATGCCTTTGTGGAGCATATCGGGATTGCTGAGGATGATATGGCCACGCGCGCGTACGGCCGAGCGCGCGTCCTGTGGCGTATCGCCGTCGTAGGAATAGACACCAATGTCCCCTGTGCCAAGCGCGTTTGCCCACTCCATCAGGTCGTCCAGTTGATCGTAAGTGAGAGCCTTCGTGGGATAGAGGTAAAGCGCGCGGACATCCGGATTTTCCAGTACCCGCTGTAGCACCGGTAGGTTGTAGCAAAGGGTTTTTCCGGAAGCCGTGGGCGTCACAATCACAACATTCTTGCCGTTTCGCGCCAACTCAAAAGACTCCATCTGGTGCGAATAGAGCCGGGTGATACCACGCTCATCGAGCACGTGCCGCAACCGTGGATCGAGTGCCGATGGGAAATCCACAAATCGAGGTTCGCGCGATGGGATGTAGTGATAACCGGAAACGGATTCGCTCTTCTTCAGATCTCGAAGGAATTCAACGAGACTCGAGGGCTTTCCTATTCCAGCATCCTTCAGGACCAACTGCCCCTTCGGCCGCATACCCCCAAAATGCCCCGAGAGGCGCCCAAGTCAGGTCCGAGGCGGAATGCCTCGAAGTTCATCCAGTCGAATGGGGCGCAAGAAAAAAAGAGGCGGTCTCGTTGGGAGCGGACCAAACGAGACCGCCTTTCGCGCCTATGAGAGGAGTGGGCGAGGGAGAGAAATCTAAATAAACTTTATGAAACTATAATTACGTTCGAAATTCTTCCTGGTTACAGAACCTTTTTTCGGAACGTTGCTCCGTTGTATGAAGCATGAGGGCTGCCAAGTGAAAGAACTGTTGAAAATATTCCCGTAACCAATGGATATTCAATCGGTTAAAAGCTCTGGCTTGAAGCAGCACCAGCACATGTTATGGCTTGACTGTAACGATTCGCCGCAAGGATCCCGGGACAGATGTTTCTTATCGAAACAGTTCCGAGAAGTCGCAATCCTTTGCTACATTTCGATAGCAAGGAGACCATATGAAGATCCAGCTCTCATACGACCCACCCTCGCAAATCCGAACGGACCTGCTCGTTGTCATTCTGGATTCGCACACGCGATTTCACGATCTGCGGGGTTCGCCTCTGGACGAAGTGGTCCGCCGCGTGGCTAGTGATGTGGAGGCAAAGCGGCTCAAGAAGGAGTACTTCACGTCTATGGATTCGCGCGGTGCAGCTCGCAACCTGCTGGTCTTTTCAACGGCGCTGAACCCCGGCTATAACGTCTGGGAAAACTTCAAAACGTTTGTGGCGCGCTCGATCCACCTGGCTAGGGATCACGGTTTGGGCCGGGTATCCGTCCTGCTGAACACGGCCGAGGCGGTACCGTTTTTGGGCAAAGCCGTGGAAGGGGCCATCCTCGGCAGTTATAGTTTCGACCGGTACAAAAAAGAGAAGGCGGATCTCGAGAAGGTTCAGGTCCAACTGGTCGCATTGAAGGGGCATGAGCAATCGAATCGGCATTACCTGAATCGGTACACGGTTGTGTCCGAAGCGGTAAACGAAGCTCGCAACGCTATCAATGAGCCGGGCTCTGTCGCCACACCTGAGTATCTCGCGGAGGCTGCGGGCAAGATCGCTAAAGAAGCGGATCTGGATCTCAAGGTTTGGGATGAAAGGAAGCTTCAAAAAGACGGCTACAACGGCCTGCTCCAGGTCGGCCGCGGCAGCGCGCATCCTCCCCGGATGATCCGGCTTGCGTACAGGGCGAAGAAAGCGAAGGAACACCTGGTGTTTGTCGGTAAGGGCGTGACGTTCGATACTGGCGGCATTTCTTTGAAGCCTGCCGACAAGATGTTTGAGATGAAAGGCGACATGTCCGGCGGCGCTGCCGTGATGTACGCCATGAAGGCGATCGGCAAACTGAAGCCCGATGTGAATGTGACCGGTATCGTCCCCACTGCCGAAAATTTTCCGGACGCGAACGCGCAACGTCCCGGCGACATCTTCTACGCCAGGAACGGTAAGTCGATCATGGTGGACAACACGGACGCCGAAGGACGCCTGATTCTGACAGACGGCCTTTACCTGGCGGGCCTGGACAAGGCAACGCATATCCTGGACATCGCAACCCTCACTGGCGCCTGTGTGCGAGCACTCGGGTTGAGCGTGGCCGGAATCATGGGCAACGATCCGCGGCTCATCCAGGCGGTTATTCAGTCCGGCCAAAACCAGGGGGAGACATTCTGGGAATTGCCGCTTCCAGAAGAATACAAAGAAATGCTGAAGACCCCATATGCAGACATTAACAACATTGGAGGGCCGATCGCCGGGGCGCTGACCGCAGGATTGTTCCTTCAGGAATTCGTACCCGATGGAATACCTTGGGCCCACCTCGACATTGCCGGGCCTTTCATCCGCGACAAGGAATGGAAGTACTACGAGGCCGGCGGGATCGGGTTCGGCACAAAGACACTGGTGGATCTGGCCGAGCGATTTCACGAATATTTTTAAGAATCTGCCGCGGATTGCGCAGATTCGATCCGCGTAATCTGCGTAATCCACGGCAGAAAAGGAATTCAATCTTGCTCGAACACTATCGTGAAGCGATGGAGCGTTACCAATTCCAAATGGGTTCGGTCCGAGGAGGCCTCGCCACCGCCCTCGACATGCTCACTGACGCGCTGGCGCTCGTGGGCCAGCATGGCGTCTATTGCCGCAGCGCCCGCCAGCCGCAGTATCCCGCCATGGATGTACGTCTTGTGATGGAACAAATCGAAGAGTCGAAGGGATTGATCATCGCGGCCATGCAGGAGTTGAAGAAGAACGGCGCGAGCTAACAGGCTGCGGAAAAACTCGAATCGCCGAGCTGTAGGCGCGGTCTGTGACCGCGTTTTTCCTAGGATCAGCGAAATAGGCTTGATGCGGTTTTACTGAATCCTCGATTTGGGAGACCTGTTCTCGGAATGTCCCTCTCCCCTTGGAAGAGGGTGGCGCGAAGCGCCGGGTGAGGGCAGGAAATGCGCCCTCATCCGGCCCTTCGGGCCACCTTCTCCCAGAGGGAGAAGGACAGTTCCAGCGGGATTTCGCTATTTTGGACAGCTATGCGCACCGCTAGAGCCCGTGACTACGATCTGCGCCTTTCGACATGCTAACATCGAAGTATGGCGTGGGTCCGCAAGGTCGGCAATGTTGACGTTCTTCTCGATACGGGCGGATTCGTGCAGGCAGTCCAACTCGCCGGCAGACCGCTCTATCTCACTTCAGATCCGGCCCTCCTAAAAAAGCAGTTCCGTGGCGATAGCCTGGACGTGATGCCCCAACTCTCTGAGCTTTACAGCCACGTCTCTACCGATGCCATTATCAAAGCCAATCCGGATTGCTACTACTACGACGATCGGCTTGGGACGCTGGCGTTGCGCTCCTTAGGTGGTGGCGGACTGGTCGACCCTGGTGATATTCGAAAGGGCGGTTTCGGCATGATCCTGGCCGGTGAGGGTTGGGGTGAGGGTTCCTCGCGCGAGGTCGCGGCCCTGGCGCTGCTTTATGCCGGAATCGGAATCGTCTTCGCCCCGAGCATTGCGCCGATCCACCGTCAGAATCTCATCAATAACGGAATGTTTCCGGTTACAAGCCTCCCTGTTGCACGGCGGCTGGCCGCCCGGGAACGTGTGGATGTGAATGAGTTGGTCGAGGGCCTTGATGATCTTTCCAAGCGCGTCGCGCGCTACGGTGGCCTTTTCCGATTCATGGAAGCGCGCTCACAAGGCCGCGAGGAGGACAAGGTCATTGACACTCCGTCGCGTCTTATGACAATCGGTGAAAAGATTCTTGCACAGCACATGAAAGCCCGGCATCGAGCGGTGAAGCCGGGCGACGCCGGATTCATTCAGGTGGATGCCGGTTTTTCGCATGACTACACGACGGCGCCGGCGGACGCGATGATTCGCTCCGCTCTGGGGCGAGGGCCGAAGGTAAAAAATCCGGCCTCCATCCACGCGTTTCCGGATCACCTCACTTTAGCGACTGATCTTCCGGGAATCACGCCAGAAGCGCTTGCCGGAATCCGAGACCTTCGTGAGGGCCAGAAACGCGTTGCCCAAGAAACCCGCATTCACTATCACGCAACCGCAGACGGCGGGAGTACCGGCATATGCCACACCGTGATCCGCGAAGAAATCGCTCTGCCCGGCCAGGTCATCGTTGGAACCGACTCGCACACCTGCTCGGCCGGTGCGCTGAATTGTCTGGCATACGGCGTCGGCAACACGGAAATTGCGTGTGTGTGGGAACACAATGAAATTGCCGGCCGCGTGCCTCACACGGTACGCATTCGCCTCACCGGAAACCTGCGGCCATCGTGTACCGCGAAGGATGTGATTTTGCATCTCGCCCATGAGGCCAAAACCACTGGAATATTTACAGGCAAAATCATGGAATTTACTGGACCGGCTCTGGAGCACTTCTTGTTTGAAGAGCAAGCGGTGCTTGCCAACATGGCTGTGGAATGCAATGCCCTGACCGCGATCATGGAACCAACTGAACCGATGATCCAATATCTTGTCCAACGGCGGGGGCTCGAGCGCCGTCAGGTCGAGTCGATTCTGGTGTATGGGGATCGGGACTCTCAGGTGGATCAGACTATCGATCTGAATCTTGACGCCGTGGAAACTCTGGTCGCGGCGCCCGGCCATCCCGGCAATGGTCTTCCGCTGGAGAAAGTCCGCGGAACCAGGATCGATGTCGCGTATGCCGGTTCGTGTACCGCGGGCGATATCACCTCTGTCAACATGTACGCTCAGGTTCTCAAAGGACGGAGGGTTCGTGTTCCCACCTTTATCCAATATGGCTCCGCTCGGGTGCAAGCCGAAGCACGGCGCCGGGGCCTTCATGATACGCTTCTCGCGGCGGGTGTTCAGATGATCAATGAACCGGGTTGTGGCGCATGCATCCTTCGTTGTTGCAGCATCAGCAGTTAAGGGCTTTATCTGTGGCCCGGAAGATCTGGAACGTAAGAACCGAAAGCGAGAGTAAGTTTTTGCTTTACAATCCCGGCGACCCCAAGGCATAAGACTACCGTGTGAAGTTTCAAGCTACCTGACAAGCTACAAGGAGGGTAATAGGATATGATCCCCGTAACTGAAAAAGAAGGAATCGAACTGGAAATCCAGATCGAAGAATTGGAAGCCAAAATCGCCCCCGATGGAGGCGAAACCGTGCTTCCCTTACCTCTCGGTAATCACAACCACAAGCACTAGCCATATAAGTGAGGCCGGTCCCCGGACCGCCTCACTTATCTTCTTCGCTGCCTATGTTATTCTCACACCATGAGGCTCGGTGTGACTGAATACGTCGACTGCGCCCATTCTCTGCCTGCCCATCCGAAGTGCGGCGCGCTGCACGGTCACACCTACAAGGTTGAAATCGCTGTTGAAGGCGAACCCCAGAGCGGCATGGTGATCGACTTTGCCGACCTTAAGCAAGCTGTTCGTGGAGTATTGGCCGACTACGATCATCGATCGTGGAATGACTTTCTCGAATATCCATCGGTGGAGAACATCTGCATGCTCCTCGCCGGTAAACTAAAAGAACGTCTTCCGTTTTCATTTACTTTGCGTGTTTGGGAAGGGCATGGCAAGTGGGCGGAGCTAGACGAGTTCAATTCAAAATGAGAACTTCTTGCTTTTTTGACAGAGTTTTTAGCCGCGGATTGCGCGGCTAACCTCTTTGGTTGCGATATGAAGATCTGTTCCCTCCTGCCTAGCGGAACCGAAATTCTATATGCGCTCGAACTGGGCGACCAGGTTGTTGCGGTTACCCACGAGTGCGACTATCCACCTGAGGTCGCCTCCAAACCGCAGATCACCGAGAGTCTCATTGATCACGAAAGGCTGAGTAGCACCGAGATCGACCATCAAGTCTCTTCGAACATCGGCCGCCACGGCAGCATCTACAGGCTGAAGCAGGATTTGCTCGAAGCGCTCAAGCCGGATCTCATCGTCACACAAGAACTCTGCGACGTCTGCGCAGTCTCCTATAAGGAAGTCCAACGCGCCGCCCGCATTCTCGAAGGCTCGACGCGGATCGTCTCGCTCGAACCCAACACGCTTAACGAGGTTCTTGACACAATTCTGCTCGTGGGGACGTTGACGGGCCGGCAACGAACGGCCGAGGAAAAAGTTCGCGAGCTGCGGGAACGGCTGGACCGCGTGCGCGAGCGCGTGCGTGGAGCGGAACGTACCCGGGTCTATGCCATGGAATGGCTCGATCCGCCTTTTTCCGGCGGGCATTGGGTTCCCGAGATGGTTGAAATTGCCGGCGGGCAGGAAGTCCTTGGAAAAGCCGGGCTCAAGTCCGAGCGTCTCGTTCCGGAACGGATACTTGAAGCCCTGCCCGAGATCATCGTTTTGATGCCATGTGGATTTTCACTCGAACGCACGATTGAAGAATACCACCGCACAACCTTCTTCCCGGCTTGGGAAGAGCTCCCGGCCGTCCGAAATCATCGTGTGTACGCCGTCGACGGCTCGTCCTACTTCAACCGTTCAGGTCCCCGGCTTGTCGATGGCGTCGAAATTCTCTCCGAAATTTTTCATCCCAGAGGTACCGATGTCCCGTATCGAAATTTTGAAAGGCTTTCTTAAAGAGAACGCAGCGGACTCGTTTTCCCGGTATGCCCTCGCCCTCGAATATGTCAAGCTCGGTCAGAATGACGACGCTGTACGGGAATTCGAGACAGTCACGAAGAATGATCCCGGCTATGTAGCCACCTACTACCAGCTCGGGCAGTTGTATCAAAAGCTCGGGAAGGGGCATGAAGCCGAAAAAACTCTCCGAACGGGGATCACAGTGGCGGCTAAGGCCGGGGATGAACATACTCGAAGTGAGCTGGAAGCGGCACTCGAAACGCTGCTGGCAAATTAAGAGGTACGCGGAAGATCCTGGAATGTCACGGGTTCCCCTCGCATTCACCACCTCATGTATAATCGCGGCACGCCGAGGTTCCCGAAAATGAAAATAGTGGCCGCCACTCTGACGATCTCATTCGTGATAGCCGCACCTGCGCGCGCGCAATGGTTGAATTACCCGACAGCAGGAGTGCCTCGAACCGCCAATGGCTCTCCAAATCTCAATGCGCCGGCGCCGCGATCCATTGACGGGCATCCGGATCTATCCGGAATCTGGGATATCGAGCACAACAGGTCATGCCCGCCGGAAGGTTGTCCGGACATGCGCATTGGACAGGAGTTCTTAAACTTTGGTTGGAATTTGAGCGGCGGCCTGCCCTATCAGCCGTGGGCGGCGAATCTCGTACAACAGCGGATGGAGCAAAACGGAAAGGACGATCCGACGACACTCTGTTCGTCCGCAGGCATCATCAAAAACCATACCACTCCTTTGCTCAGCAAGATCATTCAGGTCCCCGGTCTTGTCGTCATTCTCAACGAGCGCAACGCGAGCTATCGCCAGATATTCACGGATGCTCGGCCATTGCCTGCCGTTGATCTGCCGTCCTTCAACGGATTCTCTTCAGGAAAATGGGAGGGAGATACCCTTACTGTCGAGACGATGGGTTTCAAGGATGGGCTGTGGCTCGACCATAACGGAAGTCCGATGACGGACGCCGCTAAAGTGACCGAGCGTTTTCGGCGTGTGAGTTTTGGAAAACTGGAAATCGAGGTCACCGTCGATGACCCCAAGGCATACACAAAGCCGTGGACGGTCAAGTTGAATCACTTCATCGTGCTCGACACCGAATTGATCGATTACATCTGCCTCGAAAACGAAAAGGACGTTCAACGGTTGACCGGGAAGTGATCCGGCCCGGCGCGATCTCGAATGCCATCGACAATGCGACCGGCGTCCGAATCCGGGAGCATCCGATCACTCGAAAAGATCATGGCCGGCTTGAAGGCGAAGCAGACGAGATCGTGAAAGACTCGGGTCCGCCGTCTTGCCGGCGGACCCCGCCCCGGGGGATCCGGTTAAGAACTGGATGGGCCGCGCACGTACTGGTTGAACCACTCGATGGTCCGCCGCCATGCCTGATCGGCCGCGGCTCTGTTGTAACGCTCCGGCGTTGCGTCATTGTTGAAGCCATGAACAGCGCCCGGATAAATATGGCCTTCGTGTGGGATGTTGGCCTTCTTTAGTTCTGCTTCATACGCCGGCCAGGCCGTGGCTAATGGCTTGTCGAGCTCGCCATGATGCACCAGAATCGCCGCTTTGATCTTCGGAACATCCGCGTCTGCCGGCGCGCCACCATAGAACGGCGCGGCTGCGGCCAAATCAGCTCCCAGCCGAACAGCCAGGGTATTGGCCATGCCGCCACCGAAGCAGAAACCGGTGGCACCGATTTTTCCTGAGCAGTCGGCGCGCGATTTCAGCCAGCGTGCGGCCGCGACGAAATCTTCGGTCATCTTCATCCGATCGACCTTCATGAACGCCTGGCCGCCCTTGTAGTCGTCACCAGGATAGCCGCCAACGGATGTGAGTCCGTCTGGCGCAAACGCCATGAAGTTCTCGAGGGCAAAACGACGCGCGATGTCCTCGATATGGGGATTCAAGCCGCGGTTCTCGTGCACGACGAGAACGCCCGGCAGCTTCGTCGGGGTCTCGCTTCGCGTATCGGCGCTGAACGGGCGGACGAGATAGCCCTTGATGCTTCCATTTCCGTTGGGCGACTGCACGGTCTCGTATGTCCCCTTGATTCTCTCGTCGGTCTTCGACACCCGCTGTCCAAGGGCATAATTCGGCATCAACGCATCGATGATGGCCGTCGCCGCCACTCCGGCAATGGCAAAACGCTTTGCCCCTTCCAGAAAGTCACGTCGACTGATCTCCCCGTGAATGTAACGGTTGTACAGCTCTATGGCTTCGGCAGGAATCTTCGGTTTTTGTTGTTCCATTGGAGTCACTCCTTTCGGCGCGCCGAGAATATCACGAAGATGACCAGCGCGCGTAATCCGCGGCTCAGATTTTCGTTGCGGCTTGCCGCGCTGTGTATATTCACGCTCAGTCCAGGCGTGCGCGGCGTCCAACGATACGCTCGTCGGCCGAGACCCAGCCGGCATCGAAGGGGCAGCCAGGCTCGTCGATGTCGACGACCAGCGGCGCATGGTCCGAGGGTATCGGCTTCCCCTTGCGCGCCTCACGGTCGATCTCGGCCCAGACGACGCGCGGCTTCAGCGGGGCGGTTACCAGGAGGTGGTCGATACGCATGCCAAAGTTTTTGTGGAAGTTGCCGGCGCGGTAGTCCCACCACGTGTACCGCCCCGGCTCGGAATGGCGCAGCCGGTAGGCGTCAACGAATCCGCCGCGGCAAAGGCGCGCGAACGCCTCCCGCTCCCGCTCGGAGACGTGCGTTCCACCATGGCAGGCGAGGGCGTCCCACACATCGACGTCTTCGGGCGCCACATTGAGGTCGCCGCCGAGCACGACCGGCGCGTTGGCGTCGATCGTTTCGTTGAGCCATCGCGCGAGCCGATCGAACCACGCGAGCTTGGCCTCGTAGAACGACGAGCCAATGACCCGGCCGTTCGGCGCGTACACGCAGACGAGGCGCACGCCACTGCATTCGGCGGAGATCATCCGCGCCTCGGCGAGCGGTTCATCGTCGCCGATATCGGACGTCTGCGCGGAGCGCAGCGGCTCGCCAAAGTTGGTGACTACGGCGTCGATGCCGCAGCGGCTCGCGATGGCGACGCCGTTCCATCGGCCTTCGCCATGGTGCACCAGCGCGTAGCCGGCCTGACGGAATACCGCAGCCGGCACGTCTGCATCGGCCAGCTTGGTCTCTTGCATCAGGAGCACGTCGGGCTTGGCTCGGTCGAGCCACCATGTGATTTTCTCAAGGCGGGCCTTCAGCGAGTTGACATTCCAGGTCGCGATGCGCATGCCTATAGATTACTCGATGTCGAATCGGTCATCGTCATCTGTCGGAAGGAGGTCTAAAATGAGGAATCGAGACTACGCTAATCCTGAGGAGGGTTTTGTGAAAACGCGAATGATCCAGAGCGGTATGGCTGCCGCAACCGTTCTTGCCGCAAGTCTGGCATGCGGCTACATCTCACTAAACGCCCAACAACGTCCTGCCCCGGAGGTCACGATCGGCGGCACGGATCTGGGCGGCGTGGTTACCAGCCGGAACGGGGCGGAAGCGGGCGTATGGGTCATCGCGGAAACCACCGACCTTCCGACCAGGTTCGCCAAGGCCGTGGTCACCGATGACCGTGGCCGCTATGTTGTTCCGGAGCTTCCGAAAGCAACCTACAACGTTTGGGTGCGCGGCTATGGGCTTGTCGATTCGCCCAAAATGAAGGCGGCGCCAGGACAACACCTGAACCTGACCGCGGTACCGGCGCCGACGGCCGCCGCGGCGGCCGAATACTATCCAGGCGTCTATTGGTATTCGATGCTGCGGATTCCGGACAAGAGTGAGTTTCCGGGCACCGGCCCGAACGGGAACGGCATTCAGGCGGTGATGAAGAATCAGCACTATTGGATCGATACGCTCAAGAACTCGTGTCAGTCCTGTCATGCGCTCGGCTCCAGGGGTATCCGCACGATTCCAAAAGAATGGGAACCTTCGGGGAATTCCACCCAGACGTCGATCCAAGCTTGGACGCTTCGCCTTCAGGCCGGTCAAGCCAGGACGAACATGGCCGTGACTCTGAACCGGTTTGGTGCGCAGAAAGCACTGTCGCTGTTCGCGGACTGGACCGACCGTATTGCAGCCGGCGAGTTGCCGTTTTCGAAACCGGAGCGGCCTCAGGGCGTCGAACGCAACGTCGTGCTCAGCATGTGGGAGTGGTCCACCCCCAGGGCCTATCTTCATGACGCGATCTCAACCGATAAGCGCAATCCGCGCGTCAACGCCAACGGCCTGATCTACGGATCGCCCGAGGAGAGCACCGATATGGTGCCGGTGCTGAATCCGATCACGAACGAAACGTCACAGGTGAAGCATCCCTACCGCGATCCGAAGACCCCTTCCTCGATAGACCTCCTTCGAGGGCACTCGCCGTATTGGGGCGACGAAGCGATTTGGGACGGCCATTCGAGTATCCATAATCCGCTGATCGACGACAAAGGACGCGTGTGGTTCACGGCGCGAATTCGCCCGGCCCAGAACCCGGATTATTGCAAGGCCGGCTCCGATCATCCCTCGGCGAAGGTCGCGCCGCTGAACGAGTCCGATCGTCAGCTCTCCATGTACGACCCGAAAACCGGCAAGTGGTCGCTCATCAGCACCTGCTTCACGACACAACATCTGTATTTCGCGAAGGACGCCAACAATACGCTGTGGACCAGCGCTGGAGGTCCGGGAAGCGGCGTGGTCGGGTGGCTGAACACGAAAATGTACGAGCAGAACGGAGACGAGGTGAAATCGCAGGGGTGGACTCCGCTAATCCTGGACACCAACGGCAATGGGAAACGCGACGAGTACGTCGAGGCCAATCAGCCGCTGGATCCCAAGAAAGACAAGCGTGTGATGGCGGCGTTCTACGGCGTGCAGCCCAGCCCGGTGGACGATTCAATCTGGGGGCAGGCGATGGACGTTGGGTTTTCGCGCATCGATCAACCGGGATATATCATCCGGCTGGTGCCGGGATCCAATCCGTCACAAACGGCGCTGGCCGAAGTCTACCTGCCACCCGATATCGGCTACGGATCGCGAGGCATCGATCTCGACCTGAACGGCGTGGTTTGGACGGCGCTATCGAGCGGACATCTCGCCAGTTTCGATCGCCGAAAGTGCAAGGGACCGCTAAACGGACCGGCCGCGGCCACCGGAAAACATTGCCCGGAAGGGTGGACGCTCTATCCGTTTCCAGGGCCACAGTTCAAAGGCATCACCGACCCGGGCAGCGCCGACCACGCCTATTACGTCTGGGTGGATCGATACAACACGCTGGGGCTTGGGCCCAACGTGCCGATCGCGGAGGCCAATGGCAGCGAGTCGCTTTTGGCGCTGGTCAACGGCAAGTTCGTGAACATCCATATCCCTTATCCCATGGGCTTCTTCAGCAAGACAATCTAAAGTATAGGGTAATACGATATAAGGCGTGGCTAAACACTTGTAAACGATCAGGATTTTAATGGTGCAGTCAATCCGGCAAACCGTTGCTCAGTAAACTCCCGCTAGGCCCTTGGCTCTTGATGCTGGTCGTTTGTTGGCGTGTACCTTTCGAGTCTTCTCACCAATTCAAAACTGCCCCCAGCCGGACAATTCGGCCCTGCAATATGCTGCCTGGTTGTTTATAAGTCGCGCCGACAGCTGTGCTATAGACCATTGTTCGAACGGTATAGTAGTCGCTCGAGTTGAACGCATTGAACAAGTCGATTTTCGGCTCGATGCGGAACCGCTCGAGTGCGAAGCGCTTGCCCACGCTGAAGTCCACCTGATTGATGCGTGGCGTGAGCTCGCTGCCAGTGGGAATCAACGGCACATTCAGGGATGCCTGGTTCATGCCAGGAATTACCAACGCTCCCAAGACGCATCCGGAGGTGGCGGAGTTACCGGGACAGGCGGTGTACCTGGTAGTTGGGGTCACCGTAAAGACAGTGCCCGCACCGTTTGGCAAGTTGAGACTGGCAATTGGTGAGGTGATACTTCCCTGCTGCAACGGCGTAGAATTCGGACTCATATTGTACAAGATGTATCCAGGCAGTGCCTGAAGCGAGCCACTGAGCTGAAGGCCCCACCATGGGAGCGGATATGTCCCGACCAGCTTGAACTGCGTGCGCCATGGGATTCCATACTTGGACTGATCACAGTACACCAAAAAATTGGGGTTGGTGGTTGCGGCGCTGCACATGTTCATGACCGCGTGGTCCGTGGATGAACCACCGAAAAGCCGTCCCCCTCGCGGTAACTTCGCGTTGAAGTTGAATTCCCATCCGGTGTACACATTTCTGATATTCGGATCGTTGGTATCGACGTTAGCCACCGCTTGTTGAACGGCTGGAGAAATCGGGTCGTACATTGTGATCGCGCTGCCATCGATTGGACTGAAAACCGTTACCGGTCTGTAGTTCGGGTTGGAGACAGATGCAGGTCCCGTCATCGTACCCGGCCTCAGAATATTGTTTCGCTCGAGAATATTTTTCGCGTAGCCACGGAACCATTCGGCGGTGACGGCAACTCCAGGAAACAATTCGTGGCTCACGCCAAGGTTGTAGGCAAGCGAATAGGGACGTTGAAGCTTCGGGTCGAACGTCGAAAGTGAGATCGTTCCGAAATTTTTCGGTACATTGGCGAAATTGATTTCGCAACCGGGCGTGAGATAGACACAGCCAAGCGACCCATCGGCAATGTCATCCTTGTTGAGATCTGTCCAAGCCGCCGTGGCCTGGACGGCGGCCATGTTTGCCGGATTATAAAGCGATGCCAGTGTTGTGGTAGCAGCCGCCTCGAACCGGTTAAAGCCGAAGCGGATCGCCGTTTTCCCCTGGCCGAACGGGTCGTAGACCACGGCCGTCCTTGGCGAGAAGGTTCTCCAAATAGGCAGGTGAATGTCCCCGAATGCCGGGATATTGGCGAAGCGCCCATGCTGTGCAGGTTGCCCAGAGACCTGCTCGCTGACGTACTCCCATCGCAAGCCGTACGTGATTGTGATCCGCCCGAGGGTCCAGGCATCCTGACCGTAAATCGCGAGATTCGCGTTCAGACGATCCTTCCAACGAGCCGGAGTGGCCAGCAACGTCACTGTGGCGCCACCAGGCAGGTAGTTTTGATAGAGGTCGGCATTCGCCCAGGCCGTTTGGTTGTACGGTCCCCACGAATCCTGAAAACCGAACTTGATGTTGTGGCCACCCCGGACGTATGACGCCGCCGCCTGAGCGTTGTGCCGGTCCGGGTAGCTGCCGTATTCATAGGTCCTTGCATTCGTGGTGGTACCGAGTACCGTGTCATTCTTTCGCGCGCCGGCATACCATGCCGGACTGCCATATGGCTTTCGGACTCCGGGCTCATAGAGGTTGTTATACCGTTCGATGTTGCTCGAGTAGCCTGCTTCAATCAGAAGGCGGCTGCTGATGGTCGAGGTCCATTTGATCGTGCTTGTCTCGTAGATCGGCGAATTCCACCGGAAACCGGCGGTTGCAGGATCATCGCCTGGGCCGACATCGTGATCGCGCGTCTTGAACAGCCTGTCCATATAAGCGGAAAGCTTGTTTCGCGGGCTCACCTGCCAGGTCAGACGCAGCAATATGCTGTTGATCGATTGCTCGTTGATGGCCTGCCTGCAGGCAACCACCGCATTGAGGCAGTCCGCATAGCTGCTCCCTTGGGGGACCCAGAATGCATTGGCAACGGGTCGATTGACCGTGAACAAGCGGCCAGAACTAAAGAACCAGAGTTTGTCTTTCTTGATCGGACCGCCCAACGTCAAATCAATGTCACGATACGTACCGATCCTGTCAACGGTTCGAACGCCATGCGACGCCAGAAACGGAGAGAGATTGTTGCTCTGCAAGCTGCTGTTCTCAAACCCGCCAAACAATGAGCCATGCAAGCTGTTGCCGCCCTCTCTGGGAGACATGTTCAACTTCAGGCCCCCTGTCGCCGAGTCGGCAGTACCACCCCCGGTCTGGTAAACCATCTGCTCGTTGCCGGCATCGTTCAAATAGCTCTGGACTGCCCCGTCGCCTTGCAGCCCGTTGATGATCATTCCATCCATTAGGACCGATGTTTGCGAAGAGCCGGCCCCGTGCACAGTGAAATAGGTTTGTTGCATGGCCTGCGAGCCGCCCACATCGGGTGAGCTCAACTGAGCTCCGAGGACGAGCTGTCCGACTGATTGGATCGTGTGCGCCGTTGGCACGTCGTCGAGCACGTCACGCGTAAGGACCTGCGCCTTGAAATTCGTCTGTGAGTCCACGACCGGTGATTCCGCTGCAACAGTTATCGTCTCTTCAAGCGCCCCTACCGTCATCTCGGCATTTATTGTGGACGTAAAGTTGGAGGGCAGTTCAACATCACGCTTGACGGTCCTGAAACCAGGCAGGCTGAACGTCATGGTGTAGGTGCCCGGACGCAGGTCTATGATCCTGTACCCGCCGCTTTCATCGGTGAGGGTTGAACGTGACTTCTCGATCAGTGCAGGGCTGCTGGCTTCGACCGAGACTCCGGGCAGAACCGCGCCACTTTGGTCCTTCACAAGACCCGTGAAGGCACTCTGCGCCAGACCGTCAGGGACTAGCGCGGCCAGACATACCAATGAAACGAAAACACCAATGGCGACGGGGATTGTCTTGGATTTCTTCATACCTTTTCTCCTAATCGATATGCAGACAATTTGGTTCTTCGTTATTACTTTGCTATCCGTATATATCCAGAAGCGGCCCGGGTCAACAAGACAAAATGCTCAGCGATTAGCGGTGATGGCCAGTACTGCTGGTCGACCGACCGGTACTTGGAAGGTACCAGCCCGACAACGCTTCGCCGACAACGCTTTGATTTGCGCTTGAGAGTAGGCACAAGATTTTCGGGCGTGCGGAGGATTCAAGCAATATCCGGTGTGGCGGAGACACATCGTGAGTCGGCGACCGATGTGAGGTGTTGCGTGGAGCGTTACTCCTTCAACAGACGCGCACATTCGTTCAATTCTGTCGGGTTCAACTCGGATACAAGCCAATAGGTCATGCCGGATTGGGTCCAGTGGACCATGTTGTATCCCTGACGCGTCAGTTGGCCTTCCTGCCTGATCGCGGTGCTCTTCAAAGGCCAGACAAACAGATTAATGAAGTGCTGGCTGCGCTGATAAACCAATGCCGCGACTGGCCGGTTGTCGAGGTAATCCAGGCGGCCGCCAATCAATCGAAATCCCTGTTCGGTGAGATCTTTCGCTGGCGGCGAGTAATCGAGCTTGCCGCCAAACCACGGTTTCACCGTATGGCTATCGGAAGAGGAAACGTCCGTAATGTGGTTCGCCATCATCGAACGTACGTGACTGGTCACGATGTCGTTGGCCAACAGCGTTTCCTCTGAAGATCTCGCCCGTTGCGTGGTTACTGCCCATGTGAGAGCGACTATCAAAACCGCGGATGCCAACGCGCTCGCCCATCGCCAACCGAAAAATGGGCTCCTCGCACCAGGATTTGCTGCACGAATCGCTGCCTGCACATTCCTCTTCAGATGCGGGGGGGTCTTGAACCGCAAAGCGCCGTTTTCGATAGTTGTTGCCAGAGCACGCAGGTTTTCTACGTCCGTCAGACACGATGCACACCGTTCTACATGGCTCTCAACGGAGAGGCTGCCTGCGGAATCCAGCTCTCCATCCACATAGGCATTCAACAGATTCTTGGTGTCTTTGCAGGTCATAGACAATTCCGTGCGGAAGCGTTCGTCAGATAAATCTGTAGCCGTTTGCGCGCGCGAGCCAGTCGAGACATTACGGTCCCGATGGGGACACGGGAGATGTCTGCGATCTCCTTGTAAGACAGGCCTTCCATCTCTCGAAGAACGATGGCTTCACGAAATTCCACGCGTAAATCCTCGAGCGCCGACCTCAACATTTCTCGATCCGCGTTTTGAAGCAGCATAGTCTCAGCGCTCGGAATACCGTTGTCGACGTCATCGATTTCTCCATCCTCAGTCAGTTCCGGTTGGACGGACCGTTGCCGGAGCCACGAATAATAAGTGTTTCGAACAATGGCAAGCAGCCATGACCGGCAATTGCCTCCAGAGAACCCTTTCCAATATTTGAAAGCACGAAGGGACGCCTCCTGGACCACATCTTCGGCGTCCTGATCGTTACGCGTGAGCCATCGCGCCAGATTGTAGGCCGCATCGAGATGCGGCAGAACTGCCTCGCTGAAAGCAGTCGATTCGTTTTGCTCGAGCAATCGTTTTCTCCCTCACGCACCGCGCCGACACTTTCATAGACCACGAATGCGGCGATTTTATTCCCAAAGCAATTTAGTGACCGCTCGGCTTGTCTTTTGAGCGAGGTGGCCAATACGCCCTGTGGCAGTTTGACGCGGACACCCTGCTGAACCTGCTTGCCCCGGAACATAGTCACGCCTTCTGCGGGCCGGTCGGACAAATCATAACGAGCATTCAGCAAGTCCACTTGCCGCTGCATCACGGTGGGTTTATCTGCTTTCATGCGTTCCATGATGACAACCCACGGAATCGCCTGATGTGGCGGGCGACTCTCGACGCGCGTCAAAGGAAAAGCGCTTCGAGTCCTTTCAGTGTTATCGTATCGCCGAAAAGGGGCGCGTTTCATGTCAAAATCCCTGCTCGAACGCCTGTCGGAGCATCGGACACTCAGTGCCGCACCACAACCGCAGATCGAATGGGTGGCGAATCGCGGCCGTCTGCGCTCTTTGGCTGCAGGTCAGATCCTGACTTCTAAAAAGGGGCCTGTCGATGGCTTGCATGTGGTACTCAGCGGGCATCTTGCGATCTACGTCGATGGAGGGTCCGGCCGGCGGAAGATCATGGAGTGGCGGGGAGGAGATATCACCGGTATGATGCCGTATTCCCGGCTGATTGCGCCACCCGGAGATGTAGTAGCGGAAGAACCCACCGAAGTGGTGACGGTCCCCAGCGGCGATTTGCCTCAGATGATTTGCGATTGCCACGAGCTGACGGCCATACTCGTTCATTTAATGGTCGATCGCGCCCGGCACTTCACATCGAGTTACCTGCACGACGAAAAAATGGTGTCGCTCGGAAAGCTTGCGGCTGGACTCGCTCACGAATTGAACAATCCGGCCTCCGCTCTCACACGGAGCGCCAAAGCACTCGCGGCCAGCATCGACAGTGTCAGAACGGCATCGCACGATTTGGGAGCCGCCGGTCTCACCATGGAACAGGTTGCCGCGATCGATGCGATCCGGCAAATCTCTATATCTTTATCTTTGCGCGTGCAATCGGTGCGCTCTCCGCTCGAACAGGAGGATCGCGAAAGATCGATTGCAAACTGGCTGAAGAAGCACGGCGCAAACACGGCGGCGGCAGAGCCACTGGCAGAGACGGATCTGACGTTCGACGCGCTCGATCAGCTTGCGGGCGCGATCGATGGAAAGGCTCTCGACATCGCTCTTGTGTGGCTCGCCGCGGATTTCTCCACTCACCGGTTGAACGCGGAGATTCAGGAAGCCGCATCGCGTGTGTACAATCTCGTCGCCTCCGTTAAAGGATTCACGCAGATGGACCGCGCCAGCGTGCCCGAGCCTGTGGACATCGAACAGGGATTGACCGATACGGTTGTGGTTCTCGGATCGAAAGCCAGGGAAAGATCCGTGAGCCTCTCCCTTCGAACCGAGCCCGGCCTGCCTCGGGTTAACGGGTTCGGCGGTGAACTCAACCAGATATGGGCGAACCTGGCAGACAACGCGCTCGATGCAGTTGGCGCGGAAGGCCGGGTCGAATTGACCGCGGCCCGCGAGGGAGGCGCGATCGTGGTTCGAATCATTGATGATGGTCCGGGAATTCCCTCCGATATTCGCGATCGCATTTTCGATCCGTTTTTCACGACAAAGCCCGTGGGCGCCGGCACGGGGGTGGGTCTTGATATCGTGCGGCGTCTGGTGCAGCGGCATAATGGAGAGATTGAAGTGGACTCACGTCCGGGACGCACCGAGTTTCGCGTCCGGCTTCCGATTGCTGATACTGCTATTTCCAAGAGCAATTCATGAACGAACCCGTCATCCTCGCCATTGACGACGACGCTCAGGTACTGGCGGCCCTCCGGCGGGATTTGAAGACGCACTATCAGGGGGATTACCGCGTTCTCGCCGCCTCCTCCGGAGAGACTGCGCTCGTCACCGTCCGCGAGCTGAAAACCCGTGGAGATGCTCTGGCCATGGTCATCAGCGATCAACGCATGCCGGCGATGCTCGGTGTGGATGTACTGGCAAAATGCCGCGAACTCTACCCTGCCGCAAGACGAGTCCTGCTTACGGCTTATTCCGATATCAAAGCAGCCGTGCGCGCCATTAACGAAGTGCGCCTCGACCATTATCTTGAGAAACCCTGGGACCCTCCCGAGGAACGCCTGTTTCCTCCCATCGACGATCTGCTTTCGGCCTGGCAAGCCGAATACCGGCCGGAGGTCACCAGGCTGCGTGTGGTAGGACATCCGTGGTCGCCCCGCTCGCATGCAATCAAGGACTTTCTCGGAAGCAATCTGATTCCCTATCGCTGGTTGGAATCAGGACGCGATGCGGATGCCCGCGTCTTGTTGGAAGCGGCCGGTGTCGCAACCAATGAATTGCCGGCCCTGTTTCTGGAAGACGGTGTCGTTTTGCGTAATCCGGAACCGCGGCAGGTCGCCGAACAACTCGGGCTCAGCACCGAAGCCGCCCACGACCTGTACGATCTGATCATCGTCGGAGCAGGTCCGGCGGGTCTGGCCGCTGCCGTGTACGGAGCGTCCGAGGGCATGCGGACACTGTTGCTCGATTCCCACGGGCCTGGAGGACAGGCCGGCACCAGTTCGAGGATCGAGAACTACCTGGGTTTCCCAAGTGGAATCAGCGGAAGCGAACTCACGCGGCGTGCTTTGGCGCAGGCTCAGAGGCTCGGCGCGGAGTTTCTGACTCCCGTTGAAGTCTGTGGAGTCTCTGTGGAAGGAGGATACAAGCGCCTGGTTCTGCGTGACGGACGCGAGATGCTGACGCGCGCCGCGATCGCGGCTACCGGGATGACGTATCGGGAACATCCTGCCGAGGGCATCGCCTCTCGCATCGGGGCTGGCGTCTATTACGGCGCCGCTGTTACGGAGGCCACCTCGTGCCGGGGGCGCCCAGTTGTCGTTGTCGGCGGAGGAAATTCCGCAGGACAAAGCGCAGTCTATCTTTCCCGTTTTGCGAGCGACGTGCAGATAATAGTGCGCCGTCATGGTTTGACCGAGACGATGTCGGCCTACCTCGTTGAACAACTCGCCCAGATTCCCAACATTCGGATTCGCCTGCGCACGGAGATCGATCGGGTCGAAGGAGACGGACGCCTGGAACGGGTTTGGTTAAAATCACTCGACAGCGAGCGGCCAATTACCGAAGAGACAGACGCCCTCTTCGTATTTATCGGCACTCGCCCCCACAGCGATTGGCTGCCGCCCGCCGTCCTGCGAAATGAAAAGGGTTTCGTGCTCACCGGACGTGATCTCCGCTCCTCGGACGAATTTCCGCGCATTTGGAAAGAGGAACGCGAGCCCCTGCCGCTCGAGACCAGCGTCGCCGGACTGTTCGCAGCCGGAGATGTGAGAGCGGGCGCCATGAACCGCGTCGCCTCCGCAGTGGGCGAAGGTTCAATGGCAGTCAAACTCGCATTCGATTATCTTGCTCGAACTTGATCTTCGAGCCGGCGTGCCGCTCTGCGAGGTGAAAGGGTATGAAAAGATTGGACGCTTGCTACGGGTTTGTTGCGATCCACTTCGGCAGCAGCATGGCGTAGTGAAGGTTGCAGTCTCAAAGGGTCTCCTGTTGTACGCACGACAAAGAACATCCCGGCTCGAAGTACCAAGCTAGCGCCTAACCAGCGCGGCGCCTGCTGCTCATGGGGCAGGTACATGATCGGCTCCGCTTCGCGTTGCATGCGGAATAACCTCGTGTCACCAGCGATGCCAATGATCTCGCGCGGCTGCTCATCGGGCACATAATCCAGAGTGATTCGCTTCCCGATGAGATCTTCATTTGGCCAGTACTGTTTCGCCATAGCGTTTCGAAGGCTATGAACGAAACTTTATCAGGCGGATTAAATGAAACAAAAACTTTCAAAGTCGATGACCCCGGAGCAATTCGAGAATGGCTATTGGTACGCGACCGAAATCAAAGAGTTCGCCGAATCCATTGGAATCCCTTCAGCGAATAAATTGCGAAAAGACGAAATCGAGAAAGCCATCAAGACATTTCTTAAAACGGGAAAAATTGCAACTCCAACAAAGAGAAACCTTTCAAAATCTGGAGTGAAAGACGTCGAAAAAGGACTCACCCTCAAACTTCCCGTAGTCAATTACACAAGCAATAAAGAAACAAAAGAATTTATTGTTAGAGAAGCAAAAAAGATGGTGCCCAAACTAAAAAGAAAATCGGGGGCGCGCTACCGCCTCAATCGATGGCGTGAGGAGCAGCTGACCAAAGGGATCCAAATCACCTACGAAGACCTGGTAAAACAATATGTAAAGCTCAATCAAGTAGAAGGAAAATTCGCTCAAATTCCCGTAGGAAGATACATCAATTTTTTAAGCGACTATTTGTCGTCAGAAAAGAATGCAACCAAAGAACAAGCAATCCAGGCTTGGCACCGCCTTAAAAATCTCGATGTGCCAAAAAACTATCAGTCCTGGAAAAAGCTTCGCAACTCTAAGACGTGACTTCGGGGTCCCGAGGTTTGCGAGGAGAGGCCTCCACTTGACGCAATGTTGCTGGGAGAGAGAGACAAGAGTTCTTTAAGGCGTCCGCCGCCGCTCCTCTGAGGCCCGAGTTCCACGGAACGGCCAAATCCTACTGGACTCTGCGGAGCTCGGCTCTTGTAACGGTTCGGCGATTGCCCAGGTCTTCGTATTGTGTCATATGTGGGTGTAACATGGCTCAATTCGCCAAGGTGAAAATGGCAATTGTGCGGAATTGTCCCAGGTCCGATGAGAGAGCTAACTTCCAAAAGGAGATTCACGACATGAAACGTTCTTCAGTAGTGTTTTCTTTGCTCGTCCTTAGCGCCGCGATGACTGCGGGGGCGCTGCGGATCCAGGGCCAAGGCGGCGCCAACAATCCGGAGGCGCAGGCAAGGCAGAAACAACAACTTGAACTGGAGGCGGCGACTCCGAAGTTGCAGGTCAAGGAGGAAGTGCTGCCGCTCACGATCCCCGGCCACACGATCGGCGAAACGGAAGGGGTGTCCAAGAACTCGAAGGGCCACCTCTTTGTTTATTCGCGCACAGGCACCAGCGGCAGTTCCCGCGGCGGAACGGCTGCGGAACTCTTCGAGTTCGATGAAAACCTGAAGTTTGTCAAGCTCTGGGGGCCGGGCAACTACGCCGCATCCTTCGCGCACGCGGTGCGGGTCGATAAGTACGACAACGTCTGGATGGTGGATGAAGGCTCGAACATGATCGTGAAGTTCGATCCGAACGGCATGGTCAAGATGGTCCTCGGCCGCAAGCCGGAAGCCATTGATTACCTTGAAAAGTACGTCGAGCGGGGCGAGAAGGACACCGAGCGCTTTCCGTCTGGAGGCGTCGGCACATTCAACCGGCAAACGGATCTCGCCTGGGATGCGCAGGACAATATCTTTGTGGCCGATGGCTATAACAATTCTCGCGTCGTCAAGCTCTCCAAAGATGGCGTCTGGATAAAGTCAGTGGGCACGCGCGGGGCTGGCCAGAATCAGTTCAACACGGTGCATGGCATCGCCGTGGATTCACAGCAGGGCCTCGTGTATGTCGCCGACCGGGGCAACTTCCGAATTCAGGTGTACGACACGGATCTGAACTTCAAGAAGACGATCGCGGGCATCGGCGCGCCATGGTCAGTTCAGATCACTTCAAAGTATGTTTACAGCGGCGACGGAACCGGCAAAATATATCAGCTCGACAAGAACACTGGAAAACTCCTCGGCTGGGCGCAGACGAGTCTGGGTCGTGGTCAGACCGGCTGTCTGATCCATTCGCTGCACGCCGAGTCCGACAACGTCCTCTACAAGGGATCCTGCACGCAATGGGATGTAGAGAAGATCACGATTAGATAGTTTTCTGCGGTAAAGGGGCTGGGACCCACGGCCTCAGCCCCCAAACGCCCGGGGGCCTCACGATTTCGACCCCTTTCGAGAAGCCAAAGGAAAGCGGTCGCTATCATGTGGGATGGTCCGCAGGCTAGAGCAGGCGCTAAGAGAAGGACAACTCTTGCAAGCGGAGAGGGCGTCGAATTCTACGTGCCCTTTGCGGTACGCAACAAAGATGTGCAATATCCTCAACAATTGCTTTGGCTGATTGCCCATGGCTGTTAGACAGTGGCGATCGCGCCTCCTCCAGCCAACCGTGTTAATCCTCCTTCCGCAATCTCTCGATCAACTTTTTCTCTCTAGCCAGAATCTGCTCCTCTGTACCACGCCGGGCGATGGTGTAGTCATTCATGTCCACCAGCATGAAAGACGCGATGAGGGGAAACTTCTCCTTGACCAACCGATACTTCTCTTGTTCGATGAACCTGTAATCCGGATGTCCCTGAGAAACCGTCCGAAGCTCCGTCTCCCAAAACAACTGCCTGAAGTTCTGCCATTGGTAAAACCGAATGCGGTAGGCTAACGGCACAACGTACTGTGCCAGCTCACGGTCGATCGGCTCGATCTTCCGGAAGAGCCGGTCGGCACGGTCAAGAGCCTCTTCGAATCTCGAGGCCAGACCGCACTGCTCGAGCTCAAAGGGAACACTGTAGCCGTGGAAGGTGGAGAAGCTTTGGCGCTCCTGCGTCATCATGCGGTGACGATGGAGATCGCGATACGATCCAATGTCCATCACGATCTCGAACCGCAAATAAGCGTTCTCGAACGCCCGTCCGACTTTCTGCCACCGGGCCGACCGTTGGAGCAGATATCGCTCGAAAACCTGACGTTTCTCTGCTTCGTTGAGACCTCTTGCTGTATTCAATGCCTGATCCCAAATCGCATGCGTTTCACGGAAGAGGAGTCCCGCCAGGATCTTCGTCTCAGATTCAGGATCGTATTCAACAAGGCGCACCTCGGCTTTGAAGCCTCGTTCAAGCTCCAGTGCCGGCAATGACTCCTTCACTGCACCATAACGTTGGCTGAGGTATGTTTGATAGTCTTTCGATTTTGCGTCCGTGACTCGCAGCAACAAAGATGGGATCTCTTTATCCAATTCGTGCTTTATTTCGGCCGAAAGCCAGCGCAACTCGCCCAGCGAGTGGCGAGCTGTCCGATTGATGAGGTATTCGAAGGCCTGCGCATTGCCACGAAACGCAACTTGACCCAGCGTTGCCATGGGCAGCAAGCCACGCAAGGTGTCAAACGCTTTCTTCTCGAGGATAGAATCGTTCTCCTCGAAATTTTTCCGAAGCCAATCGTGTAATGGCGCAAGCAGCGCGACATAGGTATCGAACAAGTAATCCATCGTGGCACTGTATTCGCCGCTGAGACGGTGACGCTCCAGATCCGGTCTTGGAATGTAATAGAGATAGCGGCCGCCGACTTTCGTCCCGAAGTTCACGTAACGGGTCGATTTTTCGATCGGCTCCAAACCAACACGTTGATCCTCGATAAACTTCATCGCGACCTGGGAAACGCCCCACAAGATCACGTGCGTGCCGGTGATCTGTGCGATGGAGTCGTCGCCGTACTGTGAAAGCCATTTAGAATAGAAGGCCTGGGCGCGCTGATTGTTGAGAATGTTCTTGAACCCATGGTGCGTCAGGAATCGAACCGTTTCTTCCAGTTCTTCGGCCAGAGCACGGTCCTCGCCGTTCACGATCGGATAGATGTATTCCCTCAGCAATACCTCGAGCAACGAACGTGCGGCACGGCTTGCACGCGAGCAAAGCGCGCCCGTGATTTCCGGGGGAAGATTGCGCAGAACCGACACTACGCCGTCGGGGTTGGTTGCGAATGCTTGCAAGAAATGCCTGTCGCGATCGGTCCAGTTGCCGGGCGAGAAATCCGGCTTGTAGTCATTTAAAGATTCAAGCATGGGATATAGAATCCCTCACGATGAGCAAACAGCCTACCTTCCTGCAAGGACTTGTTGCGTCCGCTGTTCCCGTGGCGATCGCAATTGTAGTCGCTTCAATAGCGGGCTTTCTGGTGTATATCTTCTGGTTCGGTACCGATTGGATCATGGAATGGTTATTTTGATGATCCCCGTGATCTGCGAAATCCGCGGTCTCTCAAGCTCTCCAGGAATCCCGAAATGTCTTGTCTGTCGGTCAATGCTGGCTCGAACAGGTCACCGAACTTATCCAGTCTCTTGAAAATCGTCTTGATGGTAAATGCCTTCGGATCGATGGGTCTCTTGAAATCCTGCCACTTCAATGGTGTCGAGACCGGGGCTCCTTGCCTGGGACGCGGCGAATAGACCGAAGCGACTGTTTTCCCCCGGACGTTCTGGAGAAAATCGATGTAGACATGGTGCGCTTTTCGGCGCCTGACGACGCGCTCGATGGTCGCCAAGTCCGGCGCACGTTGCACGACAATGGAGGCCACAGCCTCCGCGAAAAGACGGACCTCCTCATAAGTAAACGTTTTCTCCAACACCGGCAAATGCACATGAATGCCGGACGCTCCGGACGTTTTGGGATAACTCCGCAGGCCGAGTTCATCGAGGACCTGCTTCAAGACGATGGCCACACGTTGTACGCTCGAAAATGGCGCCTCCACGGGATCCAGGTCAAACACAAGGTAGTCCGGATAATCCAAGTGCTGGACGCGGGACATCCACGGATTCTGCTGAATATTGCCGGTGTTGGCGATGTACAGAAGTTGCTCGCGGCTGGCGCCGATGAAGTATCGAATGGACCGTTGGACGTCCTCGGACCAGATCCCTTCAGTACGAATCCATTCCGGCGTGTAGCCAGGAGCATCTTTTTGGTAGAACGATTGGCCGTAGATGCCATCCGGAAACCGCTCGAAAACGAGAGGACGGTCGAGCAGATGAGAAATCAGAAAGGGTGAGATCTTGTCGTAGTACTCGATCAGGTCGCCTTTCGTGTAGCCATCCTCCGGCCAGAAGACTTTGTCGAGATTGGTGAATTCGATGTGACCCTCACCCGGCCCTTCGGGCCACCCTCTCCCGGGGGGAGAGGGATCAGCTTCAACATGTCCCCTTGCTTCCTTCCTGGCAGTGGAAACCGAGTCGACTCTCCCGGGGCGAGAGGGATCGGCTTCAACATGTCCCTCTCCCCTTGGGAGAGGGTGGCCCGAAGGGCCGGGTGAGGGTCGCGGGATCGATTCCTCCAAACGGCACTGCTCGGGATCAACATCATCGCGAAATCCCTGGAATATCGGTGCACGCAGTTTCCGATCCGATGTCCATTCGTTGAAACGAACCTCGCATACGAGTTGCGGTTGAACCCACGTCGACTTTCTCACTTCGGCCGGTACTTCCTTGAACGGGCAGGTCTCCGTCACAAGTGGCTTCACTTCATCGTAAGCCTGGGCGAGCATCCGGTCGTCGAAACCTCCGCCCGTGCGTCCCACATAGATCAAGCTGCCGTTGCTGTAGAGACCGAGCAGAAGAGCGCCGAACAATTTCCGTGTTCCCTCCGGAGCAGTAAAGCCACCGACGACGAAGTGATCGGTCATCTGTGTTTTGATCTTCAGCCAATACCTGGATCGTGTCTGCTGATACTCGCTTTTCTTTAGCTTCGCGACTATCCCTTCCAGACCACGCTTGGACACAGCTTCAAAGAATGCGACCCCGTCACCTTCAATGTGGTCCGCGTAGCGGATCCATCCATCGTTCCCCGGAATCAATTGGCCCAGAACAGCCTTCCGCTCAATGAGCGGGAACTTCATCAGGTTATAGCCATTGAGATAGAGCAGATCGAATGCATAAAAGTAGACTGGGATCTGCTCGTCGGCTATGGCGATGTCCTTGGCGCGGGACAGATGAATGCGCGGTTGAATGAGATGGAAATGCGAATGACCTTTCTCATCGAGCGCGACGATTTCTCCGTCGAGCACGGCGGTGTCGACGGGAAGCTCTTTGAAAGCCTGGGCCAATGTCGGAAAGCGGTCCGCAAGGCTCCTGGCATTCCGGGTCCGCATATCCAGTCTCGTCCCGTTCTTGACGGCGATTGCCCGAATGCCGTCGAGTTTCAGCTCGAACAACCAATCATCGTTCCTGAAGGGCTTTTCAGAGAGCGTTGCGAGCATAGGCTGAATATTTTTCGGAATAGGCCCCCGGCCGGGCTTCTTCATGTCGTACTTTTCGAGCTCGCGTTCGATCGGCGTGACCCACTGCCGGCTAGGAGACTGCTCGGCGATTTCGTCGACGAGGCTTCCGGAAACAACCGATTCGGGCCGCTCCTTGGTGATATCGATGTCCGAGGACGCATGCTGGTCGCGAACCTTGAAAAAGATCCATTGTCTGGGTTCGCGGCTGCCCCGGACCAGGACCCATTCACCCTTAAGTTTTTTCCCCTTGAGGACGAAATGCAGTTTCCCTTTTTTCCAGCCCTTCTCCGGAGTGTCCGGATCGACCATTTCGTATGTGCCGTTGTCCCAAATAATCACTTTCCCGGCGCCATAGTTCCCGGCCGGAATAATGCCTTCGAACTCGCCGTAATCGATCGGGTGGTCTTCGGTCTCCATGGCCAGGCGCTTCTCGGCAGGATTGAACGTGGGGCCCTTGGGAATGGCCCAGGACCGGAGTACACCTTCCATCTCGAGGCGGAAATCGTAGTGAAGGCGAGTTGCACGATGTTTTTGAATGACGAAACTCTTGCCCGGGGTCTTCTTGATCTCCCCGGCCGGCTCGGGCGTTCGATTGAATTTCCGTTTCCTTTTATATTCGTCGAGACCCATTCAAAACCTATAATAGCGGCATGGGGCGGCTCCGAATCAAAAAGAAGGAAGCTGTCCTCCCGTTCCGGGAGACGCTGGCCTATCGGACGCTGCTGCTCGCGGGTTCCGTCGTGGTGTTTATGGTCGCGCTTTACGTGATGGTCGGCGCTCTGATCGCCAAAATCACGATGAGTTTTATCATTTCGGCCGTAATTGGAGTGGCCGCGGCGTTCGCCATTTTTTACAACCTCGACCATCTTCGCGGCGCCAAGATTCCCCAGCGAACACTGAAGAGAATGAAGCGCCGGTAACCGGCAATCGGAAAAAGTAAGAAGTCACCGGTTGACAACGCCCTTCAACCACCTTACGATCCGCATAGCCAAAACACGAAAGACATTGATACGTTTACGTTTCAGGGAGGGTTGTTTATGAAAAACCGTACCACGGTTTTCAAACCTATTGTCGGGTGTGTGTTGCTGCTTTGCGGGCTGACTCTCCTTGCGCTCGCTCAGGGTTCGGTACCGAACTATCAAGGTCCCGAAACAGAGAAATTTCTGAGCGAGGCGAAGATCGCAAAATTGCAGGACATCCCGGTGGGGGTGACCCGGCCTCGGAAGGCCACGTTGGAACTTGATGGAGTAAACCACTTTGCTGTGTTCAAAACCATCGATGAGAAAAAGTCGGGTGTGACACAACTGGACCGTGGTGTCGAAATCGAGTTTCAGGACAGCTGGCGAACCGAGATTGCCGCGTACGAACTGGATAAGCTCGTCGGCCTCGGCATGGTTCCCGCGACGGTCCAGCGGATATACGATGGGAAGCAAGGTTCCATGCAGTACTGGCTCGATTACAAGATGAACGAGGAGGAACGCATAAAGAAGAAGCTCAGCCCTCCGAATCCTATAGCCTGGAACCAGCAGGTCGCCAAGGTAAGGCTCTGGGATAACCTGATCTACAACACGGACCGGAATCTGGGCAATTTGCTCATCACCGAAGACTGGAAAATCCGCTTGATCGACCACTCCCGGACATTTCGCCCGTTCAATCAATTGAAGGACCCGAAGCAGCTCACGACTTTTTCAAGAACACTTCTCGCCAAAATCGAAGAACTCAACGAGCCGATGTTGAAGGAGCACCTGGGAAAGTACCTGACGCCCTACCAGATCCAGGGCCTGTTGAAGAGGCGTGATGCGATTTTGGAGCTTTCAAAAAAACTGGTCGCGGAAAAGGGAGCGGGCGCAGTGCTGTTTCAGTAAGGAGATGCCCGAATACTGAATGCTGTCAACGTGATAAAAAAAATTCTCTTACTTCTCCTCGCCGTCATCCTGTTCGCTTCGGCCAACGCTCGCCCCGCAGACACACAGCGCGTGGTGGCCATTGCGGATATTCATGGCGACCTCGATGCCTTTGTGGGCATTCTCCAGCGTGCGGGACTGGTGGACACCAAGATGCGGTGGTCCGCACGCAACACGACGCTGGTCCAAACCGGCGACATCCTCGATCGCGGGCCCAAGGCTCGAGCGGCAATGGACTTTCTGATGGCCCTTCAAAAGGACGCGCCACGCCAGGGTGGGCGCGTCATCGTCTTGATGGGCAATCACGAGGCAATGAACATCTATGGCGACTTGCGCTACGTCACACCAAACGACTACGCCAGCTTCGCGGATAACAAATCCGAAAACCGGCGGAAATCCGCTTACGCGTCTTACGCCGAATTAAACAAGAACACTTCAGAAGCCGAATGGATGAAGTCGCATCCTCCAGGATTCATCGAGCATCGCGAGGCTTTCGGACCGGATGGCAAATACGGCAAGTGGCTTCGCACTCTGCCGGCAGTGGCGCGGGTGAATGATTCGATATTTCTTCACGGCGGCATCCATCCGCAGTTCGCATCGTGGAAACTTGACAAGATCAACGATGCCGTCGCCGCCGAAATCAAAGCCTTCGACGCCTACAAGAAATTCATGGCCGAACAGAAAATTGCGCTGCCCTTTTACACGCTGGATGAGCTGACCATGGCGGCGACCGCGGCCGTCGAAAAGAAGGTCGACGTCTTGAAAGATTTTATCGGATTGGGCGGCTGGCTCAGTATTCATCCCGACGGCCCGCTATGGTTTCGTGGCTACGCCGAATGGTCCGATGACGAAGGGGCACCCCAGATCCAAACTCTGACTGAAGCATTCGGCGTGGCGCGTTTTGTTGTCGGCCACACGCCGCAGGCAGGCCAAGTCGCCGAGCGATTCGGAGGAAAGGTGTACTTGATCGATACTGGAATGCTTGCCGGTTACGTTAAGGGCGGACGCGCGTCGGCGCTCAATATCCAGGATGGAAAGGTGAGCGCCATTTATTTGCAAGACGCGAAGAATTTCGACTGACACTATGCAGTTCATCAATCGTTTATTCAATCTGCGGCCAGGCGACTTCAGCCGGGGACTTCCTCTCTTCGGCTATAGCTTTCTGATCATCTCGTCATACGTGATGGCTCAGGTGGCCCGCGACGCTCTCTTTCTCAATAGGTTCACGCCGCAGCAACTGCCATACGTCGACATCACGACGGCGGTAGTGGTCAGCGTCATCGTTGCCTTCTACATTCGCCTCGACCGCCGCGCCGGTCTGCGAAATCTGCTCGCCGGCTGCCTGCTGTTCTACACAGCCAACGTGATCGCGTTGTGGTCGGCTGTGCACTATTACAAATATCCGTGGATGTACCCCGTTCTCTATGTCTGGGTCGGTATCTTCGGCGTTTTGGCGCCCGCACAGGTGTGGACCTTGGCCAACTTCGTCTGGACAACCAGGGAAGCCAAAAGACTCTTCGGTCTTCTGGGTAGCGGGGCGATCGTCGGCGGCATTTTCGGGGGTTTTTTTTCAAATTGGATGGCGCCGAACTTCGGCACCGAGAGCCTGCTTCTCGTCGTCGGCCTGTTTCTTGTCTTCTCGGCCGGATTCGTCGTGGTCATCTGGAATCAGCAGCACGCCAGTGAAACTCCGGTTCCCGCTTCGCGAAGCGACGAGGTTCCGAACAGCCTTCTGGATAGCTTCAGGCTCGTCATCCAATCACGACACCTGCAATCAATCGCCGCTTTGATCTGTCTTTCTTCAATCGTAACAACCGCGGCAGGATGGCAATTGAAAGCGGTCGCCACGGCGGCTTTTACAAAGGACGCGCTCGTTCAAAAGGACGCGCTGGCGGCATTCTTCGGTTCATTCGCCGGCTTCACCGGAATCGCTTCGCTGGCCGCGCAACTGCTTGTGACAACGAAGCTGCTTCGCCGCTTTGGCGTAGGCGTGGCTCTGCTGGTTCTACCTCTAAGCCTGGTGGCCGGTTCAGCGGCCGTCCTCTTCTGGGGCACGCTCTGGGCAGCAAGCCTGCTCAAAGGGAGCGACAAGGTTTTTCGATACTCGATCGATAAATCCGCGGTGGAGTTGCTTTATTTACCGGTGTCCGCCAACACCAAGCTTCAGGTGAAATCGTTTATTGATACCGTCATCTGGAGACTCGGTGACGGCCTGGCTGGACTCACTCTGCTGCTATTTGCGACGACCTTGCGCTTCACTCCCAGACAGATCAGTTGGGTGAATCTCATTCTGCTCGTCGTGTGGCTCGGCACCGCCTTCGTGGCGAAGCAGCAGTACGTCGCAACGTTGAGGGACAACATCCAGCGTGTCCGAATCCAACCGGAGCGGGTCTCGGTCCCGATCCTGGATCAATTCACCACCAGCGTCTTTGCTGAGAAATTGAGTTCTCCCGACCAGAACGAGATTCTCTACGCGCTGGCGCTTTTCGAAATGGGCCAGCAGCTGCGGGCACATTCCGCCGTCCGGAATCTGCTGGAACATCCGTCGCCGCACATACGCAAGAAGGCCATTTCGATTCTGAGCGGAGCAGCCGATCAATCGGTGCGGCCACAGATGATGACGCTGCTTCACGATGATGATCTCGAGGTTCGCACCGAAGCATTGCTGTATCTGACCCGGCACGATCACATCGACCCGCTGGCGAATATCGACCGCCTGGGCGATTTCGCCGATTACTCGATCCGTTCGGCAACCGTAGCGTTTTTAGCCAGGCCAGGCGAAGCGCAGAATATTGAGGCCGCTCGTTTGATTCTCGATGGCATGGTCCGTGAGGACGGAGAGAAGCGCCAGCAGACGCGCATTGAAGCCGCTCGGGTGATCGCCTCACTTCCCGATCACTTTGAAAACCAGCTCGAGGTGCTGATGAAAGACACGGATCCGGACGTCGTGCGGAACGCCCTGCGTGCTGCAGGAGCACTCCGAAAACGCCGTTACGTTCCCGCGATGATCCAACAACTGGGCAACGACAAATTAACGGCCGACGCCGCCGACGCGCTTGCATTTTTTGAAGACGCCGTCGTCGGCACGCTAAGGGATCATCTCAACGATCCGAACGAGCCCATTGAGATCCGGCAGCAAATACCGCAGGTATTGCTCCGGATCGGTACGGAACCAGCAGGCCGTGTGCTTGCTGAAAATCTCCTGCAGGCGGACACGATTCTGCGGTTCCGTATCATCTCTGCCTTGAACAAGCTTCATGACGTTCGAAGGAATCTCGCACTCGACAAGCCGCTGATCGAAACCGTCATGATTGCGGAACTCATGGGGCATTACCGTTCCTACCAAATTCTCGGAACAATGGGTGGCGTGGCTGACGACGTACTGCAACGAGCCATGAATGACGAGGTGGAAAGGATATTTCGACTGATGAAGCTGCTGTTCCCCTCACTCGACTTGCAGAACGCGTACCTGGGAATCCAATCCCCTGATCCAGTCACTCATGCCAATGCGCTGGAGTTTCTCGACAATACCTTGAATCCCCAGTTGCGGCCGCTGCTTGTGCCACTCATTGACAGTGAGGTCAGTGTCGCGGAACGAATTCGGTTGGCCGATCGATTCCTGGGATTCAGCGTGAAGGCCTAAAGCAAGGCTACGACCCCGCGCCCATTCGCGTTGTTGGCGTACTTCGCGGCTCTTTTTCGGACCCGCCGTGGAGGAGTTTCCTCCGCATCTCCAGCAGCGTCAGGATTATCGCGGGGAAATGACTGATGAACCACAAAGGCGCAAACCAGCCCGTTGCACGCAGCCGCCGCGCAAAGAAGTAATAGCTGATCGCCATTAAAGAATAGCTGACAGCGGAAAAGGCGAGAATGCTGGCGCCGGTGAAGTTGTCGATGCGTTGGGTCAAACCGAACGCGAGTCCAGCGACCGCAATAAGCGTCGCCGCACCACTTCCAATTACAAGACTTGCCCCGCGGCCGCCGTAATGTTGCTCGGGATCCGTATCCGAGGACCACGAGGTGACCTTAGCATCCCGCCACACCCAACGGGAGCCGTCGCCTTCGAACACTCGCAGACCGTCAACCTGATACCCCCAGATATTCCATCCTGCTTCATTCAGAATGCCCGGCATCCGGTTGATCCGGTTCACCACGTCGAACGCTTCGCGATTTACAAGCAGGAAGGACGATTCCGCGTCGAGCAGCTTCCGCCTGTTTCGCCGGGAGTCCGCGACGCGCATCATCTGTAGAAGTTGCTCCATCGAAGGAGCAACTAACCGTTCGAGAAGTGAACGGCACCGAATGCCAGGTCTCATCGTAAACGCCGAAATCTCGTTGGAGCCGGCAAATTCCAGCGCGGTCTCGATAGCAAACCGGTCGAGCGTGATATCCGAACCCAGGACGACCAGCCACCGGCCTCGAGCAGTCGATTGCGCTTGCTCAAGAGCCCGCGTACGATCGTGTTGCGAAGCGATCGGAAAAGGCGTCGCAATCACCCGGACGGGAATGTGAGATCGCCCGCTCCGGAATTCTTTCGCCACTCGCGCAAAATGCTGCTGTTCCTCCGAATGAATCAGAAACAGCTCAATGAACGGATAAGACTGGCCCAAAATGGACCGGATCGTACCCTCGAGCTTCGCCACATTGCCATGCATCGGCACAAAAACCGAGATCACGCCGTAGGCGCCGGACGCTCGCCGCGCCGTGAACCGGCTGCGTCCCGAAAACGCAAACCAACTTTCGAGGAAAACCAGAAGGGTGGCAAGCGCCGAGAGCCAGCAAACAAATAAAAAGACAAATTGGAGGAAAGGCACCATATCTCTTTCTAAAACTGAAAGCGGGGGGCTGTCAACCTAGATCATTGCGAATTTCGAATTGCGAATTTTATTTACTCGCAACTTCGCAATTCGAAATTCGCAATTTCGAAAATTGTTTATCGGTAGTAATTCTTCAGCCGCTGATACAGTTCGCCGGTAGCCCTGCAATCGGCAAGGCAGTAATGCGCTATTTCATCGAGCCGGCCCTGTCTGAAGTAGTCTCCCACTTTGCTTCCGTTGATGCCATTCTTGGGGGAATTCACGCCGAAGATTTCACAAAAAAACTCGAGGGTTCCTTTGCGGTACCGGTCAAAGTTCGTGAGGACCTCGCGAACATCAAAGTGCCGTTCCGTGCTGAATCGCCGGGTGTCGAGGACCAGATCGCGGGGAATCGGCACACCCATGATCGCGCTTCGGATGTTGATGTACGGAAAATCGAAGGATTTTCCATTGAAGGTAACAAACCGCTGCGGCCGGATCTGGCCGATGTCCGACCAGAAATTGGCGAGCAACTCTCGCTCATCGGCCTGGCAATACAGACGGGACCGGTCCAATTCAAGCCAGTGAACACCAATACAGATGATCCGGCCGGTACACGGGTCCAGCCCCAGGCTTTCAAGGATCCTCTGGCGATCTTCATCGCTATCCACGTCAAGCAGGATCTCTCGTGCTCTCGAGGGAATCAGTTCAACGTCTTGCCCAACCGTCTCAATGTCCACCACAAGTGTTGCCGGTTGCCCCATGTCTTGTCTCCTGAAACGATCGTATTCACGTCTCGGACAAGTCAGGGGCAGTCCACGGGTCTGGATTTTTCCAGCTGGTTCCCCGCCAAGTCAACGATTCGCTTGACATTGCGCCTACGATGACCATGATGCTTATAACTGCCAAGTCGGGCGCGGTTCGTAAGCCTTCACCCCCTGTACCATGGGCTTATTAACCACATGGTTTCTCGATCGATGCATGCCCAAAAAATTCTGAGTGTCAACTCTTCGCGTGCGTACAACCGCCTGTTGGCTCGGCCAATAGGAATACGACACGCGAAGACGAAAGAAAGGAACGAACATGAAGACAATGTCGAAGCTCGTCCTGGCGCTCATAACCCTCGGCTTGTTTGTATCCGGGGTGATGGCCCAGACGGCCACAACCGGCTCCATTTCAGGCACCATCACTGATCCCACGGGCGCCGCGGTGCCCGGCGTGACAGCGACAGCCACGAGCCCAAATCTGATTTTGCCGCAGTCGGCGACGACGGGCGGCGATGGCCGATACACAATTTTCAGTTTGCCTCCGGGCAGATACATGATTACCGTCGAGGCCCAGAAGGGTTTTACAAAGGTCCAGCAAAGCAATATCGATGTGAACCTGGGAAGAACATCGCCGGGCGACATAGAGCTACAGGTGGGAGGCGTGCAGGAGGAGGTTTCGGTCACGGCTGCCGCCCCTGTTGACGTGGCAGAGACAACGACCGGCAACAACGTGTCCACCGATCAATTCTCCTATTTCCCAACGCAGCGCACTGTACAAAGCCTTTACACGATTGCTCCGACCGTCACGCGCTCGGGCTTACGTGACGCGACGGGACGTGACCGAGACCCTTCGGTTGGAGGATCCTCCGGTCCGGAGAACAACTACATTTTGGACGGAGTCAGCGTGTCGGACCCGGCTTACGGAGGAGGCGGCGCCAATCTTCCTTTTGAATTCATCCAGGAAGTGGAAGTCAAGACGGGCGCCTACGGTGCAGAGTACGGCCAATCTACAGGCGGTATCTTCAACGTGATCACCAAGAGCGGCGGCAATGACGTCCACGGAGATGTGTTTGGTTTCTTCACCACGCAAGGCTTGGTGCGCGCTGTAAAAAATTTCCCGTTCACGGGCGCCGCGGCGAACGGTTTTGCAGAAGCGGATACGGGTGCAGACGTCGGCGGTCCTATCAAGAAGGACAAACTGTGGTACTTCGCGGCCGTGAATCCACAGTGGCGCCAGAACTACTATCTTACGCAGACATTCCACGCGCCCGTTGATAACAGAGTCACGATTCCCTTTTATTCCGTTAAAGGTACGTGGGCCATCAACAACAAGAACATCTTTACGGCGTCCACCTTTGCGGATTTCACGAAAATCGACGGATTCCTCCCTACGATCGGTAACTTCGTGGCGCTGACGAGCGGGAACGGATTCGGATCCGACGTCAATGCCTTCCTCGGAAGGGCCGAGAGAGGCGGTCACAATTATGCGTTCCGTTTAAATTCGACGATCAGCTCCACGTTTGTCGCGGAGTTTTCCGGCGGACTCCATTTTCAGAGATTCAACGACATTCCCCGCTCGTCAGACCAACCTATGGTTACAGATAATTTTGCGGTTCTTCGAGGTGGAGCGGTTCTGACCCCAACGCAAACGGGGATCACGACTCCCTTAACGGGGTGCGGCTCCGCATCATCGGCATGTCCGGGTTTCGTCGATTATGTCGACGGCCGAGGCGGCTCGCTGCAGCGCAACTTTTTCCGTGGACCGGGTTTCAGCACCGGTATTGTCACCAATCAGGATCGCAACCGGTACGAATTCGCCGCTCGCCTTCAGAACACGTGGAACAAACATGATTTGAAGTACGGCTTGGAATGGCACGACAACAAATACAACATTGCTACAGTGGCGCCCGGCGGACCGGTTACGTATGCCAATCCTAACAATCTCAGCTTCGCGACCGCGGACAATAACCAGACGAATGGCGTCCGTATTACGAATAACTTTAGCGTTTGCACTGTTCGGGGCAGCCAAGTCATTTGTCCAGCGGCGACGGCGACAGCGGTCCTGAACAACGCCGCATCCGCTTTGCCGGCCGGATTGACGGTTGGACCGGCGGGCTCCATTACTTCCGATGAAGCCTTCAACAATCCATTCCTGGTGCGGCTCAGCACGCGTGTTCGCGATTTCGAGCTTCATGCCAACACATCCACCCGAGTGCTGAGTCATTATGTCCAAGACGAATGGAAACTCGCCCGGAACCTCCAACTCAATCTGGGTCTGAGGTGGGATTACCAACAGGGATACAGTAACGGCGGGGGCACATACATCAAGCTGAACCAGTTCATACCGGACACCCAACCGCGTCTAGGGCTTGTTTGGGATTTCACAGGCAAAGGTAAAGGCAAGTTCGTCGTCAATTTTGCGCGATACCTGGAAACGCCGATTCCGCTGGATGTTAACGTTCGCGCTGGAGGCGGCGAGGTTCAAATCGACAAAAACTTCAACGCGAACAGACTCAATGCTCCATCCAATTCGACCATCGTTCCAGGAATTCGATCGAGCCTTGCCGTCGGCGCGGTGAATCTAGGTTCTGACGAAACTCCGATCGATCCGGGTATCAAACCTCAGACGCTCAACGAATACACAGCCGGTTTCGAGTACGAGGCCGTCCGGGATCTCGTCCTGGGAGCGCGAGGCGTCTATCGGGCTCAAGACCAGGTGATCGAGGATGGCTCTTTCGATGACGGCGACAATTATCTTCTTTTCAACCCAGGCCGCCGAGGCCATGGCGAAACAACCGAGGATAAGGCTTGCTCCGCTCCGGCGATAGGATGTTTCGGCCATGGCCGGCGCTACTACAGAGGGCTGGAATTTACGGCGAACAAACGATTCACGACCAATTATCAGATGATCGTTTCGTACACGTTCTCCAGTCTGATTGGCAACTATGAGGGTCTTTTCCGAAACGACAACGGCCAGTCGGATCCGAACATTACTTCACTGTTCGACCTCGTCAGTTTGCTCAAGAACCAGTACGGCCGGCTGCCCAACGATCGCCCGCACCAATTCAAGTTCAACGGCAGCTATCGCACACCGTTTAAGCTCCTCATCAGCGGAAACTGGTATATTCAGTCCGGCTCGCCCTTCAACCAACTGACTCCGCATGCAGTTTATGGAAACAACGAAGGATTCGGAGTGCCGAGAGGAACGGCCACTGTTCCGAAGGTCACCGTCACGGAGCCTGGTTTTCCCAATGTCGTCGACGGCGTTGGCGCAAACCGGACTCCAGTGACCTGGAATACGGATCTGGGTTTCTACTATCCGTTCAGACTCAAGAACGAACGTGAAATCCGACTGCAAGCGGATTGGTTCAATGCGTTTAACCAACAGCGCGCAGTCACTCTGGATCAGACTTTCACGCTGAACAGCGGCGTCACCGGCGTGCCGCCCGTGACGAATCCGTTTTATGGAGCTGCTGTGGTCGTTCAGCCTCCATCACAGTGGAGATTTGGCGCGAAGTTCAGCTTCTAGCCAAACCTCGCTTTAGTGATACCTTTTGGGGAGAGCGTGAATCGCGCTCTCCCCGATTTTTTTTGGTCACGAATAAAGGTAGTTATGAGCTCAATGCTTTTTGTTGTACTGATGGGTTTGTCATCCGTGGCGCCAAGCTGGCAGGGAAATGGCGTCTCGCCTGTTGGCACCGGCGGCTCTCATGTGATTCAAGGCCAGGTGTATCTTCCGTCGGGCCGTCGAGCGGAGAACGTCCATGTGAAGCTTCAAAGCTTCGGGGCCGGCGACCTGTCGGTCATGGCGTCTGGCAATGGTGAATTTACTTTTCGATCGTTGTCTCCGGGCCAGTACATCGTCATTATCGATGCGGGCAAGGGATTTGAACGGGCCGAGGAGAACGTCTTCATCGACACCGACATCAGACTCCGAACCGGAAGTTCCTCGACGTCGCGGCCGTACCGTGTGATCGTTCATCTCCAGCCGAAACGAAATCCCGAAAACGAGGGTAAAGCTTCAGTGGTTAACGCCGCCGCTCTGGCGGAAGCCCCGGAACCGGCGCAGAGACTTTACAAGAAAGCGTTAGGTCTGGCTCAGGCCGGCGACTCCAAGAAGGCAGTGGAAAACTTGAAGTCAGCCATCTCGATCTTTCCGAATTTCGTTATGGCGCTGGACGAACTCGGTGTGCAGTATCTGAAGCTCAGTAAAGCGGACGAAGCTGTGCAACCACTGAGGGAGGCTGTGAAAATCAGCCCTGATGCGTTCCGGCCGAACCTGAACCTTGGAATCGCTCTATTGGAAGCCAAACAGTTTGAGGAAGCCGAATCGCAATTGAAATCGGCCATCCGCTTGAGCGGCTCTTCGTCCGTCGCCCACATGTATCTCGGGATTGCATTGATCAGTGAACGGAAACTCTCGGACGCTCATACTGAACTGGAGACAGCGGTGAAGTCCGACGCACCCGAGCTAGCGAAGGCCCACTACTACCTGGGCGGGATCTATTGGGGGAATCGCGAATACAACCGCGCCGCAGACGAACTGGACACCTATCTTCGACTCGCGCCCAATGCGCCAGAGGGCGCCAAGGTGCGCGAAACGATAAATGAACTCCGGAGCAAAGAGTAGCTCTTACGGATCGATCTCATTCGCATTGCAACCGGGCATCGATGGATCACGCGGGGCATCTGGCCCACATCTAGCGGATTTCTCACCGGCTTGTCGACGCCGCAGCGAAATCCCTCTCCCTTTGGGTCCCTTTCGGAGAGGGTGTCGCGAAGCGGCGGGTGAGGATTGATTAACGACACACCGGTGAATCCACACTTGACAACGCACCGCTGCAGTGTACGATTAAAGCACAAGTCTAAGCATTGGTAAGACTTGTTTCTCTCACCTCCATCGGATTCATCGAAGGTGAATAAAAAATCATCTCAGAATCCACTCGGTCTTTTGGTTTGCCAATACGCCGCAGACATGCCGGCATTAAGTCTCTTCAATAATTCCTTTAGGAGTTCACAATGCCCACAATGAGAAAAGCTAGAGCGTTGGATTCCCGAGTACTCATGCTTCTGATCTCGCTGATCGTGTTTTCCATAGTGAGTGATGCATCCGCCCAAGGTAATCGAGGAGGGATGGCGATCACGGTGGTGGACACGAGCGGCGCCGTACTGCCGGGCGCCTCGGTAGACATTATCAACCAGGACACGGGAGTGACCGAAAGAACAGTCATGACTGCCGAGGACGGGAAGGTTCTGGCAACACTCCTTCCGGCCGGAATGTATCGGTTAGTTGCGAACAGACCCGGCTTCAACCAGGGGGAAGTTCGTGACGTTCGCGTCCGGATAACGGAAACCTCGAGCGCCACTGTCACACTGCCAGTGGCTGGAGTCACTCAGGAAATTACAGTGGAAACCGCCGTCGCGCAGGTGCAACTGAACTCACCCTCGACTGGCCGGACCCTGGAAGCGGAGACGATCAGCCGTTTGCCCATGGCCACCGGAAATTTCTTCGGTCTGCTGACGCTGTCAACTGGAGCCAATACAGAACTGTTTGACACCGCGGCATTGGGACGCGGCGCGGTCACCATCAATGTGAATGGGCAGCGGCCCACCAACAATAATTACCAGTTGGAGGGTATCAACGCGAATGACTTCAACCTGCCGATCCTGGACAACGTTCCGTTGCCGAACCCGCAAACGCTTGCGGAATTCAAGACTCAGACATCATTGTATGACGCATCTCAGGGACGCAACGGTGGTGGAAATGTTCAGGTCGCTTTGAAGTCAGGCACTAGCGAATACCATGGCGATGTTTATGAGTTCTTCCGGAATGACTGGCTCAATGCAAACGATTTCTTCCTGAACAGGGCCGGTCGCCCCCGTCCGATATTACGCCAGAACAAGTATGGCGGATCGTTCGGCGGTCCCATACCAGGAATAAAGAATCTCTTTGGCTATGGAAACTACCAGGGAACACGAGCGTTATCCGGAATTTCGACGGGCACGACCATCAGCACGAACGTTCCGATCCTTCCGACGGATCGATCTGAAGCGAATTTGACCCGGACCTTTTTCCCTAGCGGATTGCCCCCCGGAATTACAAGGCTGGATCCGGTTGCCCTTCGCTTCCTGACTTTGCCCGCATCGAAATGTCCCGGATTCAATGATGGGACATTCTGCCTCCCGAGTTTATCAGGGACAGCCGGTCCTACTGGAACCGGTACAGCATTGAGACTGGCGAACCTCACACGATCTTCTCGTGGCGACTTCAATGACGATCAATTTGTGGTGAGCATCGACCACCAGACCACCCAAAACGACAAGATCACAGGCCGCTGGTTTTATGCGGACTTCCAAAGCGTTCGGCCTTTCGGGATCACATCCAGTTTGGCGCACCAGAAAGACTTCCCCAATGCCAACCGTTTCCTGAAGTTGGGCTGGACGCGCATCATTTCTCCCACGATGATCAATGAAAGCCGCTTCGGCTTCAACCGGTTCTCGTTCAGTCAGATTCCGCACGAGCCTATTAGTCTTGCGGACATTGGTGCAACACGCGGCAATTCCGGGGAATTCCCCGCAGCGTACCGTATTAATATCCTCGGCAGCGGAGCCTTTTCGATGGGCACCGGCGTCAACGACGACCGAACCAACACCGCGAATACGTTCACCTACGCGGATGATTTGTCGATGTCGAGGGGCAAACATCAGTTGCGTATGGGCTTTGAAGCGGACCGGTACCAGTTGAATCGGGCCAACCGCTTCGCGACGCGCGGCAGCGTTACATTTGGCAATACCGTCGCGGGTGCGGGAGGCGCGGGCATTCCCGCACTGGCGGGTTTCCAGAACTTTCTTCTGGGCCGCATCACGACCACGCAGGGCGGTTCAGGCATTTACACGTTCTATTTCAGAGCAGCCGATTATTCCGGCTATTTCCAGGATGACTGGCGCGCGGCCTCACGGTTGACCTTGAACTTAGGTGTCCGTTGGGAAGGGCTGAGTACCGCCAAAGAAAAGCGTGCTTTCTCATCGAATTTCCAGGGACTCGGCGATGGAACTCCTGGTCCCCTAAAGATCATTCATCCGGAACGCACCCCCCGCGTCGGCACACCGGGTGTCACAGACTGCACGCTATTACACTGCATGGACGCCAACAATATCGCGCCGCGCGTTGGGCTTGCATGGGACTTCTTGGGGAACCATAAGACAGTTCTCCGATCCGGGTACGGTATTTACTACCAGAGGACATCCAATCAGGGACTACTACAAACCACTGGCGGCCTGCCATTTCAGGAGCCGGCCGCGGCGGCACCGTTCAGCGTGACCACGCTGAACCCGTTCCCGACCAGCCGGCCAACTTCCGATTTCCCGTTGCCCACAGACCAGGTCGTGCCGCGGCTGATCGCATTCAACGCAACCACAGGAGCCCCTGTCTTCAGTAGCGCTAGCGGTGGCGCCCTAGGAGCCACGTTTTTCTTCCCGCGGCGTGACTTCCATGCCCCTTATGCACAACATTGGAACCTGAACATCCAGCACGAAGTCTACCGAGGATGGATTGCAGAAGTGGGTTATGTCGGGACTCGAGGCGTGGGTCTGCTTGGTCCAGGTCGGCCTGTCAACCCCGCTCAGATTTGCACGGTAGCGAACCCGTGTGCGATTCCGGCAGATATAGGAGCAAATGTGACCGTTCCAGCCGGAACGCCCGGATTAACAAAGCAAGGGGACGGCACTATTCTCATCACGCGAAGCACGGGAGCCAATGCCGATGCCCGCGTGCCCGCGCAATACCTCGGGCTGGCCAACAGCCAACTTATGGCCCAGGAACAGGCCGGTCAATCGACATACCACAGCCTGCAGGCTTCACTAACTCATCAGTACAGCAATGGGCTCTATTTCCAGGCGGGATATACGTGGTCGAAGGCAATAGACAACAGTTCCGGCTCATCATTCACCGACGAGCTCAACGGAAATAACCCCTGGGGCGATTTGTTCGACACGAAGGGCACCATTGGTCTCGCGGACTTCGACCGGACACATCGGTTCGTCGTCAGTTATAACTACGAACTGCCTTTCGCACGGTGGGCTGGTGTTCCCCAGGGTGGAGCGCTCGGGAGGGTCGTCCACGGGTGGTCGATAAATGGTGTAAGCACTTTCCAATCGGGAACGCCGTTCATGGTCTATGACAGCAGCGCGGTACAACTCGAGGACACAGACCAAGTCGTCACCCAAAACAAGACGATACTGATCGGAAATGTTAAGGATGCTTACACATCTGGCGACGTGAAGTCTCGGCTCACTAATTACATCGACCTGAGCAAATTTGTCGTCGGCGGCCGGTGCGTTGATAACCAGAACAGCATCGTCTCTTGCAGTTCTCCCGCAAGCACTGGTTTCACCGCCAACGGCACGCTCGGACGGAATGTGTTTCGCGGGCCGTTCCAGACGAACTGGGATATGTCGCTCATTAAATCTATTCCGATTAAGGAGCGCCACTCGGTGGATTTGCGGGCGGAATTCTTCAACGTTTGGAACCACGCCGCTTTCTCGAGACGTGTCCGGTGGAGATTCCTCGATCTTAACCACTGCCAACCGGCCGCGGATTATCCAGTTCGCGGTGAAGTACAACTTCTAACCGCGGATGATGCGGATTGCGCGGATTCCATCCGCGCAATCCGCGGCCTACCTTCGACTTTCAATATTCACTCTTAGCTTGACATGACGTGCCGAGGATGTACGATTGATGCGTAAGTTCAAGTTCTTAGAAGACTTGCCTCACCCCCTTGGATTCATAGAGAAGAACGACAGAAGTCATCCCAGAATCCACTCGGTCTTATGGTCCATCAATAATCGTAGCAATCGAACGTATGGAGGAGATCAAGCACGCCGGCCCTCTTGGCCCAATCCACGACGGGCAGCATCCAGGGCGTGGTTACGGACGAGCAAAAAGCGCTCATCCCAGGCGCCAACGTGTCGGTCCGTCATCTTGAGACGAATGCCACGCGCACCACAAACTCAGACGAGGGAGGCCGGTTTCGCGTACTCAACCTGCCTGTCGGAACGTATGAAGTCACGGTTGATCAACCCGGCTTCACCAAATATGTCCGGTCTGGAATCATTCTGACACTCAATCAAAACGCCGTCGTCGAGGCGACATTGAAGGTAGCTGGAATCACGGAGGCGGTGACCGTGGTCGAAGCGAATGCGTCGCCACTCAACGTCAACAACGCGGAAATCGGTGTGGTGTTTGACCCCAAACGCATCTCCGAGCTGCCGCTTGCCACCGATCGCGATGTGTTTTCCATTGCCCTTTCGGCACCGGGCGTCAGCCAGCTCGGCAGTGGACAGGCGGTTTTTGCGTCGGGCCCAGACTCCGGGAAGGATAGCTACTCGGTGAATGGCATGCGGGTCCGATCCAACAACTTCATGGTCGATGGCCAGGACAGCAACGATCCGAGCGTCACCGGCCGGCAGCAACCCATCAACAATCCAGATATCGTCCAGGAAGTACGCCTCATCACGAATCAGTTTGCGGCCGAGTACGGCCGCGCGGCCGGCTCGGTGATGAACGTCATTACGAAAAGCGGAACGAACGGCTTTCATGGAAGCGCCTTCTGGTTTCACAACGACAATGCTCTGAATGCTCGAAGCAATCTGGATGAAAAAGTCGGACCAAACGCTCCATGGAGAATCGAAAACCAATTTGGCGGAACAGGCGGAGGTCCCATTGTTAAAGACCGGACCTTCTTCTTTGGGTCCTATCAGCGATGGACAGACCGCCGTCTTGGTTCGGGAAGCACCATCAACGGCGTTCCGACGGAGCAGGGCCGCCAAATCTTACAGCAGGCGGCGGGAAGCCGGCCGCAAGTGGCCGCCTTGCTCAAATTCCTCCCGGCGGCGCAGACACCGCTACCCGGTAAAACCGCAAGTTTCAGCCTTGCCGGCCAAACCTACGCTGTACCGCTAGGGTCGCTTACGGGATCCGCCACACGCCACACGGACGACAATCAATTTTCCACGCGGATCGATCAGCACTTGAACAACACGCACACCCTGAGCGGCCGTTATCTCTTCACCGATGATACGGACGCCGGAGGCGGACAGGTGACTCCTTCGCGTTTGACCACCGTCGTGCCCGCGCGCCAACAGGCCGCCAATGTCTGGCTCACCAGCGCCCTGTCGAGCCGAAGTGTTAATGAGTTGCGCGCGGCATATCAGCGGCTTGCGACCACGACCACGGCCCAGGACACGACTTCGCAAGAGATACCATCCATGGAAATCTCAGAGCTAGGCCTGACAGGTTTCAACGCGGGTACGTCTCGAACTGCGATCGGACTGGCCGTCAACCTGCCTCAATACCGGTTCAATAACACCTACCAGCTTCAAGATAGCTTTTCCTACATTATCGGGCGTCATTCCCTTAAAACCGGGGCCGACCTCCGGAAGATCCGTGTGAAGAGCTTTTTTGTTCCGACGACACGCGGCCGGCTCGCCTATTCAACTCTCCAGCGTTTCGTTGACGATGTGGCCGACCTGGCTGCGACCATCAACAAGCCGCTGCCCGGCGGCCAATCCATCGTCTACTACGACTGGACCGACGCTTACTTCTTTGGGCAGGATGAATGGAAGGTCCTGGACAATTTCACACTGTCTTATGGACTCCGCTACGAGGCTCCAGGAAACTCGATTGACAGTCTTGTTTCACTGAACAAGCGGGTTGTCCAGGCAGCCGGGGGCGATCAACGTTACGCATTCGCTCCGGTGCCAAAACGCGATAACAACAATTTCCAACCTCGATTTGGTTTCAATTGGAATCCCCGCACGCGGACGGATGGATGGATCGGCCGGTTGACCGGCGGCAACAAGTTCGTGCTGCGGGGCGGCTATTCCCGGACGAATGACTATGGGTTCATCAACATCAATTTGAACATTGCCAGCGCGTTTCCATTCGTTGCCGCCATCACCCTGCCCGATCCGAACAACGCGTTTGCCCGGTTAGCCGCCGCGCAAGCCGTGATTCCCGATCCCTTACAACTGACACGAACAGTCGTGGGCGGCGACTTCCGTTCTCCTTCGGCGGACCAGTACAGCCTAGAGGTACAGCGGGAAATGACAGAGAACCTGGTTTTGCGCGTTGCCTACGTTGGTACGAAAGGGACGTCGCTGTTTCAAACCCTTGATGGCAATCCCAAGCTGCCGTTTTCGGCACAGCGTGTTGATCCGACTCGGGGCGTCATCCGCCTAAGGGCAAACGCCGCTTCGTCGATCTACCATTCCCTCCAGGTAAGCGGTGAGAAGAGATTGAGCAACGCGTTCAGCGCCGGCATCCACTACACGTGGAGCACGTTCATAGACACCGCTTCTGAAATTTTCAACCCTTCCAGCGGCGAAGTGGCGGTTTCCCAGGATTCCTTCAACCGCAATGCCGACCGCGGGCGCTCCTCCTATGATCGGCCGCATCGCTTGACAGGAAATTTCGTCTACGAATTGCCGCTCTTCCGGAATCAACAAGGTGCGCTTGGACACCTGGCCGGAGGCTGGCAAGTCAACTCCTTCTTTACCTTTCAGAGCGGCGCGCCTTTCACCGTCCTCAACGGCGCCGATCCAACCGGAGCGTTGATGGGCATCGATAGTTTGGTCGGCAACGCGATCCGGCCGAACCTCAACACGACCTTGCCGACGTCTTCGATGAGCATCGAAGAGCTGCTGAAGGCCGGTGGGGCGTCGCTTTATTCACCGCTGTCTTCATCGGTCCGTGTGGGCAACGTCGGCCGCAACACGATCCGCGCCGATGGCATCGGTAACGTGGACTTCGGATTCATCAAGAACACCAGGATCCGGGAAGGGCAGAATATACAGTTCCGCGCGGAGATGTATAACGCGACGAACACGCGCAACTTCGGCATTCCTGAGGGGCGGGTCAACTCGGCCAATTTCCTCAATCAGTGGGGGACCGATGGCGGCAATCGCCGGGTCGTCCTCGCGCTGCGCTACGTCTTCTAAGCCGCAGATCATTCGCCGCGAATGGCGCGAATCCGCCGATGCATTCGCGTAATTGGCGTCATTCGCGGCGAATTACAACGGTTCACTGAACGTGAATGCTCCCCACGAACCGGGGATCGATAGGTTTTCCGACCAGCGGCTCTAATTCATCCTTTAGATCTTTCAACCAACGCTCAGCGAAGGGGCGGAGTGGAGCCTGAACGTCCACGGCCGGCAGTTTGAAACCAGTTGCCAGAAACGATTCCAATTCGGCTGCCTTGATGGGAACCGGCTCGAATCTGCCGCTGACCGCAAACTGTACAGTGGCGGTGTTGAATGTTTTGCGCAGAGATTCCCGGATCACCGAAAATGCAGCGACAAAGATCTCAACCATACGAGCCAATTCCTCGAGCCGGACACGCGCTCTTTCCACATCGGCTAAGGACTGAAAATTTCGATACTGGCCTTCTTCGATCAGCAGGGGCTTGAAGCGGCGGAGCGCCTCAACAAATTCGCGATCCGGCTCATCCAGCATCGATACCTGGAACCCAGGAATCCGGGCGAGGCCATTCGCTTCTTCGCGTAACCGCGCCACCTGGTCAAATCCCATCCTAAAGATCGTTTGAATATAGGTCTGGCGAAGCGCACCCGGCGCGAGCTCGACGCGGCCGCCGCTCAAACGCTCGAGGCCAATCGTGAGGAAATCCCGCATTTCTTCCAGCGCCGGACGCACGTTCTCGAATTCTCCGAGGTCGACCAGATTTGCGGACAAGATCCGATTGCCCAGAGCCGTTAATTCCTGCGCAAAACGGTCGGATTCGATGGGATCGGTGATTTGCTCAAAGGCTTTCATCAGGAAACTGCCGCCCATTAGGGAGTCGGCAAATACCGCAGGCAAGTTCCCCGGATTCTCTTCCCCCGGGATTTCCTCGGTTTGGGGCTCACGGTCTCGAACGGCAGGGGACTGGTCCGCGGCCGGCATCGCATAAATAGAGAGAGCGTCATAATAGTCGACGAAGCCGTGCATTTCGAGGCGGCGAGTCTTGTTCTCGTATGCAACTTCTTCCAGCTCCGTTCGCGTTGTGTAGCGCACTTTCGTGAGGGTCTGAGATCCGAGCGAAGGATTGTATTTGAAAAGAGCGTCCAGTATCAGCATCCCGACCGAAGTGGGATCATCCTCTTCGATCGGCTCAACGGCAAAACGGTTGTCTGGCGTGAAGATCAGTTGCGTTCCCGTGGGCGGATCGTCTCTTTCAACCTCGTAAACTTTGATGAGATCCTTCAGAAACAAGGCCGTCACGTTGTCGTCGACTCCCGAAATGGCCTTCATGGTTTCTTCCGGACCGGATTGGATGAAGGCAGCCATCCATTCCATGAACGGTTTTCGGATGAACGTATCCTTGCGCCAGCAGTCCAGGTCGATAAAACCGCGGACGTGCTTGCCGGAAACGAGCGGCAACAAATCGAGACTGTCCGCCAATCCCACGTGTTTGATCGTGAAAAACACCTCCTCAAACGACGCGTTCCTCACGACGTGAGCCGCATCCGGCCTCGTCAAAAACTCTTCCAACTGCGACCGGTCCTCGACTCGCAGCGCGGAACCAATCAGCGGGCTCAGTATTTCGTCAGACATAAGGGAGATTTCGGATTGCGGATTTCGGATTTAAAGACATGCTAAAGATTAGCATTGGACCCCAAATCCGAAATCCGAAATCCGCAATCCGAAATAGAATGTCTCATGTTCCTTGAAGGCCACATTGTGGAGTTCCTGGATCCGGAACAACTACGCATCGCGTACGTGCGCAAACATGAGCGCGATCGCCTGCATCTGGTCGACCCGCGGGGCCGCAATCTCAGCGTCAGTGGCGATCGGGTCGTCATTGTTCATGGGACGGCATCTGAAAACGAATTCCCTGCCCTTGCCAGGCAAATTTCAGAAGTGGTGGCGGTACGACAGGCGGAAGTGGACGTCGAACTACTCTGGGAATCCCTCGGCGGAAAACAGCGCGAGATGGAAGCCCGCGAGTTAGCGGAAATTTTTTTTGCTGAACCTAGCACCGCGGCGGCATCGGCAATATTCCGCGCGCTTTCGGAGGATACGCTCTTCTTCAAGCGCAAGGGCTCGCAATTTCTCCCCAAAACGCAGGAACAAGTCTCCACCGAGCGGACTCGCCGGCAGCGGCAGCGCGAGCGGGAAGAATTTCGTGAACGCACCGCGAATCTGATCATGCAACTCGTGAATCGGAAGAACGTCTCCATTGCGCCCGAAACAGAGCCAATCCTGGATCGCATCCAAAACTGGCTCAAATACCGGACCGGCGACGAGGTCGGCACGATCCTGGAAGAAGTGGCGGGCGTGGCAAGGGCTCGGGAAGCGGCGTACGCCATCCTGCTCGCCACCGGCCGGGTCGATGCGTCCGTGGATCGGTTTCTGGTGTTGGCCGGGATTGATCCGGAGTTTCCACAACTGTTCTTGGAAGCGGCAGAGCAGCTTGTGCCCGGCGTTCGGCCAGGCCACGTCGATTACCAGGATGCCCCCGCTTTTACGATCGACGATGCAGACACGCGTGAGGTCGATGATGCGCTGACAGTGATGCGGTCCGGAAGCGAGATCATCGTCGGCATCCATATCGCCGACGTTTCGGCTTTTGTCGAGAAAGGCGATTTGCTCGACACCGAGGCATCGCGGAGAAGCTCGTCGATCTACCTCCCGACTGTCACCGTTCGAATGTTTCCGGAAAGGCTATCGACGGATCTGGTGAGCCTGTCCGCTGGTGTCCCTCGTCCGGCTTTTACGGTTGAGGTCCGGTTCGATGAGCAAGGCAACCGGCTCGGCTATCGTATCGCACTGTCCACGATAAGGGTCGAAAGGCGGCTCTCCTACGCTCAGGCCGACGAAGCTATCGAGGCTGGTGATTCTTCCCTGCAGGCCTTGCATGGCCTTGCGAAGCAACTGCATGCCGTGCGTGCCGAACGCGGAGCGATTACGTTTCGCCGACCGGAACTCAAAATCCGGGTCGATGATGGGGAGATCCATATCAAGAAAATTGACTCCAACACCCCCTCGCGACTCCTCGTTAGTGAAATGATGATTCTCGCCAATGGATTGGCCGCCGACTTCGCGTCCATCAACAGCATCCCGGTCATTTATAGGACTCAGGAACCAAGGGAGGCCTTGACTCTGGAGGAGACTCCGGCTATTGAGGCGTTGACGTTTGAAAGAATCCGAAAGACGTTCAAGCGATCGCGACTCTCACTCACACCGGGCTCGCATTCCGGACTTGGCCTGAGCGCGTACACCCAGGCTTCGTCACCGATCCGCCGGTATGCGGATCTGGTCACTCAGCGCCAGTTCACGGCCATATTGAGAGGCGCCCCAGCCCCGCATGTTCGAGAAGAGCTACTTCAGATTCTCGTCACGGCCGAAACTGCGGAGCAGGAGATTCGGGCGATCGAGGATCGGTCGACCCATTACTGGTTGTTGGAATATTTGTCGCGATACAAGAAAGATCAGCCTCTTTCGGCCATTGCTCTGGACCCCAAAGGCACCGTCGAGTTGGAAGATTACTATTTGCGAGCAAAAATCGTGAGTCCAAACAAGGTCCGGCCAGGCGACAAGGTGGAGGTTCAGATTGAGAGCATCGACCCGGTGAAGGGTGAAGTGCGTTTCCGGATGGCGTAGGAATTTTGAGCCGCGGATTTCGCGGCTTATTCAAAGAACGTGCGAAAGCCAAAGAAGAGTGTTCCCGATCCCGAAAGTGCAGACACCTTATCGTTCGCGCTCGCGGATCTTGACTATCGTGTCGAGTGCGATGATTTCCTCCTATATGAGCTCGGCCGGTTGATTGAAGAGGACCGCGCATCTTTCGACGACGAAGAATTTCGTCGAGTCATCGATGAGGGCATCCGGGAACATATTGAGACGCCTCTGGAAGTTCGCGCTGAGATGGCGCTGCGGCTTCGTCAGATCGATCCGGGAATGGATGACCGAACGCGACCGGCTGCCGCCCGTGTCTTACACATCGTTGAGGACATCGAATTGCCTTTGCGGGATGTGGAACCGGTGGTGCGGACCTACACCGCTTACCTGTTCCGAAAGCTTGAAGAATGCGTCGAAGAGAAGACCGATCTTGAAGATGGGGCCCGAAACTGGATTGAACGGTGGCGGCGAGGCGAAGTTCTTCGCGAAGAAATGAGCATGCGGCTGAAGCGGATCGGGCAGCCGGCCGTTGGGCCGGTTGCCGATCTCTTATTCGATTCCCTGGACGACCGCATGACTGCGGAAACCGCCTTGACTATTCTCGGGTCTACGCGATCTTCAGTGAGTGCACGAGTCCTCGCCCATGCGATTTCTGAGCCTATGCTGGAAGAGGACCTCGAAATGACCGCTTATGCATTCCTGCGGGCCATGTGGCCCCTCCCGCGTCACTACATCTTCTATTTCTTGAAACCGCACACCCACGAAGACGTCCCATTTCGCTGGTTCCAGCTCTTGATGGACTCGGAGGAGCCTGCTGCCGCCGATCGCATCCTGGAAGAGGTTGTGGTCCACGCCGAAAACCCAGATTTTCGTGAGGATCTCCTCGCCCTGGTCGAACTCCTCCGGCAGAGCCGCGATCCGAATCTGGAAGAAAAGATGATGGAGATGGTCAACAGTCCCAAAACGTCGCGCCCCGCTCGCGAGATCATCGAGGAGTTTCTAAAAAAGTCCATGCGCCCCGTGGTCCGGACCGACGCCGTGGCCAATCCCTGGGAAAACCTGGGCCGGCTTCGAGCGGCAAACAAGAAATACCGCGCAGCCGCCAAACTCTTCGATTCGGGCCGCAAAGCGGAATCGCTCCGCAAACTCAACGAGCTCTTAGAAGAAGAACCTCGTTATCCGTTTGGACTCATGCTGAAACGACTGATCTGAAGAGTGTCGCAGTCCCGGCCACGTGGTTAGCGTCTTCGAGGATCTCCAAAACCGTATCCAGCTTCGTGATCTGCAAAAGCTTCCGAATCCTGGCCGTCGGTCTCCGCAGCTTCATTTCTCCTCGTCGATCCTGAAGCATCGTATAGATCAAGCACAACTGTCCCAATCCCGAGTTGTCCATGTAGGACACATTGGCAAGATCAATAATGAAATTCCGGTCTCCTTGTTCCATGAGCTTGCGCACCAGCTGCCGGAGGTTCGGTTCGAATATCGATAACCGCCCGCACAGTGCCAACACAACCACATCATCCAATCGACGAATTTCTATGGAGAGACTCATATCGAAACTCCTGTCCGGCGGCAGTAGCACCGCAGAGTCCAAATTGGTTTTGAGCGTAACTGCTTGAAAGGTCGATATGGCTATGGAGGAACGACTATCCAGGCGGATAGAGAACCGACAGAAATGTTAGCCACGCCACGAAAAAGGCCTTTTGTCTCGACGATGCGAACGCGGGCTAAAGCCCGCGACTACATGCTTAGCCGAAACGTTGTGGCAATATGTAGTCGCGGGCTTTAGCCCGCGTTTGTTCCTGGCGGAATGCAAAGGGCGACATCACAACCACGATGTCAAAAATCGCTGCAGGACTTGAAATAAGAGCAATTGGGGCACTTGAGCTTGCATTTCTCTTCATCAAGCTGTGCTCCACAGTTTGGGCAAGTGCGTTCGAGTTTTTCGAGATCGACAGGATTACAAGTGCCGGCCGTCATGCGGTTTGTCATCCTGTTGTTCGTTGCCGAAGTATTCGGCGAGGTGGCTGAGAATGGTAGCCGCGTCGGCAGGCCGGCCTTCAAATGTGGTGATGCAGCGAGAGCGGCGCCAGCCGTTGCCGCGTTTTATGCCGACGATGATGTACTCGTCAAAGAATCCGCTGTCCTTCAGAAACCGCAGCGCCGACTCAGGCGTGAATTCATTGGATCGAAACTCGCAGACACTGATCAAATCCCGGAGCCGCTCCGTTTGCTCAGGTTCTGCCAACTCGACGAAGGGATCCAGTCCGTGAACTTCACACGTCACGGGCGGTTCGCCATTCTGCGATAGCGCCTCCAGCTGCGCTCTTACAAATTCACCCAGAGCACAATCTTCGAAACCTTCGATGACCGGTCCGGTCCGCAGGAACGAAAGATAGAAGACTCCGCGGCGGGGAACAATCCGCCCGGTCTCGTCCACTTCGCCGAGCAACGCGGCCTCTTCCACTGACGGACAGCACAACGACAGAGGACGGATGGTGGACCGGCGTGTTGAAACCTGCGCATTGAAAGCGCTATTTCGGATGCGAAATCGTAGCTCGACCATCTGTGCCTCCTCGAGGTTTTGAACCACACCCTAATTGTGTTCTTTATCAGGCCTACCGCGGACAGATGTGGTCCCAATCGCGGGAAATTCCCATTCTTATTCGCCGAGGTAGCCGGTCTTGGCACGGACTTTCAACTTCCCCCCGGCAACTTCCACGCGGATGCGATGAAAGCCAGAGCGTTGCAGTACATAGTAGCCGAGGTAGTACTGCTGGGCGAGCTCGGCGCGGACCTGATCCAGGACTGGTGAGATGTTCTCCTGCTTGGCGACATATAGGGTTCGGCCGCCACTGGTATTGGACAACGATTCGACGGTGTGCGTATCCACCAGCACGGGCGAGCCGATCGCTACAAAGTAGAGCAGAATGGAGGAAGCCTGGGCTTCATCCACAACGCGGCCATAACCGGCATTGCTGCCGTTGTCGTTTCCATCGGTGAAGACAATCAGAGCTTTGCGCGGCCGGTCCGACGTTTTCTCCTTCTGCAACGAATACAGCAGCGCATCATACAAAACGGATGTTCCGTAGGCGCGCATGCTCGCCATGCTGGCGTCGAGATGTTTCAGCGGCTGGGAGGAGTTGTGAATCAGTCTCAGGTTCGTTCCGAACGAAACGACGAAAAAGTCGTCTCTCTTCGGCAGTGTACGCGTGAAATCACGGACGGCTCTTTTCATGAACGGTAGGATATCGACCATGCTGCCGCTGCTGTCCATCAGGATACCGATCGAGGAGTCCACTTGATCCTGTTTCTCAAAAATCTGGATATCCTGCGGCTGATCGTCGTCGTACACGCGAAAATCGTCTCGCGTCAGATTGGTGACAAAGTCCCCATGTTCATCCTTGACTGTGGCGAAGACGTTTACGAGGTTGACGTCGATTTTGAGGGTCTGTTGAGCGAGATACAAGGACCCAGAGGCACAAAGAAACGCCGCAACAAAAATTGCGAATTGCGAATTGCGAATTGCGAATTTGAAGCGATTTGTGACTAGTGTCTCTAAATTCGGAATTCGAATTTCTAAATTCGAAATCCGGATCGGCAGCTTTGTGCTCTGCTTACTCATTCCCCCTCCCGGACCTCACGGTATAGACGATAAATGTCCGGATTGGTGGGAAAGATTCTCGACCCCTTCGCCAAGACCCGCATCGCGTCGCGTTTTCGGCCGGCGTCTTTGTAAAGAGTTGCGAGTTTGACGTAGATGTCGGCATCACGATCCAACGCGTATTTAATCATGAACTCGTATTCGCGGATCGCATTCTCTGTATCTTTGCGTTGCTCAAAGACTCGGGCCATGCGGTAGTGAGCCCAGTAGACATAGGGATCAATGTGGAGAGCGGTCTCAAGCGCCTGAACTGCCTCGTCCAGGTGTTCGCCGGCGAGCCGGTAGTCGCCGAGCATGGCCCAATAGTGGCCAAGCGATGCCGGTTTCGTGGCGATGAACCGCTCCATCCACATTGCCGCCTCATCCCATGCTTCGTTCTTCGCAGCAAATTCGGCGAGCTTGCGAAGCGGCAAGGGCCGCCCTGCCTCGGCCTGAACAGAAAGCTCGAAGTGTTGTTTGGCCTGATTGGTATCGCCCAGTGTCTCGTATAGAACGCCCCACAGTTCTTCCTTTTCGCCGGCGAGCGAACTTCCCGGCTTGACCAGCGGGTCCGCCTCCTTCAGCGATTCTTCGGCGTGTTGCAGGTTGCCGGAATCCAGATTCAATCTAGCAATCGCAAGTTGCAGTGAAGCCTCTTCCTTACGCTCGACCTGAGCCAGCAAAGCCATGGCCTGGTTGGCCAGGTTTGACCGGTCAAAAAAGAGGAACGGCCTGATCATGCCGGCATAGGCATTTTCCAAATCGGAAACTTCGGCGCCCTGAGGTAGCAGCCCGTCTTTGGCCTCATAGAGAAGACCCACATTCAAGTCTCGCGTATCTGCGAAAAGCTGGCGGGGTGCGTGGAATTCCAGCAGCGGACGGTCATCCGTGTTCCGCCGAGCCATCGATGCGAACTTGCGCACGGCTACCGTCGACATCACGTAATAGGCGAGCAGTCCCTCGGGGCGGTCCGTATGGAGAAATTCGCGAAAGTCACGCATGATGTTCGCATCCGATCGCACAATGCGCGCAACCCTTCCCATGTCCAGCTTCTGCGGTTGCCGCGTGGCGATCATGATCAGATCGGAGTCCGTGACCCACACGGAAACTTGGGGAAACCTGCGCTGGACCTCGCTGAGGATCATGCGAAGATCTTCCGGATCGAGCTCGTACAACTGAATCCACTGCGCAAAGACACCGTCAGGCTTGAGGACTTCCACGGCCCGGTCGTAGAACTCCGCGGTGAAAAGGCTGGCGACGCCGGCAATCCAAGGGTTTGATGGCTCGGAGATGATGACGTCGTACTGCTTGCGCGTCGTATTCATGTGGTTCCGCGCATCGTTGAACGTGAGTCTTACCTTCGGATTCTCATAGCTTTTGCGATTGATATCGGAAAACCAGGAACCGGCGCCGACAACCGCCGGCTCGATTTCCACGCAATCGATTTCCTCGAGCTCTGGGATCGCCGCAGCGGCGCCCACCGTCACGCCTGAACCGTATCCGATGACGAGGGCGGATTTCGGATTGGGATGGTAGAAGCCCGGCAGGAAACCGATCGTCAGTTGGGTGATCATGTCGCCGCGATTCGATGCATCGACTTTGCCATTCGTTCTCAGCGCGAGATAGTTTTCACCTTTGCGCACGGAGATGCTCGCGTTATTTCCTTCCTTGAAGTACACAACGTCTGTGTCCTCGTAGTGTTCGTTGACCGTGAGTTCAGGACGCGCTTCGATTTGACGCGAGTAGATGAGCACGCCGCGATCAAGCGTTTCCGGTTTCCAGAAGAAGCCTCCGCGCATCGACACGGTCGCAAGAAGCAGCAGAGCGAGGGCAACGGCACGAGCGAGACCCTCACCCGGCCTTCGGCCACCCTCTCCCAAAGGCAGAGGGTGCAACCCTGAAACATCTCCCTTTCCCTCCCGGAGAGGGTGGCGCGAAGCGCCGGGTGAGGGTTTTGCTTCAGTCAACAACAGTAGCGCCATTGCCGAATTAAAAAACAAACCCACTAGAATCGTTCGCTCCGTCCCAATGACTGGCATGAGCACGAATCCAGCCAGCAGCGATCCGAGAATCGCGCCAACGGTGTTTACCGAATAGATGTTGCCGACGCTCCGTCCGAGGATGACGAACTTACTTGAATACAATTGGCTGGCGATGGGAAACGTCGCTCCCATACACAGTGTGGCAAAAATCATCAAACCCGCAGATAGGATGAACTGTATCGTCAGAATGGCGGGAAACGAGTAGAAGAACGCACGAATCAACGCAATCAGCACGTAAGGTGCGAGCAAATATCCAGCCAGGAAAACCAGGCCGCCGATCGCCACGCCAACCTGCATCAGGCCCAGCAACCGAAGAGTCGCCGTAGGTTTTCGCCGTCCGACAATGGAGCTGCCCAGGGCAATCCCGACTAGAAAAGTAATTAGCATGATCGAAAACGCATAGGTCGAACTGCCGATCATGGCCGACAGCGCCCGCGTCCACGAGACTTCGTACATCATCGATACGAAACCCGATACGCCAAGCGTCAGTAAAACGAGTTTGCCCGCAGCCGGTGTGGCCAAAGGCGGCGCGCGGACCTCTTCGATAATTACCGCCGGCTCGGTTTCTCCTCTTCGGCCTTCTGCTCGACCCGACAACCAAATGGCAAACAATCCAATAGCCACGTTGATAGCCGCGATGATCAACGTCGTTCGAGTATTCCCAAGACCCGGAATGAATACCAGAGCCGCGGCGAGCGTGCCCGCCGCGGCTCCAAACGTGTTCAGCGCGTAAAGCACACCGACTCTCCCTTCGACCTCATTTAAGTTTTCGGTGAAGAAGCGCGTCAGCACGGGCAACGTACCGCCCATCAGAAATGTCGGGGTCAGCAGAATGATGAAGCTCGATCCGAAGCGGACAAAGCCCCCGCCTCCGGGAATCGACGACACGGCAGGCTCAATGGCCCAATAGAACGAATCCAGAGCGCGAAAAATTAGAGGGACCAGAGCGGCGGAAAGCCCGATGCCGATTTCCAGCAGACCATACATCCGCAGCGGATTATCCGTATGGTCGGCTTTCTGTCCCAATTTCCAGCTTCCCAGTGCCAGCCCGGCCATAAAGGCGCCCAGAACCGTCGATATCGCATGCGACGTGTTCCCAAAAACCAGTCCGGTAAGCCGGACCCAAATCACCTCATAAACCAGGCCAGTCGCGCCGGAAAGAAAAAAGATGACGTACAGTATCGATTTCCAATGGAATTTATTGGCAAACATAGTGGCCGCGATTTTAATTCCGAAATCGCGATTTCGGGGGAGAAAAATCGGTGACGGTCGCGAACCTGAACGGAAACGGCTGGCCCGATAAACCGCATAAAAAAAATGAGGGGTGGGTAGCTTCCATCCTGGAAGCGAATCCCCCACCCCGCAGCCTAAAGAGGGAGGCTGATGATGAAAGTTGTGCCGCTGTCCTCGGTCTGAACGGTGATCGTACCCTCGTGTTGTTCGATCACTTGTCTCGTGATGCACAGTCCAAGACCGGTTCCGTGTTCACCTTTGGTAGTGAAGAATGGCTCAAAAATGAAAGGCAGATGGGCCGCCGCGATCCCTGTTCCGGTATCGGAGATGGCGATCCGCATCCGATTTCCTTCGATTCCCACGCTGATCGAAATAACACGCTTGGCCACGTCCGCCATAGCGTCCACAGCATTCTGTAGTACGTTGACAACGGCCTGGATCATTTGCCAGCGGTCGATTGGCACGGGAGGAAGGCCGGGCTCCACCTGCATCTCAACATCGACGTTTTGGATTCGAAGATAAGGTTTCGTGAAACGGACTGCATCCGAGACCAATTCCCCAACCTCGAATTTCTCTGTCCCGGGCTTTCTCTTGCGGCTGAAATCGAGCAGCCACTTTGCCGTTTCTTCGATGCGGCGCGAAGCGCGTTCGATGACCTCGAAGTTGATCCGCAAAGGGTCATCCACTGGGAGGCTTTCCTCAACAAAGCGCAGGTGTCCTTTGATCAGCATCAAGGGGTTTGCGATCTCGTGAGCAAAGCAAGCTGAAAGTTGGCCTATGGTGATTAACCGCGAAAAGTGCAACAACTCCTCCGCAGTCAAATTGGTTCTTGTCGGACCAGTGGCTGGTGCTTGCACCACTTTGATACGGCGGTTCACTCCTGAATCCTCTTTCTCAAGCGGGCCAACACGCTCTCGACGCCGGACTTGGTCAATTCGAAGCCCGGGACACTGGCTATTTCGGTAGATGAAAAGCCATCAACGTAATGGAGTTTGAATATGAGCGCGTTCCGGCCCGCATTCTTGCGGTCGGGATCGCCCTCGACAATGCGCTCGATATCAATCCAGGAAAGGATGGCCCTGAGGGCTTCAGGATCGAATTCGGAAGATTCGGGCAATCGCTTTTCGGCGAACGCGGCGGACTTTGCTGCATCAATGGGTACAACCTGCCCGCGCCTCTTCTCACTTGCACTGCGTCGTTGATAATCCTGAACCACAGTGGCGGAAATCTTTGCTAGAAACGCCATGACTGAAAACTCCGTGGTGCCCTTGAACGAGCGAAGAATGCGGCCGTCATGCTGGACCAGCCTTAGATACACTTCTTGTGCGAGATCCGGCACAATATCCGCGGCATCATCCTGAATGCTTCGGTACCGGAGCGCACGCAACAGGTATAAGAAAATCAGACCCTGAAAGCGCTCCTGGAATTTTGTCCAGAGCGTACGGTTCGTTAGTTTTAATCCACACTCGCGCAGCAGATCGGCAGCAGACGGTTCCCCCGGCTGCCGCCATGGAAATCTGCGACCGGTATTGTCCATACTTAGCGACTAAATCCTTGGAGCCTGCTCCGGCCCTCCATAGCCCATGGCGAATTCGGGTCCAGTTCCAAGTATCGCTTCCACTGCGACTCCGCCTCGGCGACGGCGCCTGTGCGTTCGTAAAAGATTGCCAGGTTGAACACAGCCGCCACGTAAGCCGGGTCCAGTTCGAGGGCATGCTGAAACTCTCCCGGTGCCTTCCGGATTCGAGATTCATCGCCACTTTCCAGGTAAGCGACGCCAAGATCGTTGTGGACATCGGCTCTGGCGCCCACCTCCCGCTCTGCGATCTCGAGATAACGGATCGCGCGATCGAAGTCTTTCTGAATCAGGTAGAACCGTCCCATCTGATGACCGTCCGCCGACAACCTGGTCATCTCACCTGCCAGCAGACCGTAGGCGACGCCGGGTTCATTCGCGCCTCGGGTGCGGACGAGCGGCAGATGTGGCTCGCCGGAGAGGCGAAATTCGAATGGACGTTGCTGCGACAACAGCAGTTGAACCACCTCGCTTGCCGATTTCGGCTCACCCGAACGGTCCAGAACAAGATAAATCGAGATAAAAGTGATCACGAGAGCGGCCGCAACGGCGGCCAACGCGCGTAACCAGGTTTTCACGTTGCTGAATCGCCGCGGTATCTTGTCCTTTACCTTGTACTTATCCCATTGGGCACTTATTGCCTCGAGGTCTGCCGCCTCTTCGGAATTGACGTGCCCGGCCATCAGCCTCATGAAGAAACCTAACCGGCCGCGGCACTCATCGCACGCAATCAAATGAACCTCGCTCGCGGCTTTGATGGGCGGATCCAGCGCGCCTTCGAGGTAGTCGGTCAGTGTCTCCTCCGTCAAGCATTGGCCGTGATCCTTTGTTTTTCCACTCACTGCGATTTCCCTCCTATTAGAAGAAGACGCAATCCGGCGCTGAAAACACGCAAAAATTTTAGAAAATTTTTTTTAGAGGTTTTGAATGTTTGAAGCCGAGGTTTACGTCTTCTTCTAGTGAGCTTCAGCAAAAGGCTGCAGCTCATGCCAGATCACCAACTAAAAAAACAACCTAAAGAAGGAGCCAACAATGAATCGACGTGAATTTCTCACTGTCCTTAGCGGCGCAACTGCGCTTCCGACCCTCTCCATGATCAACGTTCAGTCGGCTTTTGCAACCGTGGAAGAAACGGCTCAGACAACCTCCCTGTATGTAAAGGGTCTGGTTATGCTGGATTTCGCGGATCCCGAAGTTCTGCGCCTGGGTTTCCCGAAAGCCCCAGGGCACAAGGCCACTCTGTCTATCGTTCCTCAGAATGGATCGCAGCGAATTCTTACGATCAAAGGTCGTGGCGCCGTCGAGGCGCCGGCATCGGCTCCGGGCAGTCCCCGGATCTCGGTTCCTGAGCTGGTTCGGATGAAAGAGTTTTATGGCAACTCGGTCAAGTCCCATGTCGACCAGTGCCCCAGCGTGATTTCTATTCCCTCCGGCGCTATTCGGTCCGTGACGACGGTGGAAGTCAGCAAGGCCCGGTATACTTTTGTCCGCGCGGACAACGGAGAGGAAGTCAACACTTTCCGGCCTCGCCAAATTGCGGACACCATTAAGATCGATCTATCATCGGCCGGTACTTTGAAGCTGGATGATGGCAAGATCAATATCCCTCTTGACACCGCTCGCGAACTGCGCGTGGAATATAGACCCGAGAGAGCGGACTCTGTAGATCCATACGCGGACCACTTCAATCACTACTTCGCGTACGTAGAGCGTCCGGCGGCTCTCGACTTCGATGTCGTTCCGAGGAAACTTGGAGCCAGCAGCGCGCCGACTCCGAAAGTGGGACATCACTTTATGATGCTGGATAACACTGCATTTTGCTTTGTGGTTGCTGTGCCTTAGTAGCGGTTTCCTCAAGTGCGGTGACCTATCAGTGTAGCGATTCGTCACTTTTTTGATGCAACAAAGCAGTACAAACAGTTTCTGCAATCGACGCTGGACGGTCGGACTTGTTGGCCTGATCGTCCTGTGTTCGATTTCGGCCGTTCTGTACCGGTTTGGACGTAGTTTCTATGCCGAACACCAGGTCCGCCGATTGCTCGAAAGCGCTTACAACATCCAGCGGCCGGGAGGCGGCCGTTTGTTTGGAAGTCCCTACTCTCCAATATCGAACGAGCCGTCCTCCCAACCGGACCTTGGCCGGGCGCAGATTTTGGTGTTGCGTCATCCGGACCCGGCTACGCGGCAAAGGCTGCAGGAGATGTTGTACCTTGCCTCTGCCTCCTGGCAGGCATTCACTGAAACTGTCCGCCGGCTTCCACGTGATATGCGCGAAAATCCTACGACCTTGAACAATCTCGGTGTGAGCTTTCTCGCGCTTTCCGAAATGGATCCGACCTACCTGCTCAAAGCTCTGGACGAATTCGAACACTCGGCCAAGCTCGCTCCCAAAGCTCCCGAGCCGCTATACAACCTTGTAATTACCTATCGAAAGCTCCGCCTTTCCCGGCCCGCCGATGAAATGCTGCAGCGATATACGGAATTGGATTCGAGGTCAATGTGGTACCGCGAGCTTACCGACACTAGAGAAAACGACGAATCGACCGTTCTGAACGACTTGAGGCGAGCTGCGGAAACTAATGATCTTCGCGGAGCGGAGCGGTTCTTCGATAAGAACCCTGAACTGTGCCGCCGGCTTGCGATGCAATACGGACTGGCGAACATTGAAGAATCGCCCGCACTCGTACGATTTATCGGCGGAGAATTCGAACGGCGTTTCGGGGACAAGACGATTTCAGCGATGCTGGCTCCTTTGTTCACGGATCGGCGAGAAACGACCATTGCCGTTCGAAAACTGGTCACCGAGGGCGCCAAGCTGTACGTTGGAGAAAACCTCCGCGCAAGTCTGGCAACCTACAGTGAAGCGGACAAGCTGGTGGGGCAAACGGGATCGATCTTTGATCGTTTGTGGATCGACCTCAACAGAGTAGACACTCAGATCCGTGCCGGAGAGTTTGGCGCCGCTCGTGACTCCCTGGAACAGCTGATTTCCTTCTCGCAGGAGCACGAGTTTAAGTGGTTAAAGGCGAAGGCCCTGTCCATCTATGGTTCGACGCTGAGGCTGACCTCAAGTTACGGCGAACTGATGAAGCTGCTTGCCGACGCTGACCATATGTTTATTGAGATGGGGGCGTCTTACGACCGGGTACGCCCTCTGTATTATCTTGCCGGGTATCGTTACGGCGCGGGCGATCAGGATGAAGCCCTAAAGCTCGCCTTGGAATCCCTTCAATTGACCGACGAGACGGACATCGTACGCATGTCCTCTCTCGACTGGCTTATCGGCTGTATCCTGTACCGCCAGGGGATACCCGGGAAAGCCGTCCTCTTTGAGAAACAATCGGTGGACCAAAGCCGAAAGACAGGTCATCCCGGCCTCGAAGCCACGGCCGCTTTTTCACTCGCACAGCTTTACGAAGCGGTGTCCGAGCCAGTGCTTGCAGAACAGTATCTCAAAATGGCTGAGGAGGTTCTCGGGAGGGCTCCAGCCGGTCCCGAAAGGGCGAGGGATGAAATGTTCCTGGGCATGGTCAAAGCAGGTATCTACCTAAATCGAAAAAGATACAAAGAAGCCGAATTACTGCTTGAAAGGAATTTGGACATCTACTCCGAACAATTCTTTCAAGCAACACACCTGCGCTCTCAATCGTTGATGTTGCTGGGTAAGGCCTATGCCGAAGGCGGCCGAATTGATGAGGCTGCGCGAACTTTCGCCAAAGCGATCGAGATCGTCGAAAACGATGATCAATATCTCCAGTCCGAAAAGTTAAGAGTGAAATTTGATGACGAGAGGCGCGAGCTCTACGATTCTGCGATCGAGTTCGAATACAAGCACGGCTCACCGGATGCAGCGTGGACGTACCTCCAGAAGTATCGGGCAAAACTGTTTCTTGAATTCCTGGGTCAATTTAATCCGGACATCGAGCGGATACGCGGGCAGGCTCTGAATCGATCGAGAGTCCAAAAGCTCGTACCCCACGATACGCAGATCATTGAATATGCGCTGTTGAAAGACCACCTGCTGATCTGGCTCGTTTCCGACAACGTTTTCAGACTTTTTTCTGTCCCGGTCAGTCGATCCGTGCTCGAAGGCGAAGTTCAGCAGACATTGCAGAAACTCCGCAACGGTCAGAACGCCGATACGCTGCTCCAGGACCTCGGGAGAGTGCTCGTGGAGCCGGTTACGGACATGCTCGACCCGGCTCGGACGATCGCTATCATTCCGGATCGGGCGCTTCACGGATTGCCATTCCCCGCGCTACGGCGTCCCGGACGGCGGGAGTATCTGATCCAAGATTTCACGATCATCGTCAGTCCCACCCTGACCCATCTTTTGGCAACCAATGGAGGCCGGCCGCAGCGCGATGCGATCGTCAGTTTCGGTTCGCAGAATGATGATTCAACGGAGATCAGGGAGCTTAACGCACTGAAGGACTTTTACCCGAAAGCCATGACCGTGGCCGGCCATAGCGTTGAAAAAACAAATTTCCTGGCGGCGATGAATACCGCGCCCGTGTTCCACTACGCGGGGCATTCGGTGACGGACGCGGTCGATCCCCTGCGGTCCTCGATCCTGCTCGACGGAAATCGCAACGGACCAAACAGGGTGACCGCGGTCGATATTTCGCGGCAGCGCCTCTGGAGCAACGCAATCGTGGTTTTGTCGTCGTGTGATTCCTCGGTCGGCAATTCCCGGGACGGAGTGGGCATGCGCGGCCTGACATCGGCTTTCCTGATCGGCGGCGCCGGATCCGTGGTGGGCTCACTTTGGCCAGTGGAGGGATCCAGCACGGCAGATCTGATGATCCGCTTCCATCGCGCATTCGCATCCGCCCAAATGCCCGTGGCGCAAGCCTTGCGCCGCGCTCAACTCGACTTCCTCGAGGCGCACCCGGAACGATCGCATCCTTACTATTGGTCCGGCTTCGTGGTGACGGGCAATTTCAGTGCCCTGAGATGAGATAAAAGCTTCTTAGCCGCCAATTGCGCGAATGACGCGAATGGGCCCCAGAAATTCTTATTCGCGCAATTCGCGGCTAATGCTCCCACAGACCCGTGCTCATGTATCTTTCGCCAATGTCATTGAGGAGCGTCACGATGACGCCTTTCCGAATGCGCTTGGCCGTTTCGTAAACGCCGTGCAGGTAGGCGCCGGAAGACTGTCCGGCAAAAATACCGTAGCGGGCGAGAACGGCGCACATGCGGGCCGCATCCATACTGGAGACCCGGACCTTCTGATCCACCACGGACATATCGAGGATTTTAGGAATAATATCGTCTGGATTTTCCAGAGGCTTGAGACCTTCGATGCCGGGAAAATCCTCGGGTAAGATCTGAACGATTTCTACGCCTGGAACATCCTTCTTCAAGCGGCGTCCCACACCTGTGATTGTCCCGCCCGTGCCGACGCCGGCGACAAAGTGAGTGATTTTCCCTTCTGTCTGCGCCAGGATCTCCGGCGCCGTCGTTTCGTAATGCGAGAGCCAGTTGTGCTCGTTGGCGTATTGATCACAGTGGAAGTACCGATCCGGATCGCGATCTGCAATCCGATGCCCTTCACGAAGGGCCTCGTCATAGCCTTCCAAGGGATCGGTCTGGACGAGCGTCGCGCCATGCGCCTTGATCCGGAGTTTGCGTTCCTTGCTCGCATTCCCCGGCACAACAATCTGTACAGGCAGATTCATCATGGCGCCCAGCATGGCATAGGCAATTCCAGCGTTGCCCGAACTCGAGTCCAGTACCACCTGGCCTTTCCCGACTTTGCCCCGGATCAGAGCCTCTAAAAGCATTCTCCGCACCGGACGATCCTTCAGGCTCCCACCCGGATTCGTGAATTCCGCCTTTGCGTAGATCTCTACTTCGGGGAACTCTTCCTTAAAGCACAGGATCTCCACCATGCGTGTGTTTCCAATGAGATTGAGTGCCGGATATCTCTTATGAAATTCCGCGTATCGTTCTTCTACGGCAATGGCGGCAAACGGATTCATACGGACCATTTGTACCACAAACGGTATATGCTGATGAAAAGGAGCAACATGAAGACGGAAAAATGCGATCACGTGAAAGAAATCCGAAGCGTCAAACCTAGTGGCTCCGGTTGCAAGGAATGCTTAGAGATGGGTGATTCATGGGTACACCTTCGATTCTGCCTCTCGTGCGGACACATCGGCTGCTGCGATTCATCGAAAAATAAGCACGCCACCAAGCACTTTCATCAGACACGGCATCCGATCATCCAATCCTTCCAACCCGGCGAGGACTGGCGTTGGTGCTTCGTCCATGAAATGATCGTGCACTGAATCTTGGGATGAATCTCCTTGCGGCTGCCGCCAGCATCGGCCTGATCCTCATCGTACTGTGGGATGCGTTTGAGGTAATCATCCTCCCTCGCCGAGTCACGCGCAAATTTCGGCTCACGCGTTTCTTCTATCGCTCCACCTGGAAACCCTGGCGGGCCCTCGGAAGACAAATGACGGCCGGTAACCGTCGAGAGTTGTTCCTCAGTTTCTACGGGCCGGTATCTTTGCTATTGCTGTTGGGCATCTGGGCGTGTGGACTGATACTCGGCTTCGCGTTCCTCCACTCGTCCATCAGAACGATGATGAAATCGCCCGATGGTGAGACCACATTTTTTTCATATCTCTATTTCAGCGGCTCGACCTTCTTCACGTTGGGCCTTGGCGATGTCGTCCCGCAGGCCCGGCTTGGTAGAGGACTGACCATCGTCGAGGCCGGCATGGGCCTTGGATTTCTTGCGATCGTCATCGGATATCTTCCGGTCTTGTACCAGGCATTCTCTCGACGCGAGCTCAATATCTCGCTTTTAGATGCGCGTGCCGGATCGCCGTCGACGGCGGCAGAACTGTTGCGGCGTCACTTTGATGGCGAACAATTCGAGGAACTCGGGGCATTTCTTCGCGAGTGGGAACGATGGGCGGCTGAACTGCTCGAGACTCACTTGTCGTATCCTGTACTTGCGTACTACCGCTCGCAGCACAGCAATCAATCCTGGCTTTCCGCCTTGACGACAATTCTTGATGCGAGTTCGCTTGTCGTGGTCGGAGTTGACGGGACGCCGGCGAGGCAGGCGCAACTCACGTTTGCCATGGCTCGGCATGCCGTTGCGGATCTCGCCCACGTGTTCAACACGGTTCCGCATCCACCGGTCCCCGATCGGTTGCCGGCGACGGAACTGGATCGCGTGCGGCGTAACCTGGCATCGCGGGGCATTTCCCTTCATGGTGGCGCTGCCGCTGCAGAGAAACTGAACGTCCTGCGACGAATGTACGAGCCCTATGTCAATGCGCTTTCCGAACACCTGCTGATGCCGTTACCGGCATGGGAAGTCGAAAGCGCGGCAGCCGACAACTGGCAAACCAGCGCGTGGGAACGTGTGGCCAAGGTCACCACAGATCATTTTTGAGGAACGCCTCACTGTTCACGCGTTCCGATGAAGTGGAATTTGCGTCTTCTCAGTCCTACCCAGATGCGTCGCCAGTAAGGAATGACCGCGGGTATTCGTGGTTCGTCGTCATCGATGCGATAACTGCGGTTCCGCGCAAGCTGCTTCACCGTTTCTTGGTAAGCAAACACGTTGCAGCGAATGCAACGTAGCAAGGGAATCGAAACTTCAAGTATCGGAACAAACAGATGGTCTGTGGATTCGCAAATCGGGCCGTCATTCATCAATGCCGACAATATAGCATACCGGCAAAAGAGAAGAGCCGCGAATTGCGCGAATTACGCGCCAATTCGCGGCTAGAAAAACACAAAGGTTATTACGAGGAACAACGGGATCAGGATCAGCCCCGAATACAACATGTAGCCGCCGAATGACGGCATCTTGATGCCGGAACGCTCGGCGATGCTCTTCACCATGAAGTTCGGACCGTTACCAATGTAGGTATTTGCACCCATGAAAACCGAGCCGCAGGAAACCGCAGCGAGCAAAGCCTCGCCGGCTCCAGAGCGCAATAGCGCGCTCAAATCGTCGACGCGGCCACCGACCAGACCCGAGGCCATGGCGGTGAACGTCAGGTATGTCGGAGCGTTGTCGAGAAAGCTCGACAGGGCGCCGGACATCCAGAAAAACTGCCACGGATCTTTCAAATCCAGCGACACGGCTCTGGCGTGCAGAATCTCCAGAGCCGGAATCATCGTAATGAAAATGCCCAGAAACAGCGCGGCAACCTCCGCGATCGGATGGAAGTGGAAATGGTTCGCATGGTGAACCGCACGCGGGGTCGTGTACCACGAGAACACGGCCATCGTCAGCATGATGCTTTCCTGAATCCCCCTCGGCCAACCAAAGTATCCACTCAGAATCGCTGCGCCCATAACTCCCATCAGATAAAAAACATTGATGCCGCCCTGAACATGAATTCGCCGATGCGGCTGGACGTCTTCGGCAAGCGCGCCCGGCGTTTCGACGTCTTCCTTGACAAAAACGTACTGATCGAAAATGTTGAAGACGACCAGAAGAATAGTTACTGCAAGTGCCCACTGTGGAATCAGAGTAAGAGTCCAGTGGAACGGCACGCCACGAAGGAATCCCAGGAATAGCGGTGGATCGCCCAGAGGCGTGAGCAGTCCACCGATGTTGCCGACCATGAATATGAAAAAAATGATCAGGTGGGACTTGCGTTGCCTCGCCTGATTCGCGCGCATGTACGGCCGGATCAGCAGCATGGAAGCGCCTGTCGTGCCGATGATATTGGCTAGCAACGCTCCCACTGCCAGGAAAATCGTATTCACCAGGGGCGTCCCCGCAAACTCCCCTTTCACATAGATCCCGCCGGAAATGACGAATAGGGCTCCAAGCAATGTCAGAAACGAGACGTAGTCGAGGAGCGAGTGCATCAGTAGGTTGGGGTCGCACGGCATGACGACGGCGAGCACCGGCAAAGACACGATGACGCTCAATATCGTCTTGTTCCTGTTGCTGTCCCACCAGTTCGAAACGGTCATGGGAAGTATCGCAATGGACAACAACATCGTTATGAACGGAATGAGACTCCAATTTGGAAAGCACAGTGGGCTTGGTTCTGCAGGCATAAGCCGACAATCATCGCATGAAATTCAGGACGTGCAATCCGTGTTTATATCTTTTGCCGTGTAAGGAAAAAGATCAGGTCCGACTTCGTGATGATGTCGAAGCCAGAAGGCTGTTTGACCAAAATCGCAGGCGTCTGCTTATCCATGGACTGGGCCAGTTCGGTGAGAGATGCACCTTCGGAGATGACTGGGAAGGGCTTCTCCATGTACTCCGCGACGGGCTTGCGTTTGGCAACCGGATCCGAAACCAGAATGTTGAGTATTCCCGTCTCGCTCATGCTGCCGACCACCTCACCCCCTTCGATGATCGGAACCTGGGAGATATCGTGTTCCCGCATGAGGTTCACGGCTTCTTCAACCGTAACTCCGAGCGGGATCGCAACGAGTTGTCCGGTCCGCCGCACCTTGTCGTGCAAGACCTGGCCGACGGTCAAGCTAATGCGCGGCTCGAGAAATTGGTTTTCCCGCATCCAGTTGTCGTTGTAAATCTTGCTGAGGTACCGGGTTCCCGAATCCGCAACGAGGATGACGACGATATCGTTCTCGGTCAGTTTCTCCGCGCACTTTAATGCGACGTGCAGCACTGCGCCGGATGATCCTCCGGCAAAGATTCCTTCGAATCGCGCGAGCAGCCTTGTCCGCAGGAACGCATCCTTGTCGGAAACGGCGTGAATCTCGTCGATAACAGAAAAGTCCACGTTGCCCGGCAGTTCGGTCTGGCCGATGCCCTCAACCTTGTAAGGCTGGATCTGCGGTTTGACGCCGGTTCTGAACATCTCCGCAAAAATGGAACCTTGCGGATCGACGCCAATCACACGGATGCCTGGGTTCTTCTCCTTCAGAAAGCGGGCAATGCCTGTGATTGTGCCGCCTGTGCCGACACCGATCACCACGTGCGTCACCTTGCCGTCGGTTTGCTGCCAGATCTCGGGGCCGGTGGTGTCGTAGTGCGCCTGGGTATTGGCGGGATTCTCGTACTGGTTCGGGTAAATGCTGTTTGGAATCTCGCGGCTCAAACGAAGAGCCACGGAGTGGTAACTGCGAGGATCATGATGGTCAACCTCAGTCGGAGTAACGATGACCTCCGCGCCCAGGGCCCGGAGCGAGTCGATCTTCTCCTGGCTCATCTTGTCCGGCATCGTGAAGATGCATTGGTACCCCTTGATCGTCGCCGCAAGCGCCAGGCCCATGCCGGTGTTGCCTGAAGTCCCTTCAATGACTGTACCGCCCGGCTTGATCTTGCCTGCGTTCTCGGCCGCTTCGAGCATCGTGATGCCGATACGATCCTTCACGCTCCCGCCCGGATTCAGGTATTCGAGCTTCGCCAAAAGCGTCGCGCGCAAGCCCCGCGCCACGCGGTTCAACCGAACCATCGGAGTGTTGCCGATTACTTCTAGGATGTTCTCGTACCACATGGATGAAACGGGATTTCGGATTGCGGATTTCGGATTGCGGATTTAAAAGACGCGAACCTAAGGAGGTTCCCGAAATCCGAAATCCGAAATCGGTCTGTCCCCTACGATACCACAAGCATTTCCTGGACCCGGGCCTCCATACGGTTGAGCCTTTCGGCTCCGGTCGCCGTCGGAAGATTGCTGATGTACACGTTTTTGAGACCCCGCTGGAATAGCGCGTGAACACTCAACGCACAGATTTCGTCGGGGCTTTGGTTGACCTCAAAATCTTTTTTTAGCCCCTCGAGCGGGACTGGAAAGAACTTCGATAGGAGGGCGAGTGTGTTGGCATTAGCGCTCCGATAATAGAAGACGCCGAAAATTCCGGGGATCTTGACGCCCAAACGCACGGTTTCATTCAGGAATTCATCGATGGATTGGCTCTGGTAATGTGAAACGATCTGCGCCATATAGAAATCCGCCGAATATTCCGGATGAAGCAGGAATTCGACCTGTCTGCGGCCGCCATGCGGGCTGGCCCAGCCCCCCAGAGTCATTCCCGGGACCGCCTGCCGGATCAGCCGCCGCAATTCATAGGCATGCTCCACGCAGCGCGGCGTATCGTCGCTCTTGTCACCGCCTAGAACGACAAGGGACGTAAACCCAAGCAGGTAGGATCGCTTGGCGAATTCCAGGCAGTATTGGAGCGAGTGTTTCGTCGTCAGGATCGGAATGATCCGCGAGCGTTCCGCTTCCGACCCGAGATTGATCGTCACGTGACGAAGGTTCGGCTCCTCGCGCCGGCCGATCGCGCCGTCCGTCATGAAGACGAACCGCCCCAGCGACGTCACTTTCCGCATCAAATAATTGCTGTCGATCCACGCCTCGATACTCTGTTCCAGGGGCAGATCCATCCGTGGCGGACACATTTCCACGTTCAGGAGGAAGCGCTTGGAGTTGAGCAGAGATTTGAGTAAGGACATAAGAAAAATTTCAACTTCGCCGTACCGCCGCGGCAGCCGCCTTCCTTGATTCGATCTTCTTGGCCTTTCGTGTTGGAGCGACGGTGACCTCGACCCGATAGTTGTCGAGCGCACGGGCCAATTCGGCTTCGACCCGGCGGCGAAGCCGATCCGGCGAGACGACGACGGCCGAAGACCCAAAGCTGAGGATCCACGAACCCAGTTCGAACTCGCCGCCGACGTGCATCTTCATGCGGATCCGCCCGTCGCCGATCTCCCGGACTTGCTGCGACGGATGCCAAACCCGCGACCTCACATACTCGGCAATTTCCTTACTAAAGATGATCTTGACGTCGAACGGTTCTTCCTTCACGAGGCCGAATGCAGACTCCAGGTAGCTCTCCACGGAAAAATCGGGTGGCTTTTCGAAAGAATCTCGAAGTTTCTCGATGGTCTCAATACGTTCCACAGCGAAGGTCCGAATCTGCTGGTACTCCTCGACGAATGCGAACAGGTAGATTCCACCGCGAAAGTACATCAATCGATACGGATCAATGATGTACGTTTTCTTCTGCTGGCTGTGGACCGAGAAATACTGCATCTTGACGCGCACTTCCTCACCGATCGCTTCCATCAAAACTCGAATCGTCTGCTTGTGCTGCTCCAGTTCTTTCGGTGCGTCTGCCCGGACGCTGATCATCGAGTCGAGACTGTCGAGAAACTGGATGTTCTTCGCCGGAAGTGCGCTTTCAATCTTTTTAAAGGCTGAAGCCATGTCGCTCGAAAACGGAGGGGCGGCGAGATTGATGACAAGCTTCTTACTGAAATAAAGCGCAGCAGCCTCCGAAAGCGAAAGGCTGGCCAACGGAAGCCCTTTGTATTCGTCGTTCAGGCGCCAGTACACTTTTCCGTCGTAACGCTCGTCATAGAGCGGGAAGCCGGCCTCCATGAGCGCCGCAAGATCGCGGCGGATGGTCTTCGTAGAGACCACATGGTGCTCGGCCAAATCCAATATCGTGGTCCAGCGCGTGGTTTCAATCTGCTTGAGAATGGCCCACTGCCGAATCAGTTGCGCGTTTCGCCCCATTGTCCCTCTCCTTCCCGTTACGGACGCGGTGTCATAAAGACGAGTATTACCAAATCCTCGGCTGCGCCATTCCTCACGCCATGTTCCTGGCCTGGCCTTGCGATGACGGCCTGGCCCGAAGCAAGTTCCTTCTCTTCGCCTGCAATGTGGAACGATCCTCTGCCTCGAAGAACAAAGTAGATCTTGTCCGATTCCGCATGAGCGTGAATCCGCTGATCTTGCCCAGGTTTCAGGCAATAGAGATCGCAGAAGTACGTCGTCGAGTCGAACAATGGTATCTTCTGCATCTTGTCATCCGAAAAACGGACGAGGTCGTGGATGTTTCTGGTTTCCATAAATAAGGTCGGGATCGACTTGGGATTTCGGATTCGGATTGCGAATTTCGGATTTTGAGGAACTGCTCGAATGGCCGGTTCCCTAAATCGGCAATCTGCAATCCGAAATTTTTTCCGGCCTAAATTGTAGTGGAAACACGCCCGTTGAAGGCACAATTACTTCTTCAACGCAGCGGTTCAGTTCAAGGTCACAACGCAAACACCTTGGCCTCGGGAACAATTTCCTCGACCTGACGGACCAGGTGCGGATGGCAAGTGAAGAGCATCACTTGATGAGTAGTGCAGAGATCGCGGATGGCTTTAAAGGAGGTGCGGCTGCGGTCGGGGTCGAAGTTGACGAAGATGTCATCGAAGACCACAGGCAATGGGTCGACATGATTGGCGTATTCGCGCACCAGGGCGAGGCGCATCGAAAGATAAAGCTGTTCGGTTGTGCCGCGGCTGAGCAACTGAGGAGAGAACCGGGCGCCGTCGGGACGTTCCACCTGGATTTCGCCGCCATCGAGCGGAGCGATCACTCGAGTATACCGGCCTTCGGTCATGACACTGAAGAAGGACGAGGCCTGGCGGAGCACTTCAGGTTGGCGCTCGGTCTCGTAGATTCTTCGCGTCTCATCGAGCATGGCGCGGCATAGAGTCAACACGGCCCACTGCTCGGCCGCTTCGTCGATTCGCGCCAAAATCGTTTCCTGCCGGGAGAGGGCGCGCGAACGCTCTTCACTTTTCTCCATCATCGTAATCCGCTCTTCCACGCGGCCGGTTTCGTGCCGGACCTGGACGAGGCGCTGTTCAAGTTCGGCCAGCTCACGTTGAGCGGTCTCGAATTTGGCCTCTTCATCGGCCCGCACATCAAACAACATCCCCGACTCAGGTACATCCGCCGGAATCTTTTCAAGCTCATGTTGGAGTTGCTGGCGCTGTTTGTAGACCTCGGCGTATTCGAGAAACTCCTGCTCATTGGCGGCGGAAGCCTCACTTAACAGGGCCGCGATGTTTTTTTCCGAGTCCTCGATCTGATGCAGAATTCGTTGAAGATCGGTTTCCCCGCGCGCCAAAGCGTCATCCAGGCTTCGAGCCTCGTCACTCAATTTCGACAGTCGAGTGAGTTCGGCCGCGCGCTGGTCAATGTCGTCCGGAGTGACTTCGGCCCGGCCCGTGAGCATTCGACTCTCGGATTCGATCTGGCGAGCTTCACTTTCGGTTGTCCGAAGCTCGCTTTCACACGCTTTGAGCCGCGCCGAGCATGCAGCAATTTGCTCTTCGAGAGCCGCCGTCCGTTGCGTGCGTTTCCGGTACCAGAACACCGCGGCGATCGAGACCGTACCCAAAAGCGCGGCAACGTCTTCATGACCGGCGAAAGCAAGCCCGGTAAGGCCAAACCAGAGCAGGCCGACGAATAGAAAGAAGGCTAGCCGTGATGGCGGCGTCGTAACGGCCAACGATCGAAGCAGGGTGTTTCTTTCCTGGCCTATGGCGTCGCGCCGTGCAATTCCGGCTGTGTATACACGCCTGGTGGCATCGATCTGAGGTAGCAGATTCCGGAGAGACTCCAGAACTTGAGCGCGGCGCTCCCACTCCTGCGGATCCACGCGCATTTGCAGACGCCTCAGACGGAGGGCTTCGGCTTCACTTTCATTTTTCTTACGCTCTTCTGTAAGCACGCGGTGTTGGCTCAATAAGAGATTGAGGCGTTCAACCCCACCCTCCGGGAACCGATCGACGGCGTGCAGCTCCCGCAGCTTGGTCTCAATATTGCCTCGCCGCTCCAGATGCGGCCGTGCCTTCACGCGTTTGGCGTAGTGCTCGATCCTTCGACTGACTTCCGCAACCGAGTCCTCGAGAAGCGAAAGCTCCACGGCCAACCGTATACGGGCTTCATGAGCTGCCAGATAGTCCTGGGGCTGATGTTCGGTCCGTTCTAGATCGTCGCGAACGGCTTCAAGCTCCTTAAACGCGACATTGATTGTGCTGTTCTGACCGCGCGGGAGAAACAGAGCCCCCTGCCGGTCTTCAAGGTCCTTTTGGACGCTGGCCCACCGCGAAGCGCCGATGCCAAGACCGGCGCCGGAGATGTGCGTGGCAATCTCATTTTCCTGAAGCGTGTGGAACTGCTCGAGCTCTTCGAGGCCAAAGGCAAAAACATTGTGGTAAAGCGTCTTCGTGGTGCCGCTGAGGAGCCGTTCCAACGCCGTCTCGTCGCTTGCCGCGTCCCCCGCATAAACGGTGACTGTGCCGCGCACATGCCGTCCGGGCTTGCGCTCGACCCGAAGCCGGGTATCGCCAACGATCAAGTCCAGCCACCCACCATGCACTCCCCCTTTCAATGGCTCGTACCGCCGCGTGCTTCCGCGTTTTTCGAACCCGAACAACATGGAGCGAATGAACACCATGAGAGTGCTCTTGCCGGTCTCGTTCGGGCCGTGAAAGACATTTAAGCCCGGCTCGAGCGGCCCCCACGTCTTGTCGTACCAGACCCCAAAGCCATCAATATGCATGTTTTCAATTTTCATGATTGCTCTTCTGTAGCGGCGGTCTATGACCGCCGACAGTGTCCCAGCCCAAAGATTGCGGCGCTCATAGAGCGCCGCTACAGCTACGAGTCCAGTAATAGATCCACGCCCAAGGCCGATGCCCTGGCGATCCACTCACGCAGGCGCCCATCATCGAGCGCCGGCATATCTCGGCGACGGAACAAAGCCGTAAGGCTGTCGGCCAGCCTTTGGCGCAATTCCGGCTCTTCAAGCGCGCGTTCCGCGACCTTGAGAAATTCGCTCACCATGGTCTCCGTGCGTGCGAGCGATTCCAGGTCCAATTCCGGCCCTGTTGCGATGCGCACCGATTCGGCCACAACGACCGACTGCAGTACCTCGCACAATTCTTCGTTCATTTCATCGCGCTGAAGATCACGGTGCAGGACACCGTTTCCTCGAATCGTGCAGCGGACAACCGTGGGACCATCAAACCCGGCCGACGCATTTCGTGCCTCGCGGAGCATCGAATCGACGAGTTGATCCATACCGGCACAATCGCGAATGGACAGCTCGATATGAGCCCATCGCACGACGCTCGTATCCACAAACTCAAGATGCGCCCGCCCGTGTGTGTCCACGTCGACCTGATAGCAGCCCCGCGGACCGCTTTCCCGCGGATTGCGTCCCTGCGTGTTTCCGGGATAAACAACCATGGCTGGTTCTTTTGCAAGTATCGACCGCGTGTGCACGTGCCCCAGGGCCCAGTAGTTGAATCCCGCGGTAACCAGATCGTCGACTGTGGCGGGCGCATAATCGGCGTGGCCGGCCTGATGCCCAATGTTGGCGTGCAAGACAGCAATCGAATACGGCGCATCGGGAGCCGCCGTGAAAGACGACGCCAGATTGTCCGTCACGCGCTCACGGGTGTAACTAACGCCCACTATTTGCGCAACTTCACGCCCAAACCTTAGGAAGGGTTCCGTGTCGGTCCGGCTCCCAAAAGTCCTAACGTTGGCGGGAAGCTGAAAGCTGCTTCCCCAACCGTTGAGCGGATCATGATTTCCGTGGACGATGAAGACCGGAATATTCCGATCGGCCAACCGTTCCATCTGCTTTCGAAACGCCACGAGCGCCCGCAGGCTCCGATCTTTCGAGTCATAAAGGTCCCCGGCAATAATCAGGAAATCCGCTTTGGCCCCAATCGTGTGCCCAACTACTCTTTCCAACGCCCCAAGCGTTGCCGATTGCAACCGGTCCTTCAGCGCTAGCCTCGCGTCAGCAGGGCCTCGAAACGGACTATCCAGATGAAGGTCCGCCGCATGCACGAATCGTAAATGCTCCATGATGCGCTTTTAGGACGGATACGGGTCAGATCAGGTCTATTCCATGGTCCGATAAAGGGTTATTGTCTGCGCGGCGATCCTACCCGATTTCCCGTAGACAGGGGCATGTCCAGGTTCTACCTTCAAGGATTGTCCATCTTGAGAGCAGGGAGGCTTTGTAAATGATTCGTTTTGCACTCATGGCCATTTTGGCCTTTTCAGCGGTTGCCCAGGCCCAGGCGCCCGGACGGGATGACAGCAAACATATTGTGACGTTCCGCCAGGGAACGCCACAGGGTGAAAGAGCCAACGCTGTCCAGCGCGCCGGAGGGAAATTGCGGTTCAATTACTCGACCGTGGATGCCGTGGCTATTACAGCCGCGACTCCAAACGTGCTGGCAGCGCTAGGGCGTGAGCCGTCGGTTTTGAATATCGTTCCCGATCGCGACGTTCACGCCATTCAAGGCGCCACCACTAGTATCCGCATCAACCGAAAGGGTTCGACATCCGGGACCACAAGCACGGGTCAAGTCATTCCCCAAGGAGTCAAACGCGTTGGAGTGCCCACGAGCGCATCCAATGGAAAAGATGTCGGTGTTGCCATCGTGGACACGGGCATTGATTTGGCCAATGCGGACCTTACGCCCTCTTCGCTCAGGTTCAACATATACGGAACGTCTTGCCAGGACGACAACGGCCATGGAACTCACGTCTCCGGGATCGTCGCGGCACTTGACAACTCGATAGATGTGGTTGGTGTTGCGCCGGCAGCAACACTGTATTGTGTGAAGGTGCTCGACTCAACAGGAAGTGGATTTGACTCGGATATCATCGCAGGTCTCGAATTCGTTTTAGCGCATGCCGCCATAGCTACGCCACCAATTCGCGTCGTCAATATGAGTCTCGGGCGAGATGGATCCGTGAATGACAATCCTACACTCCGCACGGCAGTAAGGAACCTGTACGACGCCGGTATTACGGTGGTTGTCGCGGCCGGAAACAGCGCTTCAAAGGAAGTCAAAGACATGGTCCCTGCGTCCTATCCCGAAGTCTTGGCCGTGGCCGCCACAACTGCTGCTGACGGGACCAATGCGTGTAGACGGTTCTCCGGTGTGATCAAAGCTGACACTGCGTCGTACTTCACCACCGACGGCGCGTACCAAGTGCTCGAAAGCACCGTTGGTCGCCAGGGTGTGACGATCTCCGGACCCGGTGAAGATCAGGAAAACATCACTAAGACTTGCTTCATCTCCTCCGTCGGCATTCTTTCCACCAGACTCGGCGGCGGCACGATCCGCCTGTCCGGTACGAGCATGGCTTCGCCGCACGTGGCCGGTATCGTCGCTCGGATGATCCAGAATAATACCCTTGGCGTAGAAAATATCCGGGCCACACTACGCAGCACCGCGCAGGGGCTTTCCAGCGCTCCGCTCGATTCCCCAACGTCAAGCTATAGTTTCGACGGCGAACGAGAAGGAATAGCGAAAGCGCCGTAATGAAGAGAAGAATTTAGCCGCGAATTGCGCGAATTACACGCATGGCCTATTGGTGTAATTCGCGCAATTCGTGGCCGAAGAACTTTTTTCAGCGCATCCCAGCAAGCCTGAGTTAACCTGAGCCGGGAGATCTGGTGTGAAAATACTGGTTCTACTGCGGCACGGCGAAAGCATTTGGAATAAGGAAAATCGGTTCACCGGTTGGACCGATGTCGATCTGAGCCCCAAAGGCATCAATGAAGCCCGAGCGGCGGGAAGCCAGATGCTCCGTGATGGGTACGTTTTCGACGTCGCATATACATCGGTCCTGAAGCGGGCTATTCGAACGTTGTGGCTTGCGCTGGACGAAATGGATTTGATGTGGCTCCCCGTCTTCAAGTCATGGCGTCTTAACGAACGACACTATGGCGCCCTCCAGGGCCTGAACAAACGCGAGACAGTCGAGCGCCACGGTGAGGAGCAGGTGAAACTATGGCGCCGCAGTTACGACATCCAGCCTCCAGCGCTCGCTCCTGACGATCCACGCGCGCCGTATCACGATCCTCGTTACAGAGAACTCTCTCCAAACGAGATCCCTTTAACGGAGTGCCTTAAGAATACCGTCGATCGGGTCCTGCCCTACTGGAACCAAACGATCGCTCCGGCTATTCGAACCGGCCGGCGCGTCCTGATCGCATCCCATGGAAACAGCCTGCGGGCATTGGTCAAGCATTTGGATAAGATCTCGGACGAGAAAATCGTGGGCCTGAATATTCCGACAGGCATCGCCCTGGTCTACGAGCTTCACGATGATCTAACGCCCATTCGGAATTTTTATCTCGGCGACCCGGCGGCTGTGGAACGCGCCGCGCAGGCAGTTGCGGACCAGACTAAAGCAAAGGATTAGACGGCATGCAACTGACACCCGATTCGGCCGAGCGGCTGGCAAAGCTTGTCGAACAACTCAAGATTCGAAATGTGCGGCGGCACATTTTCTTGTGCGCGGATCAAACGAAACCCGTATGCGCGCCAAAGGAAGAAGGCCTGGCATCGTGGGAGTACTTGAAGAAACGGCTCGAAGAACTCGGATTGACAAAAGCGGACAACGCCGTTTACCGCACGAAAGCAAATTGCCTGCGCATTTGCCAACAGGGTCCCATTGCGGTCGTCTATCCCGATGGAACGTGGTACCACTCCGTCACGCCGGAAGTGCTCGAGCGCATTATTCAAGAACATCTCATCGAAGGCCACCCGGTGAAGCAATTCATCCTCGCGGAGAACTCTCTGTGAGCCGGCGCTGCCCTACGCCGCTTCCACTACAGACCGGCTTGTCTGATGCTGCCCCAGAACTTCGGCCGCAATCTTCTTGCTCAGATAGACTTTCGATTCGCGGTTGTCTCTCAGGTGTCTCTGGAATTTGATGACATCGAAATTGAGGTGGTCCAGGGTCGCGCGCATTCCATAGAACCTGTTCTTCGTTTTGACGACCAGTTCGTGGTACCCGTGCGCGTGCGCCCACTCTTCCTGCTGTTCCGTCAGCGCACGATAGCGCCCCTGGCCGCGCCACTCCGTGCGCGTTCCTCCAATCCAGCTATAAAAGATCTTTCTGTTCTCGAACTCGACAACGTCGCGCACCTGGCCCACGAGATCGGAAAGCTTAAGGTTCGTTTCTTGCGCTCTCAGTTCATGACCGATTTTGTAAGCAACCGGGATCAGAACGCCATCATCGTCGCCCGATGGCGCCATCGACAAAAGGATCAGATGCTCGCGATCTTTCAAACGGCCGATGATCTCTTCGGCGGTCTTCTTTCCCTTGAACTCCGTGAAACACTCCTCAATGTACTGAACTTCGAGCGCACCCTGCTCAAGCTTGTATTGGCGGATGATGTGTTCCATTCAGTTAGATAATAGCTATAAAAAGGTGCCGTACACACCGACATTTGGGGGAAAACCAAATCTTCGTCACCACGAATTGCCCTGCGACCAACTATGGTTGTGGCTTCAGCTTTTCATAGAAGATCGAAACGGACCGGGTGGGAAGCGTGAATGGAATTGCCGAACCGTACGTGGTAATCACGCGCAGACGCGCTTCACGGCCCTGGCGCGAGACTTCCTCCACGTCCGTGATGTTGCGATAAACGGTCTTGCGGATCGAAAGCCCGGTTCTCCCTGTTGTCACGATATATTCCGGATACACTCCGCAGAATTGCCTCAGAATCAAAACCAACCCGAAAATATAGGCGAGGCCGGCTATCACGAATTGCATCATCACGGCCGAAGGATTGGAGCCACGAACAAAGTACGCGCTTCGAATGAAAACAGTAATGTAGGCAGTAATCGCGCCGATCAAAGCGTAGTCCATTATGACCGGCCATCGACGATGGGAAAGCGCCAAAGGCTTGGGGAGCTGCAGCATGATGTTGAGGATAAACGTAAAGGGGGTTGTCACAACCAACACTGCGAACAGCAGAGATGTGAGCAAGCTGGACATGGAATGAAAAATGGGGACGTAGCCCTATGTCCCCATTTTTTGGAGTTTCCAAAAATGAAAAAATGGGGACATAGGGCTACGTCCCCATTTTTCTCACAAAGGCCAGCATCGCGCCCGGAATCCGCACTCGACGCGGTCACAGTATGCACGCTCGGCGGCTGGCCAATCATTCTTTTCAATTGCCATCCGATAGTTTGACATTAGGGTGCGCAGACGCTCTTCCGCTTCGCCAAAGGTGTATTCACGCCGAACGATCTTCATCGGCGATTTCAAATACCAAAGCTCGCCGACTGCGCTTCGCGTCCCAAAGGCCTTCATCAATGCAAGGCAGTACGCCGTCATCTGGATCTCATAATTCGCTACCACGCCTTCACGCCATGTCGCGTACTTATAGTCGACAACTCGCGGCACATCGCCTGGAACGACGGCGTCCATCCGGCCGCGGATCCAACAATCTCTTTCATCGACGCGGAGGTGCATGATAAATGGCATCTCGCGTTCGGGGGATGCTGACGCCAAATCCCGCCAGTCGGAAGATTCGAACACCAGGCCCAGGTCCTCAAGCCCCGCCGAGGCCAGTGCGGCGAACGTGGGCGCAACGCCGCTCTCCAGCATTTTGTGGGCGACCGATCCAAGGCGCATCTTTTGCGTGTCGCCTGTCGGTTCCCTTCCCGGCTCGGACATTCCGAGCAGGCGCGTCCACTGAAAATATCGAAAGCATCCGTCGAGCGATAACAGATCGGAGGGCGTCATTTCGATACTCGAAATCACGCGGGGCGTTCGGACCAGGGGAATCTCCGGCTCGCCAATCAAAATCGAGCCTGTGCTGAATTCCAGTTGCTCGGGAACATTCAGTTGAGATGCAGGAACCAGCTTCACCGAGAAACCTTTGAACTTTACCGTCTGTGCCCTGCCTTCGCGCGCCTTTTCGATCGCATCCGGCTGCGCGTTTTCGAAAACCTGGGACACCCATTGCAACCACGGACCGCTCTGCCGCGAAAAGCCCTCGCCCAGCACTAGCATTTTGCGAGCGCGAGTGACGGCCACATAAAGCAGCCGTTTTTCTTCTTCGTATTGCTGATCGTCTTCCAATTCCCTCGCTTCGAGAATCAATGCGTGCGGCAGCGGCTTTCGGTGCAGACCATAGGCGGCGCCAGCGAGAATCCCCCATCGATCACTGAAAAAAGTTCGGCCGTTAGCACCTCGGCCGGTCCTGGCTGCCAGATCCGGAATGATCACGATGTCGAATTCGAGCCCTTTGGCCTGGTGCACCGTAAGGACGCGCACCACCTCGTCTTCCTGGCCAAGAGTCTGCGCTTCCGGCTCGCGGACGCTCGCGTCGTGAGCGCGCTCGTGCAGATAACGAACGACGTCGTCCAGCGCCGTGGTGCCCTGCCGCGCAAGCTCGCGCGTGATTTCGATCAACTTTCCGATGTTGGCCACGCGTTGACGGCCGTTTCTCTGGGCCATCATGACGACATCAAAGTTGGTTTTCCGAATCACATCCTGAAGGATCTCAGCTGCAGTGGCCGTATCCCTTCTTCCGACCCAATACGCCAGGATCTGCTCGTAGCCGCGGGCTTCATGCCCGCGCGCGCCCGTGTAGGGCGCGGCAACGAGCTCGTTGAAAGTCACCCCCACAAGCGAAGAGGTAAGGACCGTCGCGCGTAGCAGGTCATCCTCCGGGTGGAGAACCAGCTCCAGGAAGGCGATCAGATCCGACACTTCAGACTTCTGATAGAATGCCGCTCCTTGCACGACGTACACCGGAATGTCGTGCGATTCCAGCGCGCTCAGATAGATTTCCACATTGGTCATCGCCCGCAAGAGCACGGCGACTTCCTTCCACGAGCGTATCGTTTCCGACGACTTCCATTGTTTCAATAAACGTGCGACGGCTTCGGCCTCCATCTCGCGACCCTGTAGCGCTCTCGCACCGGATTCGGCGGCGATATAGGTGATGCCCAGGTATGAGGAATCCGATTTCGGTTTGAGAAGATCCGCTTCTTTGAAGCCAATTCGATAGGAGAGATCGACGGTCTCATTCCGGATATCGGCCTTCCCGCGGCCGTCCATCATCCTTTGCGACAGCCGATTCGCAAACTCCGCGATCGGCGGCGCAGAGCGGTAATTGTCCTGAAGGTGCTCGATCACGCCGCCTTCAGCCAGGATCCGTTGAACCATCCGAAAAAAGACCGTCACGCGCGCGCGCCGGAAACGGTAGATCGATTGTTTAGGATCGCCGACGATCATCAACTTCCGTGGAGCAAAGCGGCCGGCCGTCTCCAAATCTTCGGCAAGCAGCGAGATGATCTCGGCTTGCACCTCGTCTGTGTCCTGGAATTCGTCGATGAGTAGGGCCTGAAAGTGAGTCTTGTAGCGCTGTCGAATCGCGCTGTGGTGCTTGAGCAGGTCGCGAGTGCCGATCAGGAGATCGTCGAAATCCATCGCATTGAGAGTCCTTTTCTTCGAACGAAACCGTTCGGCGGAAAGTCCAATGAGCCGGGACAGGTGTTGGGCATCCGCAACGCCGGCAATTTGACCGATTCTCGCGAGCAAAGCGCCGGGATCATCCCGCTTGCGGAGAGGATGCCTCGCTTTCCTGGCGTCCAGCTCATCGGCCATCTCGCCGATCTTCTCGAAATCGCCGCCATATTTTTGTATCTGGTCCGCGAGATCCTGTTCGATGGCAGCGGCCGTGCGGCGTTGATCTTCGGCGCGCGCCTCCAACCATTGGACGTCGAAGCCGAGGCTGTTAAGCCAATAGCCGGCAGAAACCATTGTCTCGACCAGATGGTCTAGACCGAAATCGCCAAACAGCCGTTCGATCTGCTCATTGCCAGATCGGATTTCCTGACGGATCGTCTCGCGTGCCGCCTCGCGCGCGAGATCCAGACTCCGCTGTTCATCGAGAATCGAGAATGAAGGATCAATACCGAGCTCGAGTCCGTGCTCACGAAGCAGGATGCCGCAGAAACCGTGGATGGTGGAAATCGGAGCGGCGGGAAGAAGCGCAATGGTCTTCATCCATCGGTTCTGCTTTGCGTAAAGCGAGGTGCGGATCCGATCGCGCATCTCGGCCGCCGCTTTCTCTGTAAACGTCATGGCCACAATGCGAAGAGGATCCGCGCCTGCTTCGAGCAGCTCGAGATACACTTCGACGAGCTTCCGGGTTTTCCCCGTACCGGCACTGGCCAAAACGACGGTGTTCTTGTCAAAACTCATCTTTGTGCATTGGCGAAGTTCTTAGCCGCCGTAAAACCGGCACAATCGACGGTATTCGCAGTCCACACAATCTTGCTTATCCGCCGGATCAGGCTGCAGCCGGCCGTCGTGCACCTTCTGTAGCAGACCGTCGATCCGCGCCCGCACTTCATCAAGGACCATTTCGTCGATTGAACTTGAAACGACGGGATTGCCCGGTGAGCGCAACAGCAGGTACCGGCCGTCAATACGCACGCCAGGCTCGGCGCCGAGCGCCTCAACCGCCAGATATGCGTAGACCGGAATCTGAAACGACTGCTTCAACTGCCTCGCCGTGGAGCCAGACGCTGCCGAGTACTTGAAGTCATCAATGCGAATCGCATGGATTCGCCCGCCTACACGATGTACCGCGACGTGATCCGGTTTCCCGGCAAGCCGCACCTCACCGAGTTTGGCCGGAGGTAACGGAGAGTCCAAGTACTCAGGCTGAGTTTGAAAACCATCCCGCGCGTCACGAACGGCGAAATTGACGTATTCATTCAAAACGGAAACAAGCTGCCGCCGCCGGATCTTCCAAAGCGAAGGATCGAAAACGGAGTACGGACCCTGCCCATCGACGTCCACCGCGGACAAGCATCTCATAATGACTTCATTCATCCGCGTTCGCGCTTCCGCGATCGACGCAGGAACCGGCTGATTGTAAAAGTCGCGGAGGATGCTGTGCGCGAGTATCCCGATTTCGGAAGCCGGCACTTCAAAATCAGGTGCTTCGCATGCGCGCAGCTTCAACCGGTGCCTGGCTAAGAACACAAATGGACACGAGCTGAGCGAGTTCAACTGGTTCGGATGCCATACGCCATCCAGCGACGGCACAGCCCTCCCAACTTGAGCGCGAGAGAAACCCTTTCTCTCCAGGTCCGCCCGGGCGGCAATGTCGTCTCCGAGAAACTCGCGCGCGCGATCGTCCGCCAATGAGCCACCGCGCCACTCATCCGCGACCCGACTTAGCCACTCTCCCTTTTCCCTGGGGAGACGGAGGCCCGAAGGGCCGGGTGAGGGCCTCAATATGGGCGACTCCGCATAATGTCTCGCAATCTCCCCAATATAGACCGATGGATGGATCGTTTCTCCTTCCATCGTGCTTCCGGGATACGTCAAGGTCACGCGCTCGGCCGCCGAATCAAGAATCATAAAAAGGTACAAAGGCTCACGCCTATTCCGATCCCGCGAGGTCATCATCCGCCTCGGCCGGATCCGTAAATTGATCGCGTCGATGGTGTCATCCGGAAGCAACGGATTCGAGGAAGAGCGCGCTGGAAACTCGCCATCGGCAAGGCCGGGCGCGAAAATCCACTTGTAACCGCGATAACCCAGCGTGCGTGGGGTCATAATGCGGACGCGGGGAAGGCCGGGAGGGAGGGGCGTCGCGTTTGAGCGATCGATCGTGTAGAGGCCGGCGATATCGGAAGCGATTTTTCGGAACTTGGCAAACGGGAGACCCTCACACGGCCCTCGGCCACCCTCTCCCAGAGGGAGCACGCTCACGCCTTCGAGTTCGTCCACAAGTGAGCGCCAGGCCTGGCGATCGCGGTCAGGGAGGGTGGCCCTCGTCTGAAGCCGAGACAGAAAACCAGCGACGGTATCCGTCGAGCCTTCCATCTCATCCATCCACAATTCGAAGCGTTCCAGCTCCGCGCTCAACGGCGAGCCCCTGCGCCGTGCCAGAGCCGATGCCGAAAGATGATGGCGATCGATATAACCGAGGGCCGCCAGGGCTCTCTCCACGTCCGCGCGAGGCGACAGCCGCGGCTCATAATAGGCGCTCGACATCACGCGTGCCAGCGCTTCACGCGATCGTTCGCTGGTCACGAGATCGAGAAGCGCAAGCCAGTATTTGATAAACGGAATTCGTAACAGGGGTATGCCGGTTTCAAAACTGTGCGGAATGCCATAACGGGAAAGGACGTCCTCGAGCATCTCGCCGTAGCTCTCAATGTGACGAACAACCACTGCAATTTCGTTGGGACTCGCGCCGGATACGAGTAAATCCGAAATATCTCCGCTGATCCTTTCGATTTCCTTATAGCGGCCGGCCGCTTCGACGATCCGCAACGAATCGTCGAGTGGAAGAGGCTCACCGGTTTGGAAATTGAAGAGCCTCTCCAGCACATGCCGGCTCTTGCCCGAGGAACGGCAGAATTCGGGGAAAGTTTTGTCGGCAAGGGATTCGTCCCGAACGAATCGCTGCCACGTCCACTCCGCGAACTGAGTGGGTTTGACGTTCGCCGTTGTGTTAAAGAGCACGACCACTCCACCGTCCGGCAGGGCCTCGATAAGAGATCGCACGAAGTGGAACTCGGCTTCCGTCAGATCATACAAAGCATGGAGAACGACGCGGCTAAATTTCTGGAGCCACGGCACCGCCCTTTCAATAACTCTTGATGCTGCGAGCAGACGGTGATCCTGAGGGTCAACAAGTCCGCTCTCGCGAAGCCCCTCATCGTACTTTTCAAATACGTCCCCAAGCAGCGCCGCGCCAGCCCCTCGGAGATCGAACGGGCGAACCCGCGCGCCCTTCAGCTCAGTAATGGCATCGTACGCATACCGGGTCAGGCCCGGAATTTTGGGGACCGAGACCCTCACCCGGCCTTCGGCCACCCTCTCTTGGAGGGAGAGGGCGCCTGAATCGAGATCCCTCTCCCCCTGGAAGGTCGATGGTCGCGAACAATTCCACGTAGACCCAGGGAGGGCGCCTGAATCGAGATCCCTCTCCCCCTGGGAGAGGGTGGCGCGAAGCGCCGGGTGAGGGTCCTCGTCCGCAAAATTGGCAGTTCGATTAATCGCCTCCTGAATCAGCACCAGGCACTGCCCCGGGGAAGCGGCTTTCACATCGGGAGTAACGCGCTCCACCAGCTCTTGAAAAGTCACCGCATTGATCGCGAGGATCGATCCCAGTTCGCGTGCTGCGGACCTCAGGTCGTGCCAGCGGTCTTGAGAGTTTCGGTAAACGTGCAGATCCATGCGTATCTGGATTTCTGGAACAACTGCGGATGAGCCACCAGGACGAGCTTCCGGCGGGCACGGGTGATGGCGACATTCAAACGCCGGTCGTCGAACACGAAACCGGTTCCACGAGAACGCACGAACGACAGAATCATGACATCGCGTTCGCCACCCTGAAATCTCTCTACGGTGTCGACAGTCACGCCGGTACTGCCCAGCATTTGACGCAGGAGGACGACTTGTGCTCGAAACGGCGAAACAACTCCGATCGATTCGGGACGAACACCTGAATCGCGAATAAATGATCGAATGATCTCGACAACAATTTCTGCCTCGTCGCGATTCGACCGCCCGTCGCGTTGGCTCTCGACGGGTATGAATACAACAGGCAGGCCGTCCGGAGGCGTACGCTCAAGCTCGCTGATCCCGGCTCGAAGTCGTCCCTCATAGAACAGACGATTGGAGACGTCCATAATCTGGGGGTGCATCCGGTATTGAGTGTCGAGCAGCGTGATGGACTGGCCGTCCTTTTTGAGCCGCTCAAACATGGAGTGCGCGAGACGCCCGGTGCGAACGACGGGTGGAAGTTGACGGTCGTCACCAATGAGAACGAAGCGGCGCGCGCGCAGTATCAGGCCGAGCGTGAGCGGCTCGGTAAGCTGGCCAGCCTCATCCACTACGGCCATTTCGAAACCCCGGGTCCGCAGATATGGGATCGTGCAGGCACGATGCGCAGTGGCCGCGACGATTCGCGCGTGTTGAAGCGCGTCTTTGACGGCCCGAACGGTTCCGTATTTCATGGCGAGGTCTTCGGTGAAGCACTCAGCGGGATCGTTCGAGAGCTTGGCAACAACCTCGGGAGAATCACATGCGCGCCCAACGCGAAGGAAGCGGACGGCTGGATCATGCTCGAGCAGCGCGACGAGCATCTTATCCACGGCGGTATTGGTGAAAGCGCCCAGCAGGACCGGACCGCCGATGCGGTGCACGATTTCGGGAATGACCTTCGTCTTTCCGGTGCCCGGCGGACCCCAGATCAGGTGAAAGACCTCGCAGTTCACCGCTCGGTCAATGGCTTCTTGTTGGCTGGAGTTGAGTCCGGTGACCCTCACCCGGCCTTCGGCCACCCTCTCCCGGGGGGAGAGGGTGCCTGAATCGAGATCCCGGTTCATCCCCTCTTCTGCCCGGGCATCCACAATCCTCTCCAGGGGGGAGAGGGCGCCTGAATCAAGATCCCTCTCCCCCTGGGAGAGGGTGGCGCGAAGCGCCGGGTGAGGGTCGCCGGATGTTCCCAGAATCACCCTCTTCTTCCCATCCATCGGCGCGACTAGAAAATCGTACAGCGCCGTGTGGCTCGCCTCTGCCGTCATGTCGCGGGGAAACCGGTCCACGATCCAGTCCTGCCCTTCGAAAACGCGCGCATCCACATTCTTCAGCGGAATGGCAACCCGAATTCGGTGCGTGTCCGTCTCTTGAACATACCCGTGATACGTTGCAGTGCTCGAAATCCGCCCTGCATGGATCAACACGCCGTCACCCCGCTCGAGATCCGACGTGTTCTCCTCGAATTCAAACGTAAAAGGTTGCGATTCCGGCACAATCCTCGCCCCGCAAATCGCCCGAAAATTTTTCACCCGAAATTGCAACCGGCTGTCATCCAGTAGATCCGCCAGTTCCTGGTCCGAGTGCCATCGCTCGCGCTGGACCAACCGTGTGAACCGCCGGAAGTATTCCAGTTCCGCCGTTTCCAGACTGCCCGGGCGATCTCCAAAAACGTCCGACGCCTCCTTGCAGCGCGTTCTCGTCCAGGACGGACAACCCCCGCAGATCTCCTGGTTGAAACCCTCATAGCGCGGAGCGATGTGAGCGCGATCCCGGCCCAGGACATACTGCATCACGATCAGTTTGTTCCGCGCGTCGAGCACCTGGTAGAAATCCGTCGTTACGCGGAGCGGCGCGAACGATCCGTCAACTGATGACAGCAGCCGGCTCGTAATCTCAACGTCCTGGGCGTCGGTCCGCTGCCAGCGCCGGATCAGATCCGACAGCAGCAATCTATAGATGAAAAGCTGGGCGTGGTCCTCAGGACGGATCCGCGAACCTGTCTTGAGCTCGAGAATGTCGAGCCGGTTTCCGTCCCGGAACAGAGCATCGATTCGGCCTTGAATGCCGATCGTCGCCGAGTATCGCTTCAGCTCAAGCTGCGTATGCTCGAGCAGTTGAGGATTCCGAACGATGAATTCCTTTAGGGCGCCGATGTGCCGCAACACGTCCGCTCGGAATGCGTCTTCGTTAAAGAATTCGTCAGTCACCGAAGCAAGTGAAACCAGAAATCCCGGAAGCACTTCGCGGTATGCAGCCTCCAGATCGGCCGCGCCTTCCAGCATACGGTCGAACAGCGCGTGCACAAGATGGCCTTTGAGCGTCTGGACCGTGACGTCGCCTTTGCCACGGCGGATCTGGTCAATCTGTGGCTTGGTGCAATGCAGACTGCGCGCGATGGACGTAGCATTGATCAGCCGCATGGGTTCGATGACCAGAAACGTCTCCGGACACGCTCGAAACTCACCCTCGCCCGCTGGGACGAGGTTATAGGCCGCTATCGTTGAATGGATCCAAAGGTGCCGGACGAGAAAGCATGCGGTTCGATTCTGATCCGATCGCATGCGGATACGGATTTCCTGATCGCGCAGCGGTCCGGAGGTGACGAGAGCCTCGATGGAGGACTCCCATATCTCGCCTTCGCTCTTTACCGGATATCGCAGGTCCAGAACCTTCGCTTCCGGCAAGACGACGCGGCCGGCTAAACTCTCCCGCTTCGGTTCAAGAATTGGCGGATTTCTTTCGACAAGCGCATTGAGACACGCCGAAACTTCATCGAGTGCCTCGTACTCACATTTCAGCGCGCGCAGTGTCACCTGCGCCAAATATCGCGACGCGAAATAAGGAGGGCCGATCAGAGCGAACGGGTCGTTTAGAAATTCATCGCGACCCAGTTCGCCAGCGGACAGCACCTCCAGCAGTTGCTCTCCGGCGTCCGCCACGCTTGCCGGAGGTAATTGCGATAACTTATCGATCAGCGCGTCCACTGAGGCCATGGCGCCACTCTACCATTGACCCGGCCAGATTGGGTCCGATCCGCAATTGCGTATTGACGATCTGAGATTCTTATTTGACGGAAGGCGGCTATCTCCCAGCGCTGCCGGCGCCGGGCAGCTTCGGAACGGCATTGCACGCTGCGGCGACTCGCTTATCGGTGAGCCAAAGCTGGCCGGTAATGAACTGCTGTCCCAGGATGGGTTGGTAAAGTGCTTCGGCCGCACCAAGATTCCAGACCGTCAGGGGAAGATTGGACCGGGTCGGATACGTCATCGAGAAACCTGGATTCTGCCGTCGAGTCGGGGAGCGATGGTGCCCAGTCGCGCAATGTGATCTGCGACGGCGTCCCGCATCGAAATACCGGTATCCTCCACGCTGATGCCATCAGCGAATTCGATGAAGCCGTCGCCACCCATGAGCAGGAAATCGTTAGTCGTCACCGTGTAGAGTTCCTTATCGCGGAGCTGGCTGCCATCGTCGAGGCGTGCGGACAGGAGCCGCTTCCCTTCCGGCTTGCTTTCCTGAAGCTTCACACGTACGCCGCTGACGCTCATCACCGTTCGTCCGAGGATTCTCTTGATCTGCGCTCCACTAAGTTTCATCGTGACCAGGGTGTTTTCCGACGGAAAGACCTCAAACAACGTGCGGCTCGTGATCGGTCCCTTTGGGATTCCGGTCCGCGCATTTGCGGCATTAATCAGCGAGATCTGCGTGCCGGTTCGCGCGCGCACCGCGTCCGCGACAAGATTGCCGACGTGAGACTCCTCCGCAGTCGAGCGTGATAAATCGCCTGCAGCTTCACCCAAAACGGTTTTCAGCTTCTCATTCAGCGTGGTCTCGTAAGGCTCAAGGAGGCGGACGATAGTGGGCTCGGGCCTGACGTTCTCGAGGGGAATCAGGCGGCTTTCAATAGACTTCAGCGCACCGTCATTGAATGAGAGCTCCAGCCTGCCCACGTACTTTCCGAACTTTCCGGCTCCAACGATCGTGGTCTGCCCAATTCGAGCCGGTAATTCCGCTTCGTCACGGGCCGAAATGATAAGTCGAATCTCGGGAAAGGCACGTGCAATGCGCTCCTCTTCGCCTCGAGTGAGGTAGGCCAAAAGAATGATCAAATCCACGCGGTCGCGGAGGTGCGCCAGCCTGCTTTCCAGGCTTTGAACAACGTCCACGACATCAACGTATTTGATATCCCTCGGATGCCCGCTCCGGGTGATTTCTTCCGTGGTCAGGCCAATCACTCCGATTCGAATGCCCTGGGCATTGAAGATGGCGGCCTCGTGGATATCCTCGATTGGCGACGTCGTGTTCGCGGAAAGAAACGGGAAGTTTGCGCGCTCGGTCAGAGACCGCAGGGCATCTATCCCGAAATTGAATTCATTGCTTCCAATCGCGGCCGCATCGTAACCGATTGTATTCATGACTTCCACGACGGGCTCGCCTTGAAACGCGTCGGAAATTAGCGTTCCGGAAAACATGTTGCCGGCGTCGAGCATCAGGTCCGGTTTCACCTCGCGCACCACCGTAGCCAGCCGGGCGCTTCCGGGGGAATCCGGGCCGGGCAGAAGACGGCCGTAGATGTCATTGGTGTGCATGATGATGACGTGCGTCTCGGGCGCGCCGTACAGGCGGACACCGGCAAAAAGGACAGCCAAAAGGACTCGAACCACGGCTTTGGTCATGACGGACATTGTATGGCACACAAGGCACAAAAGGCACAAAAACACGAAGGCACCAAGAGGTAATCGGGGTTAGCCCCTTAAGGATTTCTTCAAACCAACCTGTTGTCGTTTGCAAGCGAACGGCTCATGCGAGCGCAAGCCCCAAGGTGTCGAATGTTTTGTAGAGTTCCACACGCAGGTTCTGATAGTGCTGATCGAGAGGATGGATGAACTTGGGAGGTCGCCCTTGCCGACGAATGACTCCTGCGATTAGAGGCTTAATGACTTGATCGCGGAGAATGGAATAGGCGGTCAACGTTGCAACACCGTCGGGAGTGGTGGAGTAACGACGGGACTTGCCGATGCGTTCCACCAGACCTTTGCCACGGATTTTTGACAGATCGTAAGCGGCATGTCTAGAGCTGTAGGCTGGCAGTTCTGGTCCGGCGATTTCCGATACTTTCCGCGCCAGATCGGAAACACTGAAGCCGGCGGGCTTGGGAGCCAAAGCGACGACTGCGGCCACGACCTGTCGCATCCGGGCTTTGTTCAGATCGATTCCTGCCCGGCGTTGGGTTCCCCGCAGGGTCGGCGCCGCCAGAGTATCGAAGGTTCCCTCATCCAAAAACGAAACATGAGCCGCTCGGACGATATTGAGAAAATTGTTCAGATACTGCTCCATGGTTTGCAGTAACCGCGGCAACTTGTCGAGCAGGGCTCCACACCGGAGGTCTTTCACGTGGTGTGCCACGATCTCCACCCGCAAGACCCGATCGCCTTTGTCATAGATCTTCAGGGTCAGTTTCCCGAAGTGGATCTTGAACACCGTCAGATCATAAGCAGGTCTTTCGATCCCTTTTTCCAGCCGGCATACCGATCCCCGCTTTGTCTGGTTGTGCGGACGATTCTTCCGGCCAAAGATGGTCGTGAGGGTTTTCACGTCCAGCGCACGGCGTGTCCGGTCCAACAACTTTTGATACACCTCGTCGAGCGTTGTTCCGCGCTTGAATAGCAGATTGCGGCTGTTATGTGCCCATGGGCGATATGTGGCGTTCCGCACTGGCGACGACGTTTAGCATGGAGGACCGCGCGCATCAGGGCACATAATTTTTTGGATCAAAGCGAGGACAGCCAAGCGAGAAGCGTTTGGTCGTCTCGCCACGGCGGCGTTCTTGGATGCGCTGCAGAGACCGATGGGGGCGGTTCGCAAAGTTTAAGGGCCGCTTCCTTGGCTCGGATCGTGATCTCCGCGTAGCGGTTCGTGGTTTCCAAGCTGACATGACCAAGCCAACCCCGGATCACGTTGGGATCAACACCGGATTCGAGTAGGTGGACGGCTCCGGTATGTCGAAAAAGATGAGGGCTGATGTGGCGTCTCGAAGGGCCCACTTCCGAAGCGTGAAGCTGAGCCGTATGGCGTCGGACGATTTTGTAGATGCCGAAGCGCGTGAGGCCCCGGCGGCCGTTGGACGTGAAGACGGCCTGCGTGGATGAAGGGGCGGGCATAGTGTTGAGTAGTTGTTGGAGTAACTCCGATGTCTGCTTCCAGAGAGGACAGGCACGCCACTTGTCGCCCTTCCCGTGCAAGCGCACGTAAGGCTTTTCCCCAAACTGGATGTCAGCAACGTGGAGATCGGCGACTTCTTGAACCCGCGCCGCGGTGTTGTACAAGAAGAGCAAGATCGCGCGATCGCGGAGAGCAAAGCGTCCGTTCTTGGGCAGGGGACGCGTTTGAAAGGAATCCCGGCCACCTGCTGAGCCACCGCCAAACACTCCGGAACACGGCGGGCGAGGAAGTCAAAAAACGCATGTAGAACCGTGAGCCGGTGGTTGCGCGTACGGCGGTGATTGTGACGGGTTTCTTCCAGGTACTGAAGAAAGCGCCGAACACGATCGAGCGTCAGCGCATCGAGTGCAATTTGACTGAGACGACAAGGCACGTCGGCGGCGATGAAGACAAGAAAGAGCCGTAGAGCATCGCGATGCGCCTTAACCGAGGCCGGTCGCAAACCTTTACGGAGCGGGAGTTCGTCGGTGAGGAATGCGTGAAGAAGGGCGCCCAGAGAAGGCGTTGTCATGACAGCACCTCCTGGATCAGCGGGGCGGCCCAGCGTTCGAACCGTTGATTCGCCTCCGACAACAGGTCGGTAGTGACGGTCAGATACACAGCGGTCGAGGCTGGATTGACGTGACCGAGGAAAGTCGAGAGTTGAAACAACCGTGAACCGGGATCGACTCCACTGCGGTACCAACGAAGCAGTGTCCCCACCGCAAAGGAATGGCGCAGGCAATGCACACACGGTCGCGCGGCGCCATCGGGAATGGCGAGCCCAAGTTGAGGGATCAGTTTTTGAAAGGTGTGACTGATCGTGGCGGGATGGATCGGCTCG
>WNGK01000003.1_pt1 | contig 170627 bp, 138 predicted proteins | sample 5400601 | NCBI WGS metagenome assembly WNGK01 (sample SAMN13153376, study PRJNA577476) | soil metagenome | isolation source: 60 cm soil or saprolite under Garry oak tree replicate 1 | place: USA:California | collected 2016-06-15 | reverse complement strand
ACCGAGCGAATATCGCTCGCAAAAGAGTGCGGATGGAAGGATGGCGACAGAGGCGGCTTGGCTGAATGGGAACTGATTCACGGAAAGAAGAAGATGAAAGTGTGCCTTGACATCAACCGGCCTTCTCATGGAAGGAGTTACGAGCAACCTGCGCGAGATTCACTCTTAAACAGATGTAGACTCTCCTTGATATGAGCCCCTTTACGTGGATGATGGCGGATGGCAACTGACCCAGTTTCGCTCCTAGAGACCGTCGCAAAACAACTTGGGATGAGTGTCCGCAAGACGAATTTATTCGATGCGAACGTCTGCACCAGTCCCATTGACCCTGACCGTCCATGGGAGCATCTGCCTCTCCCGGGGGACATATTTCGCCACAAGGTCGATATTACTTTCGCCGGGCATAAAATCCGACTTCGCGCCAATAGTGAGTTTGTTGTGGCGGAAGTTCCCAGCAATCTCGATGTTGATGTGCTCTCTATCAATCGACAGGATAAGGTCTTTCAATTAGAACCCGCCCCCTGAGGATACCGAGTTTCCCTTCACTGGAGATATTCGCAAGCAGAACATGCGATAACCTTGGGCAATTCCTAGTATCGCCGAGTTTGAGTCACGCACTGACCACGCTACGGCTCAAACCGGATGAGAGCTTGCATATCTATCGCAACGGTCCTGTTCTCTACCTAAAACCCGCGTCTACTGATGAAGTGCTGTCAGGGGTCAAGACTCTTTGCGACTTGGTGCAAAGACTGCCTTCATTTGACGGCAGCGTGAATTTGGATGGATTGCCTCCTGAGTTCAAGATGCTATCTCCTTTGATACGCGAATGGGCAGAACTTGACGATGAAATCAGAGGTGAACTACTGGAGCAGAAATCGGACGCGGCATTGAGAAAATTCGTTGCTGCGGTGGAACCGCACATTCCGTCGATAAACGAATACCTCGATTCTTTCGGGAAAGAACCGCCGTCCGAAGCAGCCGCTGCATTAGGCAGGCTCGCCGAATGTGCGACCGAGGCTAGATTGATACTCGGAAGGCCTAAGTCATGGTAAACGCGCAAATCGGAAAAGTTCCCTTGCGAGGTTGACTTTACCGGTTACTTAACTTACCGGGAGTTAATAGCTACACACGCGCAATCTCATTTGGATAACTCACTTCGTAAAAAAAGATTTCTCGATTGCGCCGGAATCTATGTTCAACTCCACCCGATAACAAGACCAAGACCATGCGATGACCCGATTGCCTTCGATTTGTGCTTCTACGTAAGAATCAGGCTCGGAACGTGTCGGAAGTTCAGCAATCCACACTGATTCGCCTGATGCCAAACACCTTGAGAGATTCTGGAAGTGCTTTGGCCTACCTAAGCCGTCATAGGGGAGCAATCGGACAAAATCCAAGGAACCGGGGACCGGCATTATCTTAGCGTTCACGATGTCCTGCGCTATCGTCGTATGTGATGGGCGTTTCCAAAGACAACTAGGGTCGTCGCACGGCTCGTCAGGGTCGTAGTTTCCGTGTTCATATTCAAGATGAAAGCAAAGTCAGTGCATCTCCTCAAGAGTGTCGCATTTCTGCGTGTTGATAATTGTTGGTTTACCGCAGCGACGACACGTTTTTGTGCTTCGTGGTGGCGGCATTTGTTCGGGGATTATATCTGAGTCGGCCTCGCCTTTTATCAGGTCCTGGTTACCGGAAACTAGCCCACTCCCACCTTTCCCTGAAACCCTGTCAACAGGTAGTGCACGCGCGCGACCCGGTTCAACGTCTCTTAATTCAACTTGGTGGGTGAATCCTTCGCCTTATCGGATGTGGCTGCGTGGTCTAAACGGTCTTGTTTCTTTCCCAAAAGGTCGTTGATCTCTTTCACGAGTTCCATCAATCTCTTCGGGTCCCGCTCGTTCGCCGCTTGCTCACACAGCATCCACCAGCGCTCTTTGTTTGCGCCTTGCATGATTCACCTTCTTGGCTAGTCTGCGGGGTTAAACCCATTATCTCCGAAAAAGTTGTCAACAGGTAGTGCACACGCGCGCCCACGCTACCAATAGACGCACCCGCTGAAGCCGCCCCACATGTTGCGTTTTTCGTCTGACAGCGTGCGCTGACGACGCCCCCGGACGCCTAACGCATTTGTCGGTCGAGAGTTAGGGCGACTGGCTGGCCTCGATGACCTCTGCATATGTGGGCGCGTAAAATGTAAGTAGCGATGAGTGCCCAGCCACAGCCCGTGCTACCATCCGTTCCCGTAGCCGTTCGACAACAGCGGAAAGTAGGTCGCTGCATGTCGAAACGTTCAGGGCAGTCAGGAAGTGTTCGGTTGGTTGGCTCAAAGTGGTACGGGCGCTACAGGAAGCCACGAAGCCCGCTGTGACTTTCAACAGTATTGCGGATGAGTGGCAGGACAAACGGTTACCCATGCTTCATATCAGTTCGCAATTTATCATTCCAGCGCGTTTACGCTTGCATGTCCGTCCTTTCTTCGGCGAGATGGCCGTGGAAGACATTCGGACAGGCGTCGTGAACACTTGGATTCGCAAGCTGAGTGATGAGGCGGGTTTAGAACCAAAAACTATCCGTAACTGTTGGACGGACTTCCGCAGTGTTGTGAATTGGTATTGCCGACAACTGGATAAGCCGAAAGTTAGTTGGTATCCCGATCTTCCAAAGCTACCAGACAGGGAGCAACGATGGTTTACACAGGAAGAGGCAAACCAGATTATCAACGCGGCAAAGGGACAGTATCGAGTGCTGTTTCATCTAGCAGCACGTACGGGTATGCGATGCGGAGAACTTTGCGCTTTACGTGTTGAGGACTTGAAACTAGACCACGGCGTAATTGAGGTAACTCGCTCTGTATGGCACGGTATCGAAGGGCCAACGAAGACGAAGGCAGGTAAGCGCACGGTTTATTTGGATTCGGAAGCCGCCTGCATGCTTCGTCAGTACCTTGCTGGCCGCCAGACAGGGCGTGTCTTTCAATCTAGAGCAGGCAGACCATTGGTGAGCACGGACATTACACAAGGGCAACTGAAGCCCATCTATAAGCGTCTTGGAATTGCTCATGGCGGGATGCACGCCTTCAGGCACGGCAGAGTCAGCCACATGCGGGTGAATGCAATGCCGGATGACTTCGTAACCAGTCAAGTCGGTCATTCCAGCTTGCGGATCACTTCGCAATACACGCATTTTGAACACAAGCAAAAGCGGGAAATGGCAGAGCGGCTGCCGTCTTGTACTCAAAACGGCAATTTGTACTCAACCGTGAACTGAGCTATCGTAGCTAGATTGAAGGACTTGCGGTATTTTCTCAGGGGTTTTTGCACGGGGCTGTAGCTCAGATGGATAGAGCATTGGTTTCCTAAACCAAGTGTCGGGAGTTCGAATCTCCCCAGCCCCACCAGTTATCTCCTTGAAATCTCAAGCCGTTCGTCAGTTTTGATTTTGCTCGCTGCAAACGCGGATAGCCTTCACGATTTGTTGCTGCGCACGCTACCCTCGCGGGATGGGTGCGATTTCAGGAGCGGATGTAGGTTATAAACGTATACTCTAAGCTGTTTTCCTATGTCACTTTCTGCGGGCGCAATGCTCGGGCCGTATGAGATCCAGTCGCCGCTCGGTTCGGGCGGCATGGGCGAGGTTTATCGCGCTCGTGATATCCGCCTCGATCGCTTTGTGGCCATAAAAATTCTCACCGAACATCTGTCAGAAAATCGCGAAGCCAAATTGCGCTTCGACCGCGAAGCGCGAGCGATCTCATCGCTTAACCACCCGAATATCTGCACGCTGCATGACGTCGGGCATCAGAACGGAACCGACTATCTGGTGATGGAGTATCTGGAAGGTGAGACGCTCGCCTCGCGGTTGAAGAAAGGGCCGCTGCCAATAGACCTGGTACTGAAATATGGCATTGAAATTTGCAAAGGACTGGAAAAAGCGCACAAAAGTGGAGTGATTCATCGCGATTTGAAGCCTGGAAACATCATGCTGACAAAGTCGGGAACCAAGCTGATGGATTTCGGGCTCGCAAAGTCGAACGTTTTCGCCGTGTCGGCACCTGTCGCGTCGGCCACGACGATCTCAATGTCTGCGGACGGGCCGCTGACGGGCGAAGGCACGATCATGGGAACGGTCCAGTACATGTCGCCGGAGCAAGTGGAAGGCAAGGAGGCCGGCCAGGCGAGCGACATCTTCGCACTGGGCACCGTGCTGTACGAAATGGCCACGGGAAAACACGCGTTTGAAGGCAAAACCAGAGCCAGCGTTATTGCCGCGGTTCTGGAAAAGAATCCCCCTCCCGTTTCCACGTTGCGGGCGATGTCGCCGCAGGCGCTGGACCGCGTCGTCAAAACCTGTTTGGCCAAAGATCCCGACGAGCGCTTCCAGAGCGTGCACGATGTCAAATTGCAATTGCAGTGGGTCGCAGAAGGTGGATTGCCAACGAGTGTGCCCGTCGGTGCGCGACGCAAGAACCGCGAAAAGGTGGCGTGGTCGCTAGCGAGCGGATTTGCAATCCTCGCCGCGAGTTTTGCTCTTTGGACTTACTTTCATCCAGCTTCGTCGGGTGCCGGAGCGGTATTGGCGTTTGTTCCTCCTCCGACGGATACTCGTTTTCTTGCTTTCGGATTCGGCTCAGGCCCGGCGGTGATTTCTCCCGACGAAACCAAGCTCGCATTCGCGGCGATCGATCAGAATGGTGCGATTAAGTTGTGGACACGCTCGCTAAAGGCCAGCGATGCCACCGCCATTCCGGGCACGGATGGAGTGGCATCACCCTTCTGGTCGCCAGATGGCCGTTCGCTCGGGTTTTTCGCCGGCGGCAAGTTGAAAACGGTGGAGTTGGGCGGCGGGAATCTGCAGATACTGGCCGATAGTTCTTCGCCGGGACCGGCGGCATGGGCGCCGGACGGCACCATCTTGTTCAAGCCCACCTTAAGTTCACCACTTTTTCGGGTTCCTGCTGCTGGCGGCAAGGTCGTTCCCTTTGCGGTTTTGGGTGCGAACGACTACTCGGATGAAAGTCCGGCAATACTGCCTGACGGGAACCACATTTTGCTTGTGGTCATCGATAACCGACGGCAGAAGCATATCGAAATCAAGTCTTTGACGTCATCCGAAACCAAGCTTGTCCTCGACGATGCCGACCAGCCCGCTTATTCCAACGGATTTCTGTTGTTCAGGAGGAAGGAAAAAATATTCGCGCAACTTCTTGATCCGGGTTCCGGCAAACTTTCCGGGGTCGCCACTCCTTTGACAGATGCCGACTGGTATTCGGTTGCGGGCCCTTCGGTCCTCGCGTTTCAATCGATCTCGCGGGAAACGCGCCTTCAATGGTTTGATTTGTACGGAAATTCTGTGGGCACACTTCGCCAAATCGCTTTTCACCTTTCCCCCAAGATTTCTCCCGATGGCAAGCAGATTCTATTTTTGGCGGGCGATCCCCAGAATCCGGACGCGACGGATTTGTGGTCGCTTCCCGCAGCCGGCGGGGTCAGCCGGCGCGTGACGTTCGAGCCGGGTAGGAGAGCTTGGAGCGTGTGGTCACCCGATGGAAAATACATCGCCTATAGTGCTGCGGCTTCCGATGGCAGAATCAGTATCGTTCGCAAACCATCGGACGGGTCGGGCGCCGAAGAGACTCTGCTAACCCTGGGACCGGAGATCACGATCGCTTCGGTTGTGGACTGGTCGCCTGACGGCCGTTACTTGTCCTACAGCGCCTTAAACGCCAATCAGGGCCGGATGGCGACCTGGATTCTTCCTCTGTTTGGCGATAGGAAGCCGTTTGAGCCGGCTCCCGTTAATGGCGGTAACCAGTATGATGGAAATTTTTCGCCGGACGGTCACTGGTTCGCTTATTTTTCGAATGAGACCGGCCAGCCGGAAGTGTACGTCGTTCCATTCCCTGGACCCGGCGGAAAATACCAGATTTCTCGCGGCGGCGGATGGATTGTTCGATGGGACAAGAAGGGCGAGCTCTTTTTTTTGAGCATTGGCAACCAGTTGATGAAAGCGGAATTGAATTTGGGCGCGCAATCTTTGCAGGTTAAGTCTCTGCGCCCGCTTTTCCAGGTGAATCTCGCGGAAACCCCAGCGCCCATGTTCGACGTGACCGCAGACGGCCAGCGCGTCTTGGCGGTAACACCCGCCCGGGCGGAATCTAGCTCGGCCAGCTTGCTGCTGAACTGGCCGGCACTGCTTCACAAGTAGATCGCGATAATTAGAAGGATGGCGGGCCATTCGGAATTCCGCAGTTCACTAAAACCCAGTGTCATAAAAGTGTCATGGTTTTCGGTTTACAACTAGGCAAACGAATCAAAAACAAATCAACACGCTGTCTGCGTAAGAGATTGACACTGCATATGTAATCGAAAGTTTTCAACTCCAATCAAAACAGCACTCTGAATTCCTAAACCAAGTGTCGGGAGTTCGAATCTCCCCAGCCCCACCATTTATCTCTTTGATTTGCTAGAGGTGCGCGTTTTCAGCTCACGAAGTGTCTAAAGCTCTATGTTCGGGCGACAGACAAAGAGTCTTCTGTGATCGTGACTTTCCGCCCGCAGCATTTTTGTTTTGGCTCACGATGGATCAAACTCGCGATTGAGGATCATCGCTTCGGCAATGCGGCGCGCGTCCCGGAGCGTTTCGGGGGTCCCGCTTTCGCCGCGTGGTGGGTGGGTGATCAGTCTTTCGAGCTCTTCATCGAAAAGCTTGGTTAGAAATTCCGGAGTATGCAGAACCGGGTTGCCCGCATCGTCTACAACCGGCGTTGCACGCGAGTGCTCCAGGCGCTGTGCCAGCATCAGTCGATAGATGCGATCCGTGGCAAGGTCTTCCATATATCCGTCCAGCAAACTCGCGCCTTTTCCGTTCAACACGCCGTTGCGGTAGCGAATCACGGTGCGAATCGCCGCTCGGGTTCCTTCTACTGTGCGTTTGCCTACGCCCGACGGGACAGGTCGAAGATCCGGATAGCGATTCGCAGCGGCTCGTCGTGCATGCAACTGGTTTGGCGCTGGAAATTGCTCAAGCGCGATCTGATTCTGATCCGGATGCCCGGTCCATGCGCCATCCATCAAGGAGTTGGCTTCGTTTTTCTTGTCTTTTTCGAGCACTGCCAGAGCACGTGCGTTCAGCACAGGATCCTGACGGCTTGGATAGAGCGCTGTCATGCCGCCAATTGCCAGCGCGCCGCGTTTGTGGCAAATCTCCGGCAGCACTTCGCGTAAGTTCTGGAAGAAAGGCACGTCGTGCGGAATCGTGTTGCGGTCTGGTAGCAGCCACCGTGCATCATCCAGGTTGAAATGAATCAGGCTGGCCATGTAGTCCCAGCGGCCCAAATTCAATCCTAAAATGTGCTCGCGGAGATTGTAGAGAAACTCCTCCATCTGATACGCGAGCGGATGCGATTCCACCAGCGCCATGCACTTGATGTAGTTCTTCGGCCAGCCGCGCGCTTCCGCGAGGCTTTGGAACATGTCGCGCCAGAATAGCGCCTCCTCTGCCGATTCCGATTTAGGAATATAGAACGCCAGAGGATGCTTCAGCTCCGACGGATCAACCGCAAAAACAATTCGCGCCACGTCGAAAAGTGAAGCTGAACACAGCTCGCGATCGACGACCCCGCCCTGATGGAGATGCAATCCGCGCGGGCGGATCCAAATCACAGTTTTGCCCGGCTTGATTGCTACCTTACTGTCCCGCTTCGTGTCGTGGTAGGTCAGCGTGCCGCGCAATGCCTGCAGAATATTTTCGACACCCAGTCGCTGAAGCTCCCACTCATTCACCGTGGAATCCTCGAGGTCGAGCATCACACCGGGAGCGCCAGAATTCAGCATCTTCACCACGAGTTCCGCGTCATCGGCTGGCCCTGTCATCTGGTTGCGCTGATCTTCGCACCACGCGGGCAGCTCAACGCGCCAATCGTCGCGTGTGGCTGCCGACGGCGGAAGGTGAGTTGGCTTGTTTCCACGCAGAGACTCCTCAAGCGCCGTATGCCTCGCCAGGACGAGCGCGCGGTGTCGCTCGGCAAACTTGCTGTGCAGAGGGATAAAGAATCGCAGGAATCCTGTGGGGAGCTCTCGTTCGCTTGCGCCTGCGGGCGCGTAGTTTGTGTGGAAGCCTTTGATGCTCTGGCGAGTAACGGCCATGAATCCTCCCGTGTCAGAGGGAAGCTGGGCGCATTACAGATTCTAAGGCTTCTGCAGGCTCGAGGAACTGCTTATTTTCGGTTGATCCTTCAAGCGCCTTGGTGGACGCCGTTCCACCGGTGATGACATGCTGCACATCATCGAAATATCCGGTACCCACGAAACGTTGGTGTTTGACGGCCCCGTAATGGTCCGTCTGCTCGAAACGAAACTCACTTTCCTGGAGTCGTGAATAGGCGGCCATGCCTTCACTTTTGTAGCCACGCGCTAGTTCGAACATGGAAAGATTCAAGGCGTGGAAACCAGCTAGCGTGATGAACTGGAATTTGTATCCCATGGCCGCCAGTTCCCGCTGGAAATTGGCAATCGCTGAGTCAGAAAGATGCTTCCTCCAGTTAAACGACGGGGAACAGTTGTACGCGAGCATCTTGCCCGGGAATCGGGCATGCACAGACTCGGCGAATTCCTTCGCTTCCTGCAAATCGGGCTTTGACGTTTCGCACCAGAGGAGATCGGCATACGACGCGTAGGAGATTGCGCGGGAAATGGCGCATTCCAGCCCCGACCGAATACCGAAAAAGCCTTCGGCAGTGCGCTCCCCCGTCAGGAATTCTCGGTCTCGTGGATCGATGTCGCTCGTGAGCAGCTCTGCGCTGTCCGCATCAGTGCGCGCCATAATCAGCGTGGGCACACCCATGACGTCCGCGGCAAGCCGCGCCGCGACAAGTTTTTGAATCGCTTCCGTCGTGGGAACCAACACCTTTCCGCCCAGATGCCCGCACTTTTTGGCGGAGGACAGTTGGTCTTCAAAGTGTACGCAGGCCGCACCTGCTTCAATCATCGCTTTCATCAACTCAAACGCATTCAAGTTGCCGCCAAATCCTGCCTCAGCGTCCGCGATAAGAGGAGCAAACCAGTTGATCGCGTTTTTGCCGTCCGAATAATGTGTCTGGTCCGCCCTCTGCAGCGCCTTGTTGATTCTCCTCACCATGCTCGGGACGCTGTCGGCAGGATAGAGGCTTTGGTCCGGATACATTTCGCCACTCAGGTTCGCATCCGCGGCAACTTGCCAACCACTGACGTAGATGGCTTTCAGGCCGGCGTGCACCTGCTGGATGGCTTGGTTGCCAGTCATGGCTCCGAGGGCAGCAACATACGGCTCGGAATGCAACAGATTCCAAAGATTTTCCGCGCCCATGCGCGCAAGTGTGTATTCGATCCGGACAGAACCGCGCAGTCGCGCCACGTCCTCGTCGCGGTAGGGGCGAGTGATTCCCTCCCAGCGGCGATGTGACTGCCGATGATTTCCGGCGGTATGCAAGCCAGAGTGATTGTTCATGAGCGCCTCCCGTTCGTGCAGCCGCCGCACATCGCGACGGAAAAAATCACTGGGCCTGGAATGAGTATGCAAAAGGAGTTGTGGTCAGTCAAACTGATTGTTAGTATCAGCATGATAGATGTTTTCTATCAGAGATTGTGCCAGCCGGCGTGAGGATTTGTGGACATCGATCAGATTGAGACGTTTTTGGCGGTTGCGACCTATGGAGGTTTCCATCGCGCGGCACAGGCTCTGCGCTTAAGCCAACCGGCAGTGAGTGCTCGCATACAGTTGCTCGAAGAATCGTTGGGAGCAAAACTCTTTGTACGTAACAGGGCGCACGTGGCACTGTCTCGCGCAGGAAGGACATTGCGTCCTCACGCGGAAAACCTCCTCCGCGCCCTTTCGCTCGCGCGCCAGGCCGTGCACGAGCAACAACCGGCGTCCGCTTCCGGGGTCCTTTCCATCGCCGCTGGCCTTTCGATCAGCACGTATCTGTTGCCAGACATTTTGAAGAAGTATCAGTCCGCTAATTCCGGTGTGATGGTGAGCGTCCGATCAGGAAATTCCATGCAGGTATTGAAAATGGTTCTGGATGGAGAAGTGGATCTAGGGCTAGCGCGTTCGCTGCACCATCCGGAAGTCGAGACGCAGAGTTTGCGGGATGATCCGCTTCTTTTCGTGGGGCACCCGAGTCACCGAGCTACGAGCAAGCGGAGAATGAAACTGCAAGAGGTGGAATCCCTTCCGCTGATTTTTTACGACCGCGGCTCGAGTGATTGGACTCTAACCAACGGTCTCTTTCGCCGAGCCGGTCTTCTTCCGAATGTAGTTCTGGAAGTGGAAGGGATTGAAACCTGTAAGCGAATGGTCCTGCGCCGGCTGGGCTTGGCATTTCTGCCTCAGCTAGCCGTAACCCGTGAACTGAAGAGCGCAAGACTGCGCGCCATCCAGATCACGGATGCGGAGCCCCTGCACCGAAGTCTGGACGTCATCCGCTCACGGCACAAGCCGCTCGGCAGGACGGCGCAGCGTTTTCTTAGCCTCTTGCGGTCGGCAACGGATGGCGCGAGCGTCTCGAAGATTTAAGTGGCGCGGGACGCGCGATCGGGTTCCTGATTGATCTCATGCAGGAAGACGATATTCAGGGAAGTGACTGACGAGGTCCTGCGCGAGTGGTTGGCAACTCGGAAATGCCATGCGATTCCTCTGCTGAAAGTAGCGGTCATGCGCGGCCGTCTCGACGCTTTTCATTCTGTTTACGTGTGTTATTATCGCAGACGCCGCTCACCTAACTGCGGTCCCGCCCTCCGGAGGCCATCATGAATCGCACCCTTCGCTACATCCTGATTGGAGTTGGTGTCCTGATCGTATTGCTAATCGTCGTGCCATTCTTAATTCCGGTAAACCAATTCCGAGGCACCATCGAGCAGAAGGCGTCGGCCGCACTCGGACGCAAGGTCCAGGTTGGCAACTTGAGTTTGTCTCTTTTGCATGGCGGTCTCGCAGCGGAGAACCTGTCGATTGGCGACGATCCCAAATTCAGCCCTTCGCCATTTCTAACGGCAAAGTCTGTCGACGTCGGCGTCGAGGTGATGCCATTAATCTTTTCGCGAGAGCTGAATGTAACCAGCGTTGTAATCCAAGACCCGCAGGTCACGTTGTTGAAAAACGCGGCGGGCGATTGGAACTATTCCACACTGGGCGCCTCGCCTGCCAAGACCGCGAAGGCAGAAGCTCCTCCAGCAGGAGGCGCCGCGCCTTCCGCAACTTCACCGCCCAACCCCTCTGGTTCGACACCAGACGTATCTGTGAAAAAACTCGAGCTATCGAACGGGAAGATCATCGTCGGCACGACGAGTTCGCAACAGCGGACAACGTACGACAAGGTGAACGTCACGGCATCTGACGTTTCGCTGGATTCGAAATTCCCGATTAAGGTTTCGGCCGACCTTCCAGGAGGCGGCAGCTTGAAGCTTGAAGGAACTGCCGGGCCCGTGGACAAGATCGATTCGGCCCTCACGCCAGTTGATGCCAAACTCCACGTCGAATCGCTTAATCTTGCGACGACCGGGATACTTGATCCGTCATTGGGCTTGGGCGGAATCGTTGATGTGGATACCACGCTTGCCAATCAAGGCGGCTTCGCGCAAACCAACGGCACCGTTAAATTGGCGAAAGCGCTGTTCGTACAGGGCGGCAGTCCAGCCGGAGTGCCGCTGAACGTTGCCTACAGCACCAAGTACGATCTGCGAAAAAATTCCGGCGTACTGAATCCATCCACGGTAAAGATTGGCAACGCAACGGCACATTTGAACGGTACCTATGCATCACAGGGTGAAGCGACGGTCGTCGATCTAAAGCTGACCGGCGAAGGAATGCCGGCGAAAGATCTGGAGGCATTTCTGCCGGCGATTGGTGTCAACCTGCCAAAGGGCGCATCGCTTACCGCGGGAACGTTGAGCACAAACCTGAACATAAAAGGTCCGACGAACAAGCTGGTCACAGACGGCAACATTGGTCTCTACAACGGCAAGCTTTCCGGCTTCGATCTAGGCTCAAAAATGTCCGCTGTTTCTGCGCTCACCGGTCTAAAGACCGGCAAAGATCTGGACATCGAAAAAATGACTACCAACGTGCATATGGCGCCGAACGGTCTGCGGGCGGAAAATTTTGTCGCTGTGGTACCGAGCGTAGGAAATTTGACGGGGGCAGGCACGCTGGATTCCAGAAACAATCTGGACTTCAAGATGGCCGCTACCGTCACAGGCGGCGCGATCGGCGCACTGGGTTCAGGTGGAGCAGGCGTTGGAGGCGTGCTCGGCTCGCTCGGCGGAGGTAAAGGTGGCAATTGCAAAGGGGGCGGCACCACCATTCCTTTTATCATTCAGGGAACTGCCTCCGACCCCAAGTTCGTTCCAGACGTCAGTGGAGTCGCGGCCAATATGTTGAAGTCGCAGCTTGGCTGTGCAGGCGGTTCGCTTCCTAACATTGGCAACACTGGTTCGCAAAATCCTGCCGATGCCATCAATTCTCTCAGTGGGCTCTTCGGCAAGAAGAAAAAACCCTAGGATTTCGACGGCACGAGCTCTTTTCGCGTCCGGACTTTTCGCTTGCTTGACGGGTGTGAAACTTCACAGTAGCCTCATGCGTCCATTCAACTGACGGCGGCCGGTGAATTCTGTTTTGTTCTCCCAAAAGGAGTTTGCATGCGCTCTGCATTGGAACGCATTGGTTTCTCTTCGCTCATCGGGTTAATCGCAGGTGCATCGCTTCTGGTCGCAGCTCCTTCCTGTTTCGCGCAGGGCGGTGAGCCGCAATACTTCGCCATTCGCGGCGCGCGAGTGGTGCCGGTCTCTGGTCCTCCCATGGATGATGCGACCGTCGTCGTCGCGCGCGGCGTGATTGTTGCCGTGGCCAAGGACGCAACAATTCCTGCCGACGCGTGGGTCATCGAAGGCAAGGGCCTTACCGTCTATCCCGGTTTGGTTGACGCCTTTACCGACGTGGGACTTCCGCTTCCGCCTCCAGCTCCGGCAGCCGAAGGGACTCCGCGGCGAATCGGTGAGGCTCCGCGTGGCCCCGAAGACCGCCCCAACAGCACTCCATGGCGCAGCAGTGCCGAGGAACTCAGCCTTTCCGACAAACGCATCGAAACGTGGCGAAGCGCCGGATTCACGACAGTCGTGTCAGCCCCCAAAACAGGTTTTTTCCCCGGGCAAGCTGCCGTTCTGGATCTCGCGGGAGAACGCCCGGGCGATCTTGTCGTCAAATCACCCGTGGCAATTCCCGTTTCGATTCGCCCGATCAGCGGGTTTGGCAGCGGATTCCCTGACTCTTTGATGGGTGTTCTCGGCTACGAACATCAGGTGTGGCTCGATACGGAGTGGCTTACGAGGGCGGAAGTCGCGTACGAGAAAAATCCCAAGGGCATCGCACGCCCGCGTTACGACCGCACATCCGCAGCGCTTGCCGATGCGCTGGAGGATCACGCGTTGGTGTTGCTCTCCGGCAATACCGCTCTCGATATTCGCCGCGCACTCGAACTCACAGATCGCTGGAAAGTGAACGCCGCGATTTATGGCGGGCAAGCCGGCTACGAAGTAGCGACTGAAATCGGCGCGAAGAAGGTCGCCGTGCTGGTCGATCTCAAGTGGCCCGAAAAGGAGAAGGACAGCGATCCCGAAGATCTCGGTTCCTTGCGTACTCTGCGCTTCAGAGACCGCGCGCCATCCACACCTGCGGCTTTTACAAAGGCTGGCGTCAAGTTCGCCTTCTACTCGGGCGCAATCACGAATCCAAAAGACATTCCGAAGGCCGTCAAGAAATCCATCGATGCCGGACTGGCGCCCGATGCCGCGCTGCGCGCGCTCACACTGTCACCTGCGGAAATTTTCGGAGTTTCCGACCGGCTTGGCTCCATCGAAAAAGGGAAAATCGCAAACCTGGTGATAACCGATGGCGACCTCTTCAACGAAAAAACCAAAATAAAATATGTTTTTGTGGACGGCCGCCGCTTCGAAATTCGCGAGGTTGAACGTCCCCAGGATCCGCCCAAAGGCGACATCACCGGGAAATGGAAACTCTCCTACACCAGCCCTGAAGGGCCGGAAGAGTCCGCGGCCGAACTCACGATGTCATCAGACGGCACAATCACCGGAACGCTCACGAGCAAACGCGGGACCGCAACGATTCTCAGCGGCTATCTCAGCGCGGACAAATTCAATTTCATCATTAACATTCCCATCGGCCCATCCTTCGCGGATGTCACCTTCAACGGCACGTTTGATGGCGCTTCTCTGAAAGGCAACATCAGCGTGCAAGGATTCTCCATCGATTTCACCGGAACCAAGCCGACAAATAATTCTTCGCTTGCCGAACTTGCCGGAGCTTATTACGAAGGAGACGCCCGATGAGCCACGGAAATCCGATGTGCGCTCGCTTTTCCGTGGCTTTCGCTTTGCTTTTCTCGTCAGTATTTTCGAACGCCGCGCCGCCTCCCGAGCCGAGTACGATCATCCTGATTCAGAACGCCACGATTCTCACTGTTACGCACGGCACACTTGAGCATGGCTCCATCCTCATTAAGGATGGCAAAATTGTCGAGGTTGGCCCTTCGATCAAAGCTCCCAAAGACGCGAAGGTGATCGATGCCGCAGGCCAATTTGTGATGCCCGGCATTATCGATTGCCATTCGCACATTGCCGTCGAAGGTGGCATCAATGAAGGAAGCATTTCCGTTTCGTCGATTGCCAACATTGCGGAAGTTCTCGATTCCGATGACGTCAACATTTATCGCGACCTTGCCGGGGGCGTAACCACGGCCAACATTCTTCACGGCAGCGCGAACGCAATCGGTGGCCAGACCATCGTGATCAAATTGCGTTGGGGCCAGCCCGCTTCAAAATTGCCGTTCGAGGGCGCTCTTCCTGGAATTAAATTTGCCCTCGGCGAAAATCCTAAACGTTCGAATTTCAGCCTTCCCGGTCAGCCCAAGCGGTATCCCTCAACGCGCATGGGCGTCGAAGAAACGATTCGCGGCGCGTTCACCGAAGCGCGGGACTACAAGAACTCCTGGGACGCATACAACAAGCGCGCGGCAGCAGGCGAAAAGAATCTAATTCCGCCACGCCGCGATCTTCGTCTGGAACCGCTCGTCGAAGTTCTGGAGGGCAAGCGGTATGTTCATTCTCACTGCTATCGCGAAGACGAAATTCTGATGCTTCTGCGCGTGGCCAAGGAGTTCGGCTTCAAGGTCCGAACGTTCCAGCACGTCCTTGAGGGCTATAAAGTTGCCGATGAACTGGCGGCCGCGGGCGTGGGGGCCTCTACATTTTCCGACTGGTGGGCCTATAAGGTCGAAGCCTTTGAAGCAATTCCCTACAATGCGGCACTCATGACCAGGCGGGGCGTTGTCGTCTCCATTAATTCCGATGACGCCGAAGAAGCCACCCACCTCAATCAGGAAGCCGCAAAAACCATGAAGTACGGCGGCCTGACACACGATGAAGCTCTCAAGCTGGTAACGCTGAACGCCGCAATCCAATTAGGCATCGACAAGCGTGTCGGCTCGATCGATGTTGGTAAGGACGCCGACCTTGTGATTTACAACCACGATCCCTTGAGCGCATACGCCGTTGCTCAAAAGACAATCGTGGAGGGGCGCGTACTCTTCGATCGCGAGAAAGACATCGCCGAGCGTACCGCACTCGAAAAGGAAAAGAAGGATCTCCTGGAAAAACAAAAGAAAGCTGCTGAGAAAAAGCCCGACGAAAAGAAACCGGACGAGAAGAAACCAGAGGCCGGCAAAAAACCGCCAGAAAAACCGGAGGACAAGCCGAAGCCTCCTTCAAATGAGGCCAGGCGCGACAGTGGAGAAGACCTGGTCGACTCTCCTGACGGCGGTGCACAGTGAAAAACGCCTCAGTGATGAGCCATTCGATGTCGCGAAAGCCCGCTTATCTCTTTGCCGTCATGTTCTTCGTGTGGGTAGCTCCCCGGTGTGCTGCACAGCAAACGGTTTCAGTATTCGCGATTACGCACGCGAAGATCGTCACACTCGCAGGTTCGCCTATTGAAGACGGCACCTTGGTAATCAACGGGGGCAAGATCGCCGCTGTCGGCGCCAACGTCGAAGTTCCCGCAGGCGCCCAGGTCATCGATGGCAAAGGCCTCCAGGTCTATCCAGGATTGTTTGACCCGGTCACCCAAATGGGACTCAGCGAAATCGGCGCCGTCAGCGCCACTGTCGATTCCTCTGAAACTGGTGCCTTCAATCCTGATGTGGTCGCAGCAACCGCTGTGCTGCCTTCGAGCGAGCACATTCCCGTCACCCGCGCAGCTGGCATCACCGAAGTTCTCGCTGTACCCGGCAGCGGCGGATTCGATTTCTCTGGAGCCAGAAGCGTAATCGGCGGGCAGGCCTCGGCTTTCAATCTTGCCGGATGGACAATGGACGAAATGCAGATCAAGCGCAGCGTCGCCATGGTTTTGAATTGGCCGCAGATCGAAACTCGCACCTTCGATTTCGCGACTCTTTCGCGAAAAGAAAAACCGTATCCCGATGCCAAACAGGAATATGACAGACAGGTTAACGAGCTCACGGAATGGATTGATCGCGCCCGTCACTATGCCCAGGCGATTGGACATGGCGGCCCCTCCGATTTCGAACGTGACGTGAAGCTGGAAGCGCTCGCGCCCGTCGTTCGTGGCCAGCTGCCTCTGCTCGTGTTTGCCGATCGGGTGCGCGAAATTCGCAATGCGGTAGAGTTCTGCGATAAGCAAAAACTGAAAATGATTCTCGCGGGGGGCCAGGAAGCCTACAAAGTAAAGGATCTGCTCCGCTCAAAAAACATCTCCGTCATTTTGCGTCCCATGCTCTCGCTTCCCGTTGAGGAAGATGATCCCTACGATCGGCTTCTTAGCCAGCCTGCCGAGCTGTCGCAATCCGGCGTGAAATTTGCCATCGGCAGCTTTGACAATGCCTTTGCGCGTCGCCTGGGGCAGAATGCGGCGAATGCCGTAGCGCACGGTTTGCCATACGATGAAGCCCTGAAGGCCGTCACGCTCTATCCCGCGCAGATTTTCGGTTTAGCCGATCAGGTAGGCACGCTTGAAACCGGAAAGATTGCCAACATCATCGTTACCAATGGTGATCCGCTCGAGCTGACCACCGACGTCAAGTATCTGTTCATCAAAGGACAGCTCACTTCCATGGATAACAAGCACAAGCGGCTGTACGAAAAATACTCGAATCGCCCCAAGCCCTAAGACCGAGCGACGGTTCGATTTTCAACTGAAAAATTGATTTGCGAAGTCTTGCAACTTTTCCACGCGATCTGCGTTTCTTCTTCTAAGTAATCATGCGCATTCTTCCACGCGTTCGGTTGTTTCTGTTGGTCCTTTGCTTGGGCGGCACTTTGCCGGCGCTCGCTCAGGACGCAGGCAAAATCATCGACCAATACGTGAAGGCTGCGGGCGGTAGCGGCAAGCGTTCTAAGCTTCAGACGCTGGCCCTGGAAGGCTCTTTGACGCGCGCTTCCGACGGAAAGACCGGGACCTTTACTCTCGATTCAAAAGCCCCCAATCGTTATTACATGGAACTGATTGCGGCCGGACAGCCCGAGATTCTCGCCTACAACGGCAAATCCGCCTGGCATCTTTCGACTAACGGCGAGGCCGTGACCTTGCTTGGCCAGGACGCCCTGCAACTCGAAGCCGCCTCCACGCTCGCTGCCTCACACCTGCTTGGTCTGAAGAAAAGCAAGATCGGCGCGGCCTACGTTGGCCACGCAAACGTGTCGTCTCGCGACGCAGTCGAAATCGAACTGACCATGCCGACTGGCGTTAAGCGCCAGCTCTATTTCGATGTCTTGTCGCATCTGCTTCTCAAGGAGTCGGGCGCCCTGGCAGGCGTCCAGCAGGAAATGATTTACGACGATTATCGACCTGAGAACGGCATCCAAGTTGCGCGAAGACTTGAACTCCATCGCGGAAATGAGACGTACAACATCGTTATCAATCGTGTCGCGGCCAACCAGACCATCGGCGAGCGCGTGTTTGATTTCCCCAGAAAATCGCAGGCCCAGCTTCCTGATCTGAAAAAGCTCTTCGCGGAGATCGACGCAAATCAGAAAGCAACCGACAAAATCAAAGAGAACTACACCGGGCGCCGGGCCACCGAAGAAACCGAATTCGACGGCGCTGGGAAAGTCACGAAAGTCCAGCGTGAGGAATACACGTTTTTCTATCTCAACGGCGAAGAGATTTCGACGCTGGTCGGCAACGACGGCAAGCCGCTCAGCGAAACGGAACAAGCCAAACGCAACGAACAAACAAAAAAGCGCATTGAAGAATTCCAGAAAAAGCAAACCAAGAAAGACGAAAAAGAAGAAAAGGCGCGCGAGCAAGGCAAACAAGAAAAAGAGGACAAGGACGAACCTGGAATTGAAGTCTTTCTGCGCGCGTGCCAGTTCGTCAACCCCCGTCATGAGCGTTTTCACGGCCAGGACGTGCTCGTTTTTGATTTCGAGGGCAATCCGGAATACAAGCCCCGAAAAATGGCTGAGCGCGTCGTGCAACAGTTAGCGGGAGTTGTGTGGGTCGATGAAAAGATGCACGAGGTTGCGCGCCTGGAAGCTTACTTTGTGAAGGACGTCAAATTTGGCGGGGGTCTGCTGGCAAATCTGCAGAAGGGAACCAGCTTCATTTTCGAACAGGCCTTTGTGAACAACGAAGTCTGGCTCCCCACCTACGAAGAAGCGCACGTCGGCGCCCGCTTTCTCTTAGTGAAGGGAATCAAAGTGAACGAAGTCACGCGCTACTCGGACTATCAGCGCTTCCACATCGAAACTCTTTCCACCGTAGCGAAGCCGAAAGACCCAGCCGATCCTCCAGACAAACAGCCTGACTAAGGTTTGCGAAACGTGTTGTGGCGTGTTTTCTTAATTATCTGCGCACTTACGGGAAGGGAAGTGCAAATCAAGGGACGGCCAGGTGAGACTTGATCACTATTTTGTGACAGACGCGCTCGCGTCGAGTACTTCGCGAACCTTCTGTGCCAGCGCGGCCGGTGTGAATGGCTTTTGCAAGAAGGCCAGGCCTGGCTCCAATACGCCGCCGCTTGCGATCACGTTGTCAGTGTAGCCGGACATGTACAGCACGCGGAGGTGCGGATACTTTGCCGCTAGCTTGCGAACGAGCTCGCGGCCGCTCATCGACGGCATCACCACGTCAGTCAAAACCAACTGAATGGCGATACCCGATTGAGCGACAATCTCCGCATGTTCCGGGTCGTCAGTCACGATCACTTTGTATCCATAGGAAGTCAGCACGGTTTCGGTGAGATCACGAACGGCTTCATCGTCCTCCACGAGGAGAATCGTCTCGGTTCCTTTTTGTGCCGGGCTCTTCAATCGGACGACTTCAGCGGGTTCAGCGTGCTCATCCACGCGTGGCAAATAGACCTTGAAAGTTGTGCCCTGTTCCGGCTCGCTGTACACCCAAATGTAGCCACCGCTTTGTTTCACGATTCCGTAGCTGGTGGCTAATCCCAATCCAGTTCCGCGGCTTCCGCCCTTGGTCGTAAAAAACGGCTCAAAAATATGCGCGACAGTTTCAGGACTCATTCCAATGCCGGTGTCGGAGACCGCGAGCATCACGTAGCGTCCGGGCTTCACGCTCACGTGTTCGCTTGCATACCCGTGATCAAGCTCCACGTTGCAGGTTTCGATGATCAGTCTTCCGCCGTGCGGCATCGCATCGCGGGCGTTTACCACCAGGTTCATCAAGACCTGCTCAACCTGTGAAGGGTCAGCCTTGATGATGCCAACGTCCGCACCTAGTTCCGTCTGCATACGTATGTCTTCGCCCATTAGCCGACGCAAGAGTTGCTCCAAGCCGCGCACTACGCTGTTCAGATCCAGATTTTTCGGCTGTAAGACTTGTTTGCGGCTGAACGCCAGCAATTGCCGGACGAGGGCTGCCGCGCGTTCGCTCGCGTCTTCGATGCGCTCGATATCGTTTCTGAGCGCGGATTGCCCTTCCGTCCGCTGGCGTGCAAGCTCCGTGTAGCCTTTGATGATCGTCAGAAGATTGTTGAAGTCGTGCGCGATTCCTCCCGCCAATCTTCCCACGGCCTCCATGCGGCGGGCTTGTTGCGACTGCATCTCCATCAGCTTTCGTTCGCTGATGTCCACCATGAACCCTTCCATGACCGGGTGATTTTCGCTGCCCTGCGTAATTGTCGCCGTATCGCTGATCCAAACCGTGCGTCCATCTTTTCGCGTAATGCGATACTCCGCCTGGAAAGATTTACCACGCAAGCCGGCCAGCTCTGCTTCGTTGACGGCGGGGTGGTCGTCCGGGTGCACAAACTGCAGCCAGTTTTCCGATGTCTCCAGCCACTCTTCCGGCGTATAGCCCAGAATCGTTTCAATCTGCGGACTGACGTAGTACCAGCGGCCGTTCACTCCGGGTTCGGCAATGTAGCTGATCGCCGCTACTTGTTCCACAATCATTCGATACTTGATTTCTGCTTCGGCGCGCGCGTGTTCCGCCTTCCGGCGTTCCGTCAAGTCGCGGCTCAAAAGCACCACGCCGCCCTCCGGCAGGGCCGTGACCGCCAGTTCGATCGGAACGCTCACGCCCGGCTCGCGCGGAACATTCACGACGCCGTACCACTGGCCGTCCTTACTCAGTGCCGCTCTAAGTTCGTCCGGCGGCGCCCCTTGCATATCTCGCACGGACACAGTTTCCCACCGGCTGCCAATCATCAGCTCTCGGCTGGTGTTGCCCAACATCTGGGCATAGCCTCCGTTAACATAGGTGTACTTTCCCTCCGCATTCACGATCGCCATGCCGTCCACAGCGGAGTCCAGAGCCCGCGCCTGTTGCCGCACCAACTCTGCATTACGCGACTGGCGGTAGTCGCTGATCGCCATGCGCGCGACGTAACAAACGACTGAAAGGGCCAGTAGAGAGTATCGAAGAGTCGACCATGCCGGCCCCAAGTCGGTCGAAAGCAGAAAAATCAGAACGGGAGCGACGCCGAACAGCGCGTTCGTCAGGATCGTTTCACCAAGTGTTTTTGTTCGCAGCGTGGTGCCGGATTGCTTCTCCCGCCCGGGTTTCCAGGTAGCTGCCCAAAAGGCGCCCCACAAAAGAGGTATGGTCCATGCCAAATCCAACAGCGTTCCCGTCGGTGTTTCCTCGCGGGCCTGTGCATAATTCGCGAGTCCGGAGCATACTGCGTAAACCGCAAGGTAAATCGCCAGCCCACCATATAATTTTCTAGATTCCTTCGAGGGAGTCAGGAACGTCCTCAACAGCGCAAGCAAGAACAACGCTATGACCTCGGCTGTTGTGATCGTGTATTCGCGCACGAGTGCGGCATGGGTATCCAGCGCGAGCGAAGGGATGTAGTAAAGTCCTACGAAAATGAACAGGAAGACAAGACCGATTTGAACGGCGTCCAGAACGAATCCAAAATCGAGTTCGGTGAATTCCTGATCCTGATCCAGGAACAGCACAATCGCAAAAAACGCTTCCTGTGTGTCGAAAAGGAATCTCACAAAGGAGAGTTCCGGCGGCTCGCGGTGAAGAACTACTTCGTAGTATGTCCAACCCACATTCGCGACGCCCCAGATTCCGATTCCCGCTCCGACGAGCAGCCAGAATGAGCGACTGAATCCGTTGCCCCGACGCGACGCGGCAATACACATCCCCAGGGCGATAAAACTCGAAATGATTTGAAGGGAATTTCCGAGCAGAGAACCAGCGTAAGACTTCCCGAGGGTGGCGACCTCGACGATGTGCAGTGCTACGATCGCCAGGGCCAGGATGGACAGTTTCCGTGGCATTTGCGGTGACTTCCGCGTGTTTTAGCGGAAGGCGTTGACCTGACACACTAGTTTATGGGAGTTTCATAGCCACGCGCACCGGCCGAATTCTTCGATGTTCCAATCAGGCACTTTCTTGCGAAGAGCGATTTGCCGTCGCTGGCGCGGCTCGCGCCCTTTCTCGATCTCGCATTAGCGTCCTTCGAAAGGGTACCGGTCTTGTGCCTGAACAGCAGCTGCGATGCCACGGCGCAACGCGATTGTGTCCAACGCGGGTCGTTTGCCAAAGCGCTTTAGGACGGCCATTTGGGTAGTCAGCATGTCTCCCTCGTGAACCGCGGCGAGCGCCCGCTTGGCTTCGTGTTCCAGACGTTCCATCGCGTCACTAATAAAAACGCGCGCCGCGTCAATCATGGTCTTGATGGCGGCTTCTCCTTTCGCCGCAGCGGCTTTCTGCGCGCGGAGCAGGCACGATTCCATCGCGTAGACTTCCATCACGACATTTGCGAGAGCGGCAACCAATTCTTGTTCGTCGGCGAGTTTTTCGCGGAACTTTTGCACCGCGCCGCCGGCAGCCTGCAAAAACATTTTTTTGGCGTTTGCAACCACGCGAGTTTCTTCAGCCAGCACGCCCTCGGGTGTTTCCTCGAACGATGGGCCGGCTAGAATTTCATCCGCAAGTTTCATTGCCGCGGGAATCAGCGCCAGCTGGCCGCCCATCGCACGCTTCATCAACATTTGCACGATCAGCATGCGGTTGATTTCGTTGGTGCCTTCAAAAATACGGTTGATTCGCGAATCGCGATACGCGCGGCAGACCGGATATTCTTCGTGGAAACCGTAACCGCCAAAAATCTGCACGCCCTCGTCCACGACATAGTCCAGCATCTCGCTGCCATAGACTTTCGCGATCGAACTCTCGATCGCATACTCCTCAAGAACTTTCATCGAGTGGGCAACTTTGTCGCCCGCTGCCGCGGACATCATGGCTTCAATGTTGCCAGCGCTGCGGTAAACCATCGATTCCACGGCGAAAATCTGAATGGCCATCTCCGCCAGTTTTTCTTTCATCAAACCAAAATCGCCAATCTGTTTGCCGAACGCTTTGCGCTCCTTGGTGTACTTGGAAGCCGTCATGAGCACGTGTTTGGAGCCGCCCACGCAGCTTGCTCCGAGCGTGAAGCGACCGGCATTTAGAATATTGAATGCGACGATGTGGCCACGCCCGATTTCGTGGAGGAGATTTTCTTTCGGTACTTTGCAATTCTCCAAAAATACCGGCGTCGTGGAGCTCCCGTGAATCCCCATTTTGTGCTCTTCATTTCCCGGTTTGCATCCAGGGTAGGTCCGCTCAACGATGAAGGCGGAAAACTTCTCGCCGTCAATTTTTGCGAACACGATGTAAAGGTCCGCGAAACCTCCGTTGGTGATCCACATCTTTTGCCCGTTCAGTACGTAGTGCGTTCCTTCGCTGTTCAGTTCCGCGCGTGTGAGCGAATTCTGCGCGTCGGAGCCGGCTTGCGGTTCGCTTAAACAATAAGCGCCGATCAGTTCTCCGGTGGCGAGTTTCGGAAGATATTTTTTCTTTTGCTCCTCGGTGCCGAAATAGACGATTGGCAGCGTGCCGATTCCCGCGTGCGCCCCATGTGTGACCGCAAACCCTCCATAAATGGAAAGTTTTTCGGTGAGCACGGTAGTCGCAATTTTGTCGAGACCCGCGCCGCCATACGCCTCGGGAACTCCTCCGCCCATCAAGCCGAGCTCACCGCCCTTCTTTACGAGCTGCGCCATCAGACCGGGCTTTTTGTTTTCCAAATCCTTCGCGAGCGGGAGAACTTCCTTCAAAACAAACTCTTCGGCCGTCTGCCCGATCAACTTTTGATCGTCGGTTAAATCAGCGGGGGTGAACACGTCCTCCGGGGAAGGCGATTCAAGCAAGAAGCTTCCGCCTTTTGCGGCAGTTTTCGTAACGACGCTGCTTGCCATGAGATGCCTCCCGAAGATGGTGCGAAAGTGAAAAACGAAAAAAACTGAACAAACAAAACAGTGTTACGACCGGATTGTACTCCTGGCAAAGGTGGGTCGCAATTGATCGTAAGTACCACCGGCAACCACGTGGCAGAGGACTGAAACGTGGTTTGAAGTTAGCTGAGCGACACGGGAAAATCAGCAGCTGAGAAAAAAGAGCCGGAAACAACGCTTGGTTCGCGTGGAAGCGTGGAAGCCAGGAAGCGGACGTGATCGAGAAAATGGATCTGAGCTATTGCAGAAGGGTGTCGCTGCCGCGCACCGCACGAACCGATTCGCTAGGAGAAGCCGAGCGAGAGTAATACTATTTGCTTCAGGAAAAACTCTTCGCGCAAAGCTAGAGGACGAATGGGTGGTTTTTTGACTCGGGCCCTGAAATTTCTGATGGTGTTGCTAGTTCTCGCCGGTGTCGTCCTGTGGTTCGCTGCGCTGCGCGGTGATCGCGGTTATTTTGAAGAAGAGGTCACGATCGATCGCGCGGCGCCCGTGGTGTATCGCTGGATCACGACGGATGAATTGCTTAGGCGCTGGATTTCCGATGTCACAAAGCTCGAAAGAATCGGGAGCGCCGGGCAGACAAATTATGCCTATCGCCTAGACCAGCTCATCGGAACGTTTCGCGTGTCACTGAAGGTAAGAATCATTCATGCGATTCCGAACCAGGAGCTCGAATTGTCCGTGACGCCCGCGACGGAATCCGCCGGAAATTTTATCGGGAATGTGAAATTTAAACTGTTGCCGGACGGCGAGTACACGCGGCTGGCATTCTCATCTCAAACAAAATTCCAAGACGTGAGCGATCAAATTTTTGAGCCGATTTTGACGTATGCGACGCGACGGAAACTGCAGGAAGATCTTGCGCGGCTAAAATTGATGATAGAAGCGGAGCCTAGATCGCAATCGGACCTTCATAAATGATAGGTCCATAAACCGGTCCGCGGATTTTTCACGACAGACGTTCCACAATTCCGGCGGCCCCCATTCCACCGCCAATACACATTGTGATCATCCCGTAGCGGGCGTTGCGGCGCTCTAGTTCGCGCAGGATGCCAGCGGTGAGTTTCGCTCCCGTGCAGCCAAGCGGATGGCCGAGCGCAATGGCGCCGCCATTCGGATTTACTTTCGAGGGATCGAGCCCGGCTTGCTGGATGACAGCCAGGGACTGGGCCGCGAATGCCTCGTTTAATTCGATTACAGCGATATCGTCCAGCTTCAATCCGGCCAACTTCAATGCTTTCGGAATTGCGGTGACCGGACCAATGCCAAATTCCTCCGGTGGACAGCCCGCTGTGGCGTAAGCGACGAATCGCGCGAGTGGCTTCACGCCCAATGTTTTGGCACGCGAATCGCTCATCACAACGACGGCCGCTGCTCCATCGCTCATCGGCGAACTGTTTCCAGCGGTGACCGAACCTTTTAAGTGAAACGCTGGCTTAAGTTTGGCAAGGGCCTCCAGGGAAGTATCTGCGCGCGGCAATTCATCGGTGTCGAAAAGTACAGACTGCGTGGAAGGCTTTTGTTGCTTCGCTTTTGCCGAGGATCCATTGCCGTTCGAGGGCAGAAAGATGGTTTTTACTTCGACGGGAAGAGTTTCGTCCTTGAATTTTCCCGCGGCGATAGCGGCGATGGCTTTTTCGTGCGAGGCCATGGCAAAACGATCGGCCGCTTCGCGCAAGATTCCAAACTTGCGCGCAATGTTCTCGGTTCCCAGCCCCATATTGATGTAAGCATCGGGATAATTGTCCACAAGCCACGGATTGGGCGAGATTTTGTTTCCGCCCATTGGAACCATGGACATGGATTCGGTACCGCCTGCAACGATCACGTCCGCTCCGCCACCGCGGATTCGGTCAGCTGCGAGCGCAATCGCCTGAAGTCCCGAGGAGCAAAAACGATTGACAGTCATGGCGGAAGTTTCGACGGGCAGTCCGGCACGCAGAGCTGCAATGCGGGCGACATTCATTCCTTGCTCGCCTTCCGGCATCGCGCAGCCGAGAATTACGTCGTCCACTTCACTCGCAGAGAGGCCGGGTACGCTCGCGATGGCTTGCATGATCACCAGCGCGGCGAGGTCATCGGGTCTGGTGGCGCGCAGCGTGCCTTTGTAGGCGCGTCCAACGGGTGTCCTAAGCGCGGAAACAATTACAGCTTCTAGCATGGCTTGCCTCGTCTCATTGCGGTGGCAATATCTTCCCTATTCTTGGCCGGTGTACGTGAAAACGCAAATCGCGCGGCGTGAGTTATTTTTTTCTCATGGGCTTTGGCGTTCCGCCCTTCCGTGGAATGTAGATCGTTGCTGGAGGGTCGACGCCGTACTTTTTGGAATAGTTGCCCTGATTGACGGCGATTGCCACTCTTCCGCGCGAATCGATGTACAACAACGATTCGCCGACAGGCACGTTCATAAATGTCTGAACGTAGGGTAACGTCACGGGCTTCCTGTTGATCTGCACGGTGAGTTTGTCGGCCAGCGAATAACCGAGCGACGCAAGTTCTTCCCTGGTGATATTGGTCACGAGCGAGCCGAAGGGATCATCGAGGCCGATGACATCGCCGCTTACCCCCGTATCGTCGACTTTGGCTGTTTTGGGCGAGAGATGCACAAGTTGAGGCACTTTGGGTCCGGCGATTGTGTAATCCCAACCTTCGGCAAGATGCGCAGCCGCGGGCGAGAAAACGTCACGGCCGTGAAAAGTGGAAGAGACAGCGGCCTGAATCATCCAGTTCTGGTTGGTAATTTCTCTCGCGCCCGCCAAGCCATCACGTTCAATCACAGCGCTGACGATCCCGTTGTCTGGCAGAACAAAAAACTGCCCTTTGTTGGATTTCGCGATCACCGCTTTGCGCGAAGTTCCAACTCCCGGATCGATGACGACAAGAAACACCGTGCCTGACGGGTAGTACGGCGTAACGCCGTACAAGAACCGGGATGCTTCCTCAATCTGATAGGGAGTCACTTGGTGAGTGATGTCCATGATCCGCGCGTCCGGTGCGATGCCCAAAATCACAGCCTTGCAAATCGCAACGGCATCGTTCGCCGTACCAAAATCAGTCATAAAAACGATCGTAGGCCTGCGCGGCGGAGCGGAGGTTGCATCTCGCGAACCGGGAGCGTTTGCGCAGCCAAACGAAATTACCGCTAGGAAAAAAAATACGAGATGCGACCGCTTCGGTAGCCAGAGTGTCATGAACCTTCCTCTCTTCTGGAGCAACCAGTATATTCATTTCAGCATATAAGTTTCTTTTCGCCGTCGCGCGAGATTTCGTAGGAACTTTTTTGCGCTTCGAGTAGACTTTTAGTTCGTCAGCAGATGATGTTCCCAGCTCTACCCGCGCCCTGAAGTAAAATCCCAAATTTTTGCAAGGAGATTTTGAATGCGTCGACCGTTATTTTTGACGTTGCTCTCGTTGTCGCTGATGGGGCTGGGGGTCCAAGCGGACCAGGTCACGCTGAAAAATGGCGATCGCTTGTCGGGTTCGATCGTGAAGACTGATGATGACGCCAAGACTTTGCTGATCAAAACGGAGTTGGCCGGCGACGTCACAATTCCGTGGGACGCGGTTACAGGCATCGTTTCTTCACAGCCGCTCCACATCACCCTTGCGGATGGACGCGTGATCGCCGGAACTGTAAGCACCGCGGAAGGAAAACTCGAGGTCGCGACGAAGGATGCCGGCACGGTTTCTGCCGCGCACGACGCGGTAAAAGCGGTACGCAACGACGCTCAGCAGGCGGAGGCGGAACGTTTGCAACATCCTCGCCTCCGCGACTGCTGGAGCGGACTATTAGACCTGGGACTTAGCGTCACGGAAGGTAACTCGTCAACGACGGCGTTGACTATTGCGGGAAAAGCGTCGCGCATCGTGCCCAAAAATAAGCTGACTCTTTATTACACGCAGGTCTATTCGAAAGACAATGCGCAGTCACCTGCAGTGACAAATGCAAACGCGATTCACGGTGGGACGCGCTTCGAGTTTAATCTTAGACCTCGTATTTATGCTTTTGCGTTCACTGACTTCGACGAGGATGCTCTGCAGAATCTTAATCTTCGCAATGTGCTGGGTGGTGGTCTGGGATACCACGTGGTTGAAAGCAAAAATACTCAGTTCGACGTGTTTGGTGGCGCCAGCTTCGACCAGGAATATTTTTCCTCCTACTCGACCGCGAATGCAACTCCGCCTCCTACGCTGATTTTAGTTGGCTCGCAGTCGCGCCACAGCGCCGAAATCGTGGCAGGCGAATCGCTCGGTACGAAGCTGGGATCGCGAACGACAGTGAGCGAACAACTTTCGTTCTTTCCGAATATGAGTTCAACTGGAGACTATCGCGTCACTTTTGATGCGAATGCTGTGACCAAGATTAATTCATGGCTGGGCTGGCAAGTGACCTTCAGTGACCGCTATATTTCGAATCCGCCGCTTGGGCTAAAGGGGAACGATTTGCTGCTGTCGACTGGCTTCCGGTTGACCTTTGGGAAGGGAACGTTCTAAAAGAGAATGGCCCGCGCGTTGTGCATTCTTGAAGGAGGCTGAAATGCACGGATTGATCTACTGGGTCGTAGTCGGACTGATTGCTGGATGGCTCGCTGGCAAGGTAATGAAAGGCGGCGGCTATGGCATCTTGATCGATATTGTTCTCGGGATCCTCGGCGGTGTTCTGGGCGGCTGGCTGTTCGGGATACTCGGCATTTCAGCCGGCGGAGGATTGATCGGTGGGATTATCGTGGCATTTATCGGCGCCGTCATTCTGGTGTGGATCACGCGTCTCTTGAAAAGAGGATAGGGTCCCAGAGAGTCAGTCTGAAATTCAAATCGCGCCGGCTGCCGGGGGAAGACAGGCGCGGCGCGACTTGAGTCGGGGGTAAACTCAGCGGGCAGAAGCGGTGTTGGCTTGAGTCGCCAAATACCACTCCGCCGTTGGGGCTCGCAGATACTTCAGGCGCAATCGAGCGGACTCCGCGCCCTTTTGATCGCCCAGCTTTTCGCGTGCGGCTACCAACCAGTTAATTGCTATCGGCGAATGAGGATCGGCGGATAGCTCGTCTTGCGCACTTGCATAATCTTTCTGCGCAAAGAAAACATACCCGCGAGCAGACTCGTAGCAGTTTTCCACGATGAGGTCGCGAGACTGCGCCGCAAGCTGTTCAAGCTTGTGGATGGTCTCCGCGGTAGCGTCAACGCGATTCTGTTCCACCTGGATGCGGACTTCATCGCGCCATATTGACGCCAATGATGGATTACGGTCCGACTCGCCCATTCCTTCGACTGGGTGGCTGTAAATGCGTTCCATCTCCTGAAGTTTTGCGATTCGCTGTTTCGGCGTGGGCGCGAGCAGAGCACGGGCTTGCTCGATCTCAAATTCAGAGTAAGGTTCGTGCGCGGCGTGAGCCTTCTGCTCGGCGTCAGCGAGTGCCCGAAACCCTCGAGCGGGCTCGCCCGCCCAAAAGTTCAGTAGCGCCTTCTGAAATTCGACGTGCAGGCGGTCGCGGTTGTTTGTGGACATTGCGAGCGCTTTGTCATATTCCGCGGCAGCACTGGAAAAATCATGCATCAGTGAGTAGGTGTTACCAAGGCCGGTCTGCGACGTGATAAACGGCGGAGAAAATTTCAGTGCTGCCCTGTAGTGTTCGATGGATCCCCGGTCATCTCCCGCGTATCGTGAAACTTCTCCAAGGGAGTCCTCGGGATTTGGTTGACCGGGCTGCAACTCTGCGTATTTTTTCAAATAGGCAATTGCTTTTACGGGGTCCGGATCGCCGGTTTCAACCTTCGCATAGCCGAGCATGTTGTAGGCAGGCGCGAAATTTGGATCGAGTTTGATGATTTGCTCCATCATCTTCACGGAACGGTCGTAGTCCTGTTGGAAATAAAGCCATTCCGAAGTCAGGTAGAGCGCGTGACGATCTTTGGGGAAACGCGCAAGCAGATCGTTCATGGCAATAATTGCGGGCAGCATGTCGTCTTTTTGTACGGACGTTAGGAAGTTGACAAGCAACCGCTCGTCTGCGGGCGCTGTTGCTGCCAGAGACTCGGCTTTGCGCGCCGCTTCGGGATTTGGCTGATTTCGTCTTGCCGCGAAGGACCACACGGCGTATGCAAGCGCAAATTGAGGATCTTTTTCGGTGGCTTTGCGTGCACTCTCGACGGAATTTTCGAGCAGCACGTTCTCGTACCGGTCCAGCGCTGTTTCGACCAGCTTCTGAGCGTCGACTGATTTAGTGGCGACTGGAAATGCGAACACGTGCCCCATAACCGGTGCGCTGGCGTGGCTCGCGTCGGCGGGAGCTTTGGGCTCTGAATCGGCAACGCTCGCGGATTGCTGCGGGTATGCCCAAGCCGGCACCGCCAGTATGGCCGGAAACAATAGAAGGGCGGATTTACAAAAAAATCGATTCATGACCTGACACTCCGCGGCACTTCACGCCGATGCGGTCTGCGCCTGAAATTTCTCTGCAACTTTAAATTTAGCTCTGTCGAAGTTGCGCCCGTAACTGGCCCAGCGGACAGGTGTGCTGCGCAGGTACTTGGAGTGCTTGTTTGGCCACACAGGCGTTTTGTTCGTATCGAGTACTTGCCGCCGGGATTTCGGCGACGGATACTGCGGATAACCTGCTGGAAAGGTGACGTGGTATGCGCGAATCTTCTTGGGGAAAATCAATGCGCTGCGCAGCCGCGATGCTGTTGTTCGCGTTTGCGTGTACGCCTGTAGTTCCGGCGATCAAGAATATGGCGGTTGTGGCCTCGGCGGGCAGCAAGCTTAGCGACGTTCCCCTCGCCGACCTAATCAAATATTGCAAGGGCACAGCTAAAGCGTGGCCCGACGGGAAAAACTTTGTAATCGTGCTGAAAAATCCCGATGCGCCGGATATGCATATCGCGTTACAGAAACTGTTTGGCGGCGGCGTTTCCGACGCGAAAGTGGCAATCGCGAAGCTGAACGAAACGCGCCAAACGGTTAAGATTGTTGACTCTGATGATGACCTGCTGCGCACAGTGGACGCCACACCGGGAGCGGTTGGGATCGTTGACGTCTACTCGATCAACAGTTCGGTGAAAGTGCTGCGTATCGACGGGAAACTGCCATTTGATGTCGGGTACGCGTTGAAGGGCAACTGAGCCAGTTCGTTTTTCGCAGGAAATTCTTCCACAACCATTGCTAGTTTCTTGGCGCGGGACTGCCTGCCGAGCGCAGTGTTTTGAGGGCCGTCAGCCCGATCAGGACGATCGCGAGTCCCAGCGCACTCCAGAGGACTTCCGGGTGCCGCTCTGTGAATGGCCGCGGATCACGGTAGCTCACAGTTTCTTGTTCGGGTGCCAGAGACAACGTGCGATAGACGGGTTTGGACGGTCCGAAATCCAAGTAGTGTGCCAGGTCGTATTGCGGTCTGCCCGCCTTCTCGTTGCCGTAGAACAAACGGTAGCCTTGTCCCGCAGCCTGCTTGAACAGGAGCGTGCGAGGTACGGCGGCCAGGGTGAAGCCTATATTCGCCAGCGGCTGATCATTTCCGTTGATGACTTCCACTCGGACGAATCGATTTCCACTAATTTCCGGGAAGTTGATGCGAAGCGACTCTCTGGTTTTGTCGCCCTGCTTGTAACGGTAAATGACTCCCGAACCCCAGTAGGACCATTCCTTTCCGTCAGCACTGCTGCTGACGCGAACCGCGCGATAAAACTCCCCGCTCTCGGTTCGAAGTTCTACCTCTGAAACAGGCTGATTCGGAGAAACGAGGGCCGCACGCCAGACACTCTCCGTCGGGTCGGTTGATGTCTCTGCGACAAACGCCGCCGGAATTTCTTTGGTTTGAATCTTGTAGGTTTCCTCGTGCAATACGCTGATGCCGCTCACAGGAAACTGTGCGGACGGATCTGCGATGCGCACGCGCACATATCGGGAGCTCAAACCCTGTATCGGAATAGTTTGCGTGCCGTCCACTGCCCGCGAACGGAATCGCGCAATGGGCGCGCGGGTTTCGACAATTCGCCAGGTCCTTGCGTCGTCGCTTAGCGCAACTTCTGCCCAAACAATGAAGTCTGGGCGGCTCGTTTCCACTTTTACGCGGTCGTAGTTCAGACTTCCTTCGCCAAGATCACCGATGACTTGTGTGTAATGATCCGCTACAAAACTGTTTTCGATGATCCGAGCTGCACGGCTCTCCGGGTTACTGGCGGCATGCCTTTCGGCGATAACGAATGGAACTTCATCTCCGCGCGAATTCACAATGCGCGCGTCATCGCAGCCCGCCTGGCAGTGTACGTAGATGTCCCAGGGTAGCGACAATTGCGCTGCTCCGTCGGGTTCTGACGGCTTCCCCTCGATGGGGCGCGAGTAGCGCCAGGCGCGCCATTTGTCCGGCAGGTCTGCGGACATGGCGAGAAAACAAGAAACACTTGCGAGCAGCAGAGCGGATGTCGCGCGCCGCATCAGGAACTCTCTCGCTCCCGCGCAAATTTCCGCTGGTACAGGAAAGAAACACCAAGCAGAACTGCGCCCAACACAAAAAACGACAAGATGCGGTAAGCCCTCTCCAAGAACGAGAGGTCGTACAAGAAAACTTTGCCGACCACCAGACCGAACAACACCAAACTCTGCCAACGCAGCAGCGCCGATTTATTCTGAACGCCCCAGAATAGTAGACCCGAGGCGTATGCGGTCCACAAAATGGATAGCGAAAGATGTTGCGCCAGCGCGCCGTCCAATCCAGTACTTGTTCTCCCAAAGTAGTCCCAGAACTCCGCTGATAGGGCGATCAATGCATACACATTGATGGCGACGGCAAAAATACCGATTTCAACTTGTTCCTGACCTTCTACATGTGTCTTGTAGGTTTGTGCAGCCCACAATGCAACGCCAAAGCACGCAATCATGACGATGTATGCGCCGAAGCGCGCGTTGAAGAGGAATTGTCCTCCCGCGGGAGGCAGAAATAGCAGCCGCAGCGCGGAAATCGCGAGCAAAAGATAGCCGGCCTGGCGCAAGAAATTGCTGGCCGCGCGGAACCCTGTCCATACAAGGATGGCGCCCTCAACCGAAAAACTTAGGGTGATCCAATTTCCTTCCAATCGAATGGGAATCGCCAGAGTGAGAAACGTCAACGCAAGTCCCGCGAATAACAAGCGGGCCAAGGCTGATCCGCCTCCAGCAGCAACTGGCAGAAGCCGGGCAATGGCCACGTGTCCAGCGGCCAGTGCAAGGAACAGCAATGTGAGCGGCCACTTATCGTTCGGCCACATCAAGGTAAAAAGGGCAACGGAGTAGGCAAACGAATTCAACAAAACCAGCGCGACGTCGAGCTCCCCAGTAGAAACTCCCCGCAGCGCCTTAGCGATCGGCAGCCCGGAATAAAGAAGGTAGAAGAGCGTTGCAAACACGACCGTTCGTTCCAGAGGCGAGGTGCTGTGAAAGAACTCGCTGTACCATCCCCAGAAATAAATTTGCGTGCCGACAAATGCGATGGGTGCCAGCGACTTCCAGTCTTTTTTGGAGGCAATGACGAGCGCGCCGCAGCCCAGCAGAATCAGGTAGGTGAACAAGACGACTTGCTGATCCTTGCCACTGCTCGCGAGAACCGGAGTCAACAATCCGCCCAGCAATGACAGTACAGCGATTCGCTGTGAGTTACGACCGATCGCAACCGCTGCCATCGCCGCGGTAATCGCAATCATCGCGGCAAAACCGACGTCGCGGCTGTACAGCGTGTAATATTGGCAGCCCGCCCATACTGAAAGGAAAAGTGTTGCCTCGCCCAGCGCAGCGATCCCCTCGGAAAAATACGTGTAGCCCTTGCCGAGCAGCCACTGGCTCCATGGCAGCATCAGCGCTCCGAGCAGGGCTCCAATGGCGACACGTCCAGACTGCCCAATCCAGTTATTGTCGAACGCAAATTTGAGGAAATACGACACCGCAATGAGCAAAGCCACGATTCCGACGCGGTTAAACCAACGTCCGGCAATCAAACTTTCAAGATCCAGTGGCGATGCTTTTTTCGTTCCGTGGATGCCGTGCAACGCATCAGCTGGCGCCGCCCCGGAAGAGATTACGGGAGCTAAGGGTGCCTCGCGGGGCGGTGGAGGAATGCGTGGCCCGGGCACTGCAGGAATTGGAGCACTCACCCGAATTTGATCGGAAAGGTCCTCCGGCGAAGGGTGCGCGGGGGGCTCGACGGTCCGCGCGGACGTCTCTAGAGGGCTGGCTTGCCGCAAAGTTTTCTCAAGTTCCGACAGCCTTTGCTCGAGGACAAAGATTCGTGAGGTCAGCTGTGGAATCAGGTGATTTGAGGACTCGCCGTCGAGACGACGGACCGCGACAAGGGCCATAATGGCGAGAACCGGCCCCGCCAAAACGACCACGATAGCAAGGATAACTAGACCTTCCATAGGGTGGGAACTGCCGAATTAGAGCATAGGGCGGCGACACACACAACCCATTTTGGGAACTCTTACCCACGACGGGCTATGCAAAAATGTCACGTTTGTGCGCCTAGTGATGCCAATTTAACGTTCAAACCTGTACGTCCGGGCAGGTTTTTCCACAGGGCGTTCAGCGAAACTAAGACGAAGACTATGCAATTCGTCGCATCCATGTAAGACCTTCTGTTTGTTAGTGTTGCAGATACATTGAATCGGGATCTGGGTACTAGGAAACTGGTTTTATCCTCAAAATGTGTCCTCTGTACCATAGCCGCGGCTGCCCGCCTGCTGTCTAATGGTACAGGTGCGGGGAACACAGACCATTCGTACAGTCCCGGGCATCTAAGTAGACGCAGAAGAATGGGGATCCAAGGTTAAGCGGTCGGACCCAAGAACAGGGGACAGGATGAAGAACAAAGACAAGAGCCGCAAGTGGATGTGGTGGTTTCTAGGGGTGGTCCTGGCTATGCAGTTGTACTTTGTTCGGGAGCTTTTCGCCGCGTTTGCGCTGTTTGTGTTGGGCTTTGGAGCCATCGCTTTTGTGGTCGCTGCCCTCTATATGCTGCACCAGGGCTGGACCGTGGCGGTTGAGAAACTCGCGGTGAGCGAGCATCCAGCGGTGCTGTATACCAAGCACCGGGTGAATTTGATGGAAGATTTTGCGCGGCGCCGCGCTGTTGCGACGGCTGCGGGGGCGGAAGAATTGGCCAAGCGTGCCATTCGTCGCGCGGGTTCAGCGACCGCCCGATAAGATTTTGTCCGTGACTTTGTAGGGAGAAACCACCGGTCGGGTTGTACTCCTGCAGCCTTGGCCGGCGAAACATGACAGAGAAGCAGGAAAAAGAGCCAGTCGCCCTGAGCAGGCGATTGGCTCTTTTTCTTTTCAAACCGTATGTGCCGCCGCCGCAATCAGCTCTCTTCCCGCGTTAGATCTTCTGCAGAATCAGAACTCCTGTCCCTAAGTCCAGAAAGCACAACTGAACTAAAACTGACCGTCCAACCGGTATTCGATCCGGTTGCATTGAATTATTTTCTTGCACGCCGGTAGAATACAGTCCTCCCTTTGCATCGCGGTTGCCCCGATTGTATTCGCCCGAAGCGTTCTAGAAATGGCGGCCCATGAAGAAAATGCGAATGCATTGGTCTTTGCTGGTGGCTCTTCTGTCCGTGGGGACGATGTCTGCGGCTGCGACCTCCCCGCTGAACATCACTCCGAATCAGATGGTGACCGCAACGGTGAGCATCGGACATCGGGCGGCGATTGCAGTGACGGGAGGAACCCCGCCATATCAGTGGCGGCTTGCTTCTGGTAGCTTGCCCGCAGGACTAAGCTTCGATGACATTTCGGGAACGATCGTAGGAGTGCCGGAGGTTGAGGAACATACGAGCGTCGTGATTGCCGTTGCCGACTCAGCAGGTCAGATTGCGTCCGCACTGGTAAGCGTAAACGTGTTACCCGGCAACTGGGGAACAACGTATTACGTGGACAGCATTTTGGGAAACGACAGCAACGCTGGAACTTCAGTCTCGGCTCCGTGGAAAACGCTGTCGCGCGTAAGCAACTTTAGTTTCGCGCCCGGAAGCCGAATCCTGCTGAAGCGAGGCAGCGTCTGGAGAGAAGAGCTCAATTTTCCGTCATCAGGCGTTTCAGGCGAGCCGATTCTCCTTGACGCGTATGGGAGCGGAAACGCTCCTCTGATCAGCGGGTCAGATTTGCTGCCGATCACTGCGTGGACAGTTTGCAGCAACTGCCAGCAATATATTTGGCAGATCCCGGTGAAGACGCAGCCGAACATTGTGCTGTTCAACAGCACTCTCGGAAAACATGAATCCTCGATCGCGAACTTGAACGGCGCCACCGAGTGGTACTGGAGCGGCGGGACGCTATACGTGTGGTTCACGGGGAATCCCGGGTACTCCTATCGGAACCCTGGAGTTGAGGTGGGCGCGCGGCCGATTGGCATCGTTTTGTTCGGCGTTTCTTATCTGACTATTCAGAATTTGGATGTGGAAGGTGCGAATGGCAAGCCAACCAACGGTGCGGTCTACGCACAGGCTTCCAATTCGCTTGGCAGAAGTACCCACGACATTACCCTGCATCGTTTGACGGTAAAAAACGGAGCAGGCGACGGTGTCCACCTGGAGGATTGCAATGCTTGCATTGTGCAAGGCCTGACGGAATCAGCGATGGCGAGGAGTGGAATCGTGTTTGTTGCCGCTCACGCGCAGTACGCCGTTTCCTCCGGAGCGATACTCGCTAACACCGCCGCGAATAATCACTACGATGGAATTGGCACGTATGGCTGTGCCGTTGGCGCGACGTGTGAAGGAATGTCCGAACCGGCGGGCCTGTTTCTTTCTGGTCTGGTGGTCGTGGGCAACACGGTTCATGACAATGGTGCGGGGATTTATTTCCGTTGGACACGGAATTCGCAGGTGATTGCAAATACATCCTATCGAAATACCGATACGAGCATGGGAGGCGAAGGCGGAGGCATTGAGCTGGAAGCTTCGGGTAAGAACGTCGTGGAACAAAATTTATTGTATGGCAACCGCACAAACGGTCTGGAAATGTCCAACGATCGTGGCGCGGGAACGAGTATCACGGGTTCATCGGGAAATCTGGTGAGATACAACGCGGTTCACGACAACGCGCAGAGCGGATTGTTCACGAACGCCGCGCCTAGTTCAAACAATACTTTTGCTTATAACGTGGTATGGAATCATCCGAACGGAGAATGCTTTCTCGCGAATGGGACGGGCCATCAATTCTACGGAAATACCTGTTGGAACAATTCGACGGGAATCGACCTGTTCACTTCGAGCACAACTCCGACCACCGGCTACATCACCGTGAAGAACAACATCATCGCTGCAAGCGTGCACAACGCAGTGAAGATCGAATCGGGCGTGTCGATGTCTACGCTGGCATTCGATCACAACGATTACTACAATCCCGTGGCGCCGCCCAGTTTCCGGTGGCCTGCGTCGAGCGGAAGCTTTTCTGCCTGGCAGACGAGTTTTGCTTACGACCTGCACTCGCGCACGCAGAATCCCGAGTTTATTTCGAGCACTCCAAATCAACCCAGCCAGCTCGCCGTTCTTGCCGGTTCTCCAACCATCGGCAGCGGCGCGGCTTTGAGCGTGACGGCCAACACAGGGTTGAGCGGGTCCTCCGCATGGCCCGGCGAAGTGCAGCTGTCCCCGCAGGGACAGGCTTGGAATGTCGGCGCATTTATCGGTGTGCCGTAACGCCGGCCTGAAAAGAGCGGCGGCTATAGAGAACGCAACGCGGTCGCGATTGGTTGTACGGCTGCGCGAATGGCCGGAAGCAAGCCGCCCACCACGCCCATCGCCAGCGCGAAGAGTATTCCCTTCACAAGCAGTTCAGGCGTGATCTTGAACGCGAAGGCTAGATGTGAAAAGGTCTGCAGATTCATCGCACCGGTCGTAAGCCCGTTGAGCGGAAGCACGGCGACGCAACCGATCAAGCCGCCCACGAACGCAATCAACAAAGCTTCAATCACAAAGGAAAAAACTACTGAAGGGCCCCCAAATCCTATCGCGCGCATGGTCGCGATCTCACGGCCTCGTTCCGCAATCGCCGAGTACATCGTATTGAGCGCGCCGAATACCGCGCCGATGGCCATGATAGCCGCGACGAGGCCGCCAAGCACGGTAATCAGCGTGGTCAGGCGCGTAGACTGTTTGGAGTAATAATCGATCTCCCGGGTAACGTCCACGTTAAGCCTGGGATCCGCCGTGAGCGCATCCTTGAGTTGTTCCAAGGAACCGGTCGACGCCAGATGAACGGTGATCGATTGAAAAAAAGTGTCCGGGCGATTGTAGGCGGGTCCAATGAGGTGCGCGTCGCCCCAGATTTCCGAATCGAAAGCGCTGCCGCCCGCGTCGAAGATACCGACAATCAGCCAACGGACGCTGCCGAGGCCGATGGTATTTCCGAGCGTGAGGCCTGTATAAGAAGCGTTAGCGTTTTTTCCGACGACAATTTCCGCGAGGCCTGGACTAAACATACGGCCCTGAACGACTTTGATATTTTTGCGGATTTGCAAAACATTCTTCGAGACGCCGCGAACCTGCACGTTTGCGTCAGTGCCGGTGGATATCAGGGGTATCGGCGCAACGAGCACAACCTCGGGCGTAACGAGAGGCCCGTCGGAGGAGCGCGCAATTCCGGGAGCGTCTTGCACTATCTTGACATCGGAGATGGTGACGCCGCCGGTCATCTCCGACGTCGCGCCTGCACGCATGATGATGGCATTGTCTGCTGAGCCGGAGGACACGAGCGTGGCTTTGAATCCTCTCGCCAGCGACAGCATGGCGACGAAGACGCCGACTGTGCCCGCGATTCCAAGGACAGCCACGATCGCCGAAGTCCAGCGAGCTCTTACGCTGCGCAGGTTGTAGATAACGGGAATGGCCACTTCATACCCTCCTCAAAGCGTCGACCACTCGCAGGCGCATCGCTCCAATACCTGGTAAGAGTCCGCTCGCACCGCCCACGAAAACCGCGAACACGAGGCCGAGTGCCAAGACCGTAATCGACAACACAAGCGGGGGAAGCAGACCATTCAAGGCGGCGCCTACAACTGGGATCGCGAGAACGGCAAGGCCCAGGCCAATTAGTCCGCCGATCAGCGCTATGACCAGCGATTCCGCCAGAACGAAGAACAGGACAAAACGGTCCGAATATCCGATTGCTTTGAGCACGGCCAGTTCGCCGGTGCGTTCGCGAACGGAAATGGCCATGGTGTTGCCGGTGACGAGAAGCAGCGTAAAAAAGACCACGCCCCCGATCGTTAGAATGAGCAGTTCGATATTTCCGAGTTGCTTGGCAAATCCTGCTTGAAACGCGGACTCAGTCTCCGTCTTGGTTTCGGTAGCAGAATTGGCGAAGCCCTTATCAATCTCCGCAGCCACGCGAACCGCGTCATCTGGCGAATCCAGCTTCAAAACGTACCAGCCGATCGCGCCCTTGATTTGTTGCGGTATGTTTTCGTCAAAATACTTCCACTGCAACCAGAACTGGCTCTCGTCACCGCCGGGATGGTCGTTTTTATAGATGCCGTCGAGGTTGAATTCCCAAGTCTTCGTCGGCCCATAGAGCGCGTTTTTGATCGGAATGCGATCGCCGACCTTCCAATGGAAACGGTTCGCGAGGGTCGCTCCTACGATAGCGCCCTGGCGGTCCTTGACAAAATTGTCCCACTGGTCGTCAGGGACCTTCATTTCCGTCATAACCTGGCGCTGATTTTCAGGATCTATGACGAACTGTGGGAAAAAATTCTTTTCGTCTTGATAAACGCCGCCAAACCAATTGTTGTGAGTAACAGCTTTCACGCCCTCAATGCGCAGTATCTTGTCTCGATAGGCGAGCGGAATCGTATTGATAAGACCGGCGCGGTTGATGACTACCAGGCGATCCGCGCCGGCGAGCTCGGTGCCACGGCTGAAGGCCCCCTTTACGACCGCAAGAAAGGTGAACAAAAACAACGCTACGGCGAAAGAGCCAATCGTCAGGATCAGCCGCACTTTTTTGCGGAAGAGATTTGCAAAAATCAGCCTGGAGAATTTCATGCGACTCCTCCCGCCATGGCGTTCTGCGGAAGCTTGCTGCCTTCGACAAGCACGCCCTTTTCAAGGTGTAGCGTGGTATGCGCACGGTCCGCGACTACCGGATCGTGAGTTACCATCAACACAGTTTTCCCATGCTTGGCTACCAGTTCTTCAATCAACTGCATGATTTCCGTAGCGCTCTTTCGGTCGAGGTCGCCCGTGGGCTCGTCGCACAACAGAAACGTCGGGTCGGACACAATCGCGCGCGCAATCGTCACACGCTGTTCCTGCCCGCCAGAGAGTTGCCGCGGATAATGGTGCATGCGGTCGGCAAGCCCGACGACAGACAACGCAGTTTCGACGTGCTGCTTGCGCTGCGACTTCGAAAGTTTCGTCAGCAGCAGCGGAAGCTCCACGTTTTGAAACGCCGTAAGCACGGGAATCAGGTTGTACATCTGAAAAATGAAGCCGACGTGGCGCGCGCGCCATTGCGTCAGTTTGCTCGCGGACATATGTGTGATCTCATCTCCATCGACGGAGATGTGGCCCGAGGTCGGGACGTCGAGTCCGCCTAGCAAATTCAGCAGAGTCGTTTTTCCCGAACCGCTCGGCCCCATGAACGCCACGAAATCGCCCTTGTCTACATCAAGATTCAGGCCCTGCAAAACCTGAATGTTCTCTCCGCCGCGGCGGTAGGTTTTGTTAACACCACGCACTTGAATCAGGGCTGAGGAACTTCCGTTGTTGTCCACTCGAATCATGCCTTACTCCTCCGGGTTTCAGGGTTTCAGAGCTTGTTTTACAAGCCCTGAGAGGAACAAGTTTGTACTTGCCCACCCTGCGTAAGTTTCATTGGTTAATTCTGACGGTTTGGCCGTCCTGCAAATTTTCTGGGCCGTGCGCGACCAGCGAGTCTCCGGAATTCACGCCCGCCATGATTTCCACGTCCGAACCACGATCATTGCCCAGCGTGACTCCGCGCCGCTCGATCTTTGTATCGCGCAGCAAAAAAACGTATGACTTTCCGCTGTCAGTTCGCACAGCGGTTTTAGGAACGATTGCCGTCGGTTTCGGTCCTTTGTCCTTCTGCTGCGCGCCTTTCTTCCTGGCCTCTTCTTCGGCCATAAACGCGACCTTCACGCCCATGTCCGGCAAAATGCGCGGATCAAGTTTGTCGAAAGAAATGCGGACCTTCACCGTCGCCTTTTGGCGGTCAGCCGTTGGAATTACTGTTCGCACGTGCGACGGAATTTGCCAATCCGGATAAGCGTCCAGCGTGGAAGTCACGCGTTGGCCCGACTGCACGCGGGCAATGTAGGCTTCGTTTACGTCTACTTCCACTTCATTCGAGTTCATGTCGACGATAGTGGCAATGCCCGTCCGCGTGAAACCGCCGCCCGCTGAAATTGGCGACACCATTTCGCCCACCTGAGCATCCTTTGAGACGATAATCCCCGAAAACGGTGCGCGTATCGTGCAGTTGTCCACGGCCTGCTGCGCTACCGCGATGCGCGATTCGGCGGCGTTGATTTGCTGTTTTGCGAGCGCGATCCTTGCCCGCAAGCTATCCGCCTGAGTGCGTGCATTGTCCAATTGATCCTGGCTTTGCACGTTTGCTGCTTTCAGTTCTTGTGCCCGGTGCAATTGGATTTCTGCATAGCGAAGCTGTACTTCATAATCCTGAACCGCCGCCCTCGATGAATCACGGTCGGCCACAGCTGAGTCGAGCGCGCGCTTCACGTCAGAATCGTCCAGGGTCGCAAGCAGTTGACCTTCCTTCGCGTGATTGCCTTCATCAAAGAAAACACCGGTTACCCGTCCCGTGATTTTCGCCGCCACAGTTGCCCGCCGGCGTGGCGTCACGTACCCGCTCGCGTTTAGCAGAGTCTGCTGCCCGGGATCGCCTGCTGGCCGCGCCACCGCTGCTTCAACTACAGGCGCGCGATTCTTCAGTGCGAACACCGCCCCTGCTACCAACAAAAGCACACCAAGCCCGGCAGCGAAGAAGCCCCAGAATTTTCCGGCGCTCCCACGCGGACGAGCAGTGTCATGAATTTTCAATGATGCTAGATCCGCAGCCGGCATGGGTAGAGAGATGCTCCTCTTGGCGAAATGTAACGTCGAGCAGGCAAACCTGTAATTTTCAGATTCGGGTAGAGTCCGGGGGGAAGCCCGTCGCTCGTGCGTGTCCCCCTAACTATACGCGAAACTTGCCCCATTTATATCAGGGTAAAAATGGGCCAACGGGACGAATCGGCGAACGCCGCCGCGCCACCGGCAAGCGCCCTCGGCAACCGGAGAACAGGGTTGCACCGGGCTGTGGGCCGCATCATTGCCAAGCATGCCTGCACAACCCCGGGGGCGATCTTTCCCTGTTCGCGCGGACGAGAGGGAACTGGTAAGCTTCGCAATTCCAGGAGGGCGCCCGAATGAGCTGGAGAATTCTCGTCTACCCATTACTGTTGCTGGGTGCTTTTTCAGGGCCACTCGGAGCGCAAGATAAGAAGCAAGGTCCGCCTAAGCGGCTGGCCGTTCGCGCCGGTCACCTGATCGACGGCAAGAGCGACAAGCCGCTCGACAACGTCGTCATTGTCATTGAAGGGGACAAGATCGTTTCTGTCACCCCAAGCGGCCCGGCGCCAGCAGGGGTCGAGATAATCGACCTATCAAAATACACGGTTTTGCCTGGGTTCATCGATCTGCACACGCATGTCCTTCTTAACGGCGACATCACGGCCGAAGATTACGATAAGCAACTGCTCAAGCAGTCCATCCCCTATCGAGCCATCCTCGGCGCGCGAAATGCGCGCATTGCACTTGAAAGCGGATTCACCGCGATTCGCGATCTCGAAACGGAAGGCGCGATGTACGCCGATGTAGACGTCAAAACTGCCATACAAAATGGCGAAGTTCCCGGCCCGCGAATGCAGGTTGCTACACGCGCGATGACTCCCACAGGAATGTATCCGCTGCTCGGCTATTCCTGGGAACTGAAACTTCCCACCGGAGTTCAGTACGTTGACGGAGCAGATGGCGCTCGCAAAGCTGTTCGCGAACAGGTGATGTACGGCGCGGACTGGATCAAGTATTACTCCGACCGCGGGTATCACTTCGAGTCTGATGGCGTGTTGCACAGCATGGTGAATTTTACTGATGACGAAGCAAAAGCCATCGTCGACGAAACACATCGCCTGGGCAAAAAAGTGGCCGCGCATGCCATCGGCAGTGACGGAATTGCGGCAGCGTTGCGCGCCGGAGTGGACACAATCGAACACGGCGTCGGCTTGACCGAGCCGCTGATGGATGAAATGGCGAAAAAGGGAACTACGTGGGTACCGACGATCATGGTCGTTGCCTACGTCGCCCCGGGCCGCGGAGGGAATTGGACAAAGATGGTAGACCTCGAAAAGGCCGCATTTCAGAAAGCACGCAAACGTGGAGTAAAGATCGCTCTTGGAACCGACGCCGGTGGCTCAGATTGGCGTGAACTGAACGAGGCGGTCGAGTTCGACTACTACGTGAACTACGGAATGACACCGATGGAAGCCATTCAATCCGGCACGATCAGGGCGGCGGAAGTTTTGGGTTGGAGCGACAAGCTAGGAACAATTGAGCCGGGAAAGTGGGCCGATTTCGTCGCCGTGTCTGGCGATCCGCTGAAGAACATCAAGGAATTGCAACACGTGAAGTTCGTGATGAAGGGTGGCGTGGCTTATAAGGACGAAACTTTCCGTCATTAGGTTACGTCTGCGGTGGCAAAAAATTCTTCGGGTCCAGCGATAACCCTTCGCGCGTTGCCTGCGAATGCTGCTCTACCGCACCTACAGCCGCGACCAGACATGAGTAGAAAAACGCGCGGAGTCCTTGCCTGAACTGTTCTGTAACCTGTTCCGTTGACCGCGCTATGTCCGATTCGATCGTCTTCTGGCGACTGTCGCATGCCGCGCGATGCTCCGCATCGAGCGCAGCCAGTGCCGACGTAACCCGCTGCGTCGTGTCAGTGGCCGTGACCGTCGCATGAATCTCCGCCTGCCTCCGGAATTCGCTGAGCGCCTCGCTGGCGGATGTCTGGACAGTCGCACGAGCTTCCGCCACGTTTGATTCCAGATGCGCGGTCGCCTCTCGAGTCAACGATTGTGCTTCTTCCAGCAAATTTGTCAGGTGACGATGCGAAGCCTGTGAGACACCGCGGTTGAATTCCTCGAGCGCTCCAGATAGCGAGTCCGCGATCAGCGTCGAAATCCGTTGCTGCGTTTCGCGCAATGCGCGTTCGCTGGCTTCTCGCGCGTCGCCTAAATTTTTCTGGGTCGCGCCGGCCTGCCGGTCGATTCGCTGAACAATTTCTTCCGCGCGAATCCGGTAGCCCTCAAGCTGCGCGTCCCAACGGGTGCGCACCTCGTCCAGCCGGTCTTCAAGCCGCGCAAGCAATTCCTCGCGCGAAGTGTGAACCAGTGTGCTGCGTTGCTGTGCCGTGGCATCTGAAACCTGCTGCACGGAAGCTTCGCGCGCCGCGTCAATCGAATTCACGGCTGCGTGAACCGCTGGCGCAAGATGCTTCGAGACCGCTGAAAGGATTGCCGTCTCCGCGGCCTTTTCAATTTTTGGCTGTAGTGCTGCCAGCAGACGTTCCGGGGTGATGCTCACGCGGTTCGGACGCGCGTACGCCGCGGCGCTGTCCAGGGTCTCGGGGATTGCACTTGTAAACCCTGGGTTAAGTCGGGTCTCGGAGTTTGTACCTGCAACCCCTGGGTTGGGTTTCGCTGTCGTCGCCATCGCGGGCGAAGGCGTCGTGATGGACGGTGCCAATCCTGCGAGCGCTTCCGTTAGGAAGCGCCGGTCGGTCGCGCCGTTCACCGGTGTCGCTGTCGCGTTCGCAGCTGGACCTGCTGCGGGAGTGGCTGCTGGAATTGGAGGTGGCGACGGCATGTCTTCCGGAGTTGGCGCACGCCCGGGACCTGTGGCCGCAGCGGTTTGTTCTTTTGATGGAGGTAATTCCGAAGCGAGACGTTCCGCCGCAGTCAGCCAGTCCTGAGGCGGCGCTGGAACTCGCCAGATATTCGCAGGCTTTTCGAGTTCGACTCCTACGTGATACAGGTCGCGTGGATTGCGCGGAATCTGCACCGAACGAACTTGTGCTCTGGCCGTCGTGACAATTTCGCCGAGCGGCGCTTCTCCAATTTGCAGCGTGATCCACGAGCCCACATGGCAATCGTGCCGCGAAGGATATCTGCAGCCGTGAAGGTTGAGACTTACGGCCGACGTGCGTTCCAAAAATTCCTGGCCGAGTCCGTCGTGTCCTGTGATCAATAATGGAACAGGGCGTTCGATGCGCGTGCTGCGCCGGCCCTCCGGACCGATGAATCCGAAAGTTGCGTCTGCTGTAGGAATAATGCTCACGCGCGGTCTCCGCGCAAATGGCGAGATGAAATCAAAAAGATGCATCGTGCACCTGGCACACTGGAACGCTCACGGCCGAGAATGGGCTGACCTCCTCGCGCAACAGAATAGCCAAATTCCCTGAGATGAAAAGATTCTAACTGAAATACAGAAATGAATGCCAGCAGAGACAAAACAAAATCGGCTTTTATCCTAGTTCTATGACTGCTAGCCGCGGACAGAGCTTCTTGTCAGGAAACCGGGCGCTCAAATGCGAATGAATTCGAGTGCCCGGTCCAAGTTGCTCACATCACGAGTTGGGAGTGTCCAATCCTGACCCGATGATGATCTTGTTACCGCCGCCGGTCCCGGTGACGCCTCCTGCCGCTGAATCCGCGTAGGGCTTAACGTTGTACGGACAGATTGCATTGTGGTCGCCGGTGTCTGGATCTCCTATGAAATAAAGCGAGCTATTCGCTGCAAGGTAGACGCAAACCGCCGGGTGCTTTTCGTTACGCTTGTCCCACAGTTCAATCAAATAATCACTGCCGTCAGCCGTGAACTGAACGACGCCCTCGGCCTGAATCGTCACTGTCGTTGGTGAGGCTACGCCGTCCGTTATTGCGACAGTCGCGTCCGGAGTTGGTGCGCCGATTCTTTGCGGTGCTGGTTGTGCCATGCTAATGCTCCTTTCGAACTTTACTTCTTCCCACTTGCGTGGAAACTCTTATCGGAAAGAACCTGCTCAAGTCCTGGACGGCCTTGAAGGTCGGACATCATGAACCCCGACTTCAGACTTGCGCTTGCATAGTCCAACGCGCGGGCGCGATCGCCAAGATTTTCGTAGGTTTCGGCCACGTTCGCGAGGACCAAAGGATCATTAGGCGAAATCGCCAGGGCCGCTTCGAGATGCTCCTGCGATTTTTTGCGAAGATGGGCTTCCGACTGAAGAACAGCGAGCCAAGACTGGGCAGTCGCATCCTGGGGATGCTCTGATAAAAATGCCTCGAGCAGGGATTGAGCCTTTTCCCGAGTTTGACTGGCATTCGCTTCATCTTTCAGCCATCGCTCGTTCAGCAGTAAGTTGATCCAAACTCGGTAATCTCCGTCGTTAAGTTTCAATGCTCGCTTTGTCATGTCGACGGCTTCGGCGTAACGACGTTCGCCCATGTACAGATTCCCTAAATTGGCATACGCAGCATACGTTGGCGAGAGAGTTAGCGATTTCTTGAAAGCGTCTTCCGCTTGCTTGGCAGAGCCAGCATCGTCCATGGATTGATATTCAGCGCCCAGGTTGTTGTAGGCTGCAGGATTGTCGGGAGTAAGTTCAATCACGCGCCGGTATTGATTGACGGCCTCAGCATATCGGGATTGTCGGTCATAAAAATTCGCCAGACTGTTGTATCCATCCCAATAATCCGGTTTGAGCGCGATCGCTTTTTTGTAGCTTTCTTCGGCATCTTGCACTCTGCCCATGCGTTCGTACGCTCCGGCAATACCCCTAATGGCGTCCGCGTCGCGCGGATTAATGGCCAGGGCCTTTTGAAATTCCTGTAAAGCTAGATCGTGCTTGGCCAGCGACGAATGCAGATGTCCCAAAGACACATACGACGACGGCATGTGATCGTTTAGCTGAACGGCCCGCTCCAGCATCGCGGATGCTTGCTCGATCCAACGTGGATTCGGGTCCACTTGATTTTTCAAGCGGTAGGCTTCACCCAGCGACGCATATCCCAACGCAAATTTCGGATCGGTTTGCACTGCGTCGTGCAGCGCGGTGACTGCTTGATCGAGATTCCCAGGCTTGTCGTAGCGCTGCATCAGTCCTAGCGCTTTCAGGTATTGCTCGTAGGCAGCGGGCGAAGCTCGCCCGCCTGTCGCTCGCAGCATCTCTGCCGTTACATTGATATTCATCAGCCGCGCTAAACGTGCTACCGCTTCATCCTGCAATCCCGCAAGATCTCCTGTCGCGTCTTCCAGCACTGCCGACCCGACTTGCCGCAAATTTTTCGCATCAATCAGATTCACAGTGAGCTGCACATTTTTCGCGTCGCGCCGGATGCTGCCTTTTACAACTAAGTTCGCTCCCAAATCTTTTTCTGCCGATGAAGGATCCGTAACTTTCCGGCCGCGCACCACGCTCGACGGAACCACCCACAACGATTGCTGCGCCGCATCCAGATTCGAAAGTTTGCTGGTCAAAGAGTCCATCAATCCTTCCGCCACGGCTTCGTTTGCAGGATCGTTTCCGATGTTGTCGAAGGGCAACACCGCTACGTGCTTTTCGCCGCCGCTACCAGAAAGAATTGAAGCCGCGCGCTGCCGCACAGCCGGGAACAGCAATGAACCCGTAGCCAGCACCACCGCGGCAAGTACCGCAAAAAAGTACGGCGCAACCGCGCGGCTTTTCGGCTTACTCGCTGCAGCGACGGCAGCTGACGACGCTTGCCACCGCGGCGTTGAAGCGTGCGAGATCACATCCTTCAGCGCCGCGGAGGGGATGGCTGCCCCCGTCAGCGTCGGTTCATCCAGTGGCAGCCCCGACGAAGTGAATTGCGCGCGCGCCGCTTCCAGATCCGCCAGCATTTCTTTCGCGTCTGGATAGCGATGCGTGACATCCTTGGCCAGACCGTGCAATGCAATGGGCTGCAGCAACGCCGGCAACGAATCGATTGCCGCTGGCGGCTGATTCAAAATCGCAAACGTCATTGCCGTTGAACTTTCCCGCGCAAACGGATGGCTACCCGTGACCATCTGCACCAGCAGGATCGATAGCGCCCAGACGTCGCATCGCTGGTCAACGGCCTCGCCCAGAATCTGCTCCGGCGCCATATACGGCAGCGTGCCTGTAGTTCCGCCGGTCATCGTGGCGCTGGGAGTTGCCACCACTCGCGCCAATCCAAAATCCACGATGCGTGCGGAGTTTTCTTTCGTGATGATAATATTCGATGGCTTGATGTCGCGGTGAACGATCTTTCGCGCGTGCGCTGCAGCAAGTCCCGCGGAGATTTGGCAAGCCCAATCCATCGCTTGCCGCAGCGCCAGCGGTCCGCCACTCAACTTTTGCGAAAGCGTCTGGCCTTCGTAATACGCCATCACGATGAAGAGCTGCCCGTCGGCGGTTTTGTCGATTCCGTGAATGACGCCAATGTTCGGATGGTCAAGCGCGGAAGCGGACCGTGCCTCGCGCAAAAACCGCTCACGGTCGGATTCACTCAAGGCCAAATCATATGGAAGAAATTTCAGCGCGACGAAGCGCTCAAGCTGGAGGTCCTGCGCTTTGTAAACGATCCCCATGCCGCCAGCACCGAGCTTATCGGTGATCCGGTAGTGCGAAATGGTCTCGCCAATCATGGGAACTGGGGAGCCGATTCTAGGTGCTCACATAGGGCAAGTCAACGCGCAGAGGTCAAATTTCAGTTTAAAGAACGAAAGCTAAGTGGAAACTGAACTGTCGACATTTCAGTAGAAAACCGCGCCGCCATCCACATTGATCGCTTGGCCAGTAATCGCGCTGGCCTTCTCCGAACAAAGAAACAACGCTGCTTCTGCAATTTCTTTTGCCGTTTGACCGCGGCCTTGAAGGATCGATTCCAGGAAGCCTTCAAGCTGCTCGTCTTTGTCAATGTTGAGTTTGCGTGCCAGCTCCGCTCCCAGATCTTTGCTCATTTCAGTTTCTGTCACGGGCCCGGGACAAATCGCATTCACGCGCACACCTTTGCGAGCCGCTTCCGCCGCGTTGTATCGCGTAAGCCCCAGCAAGCCTGCTTTTGCCGCAGCGTATGCCGATCCCCAACTGTAAGCAGCTTTTGCCGAGATGCTCGAAATATTGACGATCACGCCGCGCCGCCGCTCATACATTCCCGGCAGCACCAACTTGCTCAACAAAAATGCCGCGCGCAGATGCACAGCCAGCACTCGGTCGAACTCTTCGATTGGATACTCTTCGACCGGCACCACTGGTCCGTAATGGCCGCCGTTGTTCACAAGAATATCCACGCAACCGAACGATGCGACCGCCTTTTCGAACGCCGCTCTGCAATCCGCTTCGTTTGCCAGATCGCCGGCAACGAACGCCGCTTTTCCTCCACCCTGCGTAATCTCCTCAGCAGTTGCGGACAATTCTTTTTCCGTACGTGCCGTCAAAAACACCACAGCACCCTCTGTCGCAAATAGTTGAGCGATCGCTCGGCCGATCCCTCGTCCCGATCCAGTAATCAGTGCAACTCGGTCCTTCAGTAACATTGGTTCCCCTGTAATGGCGCGCGCTTAGCTCGCCATCCGTATCTTGTCGGTCGTGTTCATTGCTGCGCAGGAAGAATCTCGTCGAAGCTCCGAATCTCCCGATGCCTCAGATTCTCCAACGCAGCAATTCCCGGACGCAACGAATGGGCCGTGTTCATTCCCGCAGCTTGCGCCGCATCAAGTTCTTCGCCAACATCCGACACATAAAGGATCTCCGTCGGCTGCACTCCAATCGCTCCGGCGATCTTCTTGTAACTCTCGGCTTCGCGTTTTGATCCAGTCGTGGTATCGAAATATCCGTCAAGAAAAGACGAAAGATCACCGGCAGCGGAATGCGAAAACAAAAGTTTCTGCGCCAGCACGCTGCCCGAGGAAAAAATCGCGATTCGCCTACCCTGCACCTTCCATCGCGCGAAAGCCGGTGCAACATCCGGATAGACTTCGCCCTTCAACTCGCCGCTTCGAAATCCCTCTTCCCAAATTTTTCCTTGTAGCGTTTTCAACGGCGTGATTTTACTGTCGCGTGCGATCAGCCAGTAAAGGTAGCGTGACCCTGAAGCAATCTTCTCTTCATTTGTGCCGTCCGTCCATGCGGGCGCGCCATTCGCGACTTCAACCCGGTGCGATTTGCGAAGTTCTTCCAGCAACTCCGCGATCTCGGCGTCCTGAACATGGCTGCGAAGAAAATCTTCCACGCGTGCGCTTGCAAAAGGGAAAAGAGTCTTGAAGACAAAATCGATCGGCGTTGTCGTGCCTTCAATATCAAGAAGTATTGCGCGAATCTCGGGCGAGTCGAATGGTGGCGTCAACTTCAGCTCATCGTGCCGCGCGGCGCGATATAGGACGGCCCGAAGCACACCGGCTCAAAGCTGCGGTCAGCACCGCTTTCCGTGTAATGTGGCGTCCAGCCCGATGTATCCTGAAACAAGCGAATCGCGCGAATCCGCTTCTCCTGGCAGAGGTCGAACCAGTGCCAAGTGCCGCGCGGGACGCGAAGCAGGTCGCCCGCTTCTACCGTGATTGAGACAACATTCCCCTCGCGTGGATGAATATGAAACAGCCCGCGCCCTTCGATGATGAACCGCACCTCATCTTCATCGTGCCAATGTTCTGAATTGAAGCGGTTGAGCATCGCGTCGAGGCCAGGCGTCGCAGATGTCACGTCAATCACGTCTGCCGTAACGTACCCACCTTCCGCTTTCAGCCGCTCAATTTCCGGCGCGTACGCAGCCAGTACCTCCTCAGCTGATGCGCCTTTCGCAATCTCGTGCGCAGGTCTCCACTGTTTATAGGCAATGCCGATTCCGTCGAGATACGCGCGGATCTCGTCGTCTTGCGTCAGCGTCCGGTTTTCATTCGGAATGTGAACAGTAGCCATCGCCGTCAGCCCTCATTCTTCAGCACCAAGCGCTCCGCCAAATTCGCGCCGCCCCACAATTTCCAGCAGAAATTCGAAAATCTCCACGTGCCGTCGCGCCTGCGCCACATCTTCACCCCAAGTATATAACCCGTGACCACTCAGAAGGAATCCGTGCGCATCGCCTTCGCGTTCGAGCAAAGCAGCTACTTTTTCAGCCAGGGAAGGAATGTTCTGAGAATTCTCGAAAATTGGAATCCACTCGCGATGCTCATGCGTGCGCACACCCTCAAGACCTTTCAGCATTTCGTAACCGGTAACGGCGAGCCCTCCCTTAGCATTATGTTTTTCTGAGAGCAGGGTGCTCCAAACCGAATGCGTGTGCAGGATGCATCCGACATTCTTCACTCGCGCGATCACCAGATGCAAAAAAGTCTCCGCGGAAGGCGTTGCTTTACCGGCAAGCACGCGACCTTCACCGTCAATCTCAATGAAGTCCTGGTCTGTAAGCGCCGACTTGTCCAGGCCGGTCGAAGTGATCAGCAATCGCAAAGGACTCCTCTGCAGCACCGCACTGTAATTTCCGCTCGTCCCAAGAGCCCAGCCACGCTTATGAAACTCGCGCCCAAGCTTTGCAAGCTCCTTGGCTAAATTTGCGTGACTTAGGCGCCCCGCGTCCCTCCGGCCTGATCGCGATTTTGAAGGTTTTCCCATTCTCCGGTTCGGAGAAAGTATGCCACGTATTGATTTCGCCGTCGGCGCTCTACTTTGTCGGCTTCAAGCCTTTCAGCAGATGCCTTACGCCTTCGTTGACTTCCTGTTGCGTGAACGATTTTCGAGTGACGACGTTTTCCCGCACGGCGCGATAGGCCAGCCGGTTTCGGTCGTGCTCGACAAGGTCAAACACGATCGTGCCTTCGTGATACCGCACAGTGTGGACCACCACGCCCGGAGGCCCATAAAAGCCGTTCCAGCAGCCGTAGTAGCCGCAAACCAGCCCTGCGGGGTAAACGGGCGTCGCGACACGTTCCCGCCGCCGCTGCACACCGAATTGATAGTCCACTAGCAAATCGGCGTTCGCCGGATCGCTGACCTGGACCAGTCCCTTGGCATTCAGATTTTGCTCGAACGCTCGCGTAATGCGATTTCGCACGATGTCATTTTCCCAGTCGGGGTTTCGGCGGTATTCACGGTTGGGCGTGATTGCATCACGGGATACGACCCGCCGATCCGAGGAAAGTTGCGGCGATGCCGGCCGCCATGCCCAGGTCATACCCTTGCGTATAGGGACACTCGGGTCGCGGTCAATGGTGACATGATCGTCGCAGCCTGACAGCCCAATTCCGGCTACGACCGCAACCCCTGTCAGGACCAACAAGCGAAGGTGGCGTTTCAAGCTCATGGATAGTTCTCCCGCCCTTTTAAACACGAATTCGTCGAAAAAGTTGGTGGCTTTTTGAGTTTAACGGTTAGCTGTTCAACGGGACGAATCAGCAACCTCGAAAACCGCTGCTGGCTTTCCTTGCCTTGAGTTATGATAGAGTTTTAGGAATCACCCACCTTAACAATCATGGGAGCAAGATGGCGACGGAATCGAAGGGCAAGGTATTACTAAGGGTCAGGCCAAGGGGCTTCTGCGCGGGAGTTGTCCGCGCCGTGGACATTGTCGAACTGGCGCTAGAGGCTTATGGGGCGCCGGTCTACGTTCATCACGAAATCGTTCATAATACGTATGTTGTCGAACAGCTGCGCCGGCGCGGCGCCATCTTCGTCGAATCCATCGACGAAGTCCCTCATGGTGCGGTCTTGGTCTTCAGCGCCCACGGAGTTCCACCCGCCGTTCGCGACGAAGCGAAGTCACGCTCCCTCAAAGTCATCGACGCCACATGCCCGCTGGTGACGAAAGTTCACTTCGAAGCGCTCAAATTTGCGCGCGAAGATCGCACCATCATCTTGATCGGCCACAAAGACCACCAGGAAATCATTGGCACCTCCGGCGAAGCGCCCGACCGCACCATCGTCGTCGATTCCGTAGAGGCCGTGGACAAGCTCGAAGTGAACAACCCAGAAAAACTTGCCTTTCTGACACAGACTACCCTTAGCCTCTATGATACGCAGGAAATCGTCGCCCGCCTCCGGCAGAAGTTCCCGAAAATTGTCGGCCCGAAAAGCGATGACATTTGCTACGCCACCCAGAATCGGCAGGAAGCTGTCGAACAAGTCGCCCAAGATGTCGATCTCATTTTGGTTGTCGGCTCGCAGAACAGTTCCAATTCCAACCGTCTTGTCGAAGTTGCTCAGCGCCGCGGCGTCAAAGCCGAACTCATCGATTCTGCGTCCGATATCGACCCCGCCTGGCTCGAAGGCGTCAAGAGCGTTGGATTGACTGCCGGCGCTTCTGCTCCAGAAGTTTTGGTCGAGCAGGTCAGCCAGCGACTTGCCGAGCACGGCTATACGGATCAGCGCGATCTCGATCTGATTCGCGAAGATGTACGTTTCACGCTCCCTCCGGAGCTTGCGACCATCGCCGCGGCACCACGGCGTTAGTTGCGCTTCGTCAGGACGCAAGGCATCGGTCTTTCTTGCCAGTAGAAGGGGCGGTTCGTCGCGTAAGCGTCGGCCGGATTTTCAGAAACTTCAGGAGACGACCTTGGCGGTCAAAATTGTCCGTCAGCCGAAGAAGATTGCCTTGATTGGCGCCTGTTCGAGCGCGGCCGCCTTTCTGCCCGGCACGGAAAAGGCTCCCGCTGCTTTGCGAGCTGCGGGGCTCGTCGAAAAACTCAAGAATATCGGCTACGACGTCGTGGATTTGGGCGACTGTGCGCCCCGCTTGTTTGCCGATGACGAAGAACATCGGCGCGCTCGTAATCTGCCCGCTATCGTCGCCGGCTTGAACGATCTAAAGGTACACGCCGAGGTCGCGATCAAGAGCGGCGCGCTCGTCCTGGTGCTCGGCGGCGATTGTGCGCAAGTGATTGGTTTGCTCACCGGCGCTCGCCGCTATTACAAACACCTCAATCTTTTCTGGATGGACCGCGACGCCGATCTCAACACACCCGCATCCACACCTTCTGGACGCATTGATGGGATGGTTGTCGCCAGCATTATCGGTCGCGGTGCGCCCGAGCTTGTGCGCTTCTGGGGCGAAACACCTCTGGTGCGCGAGCCGGACGTTCTTCTTTTTGGTCTTGAACGCGTCGATCCTCCCGAACAGGATTTTCTTTCGAAATCACCGCTGCGCTACGTTTACGCCGCGGACATTCAGAAAAAAGGCGCAGCCGCCGCCACACGCGACGCGCTCGCTCATCTTCACTCTGAATCGCGGGAATTTATTCTTCACGTGGATACGGACATCATCGCGCAGGAAGAGTTTCCGGCAGTCAACGTTCCCGGCAGCGGCGGCCTGACCTTTGACGATGTGCGCCCATCGCTCCGCGAAGTCCTCAGCCAGAAGACGTTACTGGGTCTCGACGTCGCGCAATACAATCCCGACCGCGATCCTGACGGCTCAGGCGCTCAGAAACTTGTTGAACTTCTCGTTGATGCTCTGGCCGCGCGCTTCGAAGCGCTTTCGGCGCCACAGGAATCGGCTGCCACCGAAGCAAGCCAAACGGTGAACGAAGAATCGGGCGTCTGATAAACAGCCGATTTCCGGTTGCCTGGCGCTTCAGGCTGCGCCTGGGATGTTCTTCAAAGCTTTTTCCGCACATAACGCATCAGGCCAAGCCACGAAAGCCGCAAACCTCCGTTGAAAATGTAATGGTCCGCGGCGTCACCTGGGAGCGTGGCTTTAATTTCTGATGCAATCGCATCGACGAACGCTTTTTCTGCCTCCGCGGTATCCATGCCGCTCTCCACAAGGTTGCGCGTAAGCTCGGCCCACTCCTGGAGTCGCGTCCTGTATTGCTGAATGTGCTCGCTGGGATTTTCAATGAATCCGAAATGTGTGAGGAATAGCCGTTCCGGTCCCCACGCTGCAATCTTATCGAGGGAGTGATTCCAGATTTCCAGGTCAATGTCAGGCGGTGGCGTGGCCGGCAGAAGAAATCGATTCCCCTCAACCCGGATTCCAGCAGTGTCTCCGACAAAAGCTGTCCTCGATTCGGGCTCCCAATAGGTCACATGGTGCGAGGCATGGCCCGGCGTGTAGCATACTTCCAATTCTGCTTCGCCGATGCGAATCCGTTCGCCGCCCTCCAATGATTGCAAACTCGCTTCCGGCACCGGTGCGCACTCGCCGTAAAGCGGCTTCATGTCTCCTCCGTAAAGCCGGCCAGCGCTGGCCAGCAGTCGCGAAGGATCGATCATGTGCACCGCGCCGAATTCATGGACGTATACGTTCAGGTTTGGATTTTCGCGCAACAGTGCGCCCGTCGCGCCCGCATGATCCAGATGAATGTGCGTCAGCAGGAGTGAATCGACGCTCTGGAATGTCTGGCCGCGCTCTTTCAGCCCCGCACGAAGCGCCCCAAGTGTGGACTCCGGTCCAGGATCAATGATTGCGGATTTGTCAGTGGATTCAATCAAGAGCGCCGCGATAGACTGCGGCCTGCCCGTCCAATTCAGGTCGATCGTCGTAAAAGTTGTCATCGTGTCAGTAGTTTATCAATTTTCCCGCGAGCATCTTCCGGCTCGGGAAATGCTGTAGAAGCAAGGATTTGCTTGCGGAATCTTGGGGGCTTGGCATAGGCTATGGGCACCGCGCTTTGTCTTTTCGATGATGTCCCCGCCCTCAGAATATTCTAGGCCCGGGTAGGGAGTTGCGCAGGTCTGCCTTGCGCAACGAGACAAGGTTTGAGCCGCGCCGCTCCACTCTGTGCGCAGCTTGTCCGTAGGGGCGGATGCGGGAATGAGCGGAAAGTTTCCATAACGAATTTAGGGAGGACGTTTATGCGTAAGTGGTGTGCAGCAGCAGCTGTGGGAGTGTTCCTTGCGATTCCGCTTGTTGCGCAGCAGAAGGATGACAGTGCAGCGAAGCCGGCAACCGAGACCACAACGACCGTCGACGCACCTGCGGCGCCGGAAAGTGCTGTACCGGCGGCGCGCGGAGTTTTTGCTCTGCCAGCAGTTCCTAAAGCAACTCCATTCCCCGGCCCGCAAGCGACAAAAACCACGAAGGATACACGCTCACCCGGCCAGCTCGTTCCCAGGTTTGAAGTCAACGCAGGCTACAGCTACATCAACTTTAACCCTGGCAGTGGGTTCAGCAACTTCAATAGCCACGGCGCGACTGGCGGTTTCACTTATAACGCAAACCGCTTTCTCGGGCTGACCGCGGAGTTGGGCGGCTATCATTTCGATCGCGACGTCAATGGCAACAAGATCTCTGGCGGAATCACGAGCTACCTGTTCGGTCCTCGTCTGAATTTGCGCAAGTTTGATCACTTTGTGCCGTTCGCGGAATTTCTGCTTGGTGGCGCTCATGGCGGGCTCGCGTTGACCGGCAACAGTGGCCAGAATGCATTTGCGCTTGCTGCAGGTGGCGGCGTCGATGTGGTATTGAACAAGTACGTCGCGTGGCGCTTCGCTCAGATCGACTATCTCATGACGAACTTCGTCGGTCCGAACGTGAATCCCACCGGGCGCCAGAACAATCTTCGTCTCGGCACAGGCCTTGTCCTTCGCTTCGGCATCCCTAATCCTCCTCCTCCGCCAAACCATCCTCCTGTGGCCGCCTGCTCAGCGACTCCAACTTCGGTTTACGCCGGCTCGAACGATCCCGTAAGCATCCACGTGAATGCCAGCGACCCGGACAACGACACCATCACTTACAGCTACACCGCTTCCGGTGGTGCTGTCGAGGGCAACGGACCTGATGCTCGCTTCAATACCTCGGGCCTCGCCGAAGGCACTTACACGGTTACCGCGAAAGTCGACGATGGCAAAGGCGGCACCGCTACCTGCGCGGCGGACATCACCATAGCCAAAAAGCCGAATCAGCCTCCCACGATTTCTTGTGCCACCGACCGCAGCCCGATTCTGCCGGGTGAGCGCACTGGTATCACAGCGACCGCCAGCGATCCGGATGGCGATCCGTTGACTTACAGCTACACTGCGACAGGCGGCCAAGTCACAGGAGACGGTCCGAAGGCACAGTTTGATTCCACGGGCCTTGCTCCCGGCAGTTACACCGTCAAGTGCTCGGTTAGCGACGGCCGCGGCGGCACAGCCGATTCTTCAACCAACGTCGACGTGCAGCAGCCACCGCCACCTCCGCAGGCGGCAAAGGCCGGCGACTGCGGTTATAACAAAGCTGGCGCATCCCGCTTTGACAATGCTTGCAAGCGCGTGGGCGATGACGTTGCTCTGCGCCTGAAAAACGATCCCAATGCCAAGCTCGTTATCGTTGGCTTCGCGGACAGCAAGGAACCGAAGGCCACGAAGCTTGCGCAGACTCGCGCCGATCTCGCCAAGAAGTACATCGTCGAGAAGGGTGTGGACGCCTCGCGCATCTCCACGCGTACTGGCGAAGCTTCGAAGGAAAAGGGCCAGGAAAAAGCCAACCGTCGCGTCGACTTCATTGTCGTGCCGGAAGGCGCCACCTACTAACGCCCATGAGGACCGGTCGCGCGCGGCGTATTTCGGGCTCGGCGTGACCTGCCTCGTAGGGAAACTTATTGTCGGGCCCGGGAGAGCAATCTCGGCCGGGCCCACGTCTTTTTTAGCGGTGGTTTTCTCCTGTCTTCGCTGGTTACATCGGGCTTCCAGCATCTTGCTGCTTCTCTTGTTTGCAACTCCCTGCGTCGGGCAGAGCTGGCAACACCTCGGCCCGCCGGGCGGCAACGTCACTTCGCTTGAGACGGCCCACGGCATCGTTTATCTTGGCACTCCGGACGGCCATATTTTCGGTTCTTCGAATCGCGGCGAACGTTGGGAACTGCGCGCGCGAGTCAGTAACCGCGTCGATGGAGTCGTGCAAAGAATCGTTGCCGACGGAGGGAAGCGCGATCGCCTTCTCGCAGCAGTGTGGTTTCAGGACGTCAGACAGGGCGGTGCGCTCTTTGAGAGTGTGGATGGCGGGTGGCACTGGTCATCAGCGGGCCTGGTTGGCGAAGCGGTCCGCGCGTTGGAGCATTCTGAATCCGATCCGCGTGTCTGGGTGGCAGGAACACGGTCCGGCGTTTTTCGTTCTGGCGATGACGCACGCTCATGGCAGCGCATCACTCGCGCGGACGATCCGGAATTGCAAAACATCGATTCGCTTGCGATTGATCCTACGAATCCGGAAATCATCTACGTCGGCACGTACCACCTTCCCTGGAAAACGCTGGACGGCGGCAAAACTTGGTCTTCGATCGCTTCTGGAATGATTGATGATTCAGACGTCATGAGTCTTCACATCGACGCGAAAAATCCGCGCCGCATTTTCTCAAGCGCCTGCTCCGGCATCTATCGCAGCGATGACGCCGGTCTTTCCTGGACGAAACTGCAAGGCATTCCATACGCGAGCCGCCGCACGCAGCAAATTATCCAGGACACAAAAAATCCAGGCACTCTATACGCCGCCACGACGCAAGGTCTTTGGCGGACTTCCGACTACGGCGAGAATTGGAAACGGATTACACCGCAGGAAACCATCGCAAATGCACTCATTGTTCTAGCCGATGAAAAAGGCGCCCGAATTCTCGTTGGTATGGAAGCGCAGGGAGTCATGCGCAGCGATGACGAAGCGAGCTCCTTCTCTGATTCCAACAAAGGATTCTCACATCGCGTCATCGCATCGATAGCGGCTGATTCGAGCGAGCCTGTGCATCTTCTGACGCGAGTCGAAGGCTTTGCCGGCAAGTTGATCGAAACGAAAGACGGAGGTGCTTCGTGGAAGGAATTTCCTGTTGCTCTGCCACCTAAACCGGCGGCAGGTCTTTACTCATCTTCGTCTGGCTGGTGGCTCTCTTTCGCGGACGGCGGCCTCGCCCGATTTGATAAACAGAAAGGGAAGTGGAATTTCGCAAAATTCCGCGACGCACTTCGACGCACAATTCCGAGCCGCAAATCTTCCACCAGAGAGCGTTCGGGCGGCCGACCTGCAGCGAGAGCGCGAATCGTACTCCCCCAGGTAACATCTTTTTTAGAATCTTCGGGGAAGATTCTCGTTGCGACCGATGACGGTTTGTGGGCAAGTGGCCAAGACGAGTCTGAGTTTAGACGCGTTGCCGCGAAGAGTCTTCCGCGGTCCATTGCCTATCTTTCGCCCGGCGCTCAAAGCGCGTTGCTGGCGATCGCAGGCAATTCCGTATGGACGGGCGACGCTGGCAACATCCTTGTGTGGAATCAGTTTGCCACGCCTCAAAATGCTGGTCGGCTGCTCTGGCTTCACGAAGATTCGGTGAGCGGAATTCCAATTCGAGTTCTCGGCACGCAGAACGGAGTGTTCTCAACTTCAGAAAATGGGGAATGGCGGCTGGTCTCGAATGGTCTGCCAGCAATCGCGTCCGAACCTCTGTCCGTTTCTGGCTCGTTCTGGTTGCTGGCGATGAGCAATGGCGGAATCTACCAGTCGGTTGATATCGGCAAAACCTGGCAACGCGTAGACACCGATGCGGAACGGGGAGGAACAATCGGCATACTGCCCGCTCCGGACCACGGATTCTTCATCGCATCGAAGTCGGAGGGCCTTCTTCGTCTTTCTGTCGCGCCCCCCATAGACCGCTAGCGGCGCAAAGCTTTCCCAAAATGGATCGACTCGGTTCCGTTCTCGCAACCGCTCTCTTCCCAGTGAGTTCCGTTTCACTGACCGGTATTCTCGGCCGAACTGCTTCTCGCTGAAATTCGCAGGCACAATGCTGTGCAGCTTTCCGAGACTGGCGTCAAACGCCTTGAAACTGTCGCCGCCCTTGTCGTGGGCATGTGCGAAACCGTTCGCCGTCTCAGTCAGGCGTACGATTCCCGCGTTGAGCGCGTTCGTTCTCTCTGAATCTTTGCTCGTCAAAAAACAAAACCACACGCCGGCTGAACTCTTCGCTCGCCGCGCCGAAAGCTCCCGTGTGCAGCGCGCCCGGCACTCGCCACAATTCCTTCGGCCCCGCCGCCGCGCGCAGAATTCTTTCCGAATGTCGGCAGGGAAGCACCACGTCCGCTCCATCGCAGATCAGCAGCAAAGGAAAGGCGCGCCTGCTGACCGCTCTTTCAGGAGAAACTTCGCCCGCCGGAAATCCCGCCAGGTGTTCGCCGCGAAGGATCAGAATCCAAGCACCCGGCGCAAAAAGTGTCTTTCCCAGCAGCGGCCAGTGTTGCAAGCCCGCGTAGTCATACGCCGCCTCCTGTAAATTCGCGAATGGCGCCTCCGCCGCCACTGCCTCGATTCGCGCGTCCGCGCCCGCTGCTTGCAGCACAATTCCCGCGCCCATCGAATTTCCCAGCGCGAAAAGATGTTGCGGATGTTCCATGCGTTCCAATTCGTCGATCACCGCGCTGGTGTCTTTGCGTTCGAGCCAGCCGTAGCTTGCCATCTCTCCGCCGCTCGCGCCATGCGCTCGTGAGTCCATCATCACCACGCTGTAGCCGTGTTGCAGCAACAGCCGCGCGTGTTCCGTCATCCCATAACGATTGTCGGCCACGCCATGAAACACCAGCACCCACGAGCCGTTCGGTTTTGCCGCGCGCACTTTCCATCCCCGGAGCGTCGCGCCGTCAGGACCGCGAACATCAAATTCTTCGCGGTGCGCGCCGATTTCTCCAAACGTCACATCGGCATCGCGTACCATATCCGGGGCCAGTAGTCGTTTTTCGGGATGCAGGAATCCGGGCGCGCCCATCCAGCCCGCCACGACGGAAAGTAGAAGGGGAAACAGCAAGACCACCAGCAGAATCCGCACCAGTCTCTTCATGCAGTTAGATACGAATTGTTGACGTTCAAAGTTTCTGTGAATACGCCACTACGACCGAAACAACACCGATTCGCGCTGGAACATCTTCACCGCAAGGTACAACGCCCCCGCGGCATAAACACACGTCGAGGCAAAAATCAGCACGATGTAGTTCCAGTGATATTCACCCGTGACCAGTTCCTTGCAAAGCAAACTGACGTTCAGCAACGGCACGATGGCGAGTTGCGGCGTCAGTTCCACACCCGGGAGCATCGCCGCCACTGCCGGCACGACCACCAGAAACATCAGCGGTGCGATGTAGCTCTGCGCCTCTTTATAGCTTTTCGCAAAAAGCGAAATCGTGATCAGCCCCGCCGAAAACAAAATCGCCAACGGTATGGCCATTACGAACACCGAGGCGACCGCCGCGGGGCCCAGCGTCAGTTGCGGCGTCGGTTCTCCCTCCTCCGTCATTGCCTCCATCACCTGCGATTTTTGCAGCACCGTGAACGACACGCCCATCGAAACCACCAACAACGCCGCGGTGATCAGTGAAGTCGTCAGCACCAGCAGAAACTTACCTAGCACCAGATGCGTCCGGGAAACGGGACTCGAAAGTATCGTCTCCATAGTTCCACGCTCTTTTTCTCCCGCCGTCAAATCAATCGCGGGATGCATCCCGCCGTTCAGGCACATGAAAATTACGAGGTACGCGATGATTCCTCCCAGAATTGCTCCAGCCACCTTCTCCGGCGGTGCAATGTTTTGCTGCTTGACCTGAAAGGGTCTCAGCAAGTCGGCGGGCAGATGGTTCGCTTCTAGCCGCTCGGTCGCGATGGTGTCGCGGTATTCTTTTAGGTAGCTTTCGATGTTTGATGCCGCCAGCGCCGACTTGAGCTCCCCACCGTAGATATATATTTTCACCGTGCCGGCGTTGCTTTTTCCAAGGTTTTCCTGGAACCCGCTCGGGATTTCGACAGCCGCGCGAATCTCTTTTTCAATGATCTGATTTTTCCAATCGACAGTCGCTGGAATTATTTTGATCTTCGGATATTGTTTCAGGCCGTCCACGACTGCCGGAGAATCCGCACCGCCAACGATCATTACCCTGGGTTTTTCCTTTTTGGCTTTGCCAATCACGGCGGACATCACTGCCGTAAATCCAGCGCTTAGCAGCGGGATCATCAGCAGTGGCACGAGAAATGTCGTGATCAGCGTGCGTCGGTCACGCAGCGCTTCAGTCAGTTCTTTGAGGTACACAATCCAGATGTTTCGCAGCCGCATGTCAGACCGCCTCTGGCGCGTAGTGTGGTGTGACAATCTTCACGAACACTTCTTCAAGATCATTCTCTCCGTGCCTTTGCCGCAATTGCTCGAGCGTTCCCTCCACCAGCAGTCTTCCGCCTTGAATAATTCCCACGATGTCGCAAAGTTTTTCCACTTCGCGCATCACGTGCGTCGAGAAAATCACTGTTTTGCCGCGGTCCCGGCACTCACGGATGAATTCAATGATCGTCCGCGCTGTCATGATATCCAGACCAAGCGTCGGCTCATCGAAAATCATCACGGGCGGATCGTGCACCAGCGTGCGGGCGATGGAGGTCTTCTGTTTCATTCCAGTGGAAAGCTTGTCGCAACGCCGGTCGCGAAAATCGTTCATGTCCAACCGGTCAAAGATTTCATCAATGCGCTTTTTCAATGTCGCGGAATCAAGCCCATTTAGCCGCCCGAAATATTCCACCATCTCTTGCGCCGTCAAACGCGGATACAGCGCTGTGGCAGTCGAAAGAAATCCGCAATTTGCGCGTACTCTTTCCGGGTGCTCCACAATGTCGTGGCCGCAAAGCCTCGCCGTTCCCTCCGTCGGCTCCAGGATCGTCGCAAGCATGCGCAACGTTGTGGTTTTCCCCGCGCCATTCGCGCCCAAAAGCCCATAAATCTGTCCCGGGCGGCAGATAAAACTCACGTCATCCACGGCTCGCACTTCACCGCGTTTTTTGTCCTGAAACCGTTTGCTCAGATTCAACGCTTCAATCACGGTCCGTCCTTTAACGCAGTTCTTCATTCCATGCCTGCTTGCGCGGGAAGGTAAAGGACGAGCTCTTCTCGCTCTCGCCCGCCGCAAGTGCTGCGCGGTATCGCCAAGAAGATTACCGCAAATTCTCTCCTGGCTCGCTTTCCTTGCTCACACTCTTTCCTTTAAGAAGCATCCGCGCGACATTACCGGGCATCTCCTTTCTAGCGCCCACACCGGCTTCCGGTGGTGCAAGCTCTGCCGCTCTTGCTAAGATAAGATTCTTCGGCTCGCCCGCAACGGCGAGAAAGACCTGCACATCACGGCGAAAGTTTCGTTTGCATTTTGTTTTTGCTGCTCTAAACGTGCGCCGCGAGCGGCCGTGAACACAAACGGGTTTTTCGGGGTCTCGGGTTTGTTTTACAAACCCTGAGGTAAGGAAGCTGTACTTGCAAACTCTGAGATAACGAGGGTTTCAGGGTTTGTACTTACAAACCCTGAGATAACGAGGGTTTCAGGGTTTGTACTTGCAAACCTGAGATAACGAGGATCATGGATCGCAGACTCCGCAATCGGCTCCTGCTCTTCCTTCTTGCGGCCGCCATATTGGCGTATTTGCTCTTCCTGCTGAGCGGACGCCAGCCCGTGACAAAACTCTCGGCGGTCGTGCCCTCGCGCGAGAACATCGTTTCCTCCATCAGCAGCAACGGAAAAGTCGAACCGATTTCGCCTTTTGTGATGCGCGCGCAACTCGACACCTTCGTCGAAAAAGTCTCCGTTCTCGAAGGCCAGCAAGTGAAAAAGGGACAGCTCCTTCTCGAATTGAATGTGAAGGACGCGGCCGCTTTGCTCGCACAAGCGCGTGCGCGCCTTCTGAAAGCGCAAGATGATTTTCGCTCCGCAAATTCGGGCGGGCGAACCGATGAAGCCGCGCGCGCGACCGGCGACCTTGCAAAAGCGATTGCGCAACGTGACCAACTGCAGCGCAATCACGACGCCCTGCAGCGCCTGGTGGCGCAACAGGCTGCCACCAGAGATGAGCTCGCTTCCAATGAATTGGAACTCACCAAGGCTCAAGCCGAGGTCACTCGCCTTACCGCCGCCAAAAATGAGTTCGCGCGCGGCGTTCATCTGGACACTGCGCGCGGCAGCCTTCAAGTCCAGCAAGCGCAAAGCGAGGTCGCGGCGCTCGAAGAGAAAGTCCGTGATGGACGAATCACTGCTCCCAGCGATGGCACGCTCTATTCGCTTCCCGTGCGCCAGGGAGACTTTGTCAAGGCCGGCGACCTGCTCGCCGAAATGGCTGATCTTCACAAAGTACGCGTACGCGCATTTGTGGACGAACCGGAAATCGGTGCGCTTCGGCCGAATGAACCGGTTCGGATCACATGGGACGCGCTCCCCGATCACATCTGGAAGGGCGAAACGGAAAGCGTCCCCAAACAGGTCGTTCCACGCGGGACTCGCAGCGTGGGTGAGCTTCTGTGCTCCGTAAACAACGATAAACTCGAACTTCTACCCAACGTAAACGTCAGTGTGCGCATCAATTCTCAAGAGCGTTCCAATGTTCTCGTGATACCGCGCGGTACGGTCGCTTCTGAAGGCGGCAAGCGATTTGTCTACGTGGTAAAAAGCACGGGGCTTGGCGTCGGCAAGAAAATATTGGAGAAGCGCGAAATTCAGCTGGGAATTGCAGACTCCGTGCACTATCAGGTCATAAGCGGGCTTGATGCGAAAGATCTGATCGCGCTGCCCGGTGACGTGGAGTTGCATGACGGCATGCGGGTAAAAATCATCAACACCGAATCGGCATCGCTTCAGGGACATCAGGATGTCCAGTAAACGATTTTGTGCCGCTATTTTATTTGCAGCAATTTTCATCTTCGGTCAGACCGCGCGCGCGGAATCGAACATTCCGGACGAGGCAACAGCCGCCTTTGCCGCCGGCGACTATTCCAAAGCAATTGAAATCCTGAATCGCGAAGCAGCTGCCTCCCCTCGTGATGCCGGCGTGCAACACTTGCTCGCGCGCTGTTACTTTGAGAGCGAACAGTTCGACCGCGCAATTCCCGCAGCCGAAGCGGCAATTTCGCTCGATACCAAGAATTCCGCGTACCACGAACTTCTGGGCCGCGCCTACGGCGAAAAAGCCGACCGCTGCGGCTGGTTATGTGCATTGTCGTTCGCGAAAAAAGCGCGCAAGGAATTTGAAACAGCGGTGCAGCTCGATGGGCGCAATTTCTCTGCGATGCAGGCGCTGATCGAGTTCGATTGCAGCGCGCCGGGAATTGCCGGCGGAGGCGAAGACAAAGCCCGCCCCGAAATCGAAAAGCTCGGCGGGCTCGATGCCGCCGAGGGCCGCTACGCCGCGGGAAATTGCCGCAGGCAGAAAAAAGATTTTGAAGCCGCCGATGCCGAGTTTCGCAAAGCGCTTGCTCTCCATCCAAGATCCGCCGACCTGATTTACGATATCGGCGATCACTACATGAAGCGCAACCAGCCAGATCGTCTGCAACTCGTGATTGAAGAGGGAGAACGAGTCGCGCCCTCCGACCCGCGCGGAAATTTTTTCCGCGCCGTGTCGTACACTCTTGAAAAAAAGAATCCCGCCGATGCCACAAGACTGTTCCGCGACTACCTTGCCAACGCGCCGAAGCGCAACAACTACCCGTCGAAGGCCATGGCGCATTACTGGCTGGGCCGCATCGAGGAAAATCAGAACAAAACGGCGTCCGCAAAACGGGAATATCAGGAGGCGTTGAATCTGGAACCGAAGAATCGGTTCGCCAATGAAGCATTGAAGCGCCTGCGGCACGACTAACGCCATGATGGATTTCCACGAAACCTTCACTGTCGCCATGGAAGCGCTCCGCGCAAATAAACTTCGCGCGACGCTTACCTCGCTCGGCGTCATCATCGGCAGCGCTTCGATTGTGCTCGTGGTTACCGTCGCGCTCACCAGCAAGAAATTCGTTCTTCAGCAGATTGAAAGCGTCGGCTCGAACCTTGTTTGGGTCGAAATGATCAAGACACCCGACAAAGCGCAGCCACTCAGTCATGAATTGACGGTCGACGACATGGAGGCGATTCGATCCGCCGTTCCTCAAGTCGTGCAAGTGGCTGGCGTACGCGAATTGCCGATGGCCGTCGTCGCGAAGGGCGTGGAACGTCCAGTGAACTTGATCGGTGTCACACAAGGCTACCAGGAGATTCGCCGCCTGCTCGTGTTGCGTGGCAGATATTTCGACTCCACGGATATGGAAACCCGCGATAAGGTCTGCCTGATTACGAAGCAGCTTGCCACAAGACTTTTCGGTCCGGAAAACGCCATTGGCCGAAGTGTGCGCATGGGCGAACTGACGTTCACAGTAATCGGCGTTTTCGTGGAGCGCGTCGAAACGTTTGGGCTTTCGGATATTCAAGCGGAGTCAGTGCTGATTCCATTTGGTTTGATGAAGTATTACACGGGCGTGGATGTGATTCGCGTGCTGGACGCGCAAGCCGTCAGCGCAGAGGATGTGCCATCGGTGGAGCGGCGGGTAGCGCAAATTTTGAAGAGTCGCCATCCTCAAGATGCGGAATACAATGTGCAATCGCTGACCGCAATTCTGGACGCCGCACGCACGATTTCTCTTGCACTTACCGTTGTTTTGATCGTGATCGCATTTATCGCGCTGCTCATCAGCGGCATCGGCATCATGAACATCATGCTGGTGACCGTGACTGAGCGAACGCGCGAAATTGGAATCCGCAAAGCGATTGGCGCCGCCCGCCGCGAAATCATGTATCAATTTTTGATCGAGGCATTCTTGATCAGCGGCGGTGGAGCGGTGATCGGCATTCTGATCGGTCTCGCGATTCCGGTGACGGTACAATTTTTCCTGCCGGGTAATCTTCGCGTACCGGTATCGGGCGCAAGCGTGATTCTCGCTTTTGTGGTTTCGTGTTCGACAGGACTGTTTTTTGGGTATTTGCCGGCCAGCCAGGCGGCGAAATTGCAGCCGATCGAATCCTTGCGCTACGAATAGCACGGGCGATACGACCGGGCGGCCGCACGCGGCGAGTTTGTATTTTTGTCTCAAAAAGAATGTAGAAGGAGCGACACCATGGGCGGGATCGTGCGTTTGCCAGTAGCAATCGTGACTGCATTCTTGTTGACCGCATCCGTTTCGGCGCAGGAACCTGCCGCGTCGCCGGTCGCGCTGACACTGAAGCACGCCATCGAACTGGCTCTGCAAAACAGCCAGGATATTCAAGTTGCGAAAATTCAGGCGAGCATCGCGGACCGCGCCGCGATGATTAATAAGGCGCAATTTCTGCCCAACGTGTATGCGGGTTCCGGAGCGGGCTATACCTACGGGATTCCGGAAACTCCCGGGGGACGCGCTCCCGCGCTTTTTAATGTGACCTATACCGAGCAAGTGTTTAACGAGCCGCTGCGCGGGCAAGGCAAAGAACAGCAGGAACAAGCACGCGCGCAGAAAACACTTCTGGAGGACGCGCGCAATTCGGTGATCGTGCGGACTGCCTCCGCGTACCTGGAGCTTGTGAAGGTACGCCACTCCGCCGACTTGCTGAAAAAGGAACAAGAGAGCGCGGAGAAAATTCTTGGTGTCGTGCAACAGCGCGCAGGCGAAGGCTTTGAGTTGCCGGTGGAGGTGACACGAGCGCAGTTGACGCGAGCGCAGGTCGCGCAAAGGCTGCTGCAGTTGCAGGGACGCGAGGACGATCTCGAAATATTTCTGCGCAATCAATGCGGACTTACGCGAGAACAGCAAATCGAAGTGACGCCGGAAGAATTGCCGGGAGCTGCCGAGCAAGAAGGCGCAAACTTGGTGGCGCTGGCGATGCAGAACAATACCGAGGTGCGGCTGGCACAATCCGACGTACAGGCAAAACAATTTCGTCTGACTGGGGAGAAGCGCGGCTATTGGCCAACGCTGGAACTGGTGAGCGTGTACAGCTTGTTGGCGAAATTCAACAACTACGCTCAATACTTCAATCATTTTCAGCGAAACAACTACAACCTGGGAATTCAAGCGCAATTTCCTGTTTTCAGCCCAACCACGAAAGCTAACGTCGCGTTGGCACAAATTAATCTGATGGCCTCGAAAGCCTCCCTGGCCAACAAACAAAGCCAGGTGAGCGCGGACGTACGGCGAATGACGCGGCACGTGCGTGAAAGCGATGCAGGAAAGGAAGTCGCGCGGTTGGAATTGCAGCTTGTGCAGCAAGACCTGGCGCAATTGCAGGCGCGATTTGAAGAAGGAAAAGTAAGCGTGCAGGAAATCGAGAAAGTGCGGCTGAATGAAAACGAAAAGTGGATGTCGCTTCTCGATGCAACATTTCAAAGGCAGCAGGCGCAACTGGATTTGTTGAAGACTGCGGGGCAACTGGACAAGGTACTGCAGTAGATTTTTTCTCTGATGCCACTCGACCACGATTCGCTCGAAATTCTGGCTCGCGCTCTTAAAAAATTGGACGCGGGCTTTTCGCGTTTGCCGGAATTCTCTTCCGTCTCGGCTGGCGCTGAGCGCATGAACGAAGTGCTGGTCACGCTTGCGGAAAAACTGCAGGACAACTATCCCTATTTTCATCCGCTCTATGCAGGACAGATGCTGAAGCCACCGCATCCCGTGGCACGGCTGGCGTATTCGCTGGCCATGTACATCAATCCGAACAATCACGCGCTGGATGGCGGACGCGCGACGTCGGACCTGGAGAAGGAGGCAGTTGCGGAAATTGCCGCGGTGTTTGGATGGAAAGAATTTCTGGGGCATCTGTGCGGCGGCGGAACGATGGCGAATTTGGAAGCGCTGTGGGTCGCGGGGCGGATCCATCCAATGAAGATAGTTCTGGCGAGCGACCAGGCGCACTACACGCATGGAAGAATCTCCAGCGTGCTGCAATTGCCGTTTGAGAAAGTTGAGTGCGATTCGCACGGACGGATGGATATGAACGAGCTCGCGAAGCGGGTTGCGCGGGGCGATGTAGGAACCGTGGTAGCGACATTGGGAACGACGGCGACAGGATCGGTCGATCCGCTTGTGGAGATTCTGGAGCTGCGAGAGAAATTCGGATTTCGCGTGCATGCGGATGCGGCGTACGGAGGATATTTTGCGTTGGCATCGAATCTTGCGGACAATGCCGCGAAGAGTTTTGCGAGCATCGGTAAAGCTGATTCGATTGTGATCGATCCGCACAAACATGGTTTGCAACCGTATGGATGCGGATGCGTGGTGTTTCGCGATCCGGGAGTGGGGAAGTTGTATAAGCACGATTCGCCGTACACGTATTTCAGTTCCGCGGAATTGCATCTGGGCGAAATCAGTTTGGAATGTTCGCGGCCGGGAGCGGCAGCTGCTGCGCTGTGGGCGACGCAGAAGTTGTTGCCGCTCGCGCGAGCGGGAGAGTTTGCAAAAGGTTTGGAACGCGGCAGGGAAGCAGGGCTGCAATTTTTTGGTGCCGTAAAGAGTGGCCACAAGTTTATTCCTGCGTTTGAGCCGGAACTGGACATATTGGTGTTTGTGCCGAAAGGCGATTCGCTCGGAGAAATCTCGGTGAAGTCGCGGCGGATTTTTGAGGCGGCGACGCGAAGGGGACTGCACCTGGCGTTGGCGGAATTGCCTGTGAAATTCTGGCGAGGCATGCAGGAGGACGGTGAGCGGGCGACGGTGACGTGTTTGCGGTCGGTGCTGATGAAGCCGGAGCACCTGGAATGGGTAGGGCGGATCGTGGAATTGCTCGAGAGTTGCAGTGGCGATTGAAGTCGCGCCTCGCCAGGAATCATGTTAGCGGTCCTCGGCGGGCGAAAATCCGACAAACATCCGGACGCGATGAAGGTGTCACTCGCGAAGGGAACGCCGCACGGATACGAGGTGGGTTACCGGTATTTCACGATTAACGGAAAAATGTTTGGGCATGGCGAACCGATTCGCGTGAAGCGAGGCGAGCGGGTGCTGTTTCATGTGGTGAACGCGAGCGCCACGGAAATTCGCAGCTTGGCGCTGCCGGGGCACACGTTCAAGGTTTTGGCGCTGGATGGGAATCCCGTGCCAACGCAGACCGAGATTCCGGTGCTTTGGCTAGGAACAGCAGAAAGAATTTCGGCGATTGTGGAAATGAAATATGCGGGTGTGTGGGTAATGGGCGACCTGGCAGACGACGACCGGGGACATGGAATGGGCATTGTGGTGGAGTACGAGGGGCACTCAGGCAAGGCGCAATGGGTTAAACCACCTGCGTTTCATTGGAGTTATTTGCGGTCTGGCAAGACGGAGGCTGCGCCGGAAGCCGACGAAGTGATCGAGATGAGGTTTGCGAAACGAAATGCGGCAAAGAACGGATTCAATCAGTGGACCATTAATGACATGGCGTTTGCGATGGATAAACAGGAGCCGCCAGTCCATTTGCGGCAAGGTCGCAGATATCGATTGCGGATGCGAAACGCGGGCGATGACATTCATCCTGTACATCTGCACCGGCACAGTTTCGAGCTAACGAAATTTGCGGGGAAGATGACGTCCGGAGTGATGAAGGATGTCGTTATGGTTGGAGGATATCAGGAAGTGGAAGTGGATTTTGTGGCGGACAATCCGGGGCTGACACTGTTTCATTGTCATCAGCAACTGCACATGGATTTTGGATTCATGAGCTTGTTTGACTATGTGTAAGGATTTTTTGCGGTGAAATTATTGCGCGGCTTTGTTGGCGAGAGTTTCGACCGCGGCGATATTTTTGATTAATTCGGCGGGGAAGTTGTGGCGCTGCTGGAGGTACCCGGGAGTGTTGTAGGAGAGCCAGACTTTTCCTTGTGGATCTTCGCTGATTAGGATTTTGAGGGGGAGATCGATGGCAGTGCTGGGAGCCGCGAGCATTAAGGGAGTTCCGGCGATGGGACTGCCGAAGATGAGCAGTCTTGTGGGAGGCATTCTGAGGCCAGCTTTCGCCGCTTCGCCGCTATGATCAATGAGAGCGAAGAGGGTGATGCCGGAGGATTGCAGGATCGCTGTCAGTTTCTCCACAGTTGCCTCAACCGAATGATTGGTGGCGACATGGGTCATACCGCTGATTGTATTGGATTCCATGAAACTTCCTTGACAGACGGAGTTGGACCGTTTCACCTGCTCTGATTCATGGGGTGTAGCTAGGGTTAGAAAATTCGGAGGAAGAGAATTCATGTCCGGCGGGCGATTAATGGTCCGCTGTTACGTTGGTAAAGCGGTGAATCCCCGCCCGCCTCAGAAGGTGGCTACTACACACCGGAACGTGGCAGGAAGGGGGAACGATGCCGGATATGGAAATCAAAAATGCATCGGATGGATGGGGGCGCGCATCGTATAACGGATGGAAAACAAACGACATTTGGTGGTTGGGAGAGACCATTTTGTCGGGTACACTGGATAGTGTAGTGGGGCGCATACGTAAAGGTACCCTGGGCAGGGTTGCGCCGTTCGGGACAGATTTCTAATTCAAAGATTTAGGTGCAAAGCTTTTTTATTGAGGGTGATGAATGCCTGATGTTATGAAGACTGTTTTATTGAATCCGCCGAGCTTTGAGAATTTTGACGGCGGAGCGAGTTCGCGGTGGCCCGCGACGCGTGAGATTGAATCGTATTGGTATCCGGTGTGGCTGGCCTATCCGGCGGGACTGATTCCGGGGAGCCGGTTAGTTGACGCGTCACCGCACAAAATCGACTGGAAACAGACCATTGAAATCTGCAAGAGCTATGAATTCCTGGTTCTTTATACGTCCACAGTTGGTTTCTACAGTGATATCAAGCTGATCCGGAAAATCAAGGAAGCGAATCCGGGGCTGAAGATCGCGTTTGTTGGTCCGCATGGTCACATCAAGCCGGAAGAGACACTGAACGCGAGCGAAGATATCGATTTTGTGGTACGAGGCGAGTTTGACCACTCCGTGGCCGAATTTGCGCATGGCAAGCCACTGGAAACGATTGCGGGCGCATGCTTCCGCAAAGACGGCAAGATTGTAATGAACACGCAGCGGCCGCAACTGCATACGGCGGAGCTGGACGCGTTGCCGTTCGCAACCGACGCTTACAAACGAGATTTGCAGATCGATCGGTACAACGTGCCATTTCTTCTGCATCCCTTCGTGTCGTTCTACACGACGCGCGGATGCCCGGCGATGTGCACGTTCTGCATGTGGCCGCAGACGATTTCCGGGCACGCATGGCGGACGCGGTCCGTTGATAACGTGGTGCAGGAAGTGAAAAACACGCTCGAATACTTCCCGCAAATGAAAGAGATTTTCTTCGACGACGATACCTTCAACATTCGCCGCGACCGCGCGATTGAGTTGAGCCAGAAATTCAAGCCGCTGAAATTTCAGTGGTCGTGCACGGCGCGTTGCCACAGCAAATATGAAGAGTTGAAAGCGATGGCGGACGGCGGCGCGCGGCTCTTCATCGTGGGATTTGAATCGGGAGACCCGCAGATCCTGAAGAACATCAAGAAGGGCGCGACGGTCGAGATGGCGCGCGAGTTCATGAAGAATTGCAAGAAGGTCGGGATCAAGGTGCACGGCGACTTCATTATCGGATTGCCGGGCGAGACGAAAGAAACGATTAACAATACGATCGAATTTGCGAAGGAACTGGATTGTGAAACCATCCAGGTTTCGCTGGCGCATGCCATGCCGGGCACGGAGTTGCACGACCAGATGTCCAAGGACGGCTTCCTGCGCGTCGAAGCGCTCGCGGATTCGGGCGGACATCAACTGCCGCACATCGAGTATCCGCACCTTTCGAAGGCGGACATGATGGAAGGCGTGAACCGCTTCTACGACGAATATTATTTCCGGCCGCGGGTCGCGTGGCGGATTGTGCGTGAAGCGTTGTGGGACAGCCACGAACGGAAGCGCCTGTATCATGAGGCGACAAGCTTTTTGAAGTTGCGCGCGGAACGTTGGAAGTGGGTACGGCAGGGCGGCGATATCGACAAAACGATTATCTCCGTGCCGGGGGCTTCTTCGGTTTCGGGCAACGATTAAAACGAACGACCAAAAATAAATACTCATGGCAAGCGAGCGAAGGCTTCGGATCAAGACGCTGGTCATGGTCCTTGCGATGGTGGTGTGCGCCAACGTTGGGGACCTGATGCTGAAACGCGGAATGACGCAAATTGGCGTGGTGAAGGTCTCCCCGAGTGCACTGGGGCACGCGTTTTGGCTGACGGTGACGAATCCGACGATCTGGATTGGGATCCTTTTTCTGATTGGATTTATGGCCAGCTACATGACGGTGGTGAGCTGGGCGGACTACAGCTACGTGATGCCCGCGGGAGCATTTGGGTACGCGATATTGACGCTGCTGGCGGTGGTGTTTTTGCATGAGAACGTTTCCGCGAAGCGGTGGATCGGTGTGCTGCTGATTTGCGTGGGAGTGCTGCTGGTAGGACAAACGAAACCGAGCACTACAACTGCGACTGATATGCAGAAGGTGACGGCGTGATCGGCACAATTTTATTGCTGGCGGTGCTGATCTGCGGAAGCACGGGCGGCGAAATTGCGATGACCTATGGGATGAAGGCGACGGGCGAGCCGGCGCGGCTACGGCCAAAGGCGTTGCTAATATTTTTGGGGCGCGCCGTATGCAATGGGTGGTTCTGGGTAGCGATTCCACTGATGGCGGCATCGTTTTACGCGTTGCTGGTGCTGTTGTCGTGGAAGCCGATCAGCTTCGTGATTCCGGCGTCGGCGTTGAGCTACGTGGTAGGAACCCTGGGCGCGAAATATATTTTGAAAGAAGAAGTGAACGCGGCGCGATGGGCAGGAGTAATCCTGGTTTGCGCAGGGGTCGCGCTGGTTGCGATTGGTTGAAGTGGATGCTTCGAACTTTTTGTTGATGAATTCCACTACAAAAACTGAAAGGCAAGCAGGTTGGCTGAGCCGGAAGACCGGCGCGTTGATCGCGCTGTTGTTTGGTTGCGTGATTTACCTAGGCAATGCGGGGTTTCCCGGTTTGCTGGATGATGCGGATGCGTCGCACGCGGTGGTGGCGCGCGAGATTTTGCAACGGCACGACTGGGTGATTCTGTACATGAACGGGATCCGGTATTTGATGAAGGCGCCACTGCATTATTGGGCAGTGGCGGCGAGCTACGCGATGCTGGGGGCGAACGAATTCGCGACGCGGCTGCCTGTAGCGCTGGCGATGATCGGGCTGGCGTTGCTGGTGAATGAATTTGCAGGGCGATTTTTTGGGGTGCGGGCGGGATTGTACAGCGCGCTGGCGGTGCTGACGGGAGCAGGATTTTTTCTGTTCACGCGAATCATGATTCCGGAAGGAATTTACGCGCTGGAATTTACCGCGGTCTTTTATTTTTTCCTTCGCGGATGGACGGGATCGTTGCCGCCGCGGACAGCATATTGGAGCGCGGCGGTGATGTCCGCACTGGCGATGCTTTCGCGAGGGTTGGTAGGCGTGATTTTTCCAGTAGCGATCATTGTGTTGTTCGTGATTGTGACGAGGGGATGGAAGCGGCTGCGCGAGATGCGCCTGGTATCGAGCACACTAATTTTTCTTCTTGTGGCGGCGCCGTGGCACTTGCTGGCGAGCTTACGCGCGAAGACCTTTCTCTGGTCGTACTTCATCAATGAGCATTTCAAGCGCGCAGTGGGAACGCGGTTCCCTCCGGACTATGAGGCCGTCCCGCTGTGGTTGTGGCTGGGCGCACACCTGATCTGGTTATTCCCGTGGAGTATTTTTCTGGTGGCGGCGTTCAAAGGATTTCCGCCGGTGCGGACGTGGAAAAATCTGGACGCGCCGCAACAGGCGAAGCTTTTGCTTGCGTTGTGGGGCGGATTCATTCTTCTGTTTTTCTCACTGACGTTCGGTTCGCGGATGGAGTATTACAGTTTCGGCGGATGGCCGGCGATTGCGATGTTGCTGGGAATAGGATTGGCGCGCGCGGAAGAAGAAGGCGTGCGCTGGATCGAGGTCATTCAAGGAGCGTTGGCCGCGGTGGGAGTTGTGCTGGCGGGGGTGCTGATCACGATGCTGGTGATCTCCGCGAAGGTTCAGGTGCACGGAGATATATCGTCGCTGCTCGAACGGCAAGAGCAGGATGTGTACCGGGTTTCGATGGCGCATTTCCTGGATCTGACGCCACAAGCGTTCGCAGTGTTGCGCTTACCGGCGGCGATGGCGGCGGCGGCATTTTTGGTGGGACTTGGTTTGGCTTGGTGGCTGCGGCGGAGAAATAGAGCCATTGCGGCGACGTTGACGATGGCTGCGACGATGGCGTTGTTCTTTTTTGCGGCGAATATTGCGTTGGGCGTGTTCGGGCCGTACCTTTCGTCAAAGCCGCTGGTGGAAAAAGTACGCGCACAAATCAAGAGCGAGGATGTGCTGGCGATTTACGGAGAGTTCGACGCTAGTTCGAGCGTGGGGTTTTATACGGGACGCAGGCTCTTGATCTGGAATGGAAGATACAATAATTTGCTGCCGGGTTCGCAGTATCCGGACGCGCCGCCAATATTCTATAAGGATGAAGAATTTTTGCCGATCTGGCAGGGAGCGCAGCGGGTTTTTCTGTTCGTGCCATCAGAGAAGCGGTCCGACGCGGAGAGATTGCTGCCTGCAGGCAGAAGACACTTGATTGCGGAAAGTGGCGGTAAAGCGGTTTACAGCAACCGGCCATCAGCGCAGCCGCTGCGGAGCAGCGAGGACACTTCCTCGATAAATGCAATTATCGCAAATCGGTTTTTGGCGAAGAAATGAATTCAGCGATCAGAAGGCAGCAGTCCGGCGCCCAAGCCGTGATTCTCGCTGGTGGGTTGGGTACGCGGATGCGTCCAATTACGGAAACGATTCCTAAACCGATGATAGCAGTTGCAGGAAAGCCTTTTTTGCAACGCCAATTGCAATTGTTGACTCACAGCGGAATTAGGCGTGCGCTGCTGCTCGTCGCTTATCTGGGCGATCAGATTCAGGAATACTTTGGTGACGGCGATAAATTTGGTTGCAGTATCTCGTATTCCTTTGAACCGTCTCCCTTAGGTACCGGAGGGGCGCTGAAGAATGCAGAAGCGCAGCTTCAAGATTATTTTGTGCTAGTGAATGGCGATACGTATCTTGCGATTGATTACGCTTCGCTGCTGCAAGATTTTCGGGAAGCGGATTGTACGGCGCTGATTGTAGCTTATGGGAAGCCGGAAACGGCTTCCCAGAGTGTTCCAGCGAGCGTACTGCCCGCCAATCTAGGTGTGAGCCAGGATGGAGTGGTGACTGCGTACCACAAACGAAATTCTGAAGGGCTAAACCACATTGATGCGGGCGTGATCGTACTGAAAAAAGAGATTCTCGCGCGGCTTCCTGCGGGGCAGAAATGTTCACTGGAGGAGGAGATTTATCCGCAGCTAATTGCGCAAGGCGAGCTGCGAGCGTGGGTGACGTCAGAACCCTTTTATGACATGGGTAGCCCGACCGGATTGGCTGCACTCGAAGAAAAACTTGCATGATACTGACGAAAACTTCATTTCGGGTGAGCTTTGCTGGGGGCGGCAGCGACCTGCCTGAATTTTACCGCCGAAGCGGCGGAGCTGTGCTCAGCTCCACGATCGACAAGGCGATGTACATCGCGCTACATCCATATTTTCACGACAAGATTCGAATCAAGTATTCGCGCACGGAGGACGTCTCAAGCGTTTCGGAGATTGAGCATCCCCTAGTACGAGAGTGCTTGAACCTTGTGGGCATCGAACGCGGCATGGAGATCGCCAGCTTCGCGGATGTGCCTGCGGGCACAGGCATGGGCTCGAGCAGCGCATTTACGGTTGGGCTTTTGCATGCGCTCTATGTGCGGACAGGTAAAAGTCCCAGCGCACACGAATTGGCGACGGCAGCATGCGAGATTGAGCTTGAGCGAGTTGCCGCGCCCATTGGCAAACAAGACCAATTTGCCTCGGCATATGGCGGGCTGAACTTCATTCGATTTCAGCCGGACGGAAGTGTGGAAGTGCATGCTGTGAAATGTTCGGAAAAAACTCGGGAAGAACTTTCTGGACGGCTGATGCTTTTTTATATTGGCCAGGAAAGACCTGCGGCTTCGATTTTGACGGAGCAAGCGCGCAATATGGCGGACAAAGAGAAATTTCGCCAGGTAGGACAGATGGTTGAATTGGCGGAGGAGCTGCGCACGGCATTGGAAAAGGACAATCTCGACTCGTTTGGCGATATCCTCGACCAGGGATGGCAGCTTAAGCGTGGTCTTGCGAGCGGTATCACGAATGCCGTGGTGGAATCGAATTATCGTCTTGCTCGCGAGGCCGGAGCGGCTGGCGGCAAGCTGCTTGGAGCGGGAGCCGGCGGGTTTTTGTTGTTGAGCTGTCGTCCGGAGAAGCAACAACAGGTACGAGCGGCGCTCGTGGCGCTGCGAGAGATGCCGTTTGCACTGACGACGGAAGGCTCGCAGGTGTTACATAATGACGGGCAGAATGGACAAGTGGTTGGCCGAGCCGGTGCGCGTCCCCGATAACTGCAACGAAACGCGATTCGCACCGCGTTGTGAGGTCGCCAGGGCCAGTATATAATCGATTAAGCCAGCCCGTTCGCTGGGATTTCCTGTGAAAAATGTAAAGACAACCGCCGTTGCCGCTGCGCCCTCCCTTGCGGCCAAGGACTATCTTTTGGCTGTGCAGGACGTCCTGGCGCGTCTCGATCACGAGATCGTGGACCGTATGGTTGATGCGATCTGGCGCGGGTATGAGGAAGGCCGGACGCTGTTCGTATTCGGCAATGGAGGCAGCGCGGCGCTGGCTTCACACTTCGCATGTGACATCGGGAAGGGAACGATCGCTGGACGCGCGAAGCGTTTGAAGACCATCGCACTGACGGACAACGTCGCGTTGATTACGGCCTGGGCAAACGACAAAGCGTACGAAGAGATTTTTTCCGAACAACTGGAGAGCCTCGCCGAAAAAGGCGATATTGCGCTGGCAATTTCGGGGAGTGGAAGTTCGCCGAATGTCATTCGAGGATTGGAAGCAGGACGGCGATTGGGAGTGCAAACGCTGGTTCTGACTGGATTTGCAGGTGGCCGTGCTAAAGCGCTTGCCGATTTGTGCCTCATTGTGCCATCTGACAGCATGCAACACATCGAAGATGCACATCTTTGCGCCACGCATGCCATATTTCTGGCAATTCGCCAGCGCATGATGCTTAACAATGCCGAATAGCTACGACGCTCAAGAAAACTTGGCAGGGAGCTCCGTTCGCGGTGCCACGCTGAAAGCGGTCATCTTTGATCTAGATGGCGTGGTAGCCGATAGCCATCCCATTCATGAGGCCGCTTGGAAAACGCTGCTCGTCGAACAAGGGATTGATTCAGCGAGTCTCAATGTGGATTTCCTGTATGCGGGGCATCCACGGCGAGAGATTCTGCGGCACTACCTTGGTTCGATTAAGCCTTCGGAAATGGAAAGATTGGGCCGACGCAAGGATGATTTGTATGCCATCGCCGCAAACAAGTTGCATGCAAAACCTGGAATTCCGAGAGTTCTTTCGCAATTGAATGCAGACGGAATCTTGTGCGCGCTTGCAACTTCGGCGGGGCGCGTCCGAGCTCATGAATCGCTCGAGCGGTTTGCAATTACGGAATATTTTTCCGTGATTGTTACTGGCGAAGAGCCTGGTGCTCCAAAGCCGGCACCGGATATTTTTCTGCTTGCGGCGGCAAGAATGGGCGTAAACGCCAGGCACTGCGTCGTGGTGGAAGACTCAGTGGCGGGCGTGGTGGCAGCGCGAGCGGCGGGAATGAGATGCGCGGGGTATGCACCTTCAGCGCGGTTGTCCGAGCTTGCCGAAGCAGGTGCCGACGATCTGATTTCGGATTTTCCTAATGACGCGACGCGCTACTTCAAAGATCTTGTTGGTGCTATCGAATCGCAGCAGGCGGCGCCGCGTACCAGTGCCCCTCAGCCGAGGGGCTGAATGACAGTGATCAATATCATCGGGTTCGCACTGCTGGTGGTCGCGTGCGTGGGGGTTCTTGCTTCTTGCAGCTTCCTGGTTCTCGCGCTCGTTGGGGCAGCAAAGTTTCATCGTGAGAGCGAAGAGCAGCGACGATTTGCGAAACAAGACGACCGACAGCCGCCGGTTTCGATTTTGAAGCCTGTTCACGGCGCGGAAGTGCGGCTAAAAGAGAATATCGAGAGCTTTTTTCGCCAGGATTATCCGGATTACGAAATACTTTTTGCGGCGGATGAGGAGAGCGACGCGGCGCTGGAAGTCATCCGGGAAGTGGCTTCACTTTACCCGCAGATTAAATGCTCGATTTTGGTTACAGGCCAGCCGCAGCTGCCCAATCCACCAGCGTATTCGTTTAGCCGCTTGAGCGAGGTTGCGTCCTACGACATCCTGGTCACCAGCGATAGTGATGTAGAAGTGGCGCCGAGTTATCTGCGAGAAGTGGTTGCGCCGATGCTTGACCCGGCAGTGGGCATGGTGACATGCGTTTACCGGGGGAAAAATGCAGGTGGGTTCTGGTCAGGGATGGACGCGATTGGCATGTCAGTAGAGATGACTGCAGGAGTCCTTACCGCCAATCTGTTGGAAGGAATGAAATTTGGACTCGGGCCAACGATTGTGACGCGGAAAGACTCCATCGCAAAAATTGGAGGCTACTGGGTAACTGGCGAATATTTCTCCAACGATTTCGTTACCGGCAATTTTATTCAGAGAGCAGGATATCGAGTTTTGCTTTCGAGGCATGTCATCGATCATGTTGTTCCGCCGATGACTTTCCGGCGCATGTGGGAAAGGCAAGTGCGTTGGGCCAAGGGGACTCGCTGGTCCCGACCCAAGGGTCATTTGGGAACGGGCCTAATTTTTGCAATGCCCTACGGGATTTTAGGAATTCTGGCGGGCGCGATCACGGGTCATTTACTGCTTGGCGCGATCTTGTTACTGGCGGCTACGTTCAATCGGTTGTTCGAATCGTGGGTCATCGGTTGGGGAGTGGTGCGCGATCCACGCGCGCAAAAAGAAGTGTGGCTCTATCCGATACGCGATTTGCTGGGATTCGCAGTTTGGTGCGCCAGCTATTTGAGCAAGAGCGCTGTCTGGCGCGATCGGCGCTTTCAGTTGGTTAGAGGCGGCCGCATCGTGCTTCGAGAGGGACGGGAAAAGTTAGGCTGAGTTTAGTGCGTTTTTTGCCGCCGAAACGGCCGACGCGACGATGGTTTCCTTAAATTACCTACGCGAAGCGATTTTTCTGTTGCTGCTGACGGCGTCGCACAATCATTTCTTCCTGGATTTTTGGCGAGAAGTGGTACTCGTGGTTGCATGCGTGCCGCTAGTGTATTACATCATTGCAGCGCTGGCGGCGATGCGATTTTTTTCGAAAGAGCGCGTAAAGCTCGGATCGTTCAATCCGCCGGTGAGTGTTCTGAAGCCAGTGCTCGGCGTGGACTTTGCGTCTTATGAGAATTTTCGAAGTTTTTGCATGCAGGAGTATCCCGAATACGAAATTCTATTTTGCGTGAACGATTTGGAGGATGAGGCGGTTCCGCTGATCCACAAATTGACAGCTGAATTTCCGGAACGAAGTATCCGGCTACTTTCGAATGCACCTCAGTTGGGTTCGAACCGCAAGGTGAATAACCTGGCATTGTTGGCACGCGAAGCGAAGTACGAACTGCTGGTGCAGAGCGATGGTGACGTGCGGGTTGGGCCGAATTACCTGCGAGAGACAGCCGTGCCATTCGAACGGTCCGAAACTGGCGTCGAGAGCTGCTTTTACCGTGGCGTGACGCAGGACAACTTTTGGGCGGAAATTGAAGCATTGGGCGTAGCGACGGATTTTTCGGCGGGCGTTCTGGTGGCTTACTGGATGGAAGGTGTCACGTTTGCGCTGGGCGCATCCGTAGCGACGACCAAAACCTGGCTCGCGAAAATCGGTGGCTATGAAGCTTTGGCGAATGTGCTGGCGGACGACTATGAGATCGGCAACCGCGTTGCGAAAGCCGGCGGGCGAGTGAGTGTGTCGCGTGAAGTGGTAGCGACGATGTACCCGGCCGTGACCTTCGGAAAGTTTTGGGAGCATCAGACGAGATGGGCCCGAACTGTGCGTTTATGTCGCCCCGCGTCGTACGTTGGATTGCTGTTCACTCACGGATTACTTTGGGCGCTAGCTGGAGCGCTCGTGAGTCAATCGATTTTTGGAGCGGCGACGTTCTTGGGCTTGTATCTTGTACTACGACTGACGCTGGCGTGGACGGTTGGGGCATGGGGAATCCGAGATGAAACGACTCAGCGAAAACTGTGGTTGGTGCCGCTGCGGGATGCGATCCATTTTGCGATATGGCTGGCGAGTTTCTTCTCTGACCGAATTACCTGGGGCGAATCCGAATTTCAGCTGACGGAGCGCGGCGAAATGGTGGCGATTGACCCGACGAACGCAAAAAAGGGCGTCGAAAAGCAGCTGCGGGCTGGTTGACGGAGGCGCTAAAGCCGTTTAATCTGAAAGAGTTGAATCGTAGCTGTCCCGAACTCGGGAATGTGCTGCGGTTCGTTTTTGTTGGTCCTCGCTGTGACCGAAAAACGTCACGCACAACTGCTGGGAGGTCGTCCAATTGGCAGGACTCCAGATTCTGAATCTGGCTATCCTGGTTCGAGTCCAGGCCTCCCAGCCAAATTTTCAAGCGCGCTGAGCTGACGCCGTGGCAAACCTCGCCACGAGCAACTGCGCCGCAGATCAGTGCTGTCCAACCCACATCGTAAAAATCCGCGGCGGGCGTTCGTCGCCACTTCCCGCGCAAGCGCCGGTAACGGTACTCCACCCGATTGCACACTTTTGGAGAATTGCTCCACATTCTGGAGACTTTTGGCTGCACCTCCGAGCAACTCGCTCTCCAACCCAATGAAACTAAAGTACTATTCATTCGTACTATTGGGCACAAATATGCACACCTTTTGCACACTTCTCCAGGGTCGTTCGCTTCCATGTGTTGGTGCCTAGAATTCGTCTCTTGAATTTTCTTGGCTCGGCGCGTGTGACGCTTGGAGATTTACGTTTCCTTGGAACTGAACTTATGTGTCTGCCTCGTCAGCCCAGCACGAGCAGGCAAACCGCTGGTTTGCCCGCGCTAGAAGTCTATCTTCGCTCGATCACGCAGATCTTTGTTGCTGGTTGGTTGGCGCTGTGTAGTGGCGACCGTTTCTGTGAGCGTCTCGTTACTCGTGGGAGGCAATACTAACGTGGGTAACTTGTGCGCGCTCGGGCGTGTTAATGGGCCTGCCACTATTAAGGGGCACCCGGTCCGAAGCCCGAAGGCCATTTGCATTCTAATCGCCGACGGACAACCTATCTTTTGTCAAGGCTTGCGCAAAGTGATCGAGACGCAGGCCGACCTGAGCGTCATCGGAGACACTTCAGATGGTGCCGAGGCAAGCAGGCGCCCATGAAAAGGAATGCTCAAGGCGAAAGCGATTCTGAGACAGGGCTGCTTCTGCTCGACTTTGGGAACCTGCCTGTCTATGCCAACAGTGAGGCGATTCGGATTCTGGTCTATCCGCAAGAGGCCGAAAAGGTCCAATCATTGGGTACCTATCTAGCCCAGAAAATACGCTCCCTTATCGTGAACGGTCGCGACCTCACTTGCCTAACTCAAGCTAGGGAGCTTGTCTCAGGCAGGCGGCGCTATCTCTGCCGGATTTTTGATTTGGCAACTGGCTGGAAGAACTCCCGCACGCCGGCGATGGCTGTGCTGATAGAGCGGGAGGTGTCCTTCCAGGTTTCCTTGATCGCTGAGCGCTTTCAATTGACGCACCGCGAGGGAGAGACTCTGAGTCTTTTACTCGGGGGACTCACCAGCAAGGAGATTGCGCAGCGAATGCAAATCAGCCCTAACACGGTAAAGGCATTCCTACGACTGGTCATGATCAAGATGGGCGTTTCCAGCCGTCCAGGCATCATGGGAAAAATCTTCAAAATGCAAATCGCCGCACACGAGGCTAGGCCGACACTATGTGTGTCAGACCTCAAAAGGCTCTGATGATGTAGTCGTTGTTTTTTGCTTCTGTCTATGTAGCTCAGAGTCCGTCCGCCGGCCTCTTCGGTTGGTGTTCTCCGTCAAACAGGTTAGCCCGCAAGACTAAATCCTTCGGGTAATTGACTAGGCTGTATAGCAACTCTAAGGTTGCTAAATCTCTTGCCAACCCGAGCCGAACTTGTCCTAGGCTGTTCCAGCTAAGGAACTGTGTCGGCTCATCAGAATCCACAGTAGGGCAAAGAAATCCCCATTAGGAGATCGAATAGAATGCGAAAATTAACAACCTTTATCGCGGTGTTTGTGCTCGTTCTAGGCACAGCACCAGGTCCAGCATTAGCACAAAATGCGCACTTTAAGCACGGCAGTCCGAAAAGTACCGACAACGGTCTGACGCTGACGGTCTTTGGCGAAATTGCCGGCCTTGGCAACGGAGATGTCAGGCTCAAGGTGGGAGCATCTGGGATCCCGATAGCTAACTGCTGCACTAATGGTGAGCAATGTAAAGTCCCAGGGCAGAATCCGGCGGCGGCTACCGTGACTAGCGCTACTGTCCTTATTCCGGGTTCTTCGCTCAAGAACGGGACGACACCAATCACCGTGACAACGGAGGCGCCGGAAACTCCGATTCCCGGTGCGCCAGAGTGCCCCAATTCGGGCTGGACTGAGAATATCCTTAGCATGGCGTTCACCCAATCTGCGCTTCGGATTCAGCAAAGTTCCGCCAATGGCGCTACGGACTTTTCGGACGTCATCACAGCCTGCATCACGTATTCGCCAGCGACTTCCGATGGCGTGGTGTCTTCCGCGAACTTTAGCGTCGTCGTCGGTAACGCTGTGCCTATTGGGTCTTGCCCCCTTAGTCTCTTTCCAACGTTTTGAGTAGGGAAGCGACGTCACAGATGAACCCCCTCTTGCTGCCCAACTCGGTTCCAGCCGCGAACCGAGTTGGGCTGATTTTTCTACTCACAACGACGTTCGATAGTTTTCTTCCGGTCGGTATGTTAAGCCGACAGAGCCGCTACTTGGGGGACGCGCTAACTGCCAGCTACGGCTTGCGCCCCGCGTAGATTTCAAAGCCGCCAGCAATGAATCCCGTCGTGGTATCGTTCGTCGCATTAGCGTCCCGGTGGTCGGAGAAAAACGGGTACACGACGGAACCCAATGCAGCCTGTCCCTGATAGTCGCCGGGCCCATTTGCGTTGCCATCAAAATTTGAATCGACATCCGTCACTTTGTAATCGCTGAAGACAGTGCCATGATCCGTGGAGCGGGACAGATAGGTATTTGTCCGGCAATTATTCACGTCATCGCGCCGGTCGAGATACGACACGTTTACGCCGCCCAAGGAATCGATCGAAATCGCCGCGAGATACTGATGGCCGGCACTGGTGGCGCTGACTCTCTGGGGCTGCGACCAGTGGGCTCCGCCGTCGCTGGACTTTGTGATATAGACATCGAGGTCGACACCCTTGCCATTTTTGGCGTCGTTCGCGAATACCACGTAGATGTTGCCGGTGGAATCGATCGCCATTTGCGGTGCTGGCGTCACTGCACGCCAGTCGTTGCAGCTGAGGCCCACGCCGAATCCAATATTGGTTGAAGCCACGGCAACGTCCGTGCCCCAGGTCGCTCCTCCGTCCTTGGACTTGTCGATGAAGATCTTATTCTGCGCATAGTCGTGCCATAGGACGTAGACGGTGCCATCAGGACCTACTGCCGGGAAGGCAAAAATCACCCTCTCCGAATTCGATGTGCCGTCGTTGATTTTCACCGGCGCCGTCCAGGTTTTGCCCTGATCGGACGAGGAAGCCACCTGCAAGACTTGGTTTACGCAAGAGACGCCGCAAGGTTGATTACTATCCCAGGCAACGTAGAGCCGATCTCTAAAGCCGCTACCAGGATTGGCGTCGGCGGCAATCCAGTATTTGTCCTCGAACGCGGTAAGAGTCGAGTGGAGCACAACCGGGTTCGTCTTGGTCCACGTGGAACCCCCATCGCCTGAGCTGACTACTGCGATCCCATTTGCACCGCTGGTGGGGTTGTACACGCCGTAGGCTACGAAGGTGCGGCCTAAGCTGTCCACGGCCACTGACGGATCAAATCCCAGAAGGTAGTTTTGTCCACCCCATGTGCGGCTGAGCTTGAACCGCTGCCAACTGGCTCCGTTACTGGAGACCAAGGCTGCCGCTCCGCAGTCGCCAAATGTGCCTGGTGCCGCGCTGGTGCTGCATTTTCCGGGGTAAATGTCATTGGACGCCCCCACGAGCTGACCGAATAGAGCATTGGCCGCAAGCATGGGCTCGCCCTGGTAAGAAGCTTCGGCACAGGAAGCATCAAAGTCGTTCGCCGAACCAGGAAAGCAATCCGGGACCGTGAGCGCCGCGGCGTTTTGGCCAAAATCCGCCGCGCCGCCGGTTCCACTCTTTCCTCCGCCACCGCCACCACGATTTGGCGTGTCGATGCCCACCATTTCATACATTTCTTGTCTCAGTTCCAGTCGGAAAGGCAAGAGATGGTCGCCGCTATTCGCAGCAGCGGCGTCGATCGCCGGGTGCCGGGGCAGAGTAACAAATGCCGGAGGCCCTTGTGGCTGGCCCTGTGCAGCTGCGGTTCCGACAACCATCGCATCCAGCAAAACGATGAAAGTCAGCCTCGCTACGCGCTGCAACGCGGACTTTTTGCGAGCTACTTTATCCATAAACCCTCCATCTCGCTACGCGAGGAAATCCACAGCGTCTAGAAGGCAGGCTAGGATGGGGGCGGCGTCGAATCTACTGACCGGGAGTACAGTTTCCGGACAGTTAGCTTTTTCCGCACTTCACGTGGCCACAGTAGGCCGGTCTTCTGGTTTGTTTTCAAGCATGGGTGCACAGGGTTCGGCCACGAATACTGTGTTTGTCAACCCGATTTACGCAGCGTCAGCGCGGCGCTAATTAAGAAAGCCATTTACTTTGAGGCGAGCACCGCTAATATACGCTAAGCCCGGGATACCGCGAGGTACCTCAGAGGCGAACCGAAGCGAACGGATTTGAGGCAGAACCTAAGGTTTAGGGAGTGTTTTGACTCGGCAGTTAGTTTCCAGGCCAAATTTCTAAATTGGCTATGTTATAGGGCTTTTTGGAGTTCTGGAAAACTCATGCTAATCCCAAATGCTAAGAAATCTCGCAGATGAAGTATTAAGACCGCGAGAGGATTGCATGGCAAATTCCACGTATACCCTGTACAAGCGAGTGCAATTGAGCGCAGGAAACTGGCGCTATCGTAAGGCGGCGTTTCACTCCAATGGCGAAAAATCAAGCCGAGCATCGTAATCGTCGATGGGCAGAAAGAGAAGCACGACGGCAGTTATTTCCTCTCTCATGGCGGCAAATGGATTGCCGTGGGCAACGACGCCCTGGAGGCGCAACGCAAGCGTGCGGAGTATCTGAGCAGAGCCAATTACGTGCGGCTGCACTCTGCTGAGTCCAATGTGCTTCCATTCGCCGCTCCCGTAGCTCCGCAGAGCGAAAGAAAATCAATCCAAGTCGAAGTGGACGCATACATCAACAACTTGGAACTGGCCAAACGTTGCCGCAAGAGCGTGAACGACAAAAGAAAATTCCTGACCGCGTTCATCGGGACTATTGGCAAGACATATGTTGGCGAGTACAACCGCGACGATGTGTTGAAGTTCCGCAATGAACGCATGAAGAAGTACGAACCGAAGTCGGTCGATACCCAAATGATGACGGTCGTGACGTTCTTCAACAAATGGGCGAAGGTCAAGCTCGGCATGGAAAAGTCCGACTGGCCGGAGTACGTCACGAACGACCCCGAGCCTTATAGCCACGAAGAAATCGTGGCCTTGGAAGCTCATAGCACCGGAAAACCAATTTGCTAGTGCGTTTGTTCCGGTCAACGGGATGCCGCAAAAACGAAATTGCCCATCTTCGCCACGAGGACATCAGCCCACGCACGAAGGAAATCCTCATCAGGACGAAGGATTGCCACGACTGCCCGAATTGCATCTCGCAGGGTAACGTGTGGAAGCCCAAGACCAAGGCAAGCACGCGCAACATCTCGATCAGCGACTCGCTGCTGAAAGAACTCTCGGCGCTTCCGAAGGGATTGCTCTTCCCGAACAACAAGGGGAAAGTGGAGGACCATTTCCTAAGGACACTTGCGAGGGATGTGAAAAATTCAGGCGTGACGAAAATTAAACTGTACAGATTTCGGGACACATTTATCACGAATAAATTGCGCGACAGCATCGATTTGCGCACCGTGGCGCGGTGGGCTGGTCATGACGATATTAATGAGACCATGAGATACACGGCATGGCTCGATGCGCAGAGCAAGGGAGCGCGCGAGGCCGCGAACCGCGAGGACACTCGTTACAGAACCGGCACGGACGGAGACTGACTTTCGAATTCCTTCCGTAGTCGGGAACCGACCCCGCAGGACAGCAATGTCTTGCGGGGATTTTTTATGCCTAATCGGCGCGCCGACGATGACGGCCACTGCGCGGAGGTGGCATGTCTGGTGTCGTCGCAGTGTGGTCATAACCCCAATCACTTCGGCATGGGCACGAGGGACTTTGCATAGTTGGACTTGCGTTCCTCCCGCACTTGCTCCTCGGTCATGCCAACGTAGATCGCCAACCCCCTCGTATCGAACACGAACTTGTTTTTGTTCGTCCACGGATTTTTCGTGTTCGAAGCCATGAAAACTTTCTCTCTGTCCGGCTTTGGTCCTTCGTTTGGAGTCTTATCACCAACGGCAATTGATCGGGCTTCAATTCAAGTACGCTCATAGCGTCTTCGAAGGTGCCAGAAGGGAATCTGGACTGCCAGGGGAAATAGAATGGCTATCTTATTTCTCGGTAGTGACCAGAAATGAGCTTGTTCGCGGCTTTCAGATGGTCACGGACTCTACTGAGCGCGGAGTCTGGAGAATATTTTGGAAAAATTAACCTCGCAATCTCAGCATTCGACCTGCCTTCGTGCTTCAGGTCCCAGACTCTTAGATGTGCCGAACACGGCTCCGCAAAGGCAGTGGCTTCATGATGGCAACAACATCGTAAAACATTCGCAGCCGGGCAACATGCACCAGGTTTGAAACCCTGTTCGAAATCAGCAACTAGCGAATAGGGCTGCGTCTCGCATGCGCATATGCGAGGCATCGTGAATCCCCTTTTGTGCTTTCTAGCTGAAAGAAGTGCTAGAAGAAGTTTGGAACGCACATGCGTCATGTGGCGCGTTGCGCCCTTAGTTAGGGTGCCTCCAGTCTCCGGCTCCGCGGATTGCGAAAGAATCCGTCAAGCGCACGCGCGCATGACCTCTATTGACTTCATGGTTGAGCCCTGGAGCTGGGAAAGGGGAGAGAACTTGATTGGCGCATGTGCGTCTGTGACAGTCTGATCCGGAAAGACTGTCGCCGCCTTTGGTTTCGCCTGGAGGGTCTTGCGTCGGATTGAGCACGCGCGTGACCGGCCACGAAGGGGTAGAGAGGAGTCCAGTTAATGGGATGGTCCGCCGCAGATCTCTAGAAGTTGTAGAGTGCGGGGGCAAGGAGGGATCCCATGAAACTACGAGTGCTAGGCATTGATTTAGGTAAGACGGTCTTTCATCTGGTTGGACTGGATTCAAGTGGTAGGGTGGTGATCCGGAAGAGATGTTCTCGCACCCAACTGCTGGCCTTCACCGCGAATTTGCAGGTGCAGTTGATTGGCATGGAGGCCTGTAGTGGAGCTCACTTCCTAGGGCGGGCGCTGCGCGAGCAGGGTCATGAAGTGCGATTGATGCCGGCGCAATACGTGAAGCCCTACGTGCAGACGAACAAGAGTGACTACCTGGACGCCGAAGCCATTGCCGAAGCGGTGCAACGACCAAGAATGCGTTTTGTGCCGATCAAGACGGAGGAGCAGTTGGACCTGCAGGCTCTGCATCGCGTGCGGGAGCGTTGGGTGATGCGACGCACGGCGGTGGTGAACCAGATTCGCAGTCTTCTTCTGGAACGTGGACTGACCCTGCCCAAGGGCCGAAGTCTGGATGAGCAACTGCCTCGTATCCTGGAAGACGCTGAGTTGAATCTATCTGATTCATTCCGTGTTCTGCTGGCTCAGCTCAAATTGGAACTGGAGCAGCTCGCAGCACGGATTGAGGAGATGGATCGGGTCATCCAGAAAACGGCCAAAGGGCATGAAGCCTGCCAACGACTCACGGAGATTCCAGGAGTCGGCCCGGTCACCGCAACAGCCCTGATCGCTGCGGTTGGCAACGGAAGTACATTTAAAAAAGGGCGAAATCTGTCGGCCTGGATGGGGATCGTTCCGGGAGAGTACTCCACCGGCGGCAAACAGGAGCTACTGGGTATCAGCAAACGGGGCAATAAATACTTACGAAGACTCTTCGTTCAGGGCGCACGCAGCGTACTGCAACAGCGACACAAGCAGGCTCCTGGTCTGAGCAGTTGGTTAGCGCAACTGTTGGGGCGCACACACCAGAAGGTTGTCGTCGTGGCTTTGGCCAACAAGCTGGTTCGCGTTTTTCGCTTGCAACTCTGCGGCGGACCATACATAAGTTCCGTTCGTTGACTCGCCTCCGACCGCAACTTAAGATGAGCGCCAAATGGCGGACTTCCACTCACTCCTCGGACAGACCGTCTCCCACTACCGGATCGTGGAAAAGCTTGGTGGTGGCGGGATGGGTGTGGTTTACAAGGCCGAGGACACGAGACTGGGCCGTTTTGTTGCTCTCAAGTTTCTGCCCGAAGACGTTGCGGACGACACACACGCGCTGGAACGCTTCAAACGCGAAGCCCGGGCTGCCTCGGCCTTGAATCATCCCAACATCTGCACCATCTACGAAATCGGTGAGCAGAACGGCAAGCGCTTCATTGCCATGGAATTTCTCGACGGCATAACGCTTAAGCATCGCATCCACGGAAAGCCAATTGAAACCGATGCGCTGCTCTTTCTCGCGATTGACATTGCCGACGCTCTGGATGCCGCGCACGCCAAAGGAATTGTTCACCGCGACATCAAACCTGCGAACATTTTCGTGACCGAACGTGGCCACGCAAAGATTCTCGATTTCGGTCTAGCAAAAATGTCCTCGCCGACAGACAAGATAGAAACATTAGAAACTCTGGAAGTAGATGACGAGCATTTGACGACTCCGGGCACGATGTTAGGCACAGTCGCCTACATGTCTCCCGAGCAGGTACGTGCGAGAGATCTCGACCCACGCACAGATCTCTTTTCATTCGGTGTTGTCCTCTACGAGATGGCAACCGGCGCACTCCCGTTCCGAGGAACCAGTCGAGCGGAAATCTACGATGCCATTATGAACCGTGCCCCAGTTGCTCCCGTGCGGCTCAACCCTGACGTGCCCCCTAAGTTGGAAGACATCATCAACAAAGCGCTAGAGAAAGATCGCAACCTCCGCTACCAGCACGCCTCCGAAATTCGTAGCGACTTCGCGCGGTTGAAACGTGATACCGAACCCGGGCATATCCCTGCAAGTTCTGGCAAAACACCCGTCGTTTCGCAAAATCGTGAGGAATCTTCTAACGCTGTCTCAAGTGAATCGGAGGTTGGTCGAACTTTAGAGATGGCGCACGTATTGTTCGTGGACATCATTGCTTATTCGCGAATGCCCATGGACGAGCAGAAGCAAGCGCTTCGAATTTTGCAGGACAAAGTGAAGAGTACGGCAGAGTTCACAAAGGCTCAGGCCAGCAATGAACTGATTCGATTGCCGACTGGTGATGGTATGGCGCTTGTATTCTTTGGAGACCCGGAAGCGCCTGTTCGATGCGCTATTGAATTGAGCCGGGCTTTGCGACAGGAATCATCATTCCAACTGCGCATGGGGATTCACACGGGCCCGGTGTATCGCGTAGCTGACATCAACGCCAACCGTAATGTAGCGGGGGGCGGCATCAACGTGGCGCAACGCGTCATGGATTGCGGAGACGCCGGACATATCTTGGTATCGGGAACCGTGGCTGAAGTGCTCAGCCAGGTGAGCACCTGGAATAGTACACTGCACGATTTGGGGGAGGTGGAAGTCAGACACGGCGTCCAGGTGCATGTCTTCAACTTGTACACCGATGAAGTTGGCAACCGCGAGTTGCCGCAGAAGCTGCGTACCGCTCAGAAAGCCGCAGCTACAATCGTTGCCAAGAAGAAGCGGAAGAAGATCTCGCTCGTAGCGATTGCCGCAGTAATCATAGCGGCATTTGTTATCGACAGGTTCCTTTACTCGCACCGAGCGCACGTACTGACCGATAGGGACACCATTGTGCTGGCGGATTTCGACAACAAGACAGGGGATGCCATTTTCGACGACACACTGAAGCACGGCCTCTCTCGTGCGCTCTTCCAATCGCCCTTCCTGAACCTTCTGCCCGATGAGAAGGTGAGCGGGACGCTGAAGCTGATGGGGCACGACACGGGAGACCGGTTCACTCCGGAGCTGGCGCGCGACGTTTGCATGCGCATCAGCAGCAAGGCCATGCTGTCGGGCTCGATCTCTAGCCTGGGCAGCCATTACGTGATTAGCCTAAAGGCGGTGAACTGCAACTCTGGGGACGTGCTGGCGCTGGAGCAAGTACAGACGGCGTCAAAGGAAGACGTGCTGAAGGCCTTGAATAAGGCGGCGACGAGTCTGCGGACGGACTTGGGTGAAGCGCTGAGCACAGTGCGGAAATACGATACGCGGTTAGAAGAGGCTACGACGCCGTCGCTCGAGGCGCTACAGGCCTTCTCCGCGGCTACAAAGATCTCTCACCAAAAAGGTAACGCCGCAGCTCTTCCACTGCTTAAGCGGGCAATCGAGCTGGATCCGAACTTCGCTGTCGCGTATAAGGCATTGGGGATTGCTTACTCGACTCTCGGCGAGGACGGCCTGGCCACCGAAACCCTTCAGAAGGCCTACGCGCTGCGGGAGCGAACCAGCGAACGCGAGAGATATGGCATTTCCGCCGAGTACTACATCTCCGTCACGGGGGAATTGGAGAAGGCAAACCAGGTATATGAGCAATGGGCGCAGTTCTATCCCACGGACTTCAATCCTCCCGGCAATCTGGCATCCATCTACGCTATGCTTGGGCAATACGAGAGAGCCGCGGCTGAAACTGTTGAAGCCCTCCGTTTGAATCCGGATTCCGCGGCTAGTTACGCTAACCTCGTCGCCATTTACGCCGCCTTGGGTCGCTTGGAAGAAGCCAAGGCCGAGTATGCGAAGGTGCTGGCGCACAACTTGGAACACCCATTCCTGCACGGAAATCGCTATGGGGTGGCCTTCCTCGAAGGAGACGCGGCGGAGATGCAGCGGCAGCTAGCTTGGGCCAAGGGAAAGCCGGATGCGGAGGACTATCTGCTTTCCACCGACTCGGATTCGTCGGCTTACGCTGGACATCTTGGGAAAGCGCGGGAACTCTCACAGCAGGCGGCAGACACGGCCAAGCGCAACGGTCAGAAGGAGACGGCGGCACAGTGGTTGGTGAACGCAGCCTTGCGTGAAGCTGAGGTTGGCAACCTGGCAGAGGCGCGCAAACGAGCCGCAGCGGCCCTGGCACTGGCACCCACCCGGAACTTGCAAATCCTGGCGGCACTGGCATTAGCCCGAGCAGGAGACACAGCTCGGGCGCAGACCATGGCGGACGGTCTGAACAAGCGCTCGCCGTTGAATACCCTGCTCAATGGCTATTGGCTACCCACGATTCGCGCTGCCATCGAGCTGAACCGAAAGCGTTTCGACAAAGCGGTGGAGTTGCTGCAAGCCGCGTCAGCCTATGAATTAGGCGAGCCCACTCCCACAGCTCAGATAGCCGGAACCCTGTATCCCGTGTATGTGCGCGGCGAAGCCCACCTGAAAGCCGGACGAGGGACCCAGGCCGCAGCGGAGTTTCAGAAGCTCATTGACCATCGAAGTATTGTGCAGAACTTCGTGGTGGGCGCGCTCGCGCACCTGCAATTGGGGCGGGCGAAGGCCATGACTGGAGATAGGGGCGGCGCGCGCAAAGCGTATGAGGACTTTTTTACCCTCTGGAAAGAGGCCGATGCCGACATTCCCATACTGAAGCAAGCCAAGGCAGAGTACGCGAAGCTGTGATGAAACCAAAGAGAATGACCTCGGAACCACACGCGAACTGTCCCAAAGCAATAGGACAGCCCTGACCACCAGGACCCATAAAAAAACTATGACGTATCTTCATGGTAACGTATAGCTCGCAATAGAACGTGAAGTACTTGGATTCCTGGGTCCAAGCCCAGCGTATATATTCTACTGCGGAATGGATTGATCGACCGTCGACCCCAACGGTGCTTTATCCAAGGCGGCCCGATGCCCGGTGGTTAGAGGTTGACGAACGTCCTGCTGATGCTGCTAGGATGCACGGCGATGTTGCTGGTTGTGTCTGTTAACACGACGTCGGTATACGCCACGGAAGCCAAAATCAAGGTCTGACCCCCGGGGCAGGAGAAATCCGCGGGCGGTGCTAGCGGCGACGTACTGATGCTAGCGATGACCCTGCCATTCGTTGCCGGCGTGAACTCCGCAGTTACTGTAACCGGCGCGCTGACGGTCTCTTTGTTTGAAGCCTTGGGCTGATTACCGCCAGTATTGATGCACGCATAATTCGCCGTCACGTCTGCATTTAACGTATACGTAACTTGTCCAGAGACCTTACCCAGCCCACCCTCATCAAACGACACGACCAGAACGCCGTTCTCTGCGATTGAGTCAGAAACAGAGAAAAAGTGGGCACCACTCGTCACCGCCATCCCGCGCGTATTGGAAAGAACTGTGTACCATGTTTGAGGTCGATTGCCTGCGGGCTCAGCGCCGTCGCCCACGAGCTGGCTGTCGTCGGAAATCGTCAGAGTGGAAGTGATGGTTCCGCTGATCGCCTGGGCACGCTCGACGCAAACGAAAAGCGCCAAGACTACTACGGCAGCGATTGCTATTCGATTGGGAGGGAATCGATTCATATAACCTCCTTAAGTTGTATCAGGGTTGGAAGAAAATCTTTCGTACCCAAATCGTCCTCCCGTGGGCTGGCAGCAGTCAAGCACCAGGAGGAGTAGGAACACTACCGCATTACCGCACGCCAGCCAGCGAGCGCAGAAACCTTATCAGCTCGGCGAATTGTAGGCTTTCGCCACTTCCCTACGAAGTTTCAAGATTAACGCCTAATGAGTTAGCATGTCGGCTTCAATTAGGTAGAAACAGCCCTTTCGTTGGCTGCGTTCTACATTGGGCTGGGGCTAAGTCCTTCCCCTCTGATAAGTTCTGATATGGAATGACCTGTCAACTACGAGCAACTGTGTTCTTCTTTTTTTCTTCTTGCTCTTAGGAGGCAGCGCAAGTCGTGCCTTGATCGCCTTATACGGGTGGTGAACGAGAAGTTCGGCCGCCCGTTGAACAGTGAGCAGTCCATCCGTAGCCTCAAGTGTTTGCAAAATCCGATCCATACCTTTCTAATACGGCGTTTGGGGCGCTATCTTATATTTGCGTAAACCTCGTTACCGGGGATAGCTGGGCAGCTATCAGCCAAACGCAGGATAAAATGTACTACCCTTTAAATAGGTTGATGAGCCATAGTAGCTTACGCTGGTTTAAGAATTTTGAGCCAAACGGTAGGAAACGTGGCTTTTTATTGGACTTTTAGGCACTAGGGTAGCGTCCAGGCCTCCCAGCCAAATTTCTGAAAGCAGCAAATTTTCCAACAAAACTGAGGAATCCTTAGCACAGGCGCGAATTGTTACCGCCCCTGTTACCGTTCTGGCCAAAATAGCCGCGTTGTTTTTTCTTTCCGCTGAGTATTATCTGGAAGGAGATGCACTCATGAACACGGTAAGGAACTCGCAGCGGCGTACATTGACGCATGGGCTTCCAGCGATCAGGAGACAAAGGAGGCTTGGGTTGCCGTGTACAAGATGATTGGTGGAACGGAGCAAGACGTAGAGAGGGCAGAAGAATTGAGGCATAAGGTCGAATTTCGAGAGCCACTCCGCATTGGCCACGTGCTTCAAAGAAAGTTTGCTCACGAAGCTTTCACCGGGCACAAAATACCTCTCCCGTCCGGATACTAGCCGAATTGACTGTAGAGCCTGCCTTCGCAACTGGGGTATGTCAGGGCCGTGGTATCCGACTTTGAACCAGAGCGTAACGTTTCCCTCGCTGGTTGCGTAGACCAAGTCCATAGCCACGGACGGCTCACTTACTATATGTGAATAATAACGGGACACCGAGACTCCACATCGAAAAGCGTCAGTCCATGGAGAATCTCGCCTGTGCTCGGCCCATGCTCGGTCTTCGTCGGTAGGCTGTTCACAACCTTGGGTGGCGGAGGCGGGCTAGGAATGACAGCTTGCACTTGCTGTGTTGTAGTTCCGGCCTGTTGCACCAGAGGTTTGGAGCAGCCAGCGATCAGCAAAATGAACATGATCGTGAGTTTTTTCATTAGAGTGCTCTCCGTTTGTAATTTCCATCCGGGTTCCTCGGTGCGGGAACCTTCCGACGCAGCAACTTTTCCGTAGACCCTGCGGCCTGTAATTGGTCAGCGGCCCACTCGATAAGCAAATAGCCGAGGTTACCGAGTGTGCGGCGTTCGCGGGCCGCGATCTCTTCGAGTTGAACGCGGCGTTGCACGCTGATTCTCAGATTTAAGCCAATCTTCCACTCACCCATGACTTGCCTTTTCGAGTTCCGCCACTTTGTCCATGAACTCGCCAAGTCCGATTCCAAGACCATTCGTCAATCGTTGGAGGCGCGGTAGCGTCATGTCCTTCACCTGACCGCGTTCAAGTTGAAGGATTGCCCGGAGAGCAAACCCGCATCGTCTACTCAGTTCCACTCTCGACAACTTCTTCTGTGCTCGAAAGAACTTCGTGGCATCGGCCAGAGGCCGCGCTATCTCCACATCCTCCACAGCTATCCACCGATTGACCAAATCCAGATCGGCAGCTTTGATCTTCCTGCGTGCTTTAAAAGACGCTGTAACCCGCTCGAAGGCATCGTGCAAGGGTTTCACCTCGTTGAGTGGTGGTATGGGTTGGTTCTTAGATATTCTCGTCAGCAACCACTTAGTGAAAAGCAGAGAACCACGGTCATCAACCTTGGCGATCATGTCCGTGATTTCTGCACGGACAGCTTCGTCGTCTTCAGGTTCTTTTTTCATCAGTCCCGCCGCCTGAAATACTCTTTCAAGATCGCTTCGTCACCGGAGGACATATCCGAGTGCTCGACACCAATGAGTTCGACTGTCGGTTCGTATTGGATGGAGAAATTGGTACCGTCAGTGAATCGAATCGAAACGAACAGAATGTTTTCTTCCAGCCAGTGCTTGATGAAATCCACTCTCTTCCCGTGAATTGCTTTGTACCGTCGTCGATGTTTGTCCTCGCGTTTCTTGATGCGGACATCCACTCGCCCTAGTTGCGCCGCGCTGATTTTCGCTTCACTCATCGAAATCCTCCAATCGCTCTGGCATCCAAGGGAACGCCATACGGAACAAAGCTACGAACCACGGGCGTGGTAGCAGGAACGAGATCAGAATCAATGCGAGGGCGTACAACCCGGCGAAGCAACCAACCGGCGCGACGTGCGTCGGTTGTGAAACTTCGATGCCGGGCGGGATTTCAAGCTGGAATGGGAGCATCAGTTCGCGTCCTCTCTTGAAAAATGTGCGGGACGCGGCAACTTGCTCAGGTTGGTGTGTTACGACACAATCCGTCTTAGCCATCGGGCCTCGTGTAAGCGAGCACGGTGGTAAGGGATGCGTTGGTGTTACAAGCACCAGCGCGTCCCGCTCCTCTAGAGCATACCACACCATAGTTACGATCTGTCTGTAGCCTATTTGTCTGTAGACGAGATAGCTATAAGCAACCAAACTCGAGGGCATGGAAAAGATTCTTCTCGCTCTTGGTGACCGAATGCGGCTCTTACGAAAGAAGACTGGAAATATTTCGCAAGAAGGGTTTGCCGATCATTGCGGCCTGCATCGGACAGCCGTGAGCCTGCTTGAACGCGGCAAGCGCGTTCCTTCACTGCGAACTCTCATCACGATTTCGTCGGGATTTGGTATTTCGCTTTCGGAATTGCTGCGGGGAATCGATCGGTCGGTTGCCAAAAAACGTCCGCCGAAAGGTCGATGATTTTGAACAACCCGTGTCGATCTCGTGCCGCAAAAGCTAATTCGTGCGCTGGATTGAGATTTACCGAAGTTAAGGGTGAGAAGGATGACCTTGAAGGAGAACAGGCACATGGCAGAAGAAATGAAGCCGCTAATGCAAAACGCCGAAGTTTACATCAAGTCGTTGGACATGATTGGCAGAGTGATGCGCGTGCGCCCCGGTGACGTTGGAGAACCCGAACAAGACAAACTTTACGAAGTACAAATCACCCGCTATTTTCGCAGGACTGATCTTGAACTTGACGACCCAGAAGCTGAGCGGAAGAAGAGAGAAGCGGACTTCCAACGGAAGACGGAACGTCTGGCAGCGGCGAAAACGAGAGTTGAAGAAATCGCCGCAGCGGAAGGCGATGCAAAATTTGCGGCGTTGTCGGAGTTTCTGGTTGCGGCGGACGACGTGTGGCAAGCACTCGGTCATAAGCCGCTACTCGTGCCAATCAAGGATGATTCCCCGAAGTAGGCTCACACGCTGCCAGCGGAAGCATTGACGGAGTAAGGCGCTTACCGGGTGCGTCTAAGAAGAACTGGTGCGGCTCCTCCGCTGGCCATACTGCGCATGCAAAACAGATAAGCCTTCTGCCGCTCTCCGCAGATCTCTGCGTAGGCTTCATACCAGTCCACCTGTGCTTCTGCGCCCCAAGAATACGACTGAGGAATGAAGGTCTCTCGGCGGGTTAGCCCTAACTTTATCTTCCGTTCGCGAACGTGGCGACGAATCGTGGACTCCGCCACTTCCACTGTCGGCATCTCCGCTCGGATCCGGCACCAGATGCGATGTGCCGTATGCCGTTGCTTCCGTGGCGCCTTCTTGTCCGCTTCCAGAAGCGCATCGATGAAGGACATCGCCGGTTCCAGCTTCGGTCGCTCTCGCACCGGTGTCTTTCGCTCCATCGGAACCGCACTGAGCACTGCCTCACGCACCATGCGCCGATGAATCCCCAGCTTCTTGGCGATCCCTCGAATCGTTCCACCGCCATGTTCATACTCACGTCGGATTTGCTCGAATAGCTCCACCTTGGCTCTCCTGTCCACCCGGCCTCCCTTTGGGCGACTGAGCCCGAAGCGGAGTACACGGTATCTGGTTTTCAGTAAGGTGGGGCCAAATCAAAGTATCGAAATCACTACCTCAGTCTGTGAGGTCAATCACATATGAGACCGACGCTCTCATGATATATTTCCGCCCGGTCGTGATACTGTGACGGTCCGGGCTTCGGGCTAAGTACGCGGTTGCCTTTGGTCAAGCCCGGAATGGCCTGTGCGCAGCCACACGAGCGGTCGATTACTGTCTCAGGGGCGGCTCCTAAGTATGCACCAGCTGAGAAAGTTTCTGTCCTGGATTTTCGCCGTCTCCTTTCTGGTGTGCTTCCGGATTGCTGCATTGAGCATTCCAGGCATGATTCATCGACATCACGCCGTCCCGTGTTTCCGCATCCTGCTCGTTCCCGTGGTGTTCTCAGTTCTGGCCACTACCTGCGGAGTAGCGTGGTGGACTGTCTGGAAGGAAAAGCGATCGGCGAGGGGCTGGGGAGTAGCCGCAAGTCTGATGTATATTATGCTTCCCTTGTCGATCATTTATTTCCGGCCCTCCGTTTGGAATCACTTTGCAGTGATGCTTGGCATCGGAATTGCTGGATTGGCTGCCTTCTCGCGGCGCTATGAACAACCCGATTCCACGGCAAGAACCTATGCAAACCTGCGGCTTCCCGGCGACGGGACCAGCGATCTTTTCAACAGGATGGCCGGGACCCTACTCTTCGCCGTGAGTCTCGGCGTTCTATTTCTCGTGGATCGATGGCTCAGAGCAAAAGGCGTTCCCGAAAACCATGGCGAGGCGTACCGAATCGTGTCGGCCATGCTAGTCGTGCTTGTCATCACGACCCTGCATGAATTTGGTCACACGGCGACGGGCCTGGCACTAGGCATGAAACTGCGCGCCTTCGCCGCAGGGCCGTTTCAATGGCGCGTCCGCGATGGCAAATGGGAGTTTCAATTTAAACCTACACAGATTCTGTCGGCAGACGGTGCAACAGGTGTCGTCCCGACAACCGCCGATTTTCCTCGCTCGCATTATCTAGGTATGACGGCAGGCGGTCCTCTCGTCAACCTGTTTACTGGCATCTTCGCGCTTAGGATTGCATTCCGCGAGCAGGCTAATTCCACGGTACAAGCCGGGGGCCTTCTTGCCCTATTCGGTGCGTGGAGCTTGGCTTTATGCGCGTTTAACCTGCTTCCATTCAGGACCGGGGACAACTATTCCGATGGCGCGAGTATCTTCCAACTCTTGTCGCGCGGTCCGTGGGGCGATTTCCACCGGGTCGTCGCGGTGATTGGATCGAGTTTGGTTACCCCGTTGCGCCCGAGGAATTACGACATTGAAGCAATTCTACGAGCAGCGCACGGCATCACGCAGGGCAAGCAGGCGTTGCTTCTGCGGTTGTATGCCTATACTTACTTTCTCGATCAGGGGAAGAGTTTCGACGCTGGAGAAGCGCTGAGAGAGGGCGAATCGATCTATCATGAGTCCGCCACGGATATTCCCGCGGAACTGCATATGGAGTTTGTCTTCGGCAACGCTTACCTGCACCGGGACGCCGCTGCCGCTCGCGAGTGGTGGACCCGGATGGAAGCCAAGAAGCCGACTCGCCGTAATGTGGACTACTGGAGAGCCGACAGCGCGCTTCACTGGATCGAAGGCCACCTGAAAGAGGCGAACGAAGGCTGGGAGAAAAGCAACGCACTAGCGCAACAGCTTCCCAAGGCCGGGGCCTACGAGTTCGACCGCTATTGTTGCTTCCTGCTGCGCAAGGCTATCGATGAGGTTCCCGTTGCCCGATAGCTACTTCCACTTGGAACCGGCAAGCACCGAAGGCTCCGGGCCGCTCCTCGGCCCAGTGCAAAGGCGCTGGAACGAGGAATAAATGCGTGAGAGCTAATCAGGTCATTGCAACGTTGTTCCCACAAAATAGCTGGTGAAACATCTCCCTAACATTCATTGACACGATAGACTACACGCCGATGAATCCTGAGGACATTGCCTTCGCCGCTTGGAAGACCGAGCAGAACGAACTCAAAGGGGTTCAAGAAGCCATACGGCAGGCTGATTGCGGGCGACTGGTTTCGCATTCGACCACGAAGCACCTTTTCAATTCTGACATTTCCGATGCGACATCTGTGGTGCGCAGTAGGACGTGCGATGAATCGACAATAAGTTCTTGACCGACGCGAACGCTGACCTGCCTCTCCATTCACCCATGTTCTTTACCTCGGAATCGGCTTCATGTACTCGCGAATCATGTTCCCGTGCTCCCCGAAATACGTGTGGACTATAATGATTCGTGGAAGCCGACGATGACGGACTATCCCGGGCAGTGAAGGACATTTTAGATACGGCGTGATGGCCGTAGTCGCAGTGGCGACCGTAATCACAACGATAGAAGAGCTTGAAAGCCCTGATGCGCCCTGATCAGCGCTTGGATCAAATCAACTAAACGATTCGGTATTGGCCGCCAGACAGCAACTCGTTGCTGCCATTGCCGGGCCCGTCCGCCGTTCCATCCTCGGATTTCGCAAGTTTGCTGATTTATAGTAAGGTAGCGGGCACAAGGAGAACCTATGAAGCCCGCAAGACTTATCATTTCCGCGTTGATCCTGCTCGCGCCAGTTGCCTATGTTGCTTTGCAGGCTAAACCGCGGCCACCGGCGTCCGTGGAAGAAGAAATCAAAGACGTCGAACAACAAGCCAATGCGGCGTACGAGGCGAACGACCTGCCGAAGTACTTTTCCTTTTACGCGACTGATTTTTCACAGTTTCTGCCAGAAGGGCGGACCGATCTTGCCGGCTATCGAAGGGACTGGACTACATACATCGGAGAAGGGAACCGTGTTCAAAAGGTCGAGATTTCAGACATGCATATCCAGGTCGGTCCGAGCAAAGATACAGCGGTGGCGAGTTACCTGCTCCATGTGCGGACAAAGCTGAAGGATGGAAAAGTCACCGACGAGGACAACCAGGAATCCGACGTACTCTTCAAACGGAATGGCGCATGGAAGGTAGTATTTCTCCACTATTCCGCTGCCCCGAAAAAGTAGCTGAGCACTGGAAAGAATGCAGGAGACCCTAAATGGGTGAACCAGACGACCGGAAGCTCGGGATGGATCGGAACATCACGCGTCGCGACTTTTTGAATGGAGTCGCCGCGGGAACCAGCGGAGCGATGGCAGGTTCCCTGCTCCCGGGCCTTGACTGGGAAGCGCTGACTTCTTCAACCGCGCCTCAGGACCAACGTGGATACTACCCGCCGGAACTGACAGGGCTGCGCGGGAGCCACGAAGGCTCTTTCGAGGCCGCGCACGGTGTCCGGGACGGAAAGTTTCCTCCAAAAAATGCCATGCCGTTCGAAACCAAGGAAACCTACGACCTGGTGATCGTGGGCGGCGGCATCAGTGGACTCGCCGCTGCGCATTTCTGGCGCGCGAAAAATCCGAATGCGCGAATTCTGATTCTGGACAATCACGATGATTTTGGCGGCCATGCGAAACGAAACGAGTTGCACGCAAACGGCCGCATGTTGCTGGCAAATGGAGGAACTTGGGCAGTCGAGTCGCCCTTTCCTTATAGTAAGGTCGCTCGGGGATTAATGGACGAGCTGGGAATCGATCCCGCCAGTCTCGCGAAAAAGTGCTACCGCAGCAATGTTTACAAGAATCTCGGCCACGCGGTCTTCTTTGACAAACAAACGTTTGGCGCGGACCGTCTGGTTACGAACGCCCCAGGTGGCTGGAGGCATGGTGGTGGGCTGGAGGAATGGAGGGCTTTTCTCGGCAAGACACCTCTTTCCGTGGAAGCACAGCGGGATATCTTGAGAGTCGAGACCGAGGCGGCCGATTACTTTCCTGGTTTGACACCGGGGCAGAAGAAGGACAAGCTTTCGCGCATTAGCTATAAAAGTTATTTGCTCAACGTAGTCAAAGTGCATCCCGACGCAATTCCGTTTTACCAAACTCGGACGCATGGACTTTTCGGTGTAGGGATCGACGCGGTCCCTGCGCTGGATTGTTGGGTGCTCTTCCAGCCGGGATTTAAGGGTCTGCAACTCGAGCCCGGAGCTCATCCGCGCATGGGCTATACGCCGATGGGTTTTGCGTCCCCTAAAGAGCCTTACGAATTTCATTTTCCTGACGGAAACGCCACGATCGCGCGGATGTTAGTTCGAAGATTGATCCCAGGCGCTGCGCCCGGTCATGACGCAGAGGACATCGTGACCGCAAAATTCGATTACACGCAGCTCGATCAGGCGGATTCACCCGTGCGGATTCGCCTTAGCGGCATTGTCGTTGCCGCGCATCACGCAGGCAATGACGCAAAGGCCAAACAGGTTGACGTGATTTACGTGCGCGACGGGAAGCTAAACGCGGTGCACGGAAAGAACGTCATCATGGCGTGCTGGAACATGATGATTCCGTATCTCTGTCCCGAGCTCCCCGAAAAACAGAAAGAGGCCCTGCGTTATGGCGTGAAAGTGCCGCTGGTATACACCTCGGTCGCGATCCGAAACTGGAAGGCGTTCGAAAAGCTTGGCGTGCAAAATGTGGCATGTCCGGGCATGTATCACCATCAGATGAATCTTGATCTTTGCGTGGACATCGGTGGTTACGAGTCCCCTAAAAATCCCGATGAGCCCATTCTCGTTCGAATGGAGCGCACTCCGTGTCTTCCAGGTCTTCCGGAGCGCGACCAACACCGGGCAGGCCGCGGTGATTTGCTGTCCACGCCGTTTGAAACATTTGAGCGAAATATCCGTGACCAGTTTGCGCGCGTTCTTGGTGGTGCGGGGTTTGATCCGGCGCAGGACATCACTGCCATCACCGTCAATCGCTGGCCGCATGGATACGCATACGAATACAATTTCCTATTCGATCCGGAATGGCCTAAAGGCGAGAGCCCCTGCGAGATTGGCCGCAAACGTTTTGGCCGAATTGCGATAGCGAATTCCGACGCGGGCGCAGCCGCATACACGGATCAAGCCATGGACCAGGCATGGCGCGCGGTAGAGGAATTGCACTCGGCGTGAAGGAGTCCTTCTCGGCAGTGACTGCATCTCAAAAATGACAGACAAAAATCGCAGCAAATTTACAGATCGTGAACTTGGAATGGCTCGCGCCATTCCGCGACGAGATTTTCTGAACGGTGCTGCGATGACGATCGGCGCCGCCTTATTGCCGGAAATCGATCGCGCCAGCGGAACAAATTCGGGTCAGCCGCAAAATCAGACCGGCTACAATCCTCCGACTTCGGTCGGTCTACGCGGCAGCCATCCAGGATCATTTGAAATCGCTCACAGTCTGCGTGATGGAACCTTTTGGAAGAATGCGGCCACTCCTGAACCCGTCTCCGAAAAATACGATTTAATCATCGTCGGGGGTGGAATCAGCGGCCTTGCTGCAGCGTATTTCTACAGAGAAAGCGTAGGACCAGGCGCGAAGATTCTTATCCTCGAAAATCACGATGACTTCGGCGGTCACGCCAAGCGCAACGAATTTCATCTCGATGGGAAGCTGCAACTCTTGAACGGCGGCACGATGTTAATTGACAGCCCGACGCCATACAGCGCGGAAGCCGCCGGCTTGATGAAGAAGCTGGGAATCGACGCGGTGGCGCTCGACAAGAAGTGCAGCGACCACGACCTCTACAAATCGCTTGGACTTGGGACGGGAGTTTTCTTCGATGGGGAAACGTTAGGCGCGGACCGGTTAGTCGTCGAGGCCGCGACGGAGGACAGAGAAAATTCTGGAGACGCTCCGGACACGGCCAAGCTAGAAGAATTTCTCGCAAAAACACCGTTCAAAGGACCGGCTCGCCGCGACATTCTTCGGATTGAGCGAGCGAAAATTGACTATCTTCCCGGACTGGCTTCCGCGGAAAAAAAAGATCGCCTATCACGCATCAGCTACAAAGACTTTCTGCTCAACATTGCCAAAGTAGAACCGAGTGTTATCCCTTTCTATCAGACACGCACGAACGGCGAGTGGGGCGTTGGAATCGATGCTGAGCCTGCGCTCGATTGTTGGGCGCTTGGCCTACCAGGATTTCAAGGATTGCAGCTTGAGCCCGGTGCGGCCCCACGCATGAGCTATTCCGCCGGCGGATATGCCAACGGTGGCTCAGATCGATTTCACTTTCCGGATGGAAATGCCTCGATCGCGCGCCTGCTCGTTCGCGCGTTGATTCCCTCAGCCATTCCGGGGAATTCCGTCGAGGACATCGTCACCGCTCCAGTCCGTTACGACCGGCTGGATACCGATAATTCGCCGATTCGCATCCGTCTCAATAGCACAGCCGTTCGCGTTCGCAACGCTGCCCACTCAAATATTTCACGCGGGGTGGAAGTCACGTATGCGAGCGGCAAGCGAGTCTTTTCTTTGCGCGCGGGCGCGTGCGTGTTGGCGTGCTGGAATATGACCATTCCGTATCTGTGCCCCGATTTGTCAGACAAGCAGAAAGAAGCGTTGCACTACCTCGTAAAAGTTCCACTCGTTTACACAAGCGTTGGCATACGCAACTGGATCTCTTTCCAGAAACTCGGGATTTCGAATATTAACGCGCCGGGCGCCTATTGGAACTCGGTCAGCCTGAACTGGCCGGTGAATATTGGCGATTACCAGAGCCCGCGTTCTCCAGAGGAGCCCATCCTTCTGCACTTAAGCCGAACGCCGTGCAAACCCGGGCTTCCAGCACGTGAGCAGCACAAAGTTGGGCGAATGGAGTTGCTAGTCACATCATTCGAAACGTTCGAGCGCAAAATCCGCGATCAACTCGCTCGCATGCTTGCAGCCGGCGGATTCGATCCGGCGCGCGACATCGAAGCTATTACAGTAAATCGTTGGCCGCACGGTTATGGTTATGAATACAACCCATTGTTTGATCCGGAATGGCCCGAAGGGCAGCAGCCGCACATCCTTGGCCGAAAGCGATTCGGACGAATCACGATAGCCAACAGTGACTCCGGCGCGACCGCATACACCGACGTTGCCATTGATCAAGCCTACCGCGCCATCAACGAACTTCTGACCGCGTAGAACGGGCTTATTCCGGTGTAAATGTGACGAACTGCAACTTCCCGTCACGCTGAATCTGCAGCACAATCGGAGCGCTCGAGGGAGACGCTTTCAGTGCGGCGCGCAGACGATCCAGCGTGGTCATCGGCTGACCATTAAGGCTTCGAATCACGTCACCGGTGGTCAGCGGAACCTCCCCGGCCGTACCCGCGGCGCGCGCCGCCACAATAATTCCGTACGGATCGCGGAGGTCGTCGATCATCGAAGCGATGTTTTTGTCGATCTCGACGGCCAAAATTCCAAGTTGCGGCACAAGATTTTTTTCCGGATCTGCGAGCGCGGATACCTGGTCCATCTCGTGGGGACGCTCCTTCAGAGGAATATCGAAACTCATTTGTGTTGTGCCACGCAAGATCCCAAAGTGCACTTTCTCTCCCGCTTCGCGCGAGAGCATATGAAATCCGACATAGGGCAAGTTATCCGCGTTTTTGCCATCGACGGTCAGAAGGATATCGCCGATACGCACGCCGGCGGCTTCCGCGGGACCGCCCGGAGCGACATCGGAAATGATGACGCCGTAATTTCGCGAAAGACTGAGGCCCTGCGCCATTTCCGGAGAAATCGTCTGGAGCTGAACACCGATTTCCGGCCGGTGCAGGTGGCCGTACTTGCGCAGCTGCTCATATACAACCCGCAGTACACCACACGGTATGGCGAAGCCAAGTCCCTCATTACCACCCGATTGCGACAGAATGAAAGTATTTATCCCGACGACTTCGCCGCTACTGTTCACCAGCGGGCCACCAGAATTTCCCGGATTAATGGGAGCGTCTGTCTGTATGTAAACCATGGGAGAGTCGGGGTCGGTCTGCCGAGCAACCGCTGAAATGACGCCATGCGTAACGCTGTTGCGCAGTCCTTGTGGGCTACCAAGAGCGAAGACTGTTTCACCCTGCCGCAAATTGCGGTAGTTGGCGACCGGTAGAGCGGTCAGCTTCACGCCATCCACCTTCAACAGTGCCAGATCGATTTCTCGCGACACGCCAACGATACGAGCAGGCAGCACCGCGATTTTTGAAGCCAATGCCGTGGCCACCGAACCGTCCGCCTCGGCAGGAGGCAGTGCCACTTGCACACGTTGCGCGCCGTTTACCACGTGCGCGTTCGTCAGAATGTATCCGCTGGCGTCAATCACAAATCCCGAGCCTATGGCCTTCTGCTTTCCAATCACCACGCCAGCATTGCCGCGGTCACCTTCGGAAACAGTCCCGTATCCGGTGACCATGATCTGCACGACACTCGGCGCGACTTTTCGTAGTAGCGCATCGACGGACTCGTCCCACCGCCGCAACGGATCGTTGTCTGCCTGGGCTGTTGCGTCGGCCGCGCCCACACCGAAGGCTGTGAGCGTCAAGAACAGGATCAACGTTGATTTTTTCATGCCGTTCCGCCTCTCGCGGTTACGCCTACTGATATCTGCCGACAGTTTGACACCATGTACACTCGAATGGATACATTTACGATATGCACTTCGCGGATTTTCACAGTGCACCCTCATCTCCAATTGACGTAACTTCCGAATGCACGTGGCATCCTACGTTGGCCGGCCTGAAATGATTTCGTGATGTGAGTTACAGTACAGGACGCGTTGCCATACTGCTAAGCTGACGCGGTTGATGAAAGACTAGGGAAGAGTTCTCGCCGAGGTTCGACTTCATGCCCAGACTTCAGACGACTGAAGACATCCGCCTCGAAAATAATCGTACACGCAAGGAATATTGGAAGCGGTGGGGGCCGTATCTTTCGGAACGTCAATGGGGAACTGTCCGAGAAGATTACAGTCCCGGTGGCACCGCGTGGGAGTTTTTTCCGCATGACCATGCGCGGTCGCGCGCCTATCGTTGGGGCGAAGATGGCATTGCGGGCATCAGCGACCGCCATCAGATGATTTGCTTTGCGCTAGCTCTGTGGAACGGCCGCGACTCGATCTTGAAGGAGCGGCTCTTTGGTCTGACGGGAAACCAAGGTAATCACGGCGAGGATGTGAAGGAATATTACTTTTATTTGGATTCCACGCCCACGCACAGCTATATGAAGATGCTCTACAAATATCCGCAGGCAGAGTTTCCGTACAAGGCACTGGCAGACGAAAATCGCCGGCGTGGACGCAGCGAACCAGAGTTTGAGCTCTACGACACAGGAGTGTTTCGAGAAAACCGGTACTTCGATGTTTTTGCCGAGTATGCGAAGGGCAGCGACGAAGATATTTTCATCCGCATCACTGCCTATAACCGTGGACCAGAAGCCGCAACGCTGCACCTGCTACCCACACTTTGGTTTCGCAATACCTGGTCCTGGGGAAAGGATTTGCGCCGCCCGGTGATTTGCAGAGCGACGCCCGTCAACGGAATCCTCTCCGCCGAGCTGCAGCACTGGCAATACGGCAAACGCTGGCTTCTTGCGGCTGGTCAGCCGGAGCTGCTTTTTACCGAGAATGAGACGAACAATACGCGATTGTTCAACGGTCGCAACCGGTCTCCTTATGTAAAAGACGCGTTTCACGAATACCTGATTCACCAAAATAAATCCGCTGTCAATCCCGATCAGACCGGCACAAAAATGGCAGCACACTACGTTCTGGACTTGGCGGGAGGCCAATCCGCGATGCTGAAGCTGCGTCTTACGGACCTCGAACCCCTCGGCAGCATGGACAGCAATGCAATAGCAGTGGGCACAATCTCCTCACCAGCACATCAGGAACGCACCGCGGAAGTTCCCGGAACAAACGATTTCGAAGCCGGCTTCGATAGATTATTTGAACTCCGCAAGGCACAAGCTGATGAGTTCTACGCTTCGCGCATTCCTCAGCAACTTTCCGACGACGCGAAAAATGTTATGCGGCAGGCATATGCCGGAATGCTGTGGTCGAAGCAGTTCTATCACTTCGACTTGAAAACGTGGCTCGAAGGCGACCCCGCCGGACCGCCCCCGCCGAAAGAACGGCTACACGGAAGAGACAAGGACTGGACGCATCTCTACAACGACGACATCATTTCGATGCCAGACAAGTGGGAATATCCGTGGTACGCAGCTTGGGACTTGGCGTTCCACTGTATTCCGCTCGCAATCGTCGACCCCGATTTCGCGAAGGAACAACTCATCCTGCTGCTCCGCGAATGGTACATGCATCCGAACGGACAGCTTCCCGCATACGAGTGGGCATTTGGCGATGTCAATCCGCCAGTACATGCCTGGGCTGCGTGGCGTGTTTACAAAATCGAAAGGCGCGTTCGCGGTGTCGCGGACCGCGGGTTCCTGGAAAAAGTTTTTCACAAGCTGCTCCTGAATTTCACATGGTGGGTGAATCGGAAAGATCCGGACGGCGCCAATATTTTTCAGGGCGGCTTTCTGGGTCTCGACAATATCGGAGTGTTTGACCGCTCCGCTCCACTGCCAACCGGCGGACACCTCGAGCAGTCCGACGGCACAAGCTGGATGGGCATGTATTGCCTGAACATGCTGGCGATCGCGCTCGAACTTGCGAAGGACGATCCCGCTTATGAGGACGTCGCGAGTAAATTTTTTGAGCATTTCGTATACATCGCTCAGGCGATGAACGATTTTGGCTCCGAGGGTGTGTCGTTATGGGATGAAGAGGATGGGTTTTACTATGACGTGCTACATCTGCCGAACGGCGAAGAGCACTTCCTCAAAATCCGCTCGATGGTGGGGCTGATTCCGCTGTTCGCGGTAGAAACCCTCGAGCCGGAGATCATAGATCGTCTTCCAGGGTTCAAACGACGGATGCAATGGTTCATCGACAACCATCCGGACGTGCCTGAGCACATTGAAATGACGCAGCGTTCGGCGCGCGGAGTGCGAAGGTTGTTGTCGCTGGTCAGTCGGAAACAATTAAAGCGTGTTTTGTCCCGCATGCTCGACGAAACGGAATTCCTTTCTCCCTATGGAATTCGCGCGCTGTCGCGATATCACCAGGATCATCCATATGAGGTCTTCGTCAATGGCAATGTCAGTCGCGTGGATTATGAGCCGGCGGAATCGACTACTGGACTCTTTGGCGGTAATTCCAATTGGCGTGGCCCGATCTGGATGCCGGTCAACTACCTACTGATTGAATCGTTGCAGAAATTTCATCACTACTACGGCGAAGATTTTCAGGTCCCATGTCCCACTCGTTCGAAGCAGAATTCTGATTTGTGGCAGGTTGCGAGCGAAATCTCGCGCCGGCTCGGACATATTTTCCTCCGTGGGAAGGATGGCCGTCGACCCGTTTCTGGCGCACTTGAAAACTTTCAGAGCGACCCTTATTGGCGCGACCTGATTTTGTTTCACGAGTATTTTCACGGTGATAATGGCGCTGGAATTGGCGCGAATCACCAGACCGGCTGGACCGGGCTCGTTGCCAAGCTGCTTGAACAGAGCGGAGAGTGAACGCCGGGAATGGCTGCACAGCGGAAATCTCGAAACGAAGCTACTCGGCCAGCGAAGCGTTCGTCTCCTGCGAAGAAGACGCGGGAAGAGAAAATGATGAGCGACGTCACAATTTCATTCGGCCCAGCAATCTGCAACGACCTCACCGCCGCCGAACAACGCGAGTGGCTAGTCACGAACGGCATCGGCGGATTCGCCTCCGGCACCGTGGCGGGCTCCGCCACGCGGCGCTATCACGGCCTACTGATCGCCGCATTGAATCCTCCCGGGGGACGAACTCTCCTCGTGGGCGGTCTCGACGAACTGGCCAGCATCGATGGAAAAACATACCCACTCGCAACCCACCGATGGGCGAGCGGAGCGATTGCGCCGGAGGGCCATCTCTCGATACTTAAATTTCAACTCGATGGAAAAGTCGCGGTCTGGACGTATCAACTCGGAAACGTGCTGATCGAGAAGCGCATTTGGATGCGCTATGGCGAAAATACAACTTTCGTTCAGTACACGCTCGTCGAAGCTGCAACGGTTGTCGCTCTCGATTTGAAGGCCTTGGTCAACTACCGCGATTTTCATTCGGCAACGCACGCTGGTGACTGGCGGATGCGCATTGAACCGGCGCAAAATGGCGTTTCTGTCACCGCCTTTCAGGGAGCTTCGCCGTTCTACTTAAGGTCTGCTGAAGCAACATGCGAGCCGCAGCACGTCTGGTATCGAGATTTTTTCTTTCCTCGCGAAAGTGAACGTGGCCTCGAGGACCGCGAAGATCAACTTCATGCGGCGTTCTTTCACGCGCTCATCGAAAAAGGCCAAACCGTCACGCTCGTTCTTTCGACTGAAAAAGAGATCGACCATCACGGCGAAGCAGCACGCAAGGAGGAAGGGAAGCGTGAACGTAAGCTCCTGACCCTAGCCAAAGACCTGACACAGGCTCCCTCAAGCGAGACAACTCCGCCGTGGCTTTCTCAACTCGTTCTTGCTGCCGATCAATTCCTGGTGAAGAGATCGCTGCCGGGCCAAACTTCGGGAAAAACCGTTATCGCCGGCTACCACTGGTTTGGCGATTGGGGGCGCGACACGATGATCGCCCTTCCAGGACTTGCGCTGTCCACGGGTCGCGCGGACATCGCGCGCCGAATCCTTCTCGCGTTCTCACGCTTTGTCGATGGCGGGATGCTCCCGAATAATTTCCCCGATTCGGGAGCAGCGCCCGAATACAACACAATGGATGCCACGCTATGGTATTTCGAAGCAGTGCGCCAATACTTCGCGGCCACGCAAGACTCCGGCACGCTGAAAAAACTATTTCCGGTTCTAGGGAAAATCATTGGCGCGCACGTAAAAGGGACCCGCTACAACATTCACGTCGATCCCACTGATGGCCTTCTCTATGGCGGAGGCCCTGGCGTGCAACTGACGTGGATGGACGCAAAGGTCGGCGACTGGGTCGTTACTCCACGCACCGGAAAACCTGTCGAGATCAACGCTCTCTGGGTCAATGCACTGGAAAATATGTCGCAATTTGCGAAGAATCTTGGCTTGTCCGCGGACGCTTACGAACAGCTCGCGACGAAGGCCAAGTCTAGCTTCGTCAAATTCTGGAACGATCAACGGAATTGTTGCTTTGACGTGATCGACTCACCGGGTATCGGTAATGATTCGGCGCTGCGCCCCAATCAGATTTTTGCCGTATCTCTCAGAGTGAGCCTGCTTTCATTCGAACAACAAAAGGCCGTAGTGGACGCCTGCGCATCTCAGCTGCTGACCCCTTTCGGTCTGCGGAGCCTCGCGCCCCGCGAGGGCGGCTACACCGGCGTCTATTCCGGCAGCCCGCGCCAACGCGACGCCGCGTACCATCAAGGAACTGTGTGGGGTTGGCTGCTGGGTCCATTTGCATTGGCGCACTACCGCGTATACAAGAAACGCGCAACCGCACTCGCTTTTCTTGAAGCACTCGCGAAGTCGACCGATTCCTATGGTCTTGGAACGCTCGCTGAAATCTTTGACGGCGACCCGCCGCATCTTCCACAAGGCTGTATCGCGCAAGCCTGGACGGTTGGCGAGCTCCTCCGCGCCTGGAAAGAACTTAGCGCACAAGCAAAGTGATACAGCGAAAGCGTCTTGGCGAATCAGGGTTGCACCGCAGGCGCTTCATACAACTCGATCAAGACCTTCTTTCCGTCCGAGGCGGGCATCAGGAAAAAATTGACGCGCGTACCATTCGCGCCCGGTCTGGTCTCCGGATAAATAGCCAAAATGCCGAACTGCTGTCGCAGGATTTGCGTAGCACGATCGACGTCGCTGCATCGAAATTCTACTTGTTGAGGGCCCTCGCCGTGCTTCGAAAGAAATTTCGCAATCGCGCCTTGACCTTCTGGCTCTCGCGAAGTAAGCACATCAAGAGCGACTCGCCCATCAAAATGCAGTTCGAATTCAGAAGCGTCCTGGTCTGCGGGCACTTCGGCTAGCTGCCGACCGTTTGCCTCGCGAATTCTTGCAAATGTTTCGGGTCTGACCGCGAGACCAACGGTGACTTCAGGATCGTCGCCGAAGAGCTGCGCAAGTTCCTGATGCTCCCACCAACTATGAACGGTCTGATCCACTAACGAACGGCCCACCGCGTAGATCTGACCGGCTGCGCGTGCGCGCACACTTTCCTTTGGCGACGATAACTCTGCGATCCATTCTTCTTTTATCTGAGTCATTGAAATTCACTGCCCGCGAGCAGCTCTCAGGCCTGGTTTCGAGATTTGTTCTTCCTAGCGAGCGACGCAAGCACTGCCACCGTCAACATCCCCAACACTATCGCGAGCGAGACGCCGACCGAAATATGCAGCCACGGCTCTAGAATCATCTTTGCTCCCACGAATACCAGCACGAGCGCCAAGCCCACCTTCAGATAGTCAAGCTTGTCGAGCACACCAGCCAGTAAAAAATAGAGCGCGCGCAGCCCGAGAATCGCAAACACGTTCGACGTGTATACGATGAAGGTGTCTCGGGTTATTCCAAAGACCGCCGGAATCGAATCAACGGCGAACGTCACGTCGGTGATTTCTACAATCAGCAGCACGAGAAAAAGCGGAGTTGCAAAGAGTTGCCCATTTTCGCGCGAAAAAAACTTTTCTCCCCGGTATTCCTTCGTCAGCCGTAAATGCCTGCTGAGATACCGAACCAGGAAATTCTGCTCGGGGTGGCTCTCGGCTTCTCCCGCGAATAACATGTGCAGTCCGGCATAAATAATAAACGCGCCGAAGACATACATGATCCAGTTAAATCGTTCGATCAGCGCCGCGCCGGCTGCGATCATGGCGCCGCGCATCAGCAGCGCGCCCAGAATTCCATAGCCTAATACACGTTGCTGATATTCTTCTTTTACCGCGAATACGCGGAAGACCACCAGAAACACGAACAGGTTGTCCACGCTCAGGGCTTTTTCGATGACGTAGCCCGTAAAAAATTCCAGTCCGGATTGCCGCCCGTAGAAATAGGAAATGGTCAGTCCAAACGCGATGGCGAGCCCGATCCAGGCGAAACTCCACAGCAACGCCTCGCGAAGCGCAATCTTGTGAGCCTTACGGTGAAAGACGCCCAGATCCAGGGCTATGGCGATCAGTACAAGAACGTTAAACGCAATCCAGTGAAGCGCTGTGTGCATCTCTCCGTCTGTTCTTCCAGATCCATCGTTAGAATGGCCGGCCGGACCAGACTCCAGCCACGACTTGCGCTTGGCTTCTCGTTACTTGCTCTTGGAAGATAGATTGTCTGTTGCATTCAGGTTCGTCAACTCGATTCGAACGGTTTGTCCGGCGTCGATTTTCACTGGCACGTCCCATTGCAGCCTCGCATCTCCTGCCGCCGCTGTCAGGTTGAGTGAGCTAATCCAAAAATTGCCAGCGGGCAGGCCGGAAAGCCGTCCTCGTCCGTCCAAATCCGTGTCTGTTTTCGCCACAAGGTATTTGGTTTGCGCCTCAGCGGGCGCCATCTGCGCCACGCGCCGCCGGTGTCCGCCCTGCGCTTCGGCCCATTTTCTTGCAGGATTCACTCCATCCAGTTCCAATTCCATGCCAGCCATGGTTTGAGGATGTGCCTGGATGAATTTCTTCAACGCGGTCGTGTATTCCTGTTTCTGCTTCTCGTAGCGCGCTGGATTTTCTGTCTTGTCCGTGTCGTGAAATTTCGGAATGGGAATTCCATTGGTCACGCCACCACTGTTCGAACGTTGATAGGCCAACAAGAATTCAGGGACGTGAAGAACGTCCTCCGGCGTTACCAGCTTGTCGAAGCCAGGCAACGTGATGTCCATGACGTCGTGCTTATGCAGCCATTCTCGCATCTCGGGCGATATCTTAAGCTCATCGATAAATTTGTCGCGCGAAGGCGGCCCATCGCGTTCATCCAGCTCTTTAACGATTTCGATATAGCTCTTCGTGAGCACATAAAAGGTAAATTCCCGAACGGGTTCTGCTTTCGCCGCAGTCGGACTCACTCTCGCCGTGAATTCCAGCGCTCCTGTTCCCGCTTGGGCGCGCACGCGGGCTCCCGCCGCGAGGCACAAAAATCCCGCCAAAACAAAGAATTTTCTCATACCGGCAATCGTAGCAGATGGTCCGACGGCAGGAGTGCGGTTCTTTCTACCTGTTTCGTAGGGATTTTCTTACTTGAAACCAGCGGAGTTCAATATGGGCAGGAAGATCCCGGCGAGGAGCACCATCAACGCGATCATCGCGGCGATTTTCCCCAACTTCCAGCGGTTGATCGTCCTGACGAGGGCAAATGCGATGGATCAATGGTATCTACGGTTATGCGGGGGCGAGGAGGTCCACCGTGCCTGCCGCCGGACACTTATGGTTCCAAGTCTTTGGGCCACTCCTCAAACGAATAAGCCATAATGTGAGCTTACGCCGCGATTCTTATCAGAACAACCGGAAGACCGTCTCGATCGTAATCCAAGTCGCCACAGGCCGCCGAGCCGCATCCTTTGCGGGAACAAATTGCCACCCCCGCACAGCGCGTACGGCGTTTTCGTCCAAGCCGAGTCCAATTCCGCGCGTCACTTGAATATCCCTGGCGTGCCCATCGGCGCCAACCAGCACGCGCATGGTCACTTGCCCCTGCATTTTTGCCTTGCGAGCTTCATCCGAGTACAGCGGATCAGGGCAGCGCAGGCATACAACTTGAGTAGTCGCCCGCGCGTAAGGCTGCGAACCCTCACCCCAGCCTGAGCCATCGCCTGGACCGTTACCCATTCCGCCTCCAGGCTGTGTTCCTACACCATTCGTTCCGGGGCCTGCGGAATTGTTCCTCGCCGTCATCCACGGCAGTCCCAAATCCTTTACAGGCGGAGACAGTTCCGGCGCGTCAGCGTCGAACGTGGTCACTTGCACGGTGAGAGGATGCAGCCGGCCATCCGGCAATCTGGGTGGCGAAAACACAATTTTCGAGGGCGGCGCCAATTCTCCTGCCGTCGGCGGCAATGGATTACCATCACCGCCAGTGCCACGCTTTCCAGCAGAATCGACGGAGGCTTCCCGCATCCATTTCGGCGCGGCAAATTCCACCGGTTGGAAGGGCGCAAGCCCAGTGGCAGGCCTCTTGGCCAGGTTCGTTGCCGCCGGATGCCACACCGCTAAGATCAACCCTCCACAGATGACCGCATGCGCTCCGATCGAGCCGAATTGAGCTTGGGCATTCCGGCCTGCTCTCCGCTCATCCAAAAGATGAATGGGCAGGCCATCGGCCGAACGGGGCACGGCCAACGCGACACGTGGCAGCGTCCAAACACTTTGCAAATTTTCGCGAATGCGCCTCAAAAAGGACGTCCGCCGGGAAAGGACTGAATCGAAGCCGAGGCGGGTAGCTGGCATCGCACAACCTCCATCGCCGCTCGTTTTCTGCTGTCAGATCCATCTTCAGGTCCATTTCCAGCATCGAGTCCAGCTTCGGGCCAAAACAAAAGCGGCTCCAACGCACATTGGGAGCCGCTTGAAGTTCAAAAGGTTGCTTGAGGTTCGAAAGTCGTTTCTTAGAACAGCCGGAAAGTCACTTCAATAGGCACCTGAGTCGGAACACTCTTTCCGCTCGGGCCGACGGCTGGCCGGAACTTCCACTGCCGAACAGCTTCAATCGCCTTTTCGTCAAGTCCCAAGCCCGGGCTCTTGACTACCTGGATGTTCGTCGCGCGCCCATCTAGCGCGATGACCACCATCAGTACGACCACGCCCTGATATTTCGCCTTGCGCGCTTCGTCCGAATATTGTGGATCGGGACAATAAATGCAGCTGGGCATGCCGACGCCATTTACGCCGGCGCGGAACGCTCCGCCTCCAGTACCGCCGCCCTCACCAGGTCCCAGGCCGCCACCAGAACCACTGCCTATGCCCGTTCCATTGCCGTGCCCAAGCGATTCGCTCACGCCGTTGGCCAGGGGATCGCCGAAAGTTGGGGCATTGATATTGGAAACTTTCAAGTCTGGCGGTCCCAGCAGAGATGGATCCATAGGAAGCTTGGGGTTCGGATTTTGGATCTTTACCTGTGGCGGAGTAAATTGCGTCCATTGGAACTTCGGCAACTTGCCACGGTTCACAGGAGCCGTGGTGTGGTCGTTGGCACCGCCGCCTCCGCCGGCTGGCTTCGCTCCGGGCGGAAGCTTTGGCATATAGGGAGAAATATCGATCATACCCACATCTGTTTTGGTCTTTGCCTGCGTGGATGACGACTGGCGCGTAATGATCGAAAATGCGATCAAACCAATGAACAAACCGTGCAAGCCGACTGAGATTACCTGTGTCCAGCCGAAGTTCTCGTCCTTGGACCAAATCTCTTTGACACGAACGGGCTTTACTTCGAAAGGAAGAGGAGCTTGCTTGGTCGGAGAAAACAATTCCTTCAGACGCGTGCCAAATCCGCCAAAACCTTCCACCCAACCGGTCGAAAGCCTGCTATTCGATTGCCCCTTCGGCACAGGACGGTGCTTGAAAAATTCGCCGACGTTCCCCCAGAATCCGTCGCCATATTCCGAAGGCATGAGCGTGGACTTTACGTCGCCACGAATTTTTACCGGCCGCTCAAAAAGAAATTGTTTCAGATTGGACCAGAAATTATCCGGCATCAGTATCGGTGGCCGGCCGAACCGGGGTACAGGTGAATTGCGCGTAGCATTCGCGCCCGCTACATCAACGTTTGGACGTTGCGGTGGTCCCAGGTTGAGCATTGATCCTGACAAATTCCCTGCCTTATGCGCTGACCGCCTTGCGAGCACAGTTTGCTGTGCCACTTCCAGTCAATTAGACGCAATTTCAGCGTATCTGGCGTCTATTCCGGTACGATTCCCACCAGGCAGGATAGGTTGCACGCCCGCTCTGGCTGACACCATACTCCATTCATTGTAACATACGTAGTTACACCACTTTCCGATGTTTCCCGCCAAGCTACGGGCGAAAACTAAGGGCTCAGAAGGGAATTGCGACTCGCGGCATCCATGTCCGAACCACTCGAACTCAAAAAGACGCTGAACCTACCAAAAACCGATTTTCCCATGAAAGCAAGTCTCCCGCTGAATGAGCCGAAGCAGCTTGAAGCGTGGCAGCAAGCCAATCTTTATCAGCAGATTCTCGACGCGCGAAATGGAATGCCGCTATTTGTTCTTCACGACGGGCCGCCCTATCCCACGGGCACGATTCACCTCGGCACCGGCTTAAACAAAATTCTTAAAGATCTGATCGTAAAGACAAAAAGCATGGCCGGCCACTATGCCCCTTACGTTCCCGGGTGGGATTGTCATGGGCTCCCGATCGAAACTCAGGTGGAAAAAGAACTCGGCGGCAAAGGCAAAGTTCCCCCAGCGGAATTTCGGAAACTCTGTCGTGAATTTGCGACTCGTTACATTGAGCAGCACAAAAAAGATTTCAAGCGCCTCGGAGTCTTCGGCCGCTGGAACGACCCATACTTGACGATGAGCTTCGACTACGAAGCCACCATCGCCAACGCTTTTCTCGATTTCATGGAGAAGGGTTACGTCTACCGCGGCCGCAAACCTGTCTATTGGTGTCTTTTCGACTCAACCGCGCTCGCAGAAGCCGAAGTCGAATATGAAGATCATGTGAGCCCGTCCATCTGGGTGAAATTTGCGGTGGTCGGCGGTGGCAAGAACGAAGCTGCAAAAATTGGCAGCGATGTCTCCGCCGTCATCTGGACCACCACTCCGTGGACCATCCCTCATAATCGCGCACTCGCCTTTCATCCGGACTACGAGTATGCGGTCGTGCAAACGGAAAAGGGCAAGCTGCTGCTGGCTGTCGATCGGGTCGCTGCGCTGCAGTCCGAATGCGAGATAAAGCAGGCAGAAATTCTCGCGATGTACAAAGGGCGAGATTTCGAAGGAATGAAATTCCAGCATCCCTTTGTGCCGATTCAGGTGCCGGGCGTGCTCGCGGACTACGTCACGCTCGATCAAGGCAGCGGCATCGTTCACACTGCGCCTGGTCACGGCGTCGATGACTTTGGTTCCGGTCAAAAATATGGCCTTGAAATTTATGCGCCGCTTGACGACAAGGGTGTCTACACGGAAGGTTTGCCCGAATATAAAGGCAAGGACGTCTTCACAGCCAATCCAATCATTGTGAAACTTCTCGCCGATCGTGGCGCGCTGCTCGGCCATCATCCGTATAAGCACAGCTATCCACATTGCTGGCGCTGCCACAATCCGGTGATCTTTCGCGCGACCGAGCAGTGGTTCATCGGCATGGACGCGATTCCGACCGACAGCAAAAAATCGCTGCGTGCGGAAGCCCTCGCTGAGATCCATAACGTCAAATGGATTCCGGGTTGGGGCGAAGACCGCATTTACGAAATGATCGAAAAACGCCCGGACTGGTGCGTCTCTCGCCAGCGCTTTTGGGGTGTGCCCATCATCGTCTTCTTCTGCGAGGGCTGTGGCAAACAACTCGACGATTACGCCGCACTTCGCAATGTCATCGAATGGTTCAAAAAAGAAGGCGCGGACGCCTGGTACAAACATTCTCCCGAAGAACTCTTGCCTGCTGGGACTAAATGTTCCTGCGGAGCGTCGAAATTTCGCAAAGAGAACGACATTCTGGACGTCTGGTTTGATTCCGGCTCATCGAATCTCGCGGTTTTGAAGGGCAAAGAGTGGCCCGCCGACGTCTATCTCGAAGGACCGGACCAATATCGCGGCTGGTTTCATAGTTCGCTGCTAGTCGCGACCGGTGTGCGCCATGCCGCGCCTTATCGCAGTGTCGTAACCCACGGCTGGACGCTTGATGAACAGGGCCGGCCCATGTCCAAGTCACTCGGCAATTCCATCGAGCCCGCCGAAATTTCTAACAAATGGGGCGCCGATCTCCTTCGCCTCTGGGTCACATCCGTTGAATATCAGGCCGATGTGAAAATGAGTGAGCGCGTGATGACGCAGCTCAGCGAGGCCTATCGGAAGATCCGTAACACTTTCCGCTTTGCGCTCGGCAACCTCAGCGATTTCGATCCTTCACGCGACACCTTGCCCAACGATCAGCTTGAAGAGATGGACGGCTGGATGCTCGAGCGCACGGCCGATCTCGTCAAGAAGTGCCGCGAGTGGTATAACGCGTACGAATTCCATCGCGTTTACCATGCCATTCACGACTATTGCGTCGTGGACCTCAGCGCTTTCTACTACGATGTCTTGAAAGATCGCCTCTACACCAAGGCGCCCAACAATCCCGCGCGCCGCTCTGCGCAAACCGCAATTTACAAAATTAGCAGCGCACTCATTCGCGTAGCCGCGCCCATCCTTGTTTTTACGGCCGAAGAAATCTGGAAATATCTTCCGAAGTCCTCCGTCGAGCCAGCCAGCGTCCATGTCACGCTGTTTCCTGAACAGACCGAGTTGCGCCCCGGCATCAGCGCTGTCCAAACGGCCGCGTGGGATCTACTCGCTAAAGTTCGCGCCGAAGTTCTTAAAGCTCTGGAAGCCGCGCGCAATGAAAAGAAGATTAACTCCGGGCTCGAAGGCAAAGTTCTTCTGAATGCGAATCCTGAGCTGAAAGCCAAACTGAAGAATCATTTATCGCAACTACCTGGGCTTTTCATCGTTTCACAGGTCGATTTTTTCAGCGCAGGCGCGCCCGACTACAAATCAGAGTTGGTTCCATCGCTGGAGATTTGCATCCACAAAGCCGATGGTAAGAAATGTGACCGTTGCTGGAACTATTCCACGCACGTTGGTGAAAATTCCCGCTATCCAACGATCTGTGAGCGTTGTTCCGCCGCCCTTGCCGAAATCGAAGGTGCTGCGTCCGCCTCCCACGCCTCATGATTCATGCATCCCGGCTTCGTTGGCTAATTCTCACACTCATCACGGTCTTTCTTGACCGCCTCTCGAAAGCTGCCATCGAAGCCAAAACCGTCGAAGGCTGGCGCCATGAACTCATCCGCAATTTTATTTATCTCGTTCACAGCAAGAATCCTGGCATTGCCTTCAGCATTTTTGCGGATAGCCACTCAGACTGGGTCCGTTACGGACTGATCGCCGGCTCGCTCGTAGTGATTGCAATCCTTGCCTGGTATCTCGTCGCAGCAAAGGGAATGTCTTCACGCTCCGCAGCAGGCCTGGCGCTTCTACTCGGGGGCGCCACTGGGAATCTCACGGACCGCATCCTTCACGGCGCGGTGACAGATTTTTTCGAGGTCCTGTTCGGCTCCTACCGCTATCCGGCGTTTAACGTAGCCGACTCTGCGATCACCATTGGGGCAATCCTGATTTTGCTTGACGTATTCCTTCCCGCGCAGAGCACCACGAAGAACGCGGTCAAAACTCGCTGATCTTTAGACGGCAATGTCTTCCATGGCTCCACATAGCCGACCATGCTAGACCACGGTTGCTCCTGGTGTCCGAATCTGTGCTGCAGAATCTCTGACCCAAATCGATGCTAGCATCACAGCCGTGCTTCTGTAGCTGATTGGTCCTGCCGCTCCGCACCGCGACATCGCGAAGGATCTCGCAAAGTCAACGTGTTCAGGAAACATGCGGCTCGAACGAGCAGCCAAACACCGATCGCGAGGATGCCATTCTCAAAGCAGAAACAACTTTCGAGCCCAAACGGCAGGAACTGCTCGTTCCGAGCGGCGGCCGTGGCGCGCGTCTCGACCGCTGGCTTGCCGATCAGTGTCCGCAACTCTCCCGTGCGCGTTTGCAGGAACTAATCGAAGCTGGCCTGGTCTTGGTGAATGGCTCCGCCGCAAAGCCTTCGCAAAAACTCCGCGGAGGTGAGCATGTGCTCGTCGAAGCGCGTCCACGCCCGCCACTTCGTGCCCAACCCGAATCAATCCCTCTGGAAATCACCTACGAAGACGACGACGTTCTCATGGTCAACAAACCGGCAGGAATGAGCGTCCACGCTGGAGCAGGGAATTCCCGCGGAACCCTCGTCAATGCCTTGCTCGGACGCGGTCAGACTCTCTCCCGCGGTGGAACGCAAGACGATGATCGGCTCCGTCCGGGAATCGTGCACCGGCTGGACAAGGGAACGTCCGGCCTCATTGTCATCGCCAAAAACGACTTCGCCCACGCGAAGCTCGCCGAATCTTTTCGCACTCGAGCTGTCAAAAAAATCTACATTGCGCTTGTCGAGGACAGACTCGAAAAGATGCAAGGCAAAATCGAGTTGTCGATTGGCCGCGATCCCATTCATCGCACTCGTATGAAAGCATTCGCGAAACAGCCGCTTTCAGTCCGCCCAACACCTGTCGGACGCATGCGCGAAGCTCTGACCGCATGGCGCAAACTCGTCGAATATTCCGCCGCCACGCTAATCGAGGTCCAACTCCACACGGGGAGAACGCATCAAATCCGAGTGCACTTCTCCGCAACAAAGCATCCGCTCGTGGGAGACACTTTATATGGAGCTGCGCGACAACTGCGTGTCGGCAAGTCCGAGCTTCCCGCGCTCGGCCGGCAGTTTCTGCACGCAGCAAAACTTGGATTTCCGCATCCCCGAACCGGCCAATGGATCGAAGCCCGAGCGCCGCTGCCTCAGGATCTGCGGCAATTCCTCGAGAATTTGGCCGCGGCGGAAGGCGCCGATCTTAGTGCGGTCCAGGAATACTTCTAAATTTGCAATGCCTGCGATCCCCTTTAAATTGACGCTGCGGTCGCAAGCTCCCTATACTTTCTCATCATGAAAGGTCCACTCGTCGCCCTGATCGCCAGCTTCGCGCTGCTCGCATTTCCTTTCGCCGGCTACGCGCAGCAACCGTCTCAGGAACCGAAGCCTCCCGCACAGCAACAGGCGCCCACAACGCCGCCCTCCGATGCTCAACAGCCCCCCACTTTCGTCAGGGAAGTCAATCTCGTCGACGTCTTGCTCACCGTTCTCGACCGCCGCAACAAACTGGTTTCTGATCTCGAGAAAGGCGACTTCAAAATTGTCGACGACAACTCTCCTCAGGAGATTCGCTTTTTCAGCAAACAATCCGACCTGCCTCTTCGTATCGGAATGCTCATGGACACGTCCAACAGCATCCGCGACCGCATCAAGTTCGAACAGGAAGCCGCCGTCGATTTTCTCTACAGCGTGCTGCGCCGCGGAAAAGATCAGGCTTTTGCAATGACCTTCGACGACGAGCCGCAGATCATCCAGGCATTTACGGGAGATGGCGGCCTTCTTCGTGATGAAATCAACAAAACTCGCGCCGGGGGTGGCACTGCTGTATACGACGCGATCTACGAAGCTTGCTCAAAGCAGCTCAGCAATCCTCCGCGTCCTCCGGGCGATCAGCCAGATGTAGTTCGGCGCGTAATGGTTCTCATTAGCGATGGCGACGACAATCTTTCCAATCACACCCGCGGCGAAGCCATCGAAATGGCCCAGCGAACCAACGTCGTGATTTACACGATTAGCACCAGCACTCAGTGGATCCAGCTTTCGCAAACGGATCCTACTAAGGCCGCCAACCGCAAGATGCACCTCACCGAAGGCGACGAAATTCTGAAAAATCTCGCGGAGGAAACTGGAGGCCGCGCTTTTTTTCCGTATCATGTCGACGATCTCAACCAATCCTTCCAGGACATCGGCGACGAATTAAGAAATCAGTACACCATTACCTACAGTCCTTCGAATTTCGTAGCCAACGGCAAATATCACAGAATCAAGATCGAAATTCCCAATCACAATGGATATCAGGTTCGCGCCCGCCGCGGCTATTTTGCAAAATCGCGAACCTCTGCCGGCAAACCGGCACAGAGCCCCACTCCTCCCCTTGCCGGCCAATCGCCTCCTGCCAAGCCCTAAGCGCCTTTGAGGGAACCTCTATCGCCTTGTAGGCACGCGGCACTGCTGCGCCTTTTTTTTCCTAAAACATCCGAGTACCTAGAGGGTCATCCACGGTCATCCACAGACCACTGGCGAGGACTACTTCGAGGTGTCGTGAAACAAAAACGCGTCGGATTCGACATTCCCGCGCTCAAGCGCAATCTGCTTTCCATCTTTCGAGTACGCGTATCGCAAAATCAAATCCTTAGGAAAAAATGTAAGCTGCTTGCGATTCTTTCCGTCCAGCGATTGCGTCCAGAGATTGTCAACTCCCTTTTCGCGCACCACATATACGATCGATTTTCCGTCCGGCGAAAACACTGGCGTGGAAGTCATCCGTGAATCGGCGTCGACATACACCGTTTTTGTGCCATCCGTTGGATCAAGCCGGATCATCAGCTTGTGATCCTCTTCCCTGACTTCTACTGACGAGAGGAACTTGCCGTCAGGAGAGAGCTCGAACTCTCCGATTGGCGACTTCACGGCGGTTTCAGGCGTCCCTCCGGCCGTGGCAACTCGCTTCACATAACGATTATCCGCTTGGTCTGTATAGTAGACCCACTTGCCGTCCGGAGTACACACAGGCTCCCTGTCGTTCTGGCCTGTGGTCAGTTGACTAACGTTGGTGCCGTTGGCTTCCATTCGCCACAAATTTACTGTCGGCGCACCGGAACGATTCACGCGTCGAAACACGATGTATCGTCCATCTCCACACGCGCTCGCCTGATCGGAGATATGCGTCTGATCATTCAGCAGCATGGTCTCTTGGCCCGCCGTACTCACGGCCTTCAACTCTCCTGCCTGTGGCACGATCAACCGCCCATCCGCCATCCATCCCCAACGCCATAGGTTGATGTGAGACGACAGGGGCACGGACTTCAATTCCGACGGTGATGACGCCGCAGCAACGTCCAGTTCGAACGTGAGCTTGGTCTGATTCGCAACCATCGTCTTTCCATCCGCCGCGAGACTCGGGTGCCCGTAGTCGTTCGTGTCGTGCGTCAGCAAACGGTATTCGCCGCCTGGGTAGCTGAGAAATCCCAACTGCGCTTGCAGTGGCCCTGAGCTCAAGGATGTCGAAGGTACAATTAGGCCGCGTCCGTCCGGCATCCAGACAGGCTGGTAAAAAATCCGTTCTCGGGTGACGGCAAAGTTAGCTTCTTTTCCCGTCGCGGTGTCCACCAAATCGAAGCCGCCGATGCTGTCTTTTGTCGGCTGTACGATCGGAATCAAAATTGTCTTGCCGTCCGGCGACCACGCTGCCGTGTAGCTGTCGCTTAGGATCGTCCTGTCTTTGAAGATTTGCCGCTCATCGCTTCCATCGCTCTTCATCACGATGAGGTCCCAATATGGCGAATCGTGTTTCTCTCTCAAAAACGCGAACCGTTGCCCATCCGGAGAAAATGTCACTGGGCTGTCCACGTCGCGAACTACCACGTGCGGCGTTCCGCCAAGCACCGGCGCCGCATATAGAATCCCGATGACGTGCTCATCCTCATCTCGGCGCAGAAAATACAGATAGCTTCCATCTGGAGAAAAGGTAAGCGACTGGTATCTGGTCGCTGCCGGCGCCACGACCTGCGTATTGCTTCCGGTCGCGATGTGGCGCAGCCAAAGCGACTCCAACCCATTTTCCGAATGCACCTGCAGCAAATATTTGCCATCGGGTGAAATCGAAGCCATCGACACATGCCCGCTATTCGTCAAATTCGTAATTTCAAAACTTTCAAACGGCAGATGCTTAGAATGCTGCAGCAGGGAATAGATCCCGTAGCCCGCCGCCGCAACCAGCGTGACCAAGACCAGTCCAACCAAGATAGTGCCCAACTTGTTTTCTTTAGCCGCGGCCACAATCACCGAACCGCTCGACTTCACGGCACTTCCCTGCGCTGCCGGAGCGCCAGCCGTAGAGGCCATGGTGTTCGCTGTCCGCGGCGACGAACTCAGTGCGGCCGGCGTCCGCCCTGAGTCAGTTTCGCGCTGCAATCTTTTCATGTCAGCGCGAAGTTCCGCGGCCACCTGGTAGCGCACGTCGCGATCCTTCTCCAATGCCTTGTTCAGTATCCGTTCCAACTCCGCTGGGAGGCTCGGATTGAGCGTCACCGGCGAAATCGGCGAACTGTGGAGAATCTTGTCGAAAATCACCGCGCTCGTTGATCCCGGGAAAGGATTCTGGCCCGTCACCATCTGATACAGCACCGCGCCCAAGGAAAATAGGTCCGTTCGCGCATCGAGTTCTTCTCCGCGCGCTTGCTCCGGAGACATATACGCAATCGTGCCGACTGCCGTGCCCGGACTCGTCAAATGGGTCTCGTCAGGATCGATCGTGGCGCCCTCGCCATCCATCGCCGACCCGTTCTTGACGAGTTTGGCCAGCCCGAAATCCAAAATCTTTGCTTGCCCGCGATCCGTCACAAAAATATTCGCCGGCTTGATGTCGCGATGCACGATTCCTTTTTTGTGCGCCGCATCCAATGCATCCGATAACTGAATTCCAATTTCCAGCGTGCGCCCGAACGTCAACGGAGCGTTCACCAGCAGTGTGTCGAGAGACTGGCCCTCAAGCAGTTCCATCGCAAGAAATGTCTTGCCGCCGTCCTCTTCAATCGCGTGCATGGTACAAATTCCCGGATGATTCAGCGATGAAGCCGAACGCGCCTCCCGCAAAAAACGTTCCAGCGTTTGCGGATCGCGGTGCTTGTCCTGTGGCAGGAACTTTAGCGCAACTCGGCGCCCGAGCTTTGTGTCCTCGGCTTCATACACAACGCCCATGCCTCCGCGCCCCAGCTTGCGGAGAATCCGGTAATGTCCAATCAGTTCGCCGTCCATCGTGGAAGTGGAATGTTAACGGCTGGACGCAAGCCGGTCAATTACGTTGCTCGGAGATTGCACGGAGGGAACAGCAGAAAAATCTGCCGCGCTGCTGAAAATCAGTGATCTTCGGGCAGCACTGGTAACACTGCCATGTTTCCCGTTCCCGGCTCGTCGCGAAGCTTCACGTAAAGGAGAGTCCCGTTTGGCCGTGGCACACTCAGCGATGTGTCCGCGAACCCCGCAGGTACTGGCACGTTGTGTGCAAATTGCGGGTCAGAAGCCACCGATTCCAGCAGGAAAAGATTTGACCCGCTCAGCCTGCACTGCTTGTCGGGACTGTCCGGGCACCGAATCTCTTTCAAGCCCGGCAGTCGCACCAGCGTCGCCAGCGGTATCCAGTCTCCCTTGCGGCCCTCTTCGGAAACTGCACGGAACCGCAGCGCGCCAAATGCCGACGGCCCGAAACTCTTCAGCGGTTCCAGACTTGCCAGCGCAGTTTCCGCGTCTTGCATCACCAGATTTCCTTCGCCGACACTCAGCATCGCCCGAAATGATTCGTCTTCGCTCGCAACCTCAATTGTTTCTTTGTGTGAAAATCTTTCCGGCAGTTCCGCCTTAACAAAAAACGAAATCTTTCCGTCTTGCGGCAACAATTCTTGGTTTGCCAATCGAATCGCCGACCGATTCGGCCCCGCTTGGATGGATTTGCTTACCAGCGAAACTCGCGGCCGTGCAGGTTGAACCGTGGTCTGCAGGTCCAGTACCCGGCCGTCTTTCAGCGCAACCCGCGCAACCAGATTCTGCTGCGGCTGAAAGGAAGCTGTCGACGCCGTTTCCGGCGCCGCAAGGTACAACACATCTTTGCGATCGGCGCGCGAAAGTTTCGCTGGCGCAAAATGAATGCCGTTCAATTCAAAACTGTTCACCTCGTCCAACCGCGTTCCTTCGAGCACTCCTTGCTTGTCTCCCGCACTGATCGTGAAGTCTTCCAGCTTCGCCGCCTCGGAATACGCCTGCAACGTCATTTCGTCTGTATGTGTCTCGCCAAATCGCTGCACCAAAATTTTCACCGGGCCCGTAGGTGAATCTTTCATCGGAACATGGACTTCGATTTCGTTTGTTCCATTCACCTTCCAGTTCAGCTTCACTTCTTTTCCGTCTTGCGTCTTCAACGTAACCTTCTCCGCGCAGACAGCGCAGATAGACTGCAGATGCAAAGTATCGTCGCGTCCGACGATCAGCGCGCCCTGATCCGCCGCGGGAATCGTCCAGTCTGCCCGCTGGGCGTTCCGCATGTGAAAACTTGGCCCTGCGAATGACTCAAATCCCCATTTTCCATGCAACGTCCCTACAATCTGTGTTTCGAGTTCTGCCGTTTGCACGTGGCTCGTGTCCACAACAAATCCGCCACGTATCGCGTCGGCCTTTGCCGGCAAGTCCACCTCGGACCCGCTTTTGGTTTGCAAGCTCAGCACAAAGTCGTGTGCAATATCCGTCGAAAATACCAGCGGGGCACCCTCCACCGGCAGCACCAGTCCGGGATTCTGCAAACAGAAAACTTGCTCTGCGTTTGGGTTCCTCAACGGCGGCAGTTGCGGCGCTTCAACCGCCGGCAGTCCCACGACGATCACCGACTTTGGATTGCGAAACGACGGCGGATTATTCAAATGCAAATTCAATTGCTCGGCTTTAGGCATGGCCAGAGCGGGAATATACTGAAATTCCGCTGAGTGAATATTTCCAAGCAAGCGCGCCAAATCCACCACTGCTCCCACATACGCGCTGTAAAATCCCCCTCCTGCCATGGGCGTCGTGCTGATGGCACCGATCAAGTCGGAAGATGGCCCGGTTGTCAGTGCGGACACCACAGACTGGCTGTGCCCGTCATCCAGCACTAAGCGGTCCGTGTTCTGCGTCAAGCACGTCGCTTGTTGCTCTACGGGACGGTCAAAACACTGCTGGTCGATCTTGATTCGCAGCGTCTTGGCCATTTGCACTGAACGTTCGTGCAACTCCTTCGGGTCAGTGTCCGAAGTCTCGCGTACTTCACTCAAATATTTTTCCAGTCGCGAACGATACAGCCCCGCTTGATTCAAGTCCTGCGACGCGCGTACAAATACTCCTGGCACCGCCCGCACTGCCGTTCGCAGCGTTGAAAATCCTCCGCTCGTTTCGGGAGCGAGAAACACCAGCACCTGTTGCGCATCCTGCGGAACCGTAACGACAATTCCTTCCTGACGGACTTTCTTGTTCCACGTTTCCGCGCGTGTGAACCATTCCTCCGGCGGTGGATTCGTCGATCCCCGTAGAAATGCCACGATCATCAGATAACGTACGGACTGCGACTCCGGAAGATCTGGATGGATCCAGATTCTGTCGCCTGGCAGGAAATTTGCTACTTCTGCGATGGGCAGGGATTTTCCAGCCCGCGAAACCTTCATTTCCACGCGCGGCCCGATCAAATCAAACGCTGCCGCCTCAGCTCTCACTACGTGAGGGACGGCCAACGCCGCAAAATAAAGAAAAACCGCTCGAACCAAGATTTTCTGGACGATAGAAACATCCCGAGTCGTCAAAAACACTCCCTGTTCGCTTTCTGGCCTGGGTAATATATTTTTGTATTTTCTTGAACAAATACCACGCCATCAATTATAGCGCGTCGGTAGTTTGCGTAACGATTTTCCGCCGGTTGTGTCCGTCAAATTACGATGCTCGTCGGTTTGAAAAACTACTAGCTCTTCGGTGCGTAATATCCTTTGCGCGTCAATATCCTGTAGTCCTTGTTCGCCGTCTCGACCTTTACCTTGCGGAATCTCCCGTCCTTCGAAGTGTTGGTCGGGTAGTAGCCCACGGTGTACTGGCTCCGCAGCTCTTCTGATATCTGATCGAACGCCTCATTCAATTTCTTTTCCGACGAAACTTCAATCGTGCGCCCGCCCGTCTCGTCGCTCAACTTCTTCGCCACATCCGGCCGCCACGAATAGCCCGGATCGTGTACCAGCAGCACGTGCACCACAGTGTCCGTCCGCTGCGCGGATTCAATTGCTTCCTCCAGCCGGACTTTGCTGCCCTCGTCCTGCGCGTCCGTGAGAATCACCAGCGCCTTCCGCCCCGCTTCCGTCGCCAGCTTTTCGCCGCAGGCCAGATACACCGCGTCGTAAAAATGCGTCCCTCCGGTGTTCGACGGAATCGTTCCCGGCGTCACCACGCCACCGCTAATCGCCCCGATTCGCGCCTTGTTGATCGCTCTTTGGATCTGCGCGCGGTCATCCGTAAAATCCGCAAGCAGGTCCACGTCCAAGTCGAAACTGAGAACCATCGCCATGTCGCCCTTGCGCATCACGCGTTCCAGAAATCTCGATGCCGCTTCCTGCTCCGCTCCCAACCGGTTCTGCTCGCTCCCGCTGGTATCAATCAGCAGGCCGAGCGTAATCGGCAGTGTCACCTCTTTGGAAAAAAACGCGATCTTCTGTTCTTGATTGTCTTCAAAGATTTTAAAGTCTTCCTGCTTCATATCGCCAATGATGCGCTTGTTCCTGTCGCGCACCGTCGTAAACAGGTTCACAAGGTTTACCGTCGACTTCAAAGACGGCCCCTGTGATGGCTCTTGCGGAATTGCCGGCAAAGCCAGAATGGCCGCGACCGCTAGTGACACTGGCAGCTTTAACAAACTCTTCAGAGAAGGCATGTATACTTTCCTCGATGGCAGTTGGCCGCCCAGCAGATGCAGGTGCCAGGCAGCACATGAATGTCCCGGCTCATCTCGCAACCGGGTAGGGTTGTCTCTGCATCCATACGATGCCAGGATGCGTGAGGAAGGATGCGTCAGCTACATCGTTCCTCGCATTCGAACGCTCAAAAGTCTGGCTGGGAGAACATGAAAAGTCCACGGAAAATAGCGGTCCACTGGCTCGTTCCGGTATTGCTCGCTGCGGGTATTCTTGTGTCGCCCACCAGCTTTGTCGCGCAAGATCCTCCTTCGGCTCCTGTTCCCAAGGTCCCGCAAGATTCTCCCGCGCCACCACCGGTCAAACCTCAGGACGCACAAACGCCCTCCAACCAAAATCAGTCCGACAGCCAGACCACGTTGAAATTCGCCGTAAACTACGTTTTTCTCCCGGTCACCGTAAAAGACAGCGAGGGCCGTCTCGTTCCCGATCTTACTCGCAGCGAATTCCGCGTCCTCGACGACAACGTCGAACAACGCATCGAGTTTTTCTCTGCCGAAGCCTTCCCGTTGTCCGTGGTCGTCCTGGTTGACAACGACCTCAAAGCGAAGGACGCCGAACAGGTCGAATCGAGTCTCTCCGCTATCGTTGCGGGACTCAGTGCTAATGATGAAGCTTTCGTCTGCCGCTTCGACTCCAACTTTCATCCTGGTAAGGGTTTCACTCGGGATCAGGACAAACTCCTCACCGAATTGCACCGCACTCGCCTTGATAAAGACCGCCCGGACGTCGCTCCCCCCGCTCCCGGCGGCCCTTTTACGGTACCCACGATTAACGGACAGTCCGTTACCAGTCCAGGCTCACCACCAACGGCTCCATCCACCATGGTCATCGGTGAAAAATCCACGAAGGCGCTCGATGACGCCGTTTACGAAGCCGCGCAACTTTTGAAGGACCGTGGCCGCGACCGCCGCAAGATGATTTTCCTGATTTCCGACGGTGAAAACGGCAAGGGCAATCGCAATACTTACGGCAACACCATTAAAGACCTCCTCCGCTATGGAGTTTCTGTCTACAGTCTCGGAGTCGGCGGTGGCTTCTACGAACGCAAATTCTCCCGTCTCCAGTCCTACGCGCACGATACGGGTGGAGATGTCTTTTACGCCGCAAGGCGCAATTCACTCGAAGAACTTTATTCTCGCGTCACCGAACAAGCCCGCAACCAATACACCCTTGGCTACAATCCGCGGGGCAACGATCGCGCTAAGGATTATCACACGGTCGAAGTTCGCGTCCGCCGCGAGGGGCTCGACGTTCGCACCCGTGAAGGGTACTACTCTGTAACTTCTCCTCGATAAGCCGCGCCCGTCATAGGCAGCGATTACGCCTTGCAGTCGCCGGCCTTCGGCTCGCTTCTTTTGCCTCCGCAAAAAAGATCATTTGCAACGGTCCTCAACTCACGATTCCTCTTGACTACCGCACTCGCAGTCTTTATACCGTGCTGCATGAGCACGTGTCCGCCGCGCCGGCCCCGATTGCTCGTCACTCTAAAGGAGCCCGTTCATGAAGAAAAAGGCCAAGAAGGCCCCGAAAAAGGGTAAGTAGTCTTTGCAGAATTCACAGTGGGGGCGCGCATCGTCGTGCCCCTGTTTTTTTGACCATGATCAACTGGCAGAAATCGTCTGCTCGAAAGCTTGTGGGATGCGCCGATTGCTCGTCAGCGCATACTGATGCCCGGATGGGGATGGTTCCTCGATTTAGCCAGCTCCGATTCAATCGCACTTAGCAAAGGCTGAACGCCGTCTTCCTTTGCCACTACGCACCGTACACCCACGAGTTTCGCCGCCGCTTCCAGTTCATCCGTTTTGTAGAGTGTGTACATCACGATGGGGACCGACGGCATGATTCTGTTGAGCTCTGTGGCCGCCGCCAGTCCATCCGACAGATGCATTCTGAAATCTATCAGCACCAAATCTGGTTGTAGTTGCGTTGCTTTGGCAACCGTCTCGATTCCATCTATGGCTTCGCCGCAGATCTCCCAGTCTGGACGCAGTACAAACACCGTCCTGAGTGCACTCCTCATGGACTCGCGGTCGTCCGCTATCAGAATTCTGGCCACACAGCCTCCCCTGCCTCCCTGCACCTAAAACCTTCAATATTTTCGTTTCAGAAGGCTACTTGGGCTGCGCGTTGCTTTGTATCCAGCAAATACCTTAGCCCTTTGGGCCTGGAGCGCAGTCGCTTTCCATGGCCGCTGCGCCTCGTAAAATCGACTGCATTGCCAAACAAGCAGTGATTTCTCTGAGCCTTGCAGCCGGTGGGCACAAGGGACGAAGATCAATTTCCACGCGAATCATTTGCCCGAAATCAGTGCCTCTTCATGTCCCGGGCAGATTGGCCGATACGCGCAAGATCTGCACTGAAATCCCGGCTTCGCCGCAAATGCGCCCGCGCGAATCTCTGCCGCCGTCTCCTGGACCATTTTCTGTGCCTCGTCCAGTTGTTTTGCATCGCGCGTCGTCTCCTGCCGCTGATTATTTTGCAGGTAATGGAACACCAGGCGCACTGGGTTGAGCTCGAGTATCTCTTTCACCGCAATCGCGTAGATGCTTAATTGCAGATCCTTTTTCGCGTCCGAATCTTTTCTTGGTTTTCCCGTTTTGTAGTCCACGATTTCCACGTCTTTGCGGCCCAGCGAATTGATCTGATCGATTCGCCCTTTCATGACCACGTTGTTTTCCAGGTCGAGCTCAAAGCCCTTTTCCTGCTCAAGAATTTCCGGCAGAGACTCCATCATCGCCGCATAAAACGTCCGCAATTGTTCCAGGCCGTCTTTCTTGTACTCCTCTTCCTGGTAGTCATCCTCGAATCCGAGTGCCGACCATTCCGTCTCATAGATTCGTTTCACTTCTTCAAACGGCAGTCGGTTGCCCTTTTTCATCTCGACCATCGCTCGTTTGATCGTCGAATGAACCACTCGCCCAAACGTCAATGTCGCTTTGGCTTCTCCTTCGATCGACCACAGCTTCTCGAATAGAAATTGCTGCGGGCAGCTTCGATATCCCATCACGCTTGATGGACTCAGCCGCAAGGGTTCCGGCACGTCCGGATGATAAGTTTCCGCCCATTCCGCAATGCGCGAAAAAATCTTTGCCGGGCCGCTGGCGGGGAAGAGGTTTGCTTCCGGCTCACTAGCCGCCACTTCAGCTTCCGTGCTGGCGACCGCCGGCTTCGGCGCAATCTGCAGAACATCGCGCTTTCTGATTGCGGGGTCCATCAGAATATCTTCAATAAACAATGGAACCTTCGCCTTTCGCTCGGCAACCGTCGTCAGCGTCAGCCGATCCTCCGCGCGCGTGAGCGCCACGTAAAACAGCCGCCGTTCCTCCTGCGTGTGGTAATCGCCTTGCGGCAGTTCTTCCTTCATTAGCTCGACGGGAAACTCAAACAGCGGCGCACGATCGCTCACTGGAAATGCGCGTGAATTTACGCGCAACACAAAGACCTGCGGAAATTCCAGCCCCTTCGCTCCGTGTACCGTCATCAACTGCACTGCATCGCCCGGGGCTTCGTCATCAAGAGCGATCGTTCCGTTGGCCTGCTGGAAGTAATCGAGATATTCCAGGAATTCGCTGAGTTGCCGAGTCTCGCTCTTCGCCTCCCATTCCTTCACGAATTCGACTAGGCGCTGAACGTATTTTCGGTCCTGTCTGCTTGCCCGTTGCGCAATGTCCAGCCATTCCATTAGATCGCTCAGAATTTCTCGCGCCGTTCGCCGCCTCATTGCCTTTCGCTGCTCGTTCAAAAACTCCAGCAACGTCCCTACTGCGGCATGCGACGCATCGAACGGCAACTCTCCCTGCGGCAATTGCAGTACGTCGTAAATTGCCTTTCGCTCTTTTCGTGCGCGCTCAGCCAGCCGCACGATATCCGGCGCTTCAAGTCCCCACGCGGGGGCCGCAAGCGCGCGCACGCACGCAACGTCATCGTATGGCTTTGCGATCACCCGCAAGTAGGCCAGCACATCCCGCACCAGCGGATGATCGAGAATCGAAAGGTTGCTGATCACGAACGGTATCTTGCGCCGCGACAATTCTTCCACCAGAAGATCCCTATGCGCATGCTGCCGGTACAGCACCGCAAAATCCTTCCATCGCCGGCCCGCTCGATGGCTTCGTTCAATTTCTCGCGGCACCCAACTCGCTTCGTCCTCCTTGCTTGCAAACTCGACAATGCGGACCCGTTCTCCTTCCGCCTTGCCCGCATGCAGGATTTTTTTCGGGAAGTCCGCGCTCGTTTCGTTGTGCGAAATCGCCTGCGTCGCCACACGCAAAATGTTAGGCGTCGATCGGTAATTTTCCTGCAGCAGGACGCGCAATTTTGTCGAGTCTTCACCCTCTTTCCATCCCGCAAACCGTTGCAAAAATAGTTTGAAGCTTCCGAACGACGCGCCGCGAAAGCGATAAATTGCCTGATCGTTATCTCCCACAACCACAACGTTTCGTGGCGGGGCCGCGATCAACTCAAGCAATCTCAACTGCGCGATGTTGGTATCCTGAAATTCATCCACGAGAATGTGCCGGTATCGCCTTTGCAGTTTTTCGCGCAGCGCCGCGCCTTGTTCCAATAGCTTCACTGCTTCCGTCATCAATCCGTTGATCGCCACTACATGCTTTTCGCGCAGTAATTCCTCGCTTGCGCCATATGCTCGCGCAATCTCTCGCTGCTTCTCTACCTCTTCCAGTCGCTCCCTGTACGTTTCCTCGTCGAGCTGTGATCGCTCCATTCCGAGCCTTGTGGCTAAACTGTCCGCATATTCCTTGTACTTTTCGCAAGACACCAGCTCGTCCTGGCAACGCGAAAAGAATTGGATGAAATCCGTCAGAAATTGTCCCGGCTCCGCAAGCCGCCGATATTTTTCCAGCTGCAGCTTCCTCATATTTCGCCGCAGCAAAATCCAGTGATCCACTTGCTCGAGAGGCAGCCGTCCGGGCGCACCCTCTTTCAAAATCGTTTCGCAAAACGAATGGAACGTCGTAAGCGTAATTCCCTCTGCCCGCTCGCCGCAGCTTTTCATTACGCGCCGGCGCATTTCACCCGCGGCTTTTTTCGTGAATGTCAGCCCAAGAATGTTTTCGCCCAGCAGGCAACTGTCCCGTTCAAGTAGGTGCCGGATTCGCTCCGTGATGACGCGGGTCTTGCCGGTTCCCGCCCCCGCAATCACCAGCAATGGCCCCTCGCCGTGCTCGATCGCGCGCCGCTGCGCCGCATTCATCTCGAGTCCGGGAGCAATCGCTACCGCTCGCGGCTCATTTTCAAAAAGATCAAACAGTGTGGCCATGTCCCGTCAGGTTACCGCGTTTCAAGGCGAAGAGGAAGCGAAGAAGGGGCGGATCCAGAATTGGGACCATTACTTCGTCGCGCGTCCCGCCCCTGTACGTGGCTACAAGCCTGGGCAATCGCTCTTATTTGCAACACCTTGTGGCCATTTGCGGTTCTTGGCGGTGTCATCAGTCAGGCTGTCAAGATGCTGTTCCCAGCCATTGCGGATTATGCGTTGTGCCGTCGAACTGCTCAGCCGTTTTGTACAGCTCGAATTTTCCGTTCGCTGCGGCAGACGCAGTCTTGCCCAGCAGTGCGGCGATTTCGTCTTCCTTCATCGGTTTGAAATTGCGCGCCGTGTCGAGAGCCTGCTTCACAATCTCCATCGACTCACAGCCGGTGATGACCACGTCCGTGGGCTGGCTCATGGCAAACCGCAAACACTCGACGGGCGAAACCACGCCGCTCTGCAGAATCACTCCGCCACCCATCGGCTTCATTATCTGAATCCCGATTTTCTCGCTCACCAACACCGGCATCACCTTCCTCACAAAACTTTCGAAATGCGCATCCATCACGTTGACCGGCATCAGCACCGCGTCAAATCGGAAGTCGTGTGCTTCCCCCGTCTTTAGCATGTGCAGGTGAATTCCCGGGCTCTTGTGTCCGGTGAAACCAATAAAACGGATCTTTCCAGCCTTCTTGGCCTCAAGGAGCGCTTCAATCGCGCCGCCGCGCGCAAATACGCGGTCCGGATCGTTCATACGGATGACTTCGTGAACCTGCATCAGGTCGATATGATCCGTTTGTAGTCGGCGCAACGATTCATCGATTTGCGATGCAGCAGTTTTCTTGTCCCGGCCGTCGATCTTTGTCATCAGGAATACCTTTTGGCGGTAGCCATCCCGCAATGCCTTTCCCATATGCTCTTCACTGGCTCCGCCGTTGTAGTCCCAGCAGTTGTCCATGAAATTGATTCCGCCGTCGATGGCGGTTCGGATCAGCCGGGTACTTTCGGCTTCGCTGGGTCGCCCTATGTGGTAGCCGCCCAGGCCGATTGCGGAAACCTTTTCTCCAGTACGGCCGAAATTCTTGTACGGAATGCCGCCCCGCTCTTCGACCGCCCAAAGATCGGCGCGGACGGAACACATTGCGGTGATGGCGGTGGCTAGTTCCAGGAAGCGTCGACGGGAAACACGGGAATCAGGATCAAGCGGTGTGCTGAAGGACATGACTGGCTCCTATGCGGAATTTGCGGGCCAGGTTGCGCGGTCACAAAAGCAATTGTAGAGCGCCTTCAGTTCTATCGCCAGTCCTCAACGTTGTCGTCTCACTTGCGCTGCCTTTTGCATATCGACGCAACTATTCACAGCGATGTCTAGTCAAAACCCGTTAACGCTGAGACTTCTTGCCTGACGCCACGTCGGCGTTGAATTCCTGCGATTTGCTTTTCGCCACGGTAAGCGATTTCCAATTCGTTCCCGCAAAATGTTTTGCCAGAAACACGATCTGGCCGACGTGATAAGAATAATGCGCGATTTGCCGGTTAATTGCTTGCATCACGGAATGTTCTTCGCCGCGGATGGTGACGGTCTTTGTCAAATCCGCATCGTTCAGCGCCGCGAGCGCAGTGAAAACACATTTCCATCCGCTGTCCCACAAATCCAGAATCTCCGTGCGATTCTTCGGCGGATCTTCAAATTCGGCGTCGCGATTGCGGCTCGGCTTCTCGCCATCCGAGGTTAGAAATTCCGTCCACCGCGATAGCATATTCCCGGCCAGATGCTTCACCATCATGCCAATGGAATTCGATTCCGGATCCACCTGCGCAACCAGTCCCGAATCCGGGCACTGCGCAATCGCGTTTTCGCCGAGCTTCTTGTAATACTGAAAGAGGCTCGTCGAGTCTTTCACGTAGGAATCTGTTCGTTCGTGTGCCATGGCCGAATTCTACTCCCGTTCGGCCGTCACTTTGTGCGAAGGTTGCACGTTGGGCTGTCCCAAAACGGACAGCAAAAGACACTTGACAATTCGCTTTTTATTCGCCTATATTCTTTTCCGCCGCAATCCACTATTGGAGGCTTTTATGTCCATCGCACAAACGCTGCTCCCCGAATTCGATCAGGAAATGGCAAACACCCGCAAAGTTCTGGAACGCGTCCCCGACGACAAGTGGGGTTGGAAACCCCACGAGAAATCCGGAACGGTCGGCTGGCTCGCCGGACACGTGGGCACGGTTCCTGAATGGCTCACCATGACGCTGAATACCGAAAGCCTCGACTATGCTCCTGTGGACGGTCCAACCTACACTCCACCAAAGATAGAAAACTCGAAGCAACTTCTCGCGGCATTTGACAAGGCTGCGACGGAAGCCCGCACGGCTCTCGTCGCTGCCAACGACCAGGATTTTATGAAGAATTGGACACTTCTTGCCGGAGGCAAAGAAATTTTCACGATGCCGCGTATTGCCTGTGTTCGTGGCATGATCCTCAATCATTTGATCCACCATCGAGGGCAACTCACCGTTTACCTGCGTCTGGTCAATGTGCCGGTTCCTGGCCTCTACGGACCGTCCGCCGACGAACAATAGGCCTTCGTGACTCTTGGCGAATCGTTCGCGCGCCGCGAGAATTCGACGCTGGTGACGCAGTCCGCGCGAGAGCAGCGAAATTCGCAACTCGCTATAATAGGGAGTCACTCCTTCGGAGGCGTTCCATGGAAACTCCCGTCATTCTTTCCGCTGTCCGCACGCCCGTTGGCAAGTTCCAGGGCGGCCTCGCGAGTTTTTCTGCGCCGGAACTTGGCGGCAAAGTTGTCGCCGAGGTGGCGCGACGCGCAGGCATCGACGCAAAACAAATTGACGAAGCGATTCTCGGCAACGTTGTGCAGGCCGGTCTCGGACAAAATCCTGCACGCCAGGCCGCGCTGAAGGGCGGATGCGATCCGCGTGTCGCCGCGCTCACCATCAACAAAGTATGCGGTTCAGGACTGAAAGCCGTTGCGCTCGCAGCGCAAGCCGTCACACTCGGCGAAAGCGAAATCGTTGTCGCTGGCGGCATGGAGTCCATGTCCAACTGTCCGTACTTGCTGCCGCAGGCACGTTCCGGCTACCGCATCGGCAACGGAGTTGTGGTGGACTCGATGGTACACGACGGTTTGTGGGACGCTTATGAAGACTTTCACATGGGCATGACCGGAGAACTTGTAGCCGGAAAATACGGCATCACGCGCGAGGAGCAGGATAAATTCGCGTTTGCGAGCCACCAAAAAGCAGTGCGTGCTCGCAAGTCATGTTTCTTTGAATCGCAGATCCTTCCCATTGAAGTAGCGCAAAAAAAAGGCGAGCCGCTGGTCATCAAGTACGACGAATCGCCGCGCGAGGATACTTCTCTCGAAGTCCTCGCAAAACTAAAACCCGCCTTCAAAAAAGACGGCACTGTCACCGCGGGAAATGCACCTGGAACCAATGACGGCGCTGCCGCGTTGATTGTCACCAGCGAGCGCAACACCTCGCGCTGGGGAAAAACTCCCATCGCGCGAATCGTGGCGCAAGCCGTCAGTGGCGTCGAACCAAAATGGGTGATGATGGCTCCGGTCGATGCCGTCGAAAAACTGCTCACGAAGACAGGTTGGGACCGCGATAAAGACGTTGACCTCGTTGAACTCAACGAAGCTTTCGCCGTCGCCGCCATCGCCGTCACGCGCCAGCTGAAACTCAATCCCGAAAAAGTGAACGTCAACGGTGGCGCAGTGGCAATCGGTCATCCGATCGGTGCCAGCGGAGCGCGCATCCTTGTCACTCTTCTCTACGAATTGCAACGCCGCAACCTGAAGCGCGGCATCGCCGCTCTCTGCCTTGGCGGCGGCAACGCTGTAGCCCTCGCGGTCGAACGCTTCTAGCGCAATCGCAAGTAACATTTCACTTTCCGTTTCCTGGAACCATTTGTTTCACGACTTTGCCAGTTGCATCCAAAACAGAAATCTGCGGAGAGCCGTTCTGGGATACTTCCATTACAATTCTCTTCCTGCCTTCTGCGTCCATCAGCGCCAGAGCTGCTGAGCCATCTTCTCCTCGTCCAAACCAAGCGCGGCGGTGTCCGTCGCCGCCCAGCGCGGTATCCGACACGATCAGGCCCGCGAAGCGGTCTTCTTTGTCATCCACGCCTACCAGTTGCACGATCTGATTTGCATCGTACTTATCGAAGGAGAGACTTCCACCGGAATCGACCACTTCTCCTTTCGCATTGCGGCGCCCTCCAAAAATCAGGCCGCCATTTTCCGAACCCACGTCGTTATAAAACAACAAGCCTGCTTGAGGACGATCGAATCGCTCCTCCTTTCCACGCACGATTATTCCCGGCAACTTCGCGTGATTGGAGATTATCATCCGCAGTGTTCCATCGGGCTCGACCACATTGACGTGTTGCACGTCTATTTCTCTGAATTTCGTCTTGTTATGAATGGCAAAACCGCTCAAGACCATTACCACGAACACCGTGGTCAGGACCGCCGAATAGATGGTCAAGAATTTCTCGATTCTTCGCACTTACGGTCTCCTCTAGCGTGACTCACGGTCTCTGCGTCACGCGCCAGCTTCTGCGGACGAGCTTGACGGAATGGTTCTGGTGCCCGTGAGGTCTTGGGCGCAGTAGGGGCAGAATTTGTCGGTTTCGGCCACTTCGCGTTTGCAATTGGGACAGCTGGGATGCAAATTGCATTTGCAGTTGGGGCAGAAGTTGAAGCGAGCACCGACCATGGTGGAACAGCGGGGGCAGGGATAAGGCAGCGGCTCGCGGACTTGAAAATAGAGAATGAACCCGATTGCGAAAAATGGCCAGGAGAGCAGCATGCAGAGTAAGGTCCAGAGCACGGGATTCATGTCGCGGCGTTTCGCGTCGCGATAGACATAGCCTAACGCCATCAACCAAACGGAAAGAACGATCGCAACCGCTGTAACCATTCCGGCCATGGCCAGAGAAGCGAGCGCGGGATTACCACGCAATTGCGATGGCTGAATCGATTGGCCACCGTCCTGATAAAGATTGATTACGATGGCCAGCACGACCGCGACAAAGAAACGCAAGCGTCCACACAAGCCACTTCGGAATCAATTTCAATTCGTCGCGGAAGCGCGGCTTTTCTATTTTTCTCCGAAGCCGGATCAACCTCATACGTTCACTGAATGCGTCGCTCATGCTCTCCTCGTTTTTCTAAGATCCCTCGTCCGATGATTGCTAGCTGGTTGAAAAACTTATTCTGGCTGCTCTGGTTGTGCTACACGCTTGTCAGATAACGCGGCCCACGCGGCGATCAACGGCGGCACACTCCACCACATAACGAATCCCGCTTGCAGAAGGATTCGCGGAGCGCCGGTTGCCTGGCCGACCCATTCGACGCCGTGCCATACCCACGGCGCAGTGGCAACACCCAGTGCCCACGAAACTGCGGCAATCGCCCAGACGAATTTGCGAGTTGGTTCCTTTTCGCGAAGTTCTTCGGCACGCATGCGAAGACGAAACTGAGCGCGGCTCGCAAGGTTGGGCGGCAAGTCCAAGTGCATCGTGCGGAGGGCAGACAGAGATTCGTTCAGTTGGTGATGTTCGGCGGCGCAGGATTCGCATTCTGCGAGATGTGCGCTGAGCCAGCGCTCGTCTTCGAGCGAAAGTCCTGCAACGTGACGACGCGCGATGAAATGTTTCGCCTGCGCGTGCAGATCGTTTTTCACGCGGCACCTCCTTGCATTGCGGCTTTCAGCGCGCCGAGACCGCGATACAAACGCGACTTCACGGTAGAAATCGGAGCGCCGGTGACGCCAGAAATTTCGTCGAGTTGCATTTCTTCCTGAAAGCGCAGGACCAATACTTCGCGGTAGATCGCTGGAACTTTTTCCAGCGACTGTTGCACGCCGAATTTTTGTTCAGCCTGCAGGACCTGATCGAGTGGCGATTCGCCGCGTTCATCCTTAATGTCGAATTCCGCGTGCTCTTCCGGTCCGGCAAGCGAGTCTATGCTTTGCGGTTTCTTGCGGCGATGCCAATCGAGCACCAGATTTCGAGCGATTGCGAAAAGCCAAGCCTCAAATTTCCATTTGCCGTCGTACTGGTGGCCGCGCTCGAGCACGCGAAGCCAGGTTTCCTGAAAGAAATCTTCGGCCCGTTCGCGATTCGCGGTGAGGTGCAGAAGGTAGCGGAACAGACGGAACTGATACTGTTCGATGAGGCGGTCGAGGAGTTCGGGATCGCGGTGCTTCAAACGCTGCGCGAGGGCCTTGGCGTCATCGCTCATGAATGTGGAAAAGCATACCGCCGCGGAAGCTGCACCCGATGCTCCTGAACGTACTGCCCAGACTGAGAAGACGGCGCTCATTTTAGCTCCAGCGTTGGAAAGCACAAACTCCTGCCACCCTGCAAGCTTGTATACGGACAACGGCAGGGAAAAGACGCAGGAGGAGTCGTAGGACTTGCAAACAAAGGAGTTATCAAACCCAGAGTGCAAAAAGAGGGAAAGAAGCGAAGCAGAATTCGAGTCGAGAACCTGAGCCGAAGAGAAAACGACAGTACAAGGGCTATCCACCCCGGGGTGTTTTTGTGCAAAGAGTGCGGAATCGATAGAAAACAAATAGATTAGCTTTTTAGCAAAACCCAGATGCGCAAGGACATGAAAGGAAAGAGGTTAGGGGTGGAACCCTGTGCTAGCTAGGTGAAAGCAGCCGTTCGAATTACTATAAATTTGCAGGCTCTATATTAACAGTAAAGTAAACGAATTCTAACCGACAGTCCCTGGAAATGGAGAAAGGTGGCAGCGCGCTTCCACTCCTGCCTTCTACTTCTCTCAGTCCACTTCTATCTTTCCACTTCTGTCGCTCCATGTCGCGAGTGTGCTGAGTTCGGTAGTAAACTGCGCTTGCGATGATCTGCCCACAATGCAAGGCGGAGTACCGGCGCGGATTTACGGAGTGTGCCGACTGCGGAGTGCCGTTGGTGGTGTCAACTGAGCTGGCGAGAGTGAGCACCGCGGAAGAGGAACCCGCGGCTACCCCCGGAGATCCCAATGAGGATCCGTTTTGCTCGTTTTGGAAGGGGACGGATCTGCGGGTCTGCACCGAGGTATGTACGGTGCTAGATGAAGCTGGGATTCCGCATAAGACGATTCGCCGGCAGGATCATTTGTTCAATTTCAACAATCAGGTGCCGTATGAAGTGGGAGTTCCGGCATCGCTTTATGAGAAGGCGGAGTTGGCGATCAAGGATGCTTTTGGCACGGATGCGGAGGGCGCAGAGGATGCAGTGTATGAATCGCAGACGCGACGGCTCCTTCCGGATGCAGCGGACCATGTTACCAAAGCGGGAATTTTCGCTCCGCTACTCGACATGGCGAAATCACAAGGGCGCGAGCTAATGCGCGATTTAAAGGAATTCGAAGAGGTCGAAGAACCTGAGTCGGAGCCTGGCGAAGAACCAGAGCACGAAGCCGGGCCGGTACCTCGCGGGTTGGGCCCGAACAGATTTCATCCGGAGGATGCCACGGCGCTGGCGTGGGAAGGAAACCCACCTGAGATGCGTGAAATGATTGCAATGTCGCTGCAAGAAAATGACATCTTCGCGCGTTACGAGGAGAGAGATGCGACGACGGAAGTTTACGTGCTGCCCGAAGACGAAGAGCGCGCCAGAGAGATCGTGCGCGAGATCGTGGAAGGTCAAGCGCCGGAATAGCATTCGCTACGCTTCCCAAAAACAGAGAAGAGCCGGAGCTGAAACCCTACTATAAGCAGTCACGGAGCGATTCTTGCGTAGAGTTGCTGCCACACGAGGTCGTTTTTCCAATAGTCGAGGTGAGCAGCAAGGGGAACAACTGCATCTGGGTCGGGAATGTTTTCCACTTTGTATTTGCAGGTTGTACCCGGGAGATCGTAGAACTGCAGTGAACCGGACACGATGTCATTTCGGGAATAGATATTCACCCACGGGAATGTGCGGAACTTCGCGTAGCTCTGAATGAGCGGCTGAACGACGGCCGCGAGCTGCTCGCGAATATGAAAAGTTTCTTTGCCTTGAATCGTGAAGAAGAAGGCAATTTTATCGAGCGGGGAACCGAAGGTTTCAAGGAGGCAGGTTCTTTTTTCGACGTCGACATGATTGCCCGTGATGTCATCGAGGTTAAGAAGTCTGTTGAGAGTGTCGTAGGCAACTACGGAGCCGAGGGAATGTCCGACGATGGCAATTTTTGAGTACTCCCATGCGGAGTCATCGGCATTGCGAGCCGTATAGATACCGGTGACGGAGTCCGAAGCAATCTGCTTGATTTCATGGCGAATTTTGTAGAAGCGGTCGAGCTTGTTGGAATCCACGTAGATGGCGACATCGCCTGGGAATTGAACCAGCAAGCCGCGAACGAGTTTTGCGAGGGCGATGAGGGCGGGCCAAACCCATAGTGAATTGGCGAGAAGGTTCGCGGCCCACTGCAGGAAGGCTGGGACGTATGCAGGTAAAGTCAGGTCGCTGCGGGCGACGAGGGCGAGCGCGGGAATCACCGTCAAGTGCAGGACGAAAGAGAGCACAAAAAGGAACACCAGAAATGGATCGCCGCGAAGCTCGGTGCCATTGGAACGCTTTGCGGCGCGAGAGACCAGCGCCGCAACCACCAGGAACGCGGCTCCAAAGAGGAACAGAGTGGAGACACCCTGGACGGAGGCGGTATTCATACGCTCCAGGAGGTGTGCGACCCACGGGAAGCGAGTGATGGTGGACATCAAAGCGGCGGATGCGAGAATCGTGAAAGCAGTGACCGAGAAGCCGATCCAACCGACGATGGAAATGAAAAGTTTCTTCCATCGCGCGAGGGTCGCGGGTTTACACATCTCGCCGAGGAAGAGGATGACGCCAAAACTGAGTGCGATGGCGCACATCCCGGTGGCCATGGCCGAGAGTTGTTTCCAGTGTTGATCGAAACGCATCATGGTGAAAACGGGAATGGACGCTTTTGCGGCGCCGGCCGACACGATCACTGCGTTAATCGCTATCAAAGAGAGCAGAAGAAGTAGAGTGAGTGTTACCTCAAGAACGGCGCGAAATGGAATCTTGAATTGTTGCAAGCCCTGTTGTGGCCCGGCAGGCGATTCATCGGGAAACATGGCCCGAAGGAAAGGCTTGCGAGAGTTCAAGATGCTCCGCATGCCGCCATTGAAGAAAAACGAAATGACGTCACTGAGTCTTGCGGCGCCTTCCGTGACGGGAGCCCAATAGGCTTCGTAGAGGTGCAACTGGCAGTTTTTTTTCGGGTCCCCCTTGTCCTGAAGGTCAATTTCGACGCGCTCGACGACTTGTTCTTTCCCGCCTGGGCTCGAGGGCCCGAATTTCACCACGGTTACGCGCGGACAAGTGCCGGGCATGCGAGTGCCAAGGCGGTCAGCCACGTTTAGAATTCCGGTGGTGAGGCTGTCGAGAGTTTCGAAAGGGATCTGCTGGCCCATGCCGTGAACGATCCAGACTGCGTGTTTTTCGCTTGGACGATCGAGTTCCTCTGCTGCTGCGCGCACAGGTTGCGGTTGCTCAGGCCTTGCAGCCGGGCGGAGAATAGCTTCCGCTCCAAGCATCCTGGTTGGTTCTGTAACGGCAGGAGTCGGTGCGGGCGGTGGGCCGAAACCACGGGTTTCGTAATGAACGGACTTTCCGATCGCGTACTTGTGATTGGGAAGCTGCCGCTTGGGTTCGGCCACGACGATACCTCGGGGTGTGGTAAGAATTTGCCGAGAGTATATGTATGGGTAACTGCGGCGTCAAGATTCGTTAAGAGATATCTACGATTACTGATGTCGGAGCGGGAAATAGAAGCTCAACTGCTGCATCAGCTTTTCGTGACTTGAGATGAAGTGCAGGCGGCGGGCCGGCGACGCGCACAGCCGGCGACGCCCACTTGTGTGGTCTTGACGGGCGCGAGTAGAATTAGCGGTCTTCGTCGCGGCAAGAAATACTTTTTTATGTCAGGGCAAGCACAAACTTTTCACCTCAGAGCCTGTAAGTACAGGCCCTGAAATCCGGAAACCCCTTCAGACGGAGTTTTGGCAAATGGCGCAGCACTATGACGTGATTGTGATTGGCGGCGGGCATAACGGCCTGACGAATGCCGCATACCTGGCGAAAGCCGGTAAGAAGGTGGTGGTGTTAGAGCGGCGGCATGTGCTGGGTGGGGCCGCGGTAACGGAAGAAATTATTCCGGGATTTCTGTTCAGTGAGTGCTCGTACGTGGTTTCGCTGTTGCGGCCGGAAATTATTCGGGATTTGGATTTGCCGCGACATGGACTGGAAATTTTGCCGCTGGATGGAACGTTCACGCCGATGCCGAGCGGAGATTATTTGTGGCGGATGAACGATCATGGACGGACGGTGCGGGAAATCCGGCGGCATTCGCGGGTGGACGCCGAGGCGTACGAAGAGTTTTCCAAGATGATGACGCCGATGTGCCGGTTCGTGAAACCGATTTTGTCGATGGTGCCGCCGGACCCGACAACGTTGCGGCCTAAAGACTTAAAGCAACTTCATTTCCTGATGCAACGATTCCGCGATTTGTCGAGCGATGAGCGCTATACACTGATTCAGTTGATGACGATGAGCGCGGCGGATTTCCTGGATCAATGGTTTGAGACGGACGTGCTGAAGGCGACGATGTCAGCTTCGGGAATTATCGGAACGTTTCTGGGGATTCGTTCGCCGGGCACGGCTTATGTTTTGCTGCACCACTACATGGGGGAGATCGATGGAGCGTTCCGATCGTGGGGATTCAGTCGCGGCGGGACGGGCGCGATTTCGAATGCCATTGCAGCGGCGGCACGCGAAGCTGGCGTGGAGATACGCACGAAGGCCGGCGTCGCGAAAATTATTGTGAAGAACGGGCGCGCGTGCGGAGTGGCGTTGCAGAGTGGGGAAGAGCTTGCGGCGAGCGTGGTTTCATCGAGTGTTGACCCGCATTTGACGTTCGAGAGATTTCTGGAGCCGAACGAGCTGCCAGGCGAATTTCTGGAAGATGTGAAGAGGTACAAATATCGCGGCTCGTCGGGGAAAGTGAATCTGGCGTTGGATGGCCTGCCGGAATTCAAGTGCCTGCCGGGCGATGGAGCGCACTTACGCGGGGCGCTTTCGATTTCGCCGAGCGTGGAGTACATGGAGCGAGCGTACGACGATGCGAAGTACGGGAAATTTTCCCGGCGGCCGTACATCGACATGGTGATTCCAACTTTGACGGATCCGTCAGTAGCGCCACCCGGGAAGCACGTTATGTCGTGCTTCGTGCAGTACGCGCCGTACAAGCTGGCTGAGGGTACCTGGGACGATCAGCAGCGTGAAGCGTTTGGGGACAACGTTATCGATACGATCAGCGAGCATATACCGAACATCAAGAAAATTATTGTGGGGCGGCAGGTGCTGACGCCGCTGGACCTGGAACGAGAATTTGGTCTGACACAGGGAAATATTTTTCAGGGCGAACTTTCGCTGGAGCAGCTTTTCTTTTTGCGGCCGGTGCCGGGTTGGGCGTACTACAAAACACCTGTAGAAAACCTTTATATGTGCGGGTCGGCGACGCATCCCGGTGGCGGAATTATGGCTGCGCCTGGAAGAATTGCGAGCCAGGTGATTTTGAAAGAGTGGAAAGGCGCCCCGTCGATCAAGAGTGGTTCGCGCGCACAGGCGGGGAACTGACGATGCCACTGGGACAAAAAGTAGTGGTCATCGGTGGCGGGCACAATGGATTGATCACGGCATTCTATCTGGCGAAGGGTGGATTCAAGCCCGTGGTGCTGGAGAGCCGCGACGTGGTCGGCGGCGGCGCAGTGACGGAAGAATTTCATCCGGGATTTCACGCTTCGACGCTAGCGCACACGCTGGGGCCGCTGCGACCGGATGTCGCACGCGATTTGCAGGTAGAAAAGTTCGATTGTCAGATCTTCCAACCTGATCCGCGCGTGTTTTCGCCGTCGCCGGATGGACGAGCGCTACTTTTTTATTCGGATGTAGCCAAGACGGCTGGCGCGATTGCACGGGTTTCTGCGAAGGATGGAGAGAAGTACGCGCAATTCGCGGGCGTGCTGGAAGAAGTTGCAGCGATCTTCGCGCAATTGTGCTTGATCACGCCTCCGGCGATTGACAAGCCGACAGCCGAAGATTTGTGGAACTTGTTCAAGACCGGCCGCGGTGTGCGAGGGCTAGGCAAGAAACGGATTTTTGATTTGCTGCGTTGGGGTCCGATGGCGGTAGCGGACTACGTGGCTGAGTTTTTTGAGACGGAGCTGATTCGAGCGACGATTGCGGCGCGAGGAATTTTTGGCACGGCGATGGGGCCGTGGTCCGCGGGATCGACAGCGGTTCTGCTGTTGCGAGCTGCAGCGGACGCGAACCCTGTGGGGACCGCGGCGTTTTCGCGCGGGGGCCTGGGAAAGTTCACAAATGCGCTGGCGGAGGCGGCGAAACAAGCGGGCGCGGAGATTAGAACGAACGCGGAAGTGCAGCAAATCCGAACGAAAGATGGAGCGGTCGCGGGAGTGGTGTTAAAGGATGGCGAAGAGATTGCGGCAGAGGCGGTGGTTTCTGGCGTCGATCCGAAGCGGACATTTTTCACGTTGCTCGATCCAGCGCAGCTTGAGCCCGGATTCGCGCAGCGAATGAAGAATTTGCGCGCGAAGGGTACGGTTGCGAAAGTGAATCTCGCGTTGGGCGATTTGCCGTCGTTTCCATCGCTGGTTGGCACCGTGGGGCCAGACGGATTTCGCGCGGCGCTTTCGGGAAGAATTCACATTGGGCCGGAGATTGATTATCTGGAGAGGGCGTTTGACGCTTCGAAGTATGGAGGATTCGCTAGCGCGCCGTATTTGGATGTGACGATTCCGACGATTCTTGACTCGTCGTTGGCGCCGGAAGGGAAGCACGTATTGTCGGCGTACGTGCAGTTCGCGCCGTACAAATTAAAGGATGGAAGCTGGGACGCGCGGCGCGCAGAGTTAGGCGAGACGGTGATGAAGACGCTGGCACAGTACGCGCCGAACTTGCCCAGTGTTGTTGAAGGGATGCAGGTGATCACGCCTGCGGATCTCGAGAAGACATACGGATTTACCGGCGGACATATTTTTCATGGCGAGTTGGCGCTCGATCAATTGTTTACGATGCGGCCGGTGCTGGATTGGGCGCGGTACAAGACACCAGTGCGCGGATTATTTATGTGCAGCAGTGGAACGCATCCGGGCAATGGATTGACCGGGGCGAGTGGCGCGAATGCCGCGAGGGAAATTATTCACGAGCTGCGATAGTGAGACCCTGCCGGGGACGGACACGATATATCGTGCCCCTAGCATCGAGAAAAATGACAACAATAACTAGAGAGCAGTTGAAAGAGCTCAGCAAGCGGGAAGAGCAGAAGTTCGTTGCGGAGCATCCGAAGTCAGCAGAGCTGTACGCGCGAGCGAGGAAGTCGCTGTTGGGCGGCGTGCCGATGAACTGGATGCACAAGTGGGCGGGCGCGTTTCCGATTTTCGTAGCGCGAGCGAAAGGCGCCCACTTTACAGACGTGGATGGGCGCGAGTACGTGGACTTGTGTTTGGGCGATACCGGCGCGATGACAGGGCACTCGCCGGACGTTGTGGCGGACGCGATTGCGAAGCGGGTGCGCGAAGGCATCACGCTGATGCTGCCAACGGAAGATTCTGTTTGGGTAGGCGAGGAATTGCGGCGGCGGTTCGGGCTGCCGTACTGGCAATTTGCGTTGACGGCAACGGATGCGAACCGGTTTGCGATCCGTATTGCGCGGGAGATTACCCAGAGATTGAAGATTCTGGTTTACAACTACTGCTATCACGGAACGGTGGACGAATCATTTGCATCCTTGCGCGACGGAGTGGTGGGGCCGCGACGGGGGAATATTGGACCGCCCGTAAATCCCACTGAGACGACGCGCGTAGTGGAGTTCAACGACTTGAATGCGCTCGAAGACGCGCTGAAGCACTACGATGTTGCGGTAGTACTGGCGGAACCGGCGATGACGAACGTCGGAATTATTTTACCGGACGATGGCTATTGGAAAGCCGCGCGAGAGCTGACGAAAAAGTATGGGACGCTCTTGCTGGCCGACGAGACGCACACGATTTGTGTTGGGCCGGGAGGTTGTACGCGCGAGTGGAGGCTGGAGCCGGACTTCGTGGTGTTCGGCAAGCCGATCGGCAGCGGGATTCCGGGAGCGACGTACGGATGTACGGAAGAGGTGTCGGAGCGAATTTCGGCGCGAATCGAGATGGAAGACTGCGACGTTGGGGGAATTGGCGGGACGCTGGCAGGAAACGCGCTGTCACTGGTGGCGATGCGTGCGACGCTCGAAAATGTGCTGACCGCCAAGGCGTTTGAAACGATGATTCCGCTAGCGAGGCGATTTGCGGATGGTGTGGACAGAGAGATTAAGAAGCACGGACTGGGGTGGAATGTTCAGCGACTGGGCGCGCGCGCTGAGTATACATTTCGCGAAAAGCCGCCGAGGAATGGCGGAGAATCGGCTGCAGCCGGCGATTTTGAGCTGGAGCGGTTTCTGCACTTGTACGCGCTGAATCGCGGAGTATTGTTGACGCCATTTCACAATATGGCTCTGATGTGCCCGGCGACGACGGAAGCACACGTGGATCTGCACACGCGGATTTTCGCGGAGGCCGTGGAAGAACTCCAAATGTAATGGCATGGCAAGGCTGTTGGCAGGCGGCCGTTCGAGTGGAACCGTTGGCGCGTGAATGAAGCGCGCAGTAAAATAGGAGTTTGGAGAAGCTAGGAGGAAGTGACATGGCGACGGCGGAGAGTCGATTGCAAAAGCCGGAATTTGTGAATGAGCCGTTTGTGGATTTTGCGAAGGCGGAGAATCGCTCGGCTATGGAGGCGGCGCTGAAGAAAGTGGCTTCGGAGTTTGGCCGCGAATATCCGATGGTCATCGCTGGGCAGGAAGTGAGGACCGCGGAGAAGTTGAAGTCGACGAACCCGTCGCATCCGTCGCAGGTGGTTGGCGTGGTGCAACAGGCGAGCGCGGAACAGGCGAAGCTAGCGATTGAGTCAGCGCACGAATATTTTGAGACCTGGAAGCGCGTGCCGGTGGAGCAGCGCGTGGACGCGATTTTTCGGGCAGCGAGTATTGTGCGGCAGCGCAAGTATGAAGTGTCGGCGTTGATTTGTTACGAAGTAGGCAAGTCGTGGGCGGAAGCGGACGCGGATACGGCGGAGACGATCGACTTTCTGGAATTTTATGGACGCGAGATGTTGCGATTGGCTGGACCTCAGCCAGTGACGCCGATGAAAGATGAAAAAAATTTTCTGGTGTATATTCCTCTCGGTGCAGGCGCAGCGATTCCGCCATGGAATTTTCCAGCGGCGATCGCAACGGGAATGGCAGCAGCGGCGCTCGTCACGGGAAATACTGTGGTGTTGAAGCCGTCGGAGGAGTCGCCGGTGATCGCGGCGAAGATGGTAGAGATTCTGTACGAGGCAGGAATTCCGAAACAGGCGTTGCAGTTCGTTACCGGGCTTGGCGAAGTAGTGGGCGATGCGTTGGTGAAGCATCCGAAGACGCGCTTCATTGCGTTTACGGGATCGAAAGACGTTGGACTGTTGATCAGCGAATCGGCGGGCAAGCGCCAACCGGGGCAGCTTTGGATCAAGCGCGCGGTGCTGGAGATGGGCGGCAAGGACGCTACGATCGTGGACGAAGAAGCGGACGTGGACGCGGCCGTGGAAGGTGTAGCGCAGGCGGCGTTCGGCTATCAGGGCCAAAAGTGTTCAGCATGTTCGCGCGCGATTGTTTCGGAAAAAGTGTACGACACGTTTGTGCAGAAGTTAGTGGAACGCGCCAAGAAAGTCAGTGTTGGCCCGGCTGAGGATCCGAACAACTACATGGGACCGGTAGTGAGCGAGACGGCGCTGAATGGAATTTTGAATTACATCGAAGTCGGAAAGAGGGAAGGAAAAATCGTTGCGGGTGGCGGACGCGCGCCCGGTGACGGCTACTTTGTGCAACCGACAGTGATTGCGGACGTCGATCCGAGGGCACGCGTCGCACAAGAAGAAATTTTTGGTCCAGTGCTGGTAGTGATTAAGGCGAAAGATTTCGATCAGGCTCTTGAAATTGCGAACGGCACGGAGTTTGGATTGACCGGTGCTGTATATTCGAAGAACAAGACGAAATTGGAGAAGGCGGAAGAGTTATTCCACGTCGGGAATCTCTACCTGAACCGGAAATGCACGGGCGCGATGGTGGGGGCACATCCGTTTGGCGGATTCAATATGTCGGGAACAGATTCGAAAACCGGCGGCAAAGACTACCTGCACCACTTCTTGCAGGCAAAATCGATCGCAGAAAAAGTGAGTTAAGGAACGTCGTTTTTTTGTTCACGTCAAATCGCGCGAGGCCCATTTCAAGATCCGAAAGAGCGGGTAGCTCAACGCAAGCAGCAGTACGGTCAGAAGGCTGTTGTTCGTTGAGAGACTGGCCCACCAGGATCGCAGATCGTTGATGCGCGGCAGATTGCTTTGCCATTCCGCACCGAAAGCCGCAATCAAGAACGTAGCCGACGCTGCTAACGCAATCGCTGTGGTCCAGGGATATCCCCAGGCGCGATAGGGACGCGGCATGTCTGGCTCGCGCTTCCGCAGGACGAAAAGACTGGTGTAGGAGAGAGTGTAGTTCGCCACGAAGAAAATTGAGAGCATGGCAATGACGCGTTCGAACGAGCCCAGAATGAAAGTGATGCCCACTAGAGTGCTGAGGAACAACGCGACAACCGGAGTTCCTCCCTTATTTACGCGAGCGGCTTGCCGGAAGAACAGCCGATCGCAGCTCATCGCGTAAAGCGTGCGTGTGCAAAACATCTGGCATGCGTTGATGCAACTGAGCAGCGAAACGATCATGATGATGCGAATGATCGGGTCGCCGTAATGTCCTAACACGCGATTCGCCGCCGCGCCGAGCGCGAAATCATTTCCGGAGATTTCACTCATCGGCAAGACGTAGAGGACCGCTGCGTTGAGTAACAGGTAGATGCCCATGATGGAAAAAACGCTGCCGAATATGGCGCGCGGAACATCGCGCCCAGGCTGTTTGATTTCTTCGCTGAAATAGATAATCCCATCCCAACCATCGACTGTGTAAATTACATTTTGCAGGGCAAGCATGAAACCAATCACAAGGAACCATCCTACCGGCAATGGCGGGGGCGGCACGGCAGCGGCGGCGGCGGCTTCACGCAAGTGACCGCCAAGCACAAAGCACGCAGCAACCAGGATCACGAACGCTCCGGTTTTGAGCGCCGCAGTCGCCAGCTGTACACCGCTTCCCCAGTTGACGCCACGCCATTGCAACACAGCGAAAAATAGCAGAATCGAAACCGCGATTGCTTTGACGAGAAGAGGGCGGGAGCCAGCTTGAAGTCCGGGAACGAAGGCCAGACTGTATTCTCCGATGACGATGGCCACGGCGGCGTTGGTGCCACACGTGGAGAGCCAGTCACTCCATCCAACGACAAACCCGCCATATTCGCCCAATGCGCGGCGTGAAAAATTGTATTGGCCTCCGCTGCGAGGGATGGCTGCACCCAATTCTGCGAGCGAAGAAGCGCCTAACAAGGCATAAAGTCCGCCAAGAATCCAGACGAGGAGAAACAACCAAGGATTCGGGAGAAGGCGAGCGATGTCGCCCGGAGTTCGAACGATGCCGGCAGCAATGGTATTGCCGATCGCTGCGGCTATGCCGAACCACATGCCCAGCACTTGAAGAAGCCGACCGCGGTCCGGAGGCCGGGCAGCTACAGCGCTGGAAGATGCGTCAAAACTAGTGGACAATTAAACTCACAGGGATTCCGGGAGAAGCGCCATCATACTGACGCGCCGGAAAAATGCAAGGTAGAAGCCCAACCAGACAATAGAAGCTAGTTTGTGGTGACGGCTTTCGTATTTGAGGTGGAATGATGGAGACAAAGCGCGGCTCCGCTGCCCAGACGCAAGTGACAACCGAGCTCGTGACCGACGTCACGCGAAACGCGGTAGACGTGTCGGTAGTAATTCCATGCCTGAATGAAGCCAACTCCATTGCAATCTGCGTCGAGAAAGCGCAAAAAGCGTTTGCGGACGCAGGACTTCGCGGAGAAGTTGTGGTAGCCGACAACGGCTCAACGGATGGTTCAATTGAAATTGCGGAAAAGCACGGCGCACGCGTGATTCCGGTGGCGCAGAGAGGCTATGGCTCGGCGTTGAAGGCAGGGATTCGCGCAGCGCGCGGTGCCTTCATCATTATGGGCGACGCGGACGATAGTTATGATTTTGGCGAAGTGCCGCGTTTTGTGGAGGAATGGCGAAAGGGCAATGAAGTGGTGATGGGTAACCGGTTTGCCGGAGAGATCAAGCCGGGAGCGATGCCGTGGCACCACAAATACATCGGCAATCCGGGGCTCACCGCGCTGCTGAATCTTCTTTTTCACTCCGGGCTGCACGATTCACATTGCGGCATGCGCGGATTTACGCGGGAGGTCTTCGACCGGATGGATGTGCGCAGCAGCGGCATGGAGTTCGCTTCGGAATTTGTGATCAAGGCAGCGCAGCTGGGCGCTAAGAAGTCGGAGATTCCAATCACATTGTGGAGAGACAAGCGTGGGCGTCCGCCACATTTGCGCAGCTTTCGCGATGGCTGGCGGCACATGCGATTCATGTTGCTGTACGCGCCAAACTGGCTATTTATTTTACCGGGTGGATTGCTGATGGCCCTGGGACTCTTTCTGACGTGCTGGCTGTTGCCACATCCGCGAAGGCTTTCGCCGCGCGTTGTGCTCGATGTCCACACGATGATTTTTGGCGTGATTTTTACGCTGATGGGCGCCCAGATTCTGGCAACCGGCGCATTCGCGAAAGTGTTCAGCTACGCGGAGCGATTTGATCGCAACACAGTTTCACTGAAGCGGCTCTTGAAGCGCGTGACGTTCGAATCGGGATTGTTACTTGGCGGCGTGCTTTTCCTCTTGGGAGTCGCTGGTTGCGCTTACATTACGTGGCAATGGGCGGCGAGCGGATTTGGGCCGCTGCACCAGGTGAGGGAAGTGCTGTTCTGGTCGATGTGGCTGTTCCTGGGAGTGCAAATTATTTTCTCGTCGTTCTTCCTCAGCATGCTTGGCATCAGCCGCGGCACGTATATTGGTGACTACGATCTCGCCCCGCGCGACCGTAAAGCGGCCGACAAATAGATGCCCTACACCGAGATTGATCACTTCATAGCCAAGATGAGGTTCCGTGCGGCGTATCCGTACCTGAGCGCTGCTTCGCGCGTTTGCGATCTGGGCTGCGGTCTGGAAATGGCGTTCCTCGATTTTGCGGAAGATAAAATCGCACGCGGTGTTGGCATTGATGATCAAGTGGAGAGCGGAACACACGGCCGCTGGCAGCGGATTCACGCGGATTTGCGAGGCCGTTTGCCGCTGAGTGACGCGCAGTTTGATCACGTGGTTATGCTTGCTGTATTCGAACATTTGGCGGAGCCGGAATCAGTGTTGCGTGAGGCGTTCCGGATTTTAGCGCCAGGCGGCTCGTTGATCATGACGTGGCCGGCGGCAATGGTGGATCCGATTTTGAACGTGTTGCACACGTTGCATCTGGTCAGTGATGAGATGGAAAGTGACGAACACCAAAAGCGAATGCCGGTCACCGAAGTGCAGCGGCTGCTTGAAAACGTCGGGTTCCGGGAATTTCATCATGAGAAATTCGAGCTTGGATTAAACAATTTAATGGTGGCCGCTCGCTGACTGCGCTGTCCCGTTATTTGGCAGGCTTTTCTGAATCGGTTGGCGGCATGTAGGGCTCCAGGAATGTATTGTCTGTGTCCGGTGTGACGACCCAAACTTTGCGGTCGCCAAAATATTTAAGCAGTTCTGCGTCTTGCTCCGGATTGATCTCTCGCGCCCAGACAACTTTTACGGAATCGATCTCCGCGGCGTTGTAAACCCAGTCGTCGTGAATGTTGTGGTCGTCGGTGTAGCGCACCATGACGAGGTGTTTGCCCGGGAGCGCTTCGAGTTTGCGCTGAATTGTGAGGCGGCTCACGTCACCCCGACAAGTCCAGAAAAAGTTGTCGCAATCCTTTCGTATGACTGCGCCCGCAGTATCGACCAACAACAAAAGCACCGATGTACGAGCGAGGATTGCGCCCCAGCGCCAGCGTTTCCAGCGCATCAGCCGCAAATATCTCAGCGACTGCAGATAGAGAAGAATCAAAAGACATGTGACGGGTGCGGCGTAATGCGCGTTGGACCACACGATTAAGTACGTGGCCACTGCAACGGTCAGAAGTGAGATCCACGCCAAGCGCATCCCGTGATCGCGAATCACAAAAACTAACGCAGGCAAAGCCAGCAGCACTCCCCACCACGCGAATGCAGAGAAGAAGCGAACGGATTTGAGCCAGGAAAGGCATTTAACGCTTTGCCAGGAGTGGTCGTACTCCTCGCGCTCCCAGCCGTTATAGAAATCTTCGAATTGTTGGTTGTTGTAGTGAATTTCCGGCTTTGATGCCTGGAACAGAAACATTGGCGCGGTGTGATAGGTTCGAACGTTCAGCGCGTTTGGGAAGAGCAGCGGGTTCCCAGTAAGTCGCCAATTGTAGAAGCCCATAAACGTGGCTGTGAGGAGCAAGGTCGCGGCGACGGGAAGAGCGACGGCGCTCCGACGATTCTGGACTCCAGAACTTGGAGTAACTTTTTGAAACAGCCAGCGCGCGAGGACGAACAAGGAGGGCAGAGAAAAAATCAGTCCTTCATAAGGACGACTGTTCGCAAGAATGGAGAGGGCGAGTGCGAATAGGATTGCGTCACGCGTTCGCGGACGACGGAGAAGACGGGCGACCGCTCCGAGCAAGAGCGCGCCACCAGTGGCGGCGACGGCACCACCCCAGTAGCTGTTCACCCAGTAGCTGGCGATGCCAAATTTCAGCCAGGCGATGATTCCGCCAAGAAGTGCCCATCGCGGCGGCAACCACGCAAGCTGCATCCAGTAGATTACAGCGCACATTGCCGCGCAGCTTAAAAGCACACCGATCCATGGATTGCCGAGCCCCTCGCCGATTGCGAGAACCAAGCCTTGCGCTGGCGGGTACATTGAGGCGTAACGTGGGAACCAATTGACGTGAAACGTTTCGAAGCTCATCCACATCGGGTGTGGCGGATTCGAAAGTCGCCCATGCGCAAACGTGTCTCCCATCAGCAGATAGCTGAATTCGTCATGAATCCCAGGAACCGGAATGGGAAGGCGTGGAAGAAGTGCAACACGGACGGCGATGCCTGCGGAAAAAAGCAAGAATCCACAAAGGAACCTTCTGAGTGCAAGCGGCGTGACGATTTTCGAAGTCAAGCGAGAGATTCGCTGGCTCCATTGCGGGAAAACGAATTGCAAGGCAAGAAGCACACCTGCGGCGATAAGGGAGTGATAAAAAGTTCGGACCAGCGGTTGCAGATCAGGCGGATCGGGGCAGATCATTGCGAGCACGCTGAAGATAATACAAGCGAGGGCGCGCGTACCAAAATAATTCGCAGCTAGCGTTCGATTTCTATTTCGGTGGCCTGCGAGCTGCGCGCTTTGCGGTTCTTGGGATCGTCGAGATAGTCCTGCAATTCGAGGCGCAGATTTCCAGCATTCGTGGCGAAACCAAGCGCGGTCTCGAAATCGACGAGTCCCTCGCGAATAAATGTATCGAGCACGCCATCGAAATGTTGCATGCCTTCGGTGCTGCCGTCGCGCATCGCGTCAAGCAGCGACTTGCCTTCGCTCTCACCTTTTTCGACGTACTCACGCGTGCGCATGGTGGACTTCAGAATTTCGATTGCCGCAATGCGGCCGCTACCGTCTTTGCGGGGAAGCAAGCGCTGCGAAACGATAAAACGAAATGCTTTACCCAGGCGGGTGCGAATTGCTTGCTGGTCGGCAAGCGGGAACACGCCGACGATGCGTTCCACCGTTTTTGCGGCGTCGATGGTGTGCAAAGTGGAAAGCACCAGGTGCCCGGTTTCAGAGGCTTCTAGCGCGATTTCAATCGTTTCGCGGTCGCGCATTTCGCCGACGAGGATCACCTTCGGAGCCTGGCGTAATGCCGCGCGCAAAGCGAGCGAAAAAGTTGGCGTGTCACTGTGCAGTTCGCGCTGGTGGATCGTTGCTTTTTTGTGGCGGTGTAGAAATTCAATTGGATCTTCGATGGTCAGTATGTGATAGGCCTTCTCTTGATTCATTTTGTCAAGAATAGCGGCCAGCGTGGATGATTTTCCGGAGCCGGTCGGTCCTGTCACAAGCACAATGCCGTTACGGAGTTGAACGATTTCCTCTAACGTGGGGGGCAAGCGAAGATCATCGAAACTGGGAATGCTATCGGGGATTACGCGCATGACAATCGCGCATGTGCCTCGCTGACGAAATATATTTACGCGAAAGCGTCCGACACCATTGATTCCGTAGGATAAATCAGCAGAACCGTCTTGTTCGAGTTTGCGAACGGGGTGTTCGTTCTTGCCCATCAATTCGTATGCGATCGCGCGCGTGTCTTCCGGCTTGAGGCATTCCAGACCCTTGAATTTCAGTTCGACCAGTTGTCCGCTGATTTCGACCTGCGGCGCGCGTCCGGGCGAAAAAATCAAGTCGCTGATGTGGCCGCCACTTTTTAGCATCGCGGAGATCAGTTGCGGAACACCAAAAGTGCGCTGTTTAGGTTCTGAGGAAGATTCCGGCGCTGCGTTGACGACAGTTGTAGGAGTACCCATGGTTTGTTGGCTCGTGGAAAGGCAAACATGGCGAGTGGGATGCCACGCCTTTGAGTTCTCAGTGTAGTGAGATTCGCGAGCGCTTGCGGAAAAAGTGTTCGCAGGGTTGCGTGATGATTAACGCGATGATCAAAGCTGCGTCACGATTTATTGTTGGGAAGTATCAGCGGTTTGAGGCCGTATCGGCGACGAAAACGGTGTGCTACGGCCTCAAGAAGTGCCGGAAAGGAAAAGCGAAATATCTTCATTGCGACTCGAATCGGTCAGACGAACCGAAGCGCAATCCTTCACGATCCAGTCGGCGCCGGCTTGCCGCAAAAAAGCGTCGCGCTCGGTGGTTTGCAATGCGATGACGCGCGCACCCGCCGCCTTTCCAGCACGAATTCCCGCTGGCGCGTCTTCGATTACAGTGCAATCCGATGCAGCAATGCCAAGGAGCTTCGCGCCTTTCATGTATGGCTCCGGATCCGGCTTTCCATTGAGGATGTCGTTTGACGTGACGAGTTGCGCCGGTATTGGCAGCCCAGCGACACGCAGCCTTACAAGGGCCAGCGGTCTGGTACAGGAAGTCACGATTGTCCAGCGGTTTGCGGGTAGCGTTTGAAGCAATTCGAGGGCGCCGGGAAGCGCAATGACTCCGTCCACATCCTCGATTTCCATACGTTCGACAAAGCTGTTTTCCGCGGCGTGGTCAGCATTGGGAAGCAGTTCACGAATCGTGGCCAGACTGGGACGCCCGTGCGCCCTGCGAACGGTTTCCTTGGGATCGAACCCATGCTTGTTCGCCCAGATTGTCCAAACACGGGCTACCGCGGGAGTCGAATCGACGAGCACTCCATCGAGGTCAAACAACACAGCTTTGCATTGAATTTTGGTCATGCGAAATGATAGCAGCGGAGCCGCGCCAGAACGAAAATGGGAAATGCTTTGAAGCAAAATGCGAACCGAGCAGTTGCAATTACGCTTCGAGCTCTACTTGATCGACAAAGCACCACATCCAGTTTTCGCCGGGTTCGATTGATTGCATGATGGGATGTTTGGTCGCGTGGAAATGTTTCGTCGCATGCTTGTTTTTGGACGAATCGCAACACCCAACGTGACCGCACTCACGGCAAAGCCGCAAGTGCACCCAATCATCGCCCATTTTCAGGCATTCTTCGCATCCCTTTGTGCGTGGGCGCACATTCTTAATGTGGCTGGTGTGTGAACAAACTGAGCTCACGCTCCCTCCTTGGTTGCCTCGTGGAGATTCTCCGGCTGAGGCGGCATCTTGGGCTGCTTGACCGGAATCCGCACAATGAAGCGTGTGTCGCCGGGCTTGGTTATCAGTTCGATTCGTCCATGATGTTTTTGCACAATGCGCATCACTGTGTCCAGGCCGAGTCCAGTACCTTCGCCCACGGGCTTCGTGGTGAAGAATGGGTCGAAAATCCTAGTCTGAATTTCCGCAGGCACACCGGGTCCGTTGTCGCCAATTTCCACGGCCACGCATTCCAGTTCTCGCCACGTGCGAATCCGCAACTCGCCCGAGCCCTTCATGGAATCAATCGCGTTGTCGATCAGGTTCGTCCACACCTGGTTCAACTCGACGCCGTATGCGCAAACCCGCGGTGCGTCGGGATCATATTTTCGCTCGACGGTAACGCCTTTCTTCAGCCAGTGACCGAAGATTTTCAGGGTGTTCTCCAAATCTTCGCGCACATCGACTTCCTGCATCGAGGCCTGATCCATATACGAGTAGCGCTTGATCGCGCCTACCAGGTCGCTGATGCGTCTCGTACTGTTATCAATTTCATGGATCAAGCCGAAAATCGTTACGACCGACGCGACGCGCCGCAACGCATCGCCGATAATATGGTCGCCAATGGTAGCCCGCAGCGCGTCCATCTTGTGTGGATCGGCGTTTGCTTCCGCGAGAGGGGCGGCAATCTTCCACGGCTCGTTTACCTTGTGTTCTTCCAGGCATTCGGTGATTTCCGCTTCGAGATCGCTCAGCTCCAGCGGGTCGCGACTCGTCGGATTATTCTCCGCGACATGATCGGTCACTTCGCGTTCAAACTGAAAAATCGCCTGGCGCTGTTCGGACGACAGAGGATGCTGCAGCAGGCGCAGACTGGCGTCGCGCACATTTTCCATCGCTTCGCGAAGGCTCTTGGCGGCGCGCTGCGCGGCCGCCGCGGGATTGTTCAATTCGTGCGCCAGACCGGCGGAAAGCTTTCCCAGCGCCATCAATTTGTCCCGCTGCGTCTCCTGCCGCGTAATTTCGCGGATTCTGTCAGACATCAGCGCCACTAGTCGCTGCCCAAGCACCGGAATGCGCTGCACCATTTCCAGAAAATGATTCTTATGCAAGCGGAGCACGCGCACTGGCAAAACAGCCCAGGTGTTCCCCACGTATGTTTTCAAGCGCGAAAAAGGAAGCGCGCCTGTTACCTGCCCGGCCCGTGCGATAAATCTCGGCGTGCCGGGCTCGTCCGGATTCTCCACCTGAATTTCGCCTTCAAGGAGCACGTTCAGGTATTCAATGGGATCGTCTTTTCGTCCCAAGATCGCTCCCGCATCCACGCGAATGTCATCCATGCGTTCAGCGAGCCATGCCAGATCTTCGTCGGATAAATCCTCGAAAACAGAATTGGTCCGCAGCAACTGAACGATTTCCTGCTGTTGCGGTGTTTGCGTTTGTTCGCTCATTTCACACTGAACCCAGGTACTGATGCACGAACTGCACCGCGTTCGCGCCCTCGCCCACGCCCGATGCTACGCGCTTGATGGAGCGGAACCTTACATCTCCGGCAACAAAAATTCCGGGCACGCTTGCTTCCAGCAACCACGGCTCGCGTTCGATGGACCACGTCCTTGGCGGTTTGCCGGCTCGAATCAGGTCGGCACCCGTTAGAATAAATCCCCGCTCGTCTCGTTCCACTGCGCCGTGCAGCCACTCCGTCTGGGGAGCCGCCCCAATAAAAATGAAAAGAGAAACCGCTGCGACTTTCTGCGTTTCCCCGCTGGTCGAGCAATAAATAGAAATGGCTTCCAGCCGTTCCGTTCCAAATGCTTCCGTCACCTGGCTGTTTAGTTCGACGTGAATGTTCGGTGTCTGACGAATTTGCTCAATCAGGTATTGCGACATTCCGGAGGCAAGAGAGCTGCCACGCACCAGCATTACAACGCGCCGCGCATAATTCGCAAAGTACATGGCAGCTTGGCCCGCCGAATTCGCACCGCCGACGATGAATACATCCTCGTCTTTGCAGGAGGCGGCTTCCGTCATTGCCGCACCGTAATAAACTCCGGCGCCTTGCAGGCGCTCCAGGCCGGGAACATCGAGCTTACGGTACGCAACTCCAGTCGCGATCAGTAATGATTTCGCTCCAATTTCCACGCCGTCTGCGAGCTTCACAAATTTTGAACCGGCGTCCACGCGGAGCCCCACGGCCTCCTGCGGCGCGAGAATTTCGACTCCGAAACGCCGCGCCTGGGTCACCGCTCGGCGTGTCAGCTCGCTTCCGCTCAGTCCCGAGGGGAATCCCAGATAATTTTCGATGCGCGAACTCATTCCCGCTTGTCCACCTGGAGCCTCGCGCTCGATCATCACGGTTGTTAGTCCTTCGGAAGCGCCGTAGACACCTGCCGCTAATCCCGCCGGCCCGCCACCGACAATCAGCAAATCATAAAAAGAAGTGGTAGCGCTGGTGCGCAGGCCGAGCTTTGCGGCCAGCTCCGCAGTTGAAGGATCGGACAGTCCAGTATTGTCCAGAAAAATGGCGGCAGGGAGTTTCAGGGAATCGCGCTCAGCGACTTCGAGCGCTTCATGAACTTCCTTATCGCGATCCGCGGTTTCTGCGTCCAGCCAGCGGTAGGGCACCTGGTTTCGTCCCAGAAAATCGCGCAGAGCGTAGGAGCGCGGCGACCAGCGGTGTCCCAGCACACGCACGCCTTCGAAGACCGGTCGATATCCGGCGTGCCAATCTTCCAGCAAATCATCCAGCACCGGATACAAGTGCTCTTCGGGCGGATCCCACGGTTTTAGCAAGTAATGATGAATACGCGCTTCGTTGATAGCCTGAATCGCCGCATCCGTGTCGGCGTAGGCTGTAAGGAGCACGCGCCGTGCTTCCGGATAGATTGCGAGCGCCTTATTAAGAAATTCGACGCCGCTCATTTCCGGCATGCGCTGGTCCGCGAGCAGCAGGGCAACAGCTTCGTTTCGCCTTTTGAGGGTCTGCACCGATTGCAATGCCGTAATGCCGGAATCCGCGCGCACGACTCGATAGCGGTCCGCGTACCTCTTTCTGAGGTCGCGTTCCACAGCTCGCAACACCTCCGGGTCGTCATCTACTGTCAATAAGACTGGCTTCGGCATTCGTCATTGTCCCCAAAAAAGTAAAATCGAACTAGCAACCCCCCGCTACGCTTTGGATGCCGCCGCGTGAAAATAGTCACTTTTCTTCTATCCGCTCGCCGCCAGACTTTTGCTGATTGCTCTTTTATACCTCTGAACGGAACGACTTTGATAGCGTCTGCCGGCGACGAATACTCTGCGCGCTTGCGATATCCAGCTTTGTCGCTGCATACACATATCGTCAAAAAATCGTCCGGGTAACACGGCTCGCACAGTATTATTTATTTTATGATTTCTGACGCCCCATGAAGCCATCGCTGCAAGTAATGAAATTCGGCGGTACCTCGGTCGGGGATGCTGCATGCATCCGGCGTTCTGCGGAAATCGTTGCGAACGCTTCGCGAGAGCATTCTGTAGCCGTTGTTGTCTCAGCAATGAGTGGCGTCACCAATCGACTCATTGACGCCGCGCATCAGGCCAAGCGGGGTGATCGCGACGCCGGTAAGACGCTGGCCGAAGCGTTGCATCAGCAACATTTTGAAGCGCTCGCTGCGCTTGTTTCCAACGAAAAATCGCGGACGCAAGTGCAGCACCGCATCGAAGAAATTCTTGCCGAAGGCTCGCGGCTGTATGAAGGTACGGCACTCTTGCGGGAACTGACGCCCCGCACGCTCGACTCCATTTCGAGCCTTGGTGAACGCCTTTGCGCGCCAGTTGTCTCCGCAGCGCTTTGCGAACTGGGCGTCGCAAGCAGCGCGGTTGAAGCGACAGAACTGATCGTGACCGACTCCTTTCACGGAGGCGCAGAGCCGCAGGCCGACGCCACGCGCCAGCGGTCTCATGCCCGCATCGGGCCTATCCTTAACGCGGGCCAGGTGCCCGTTGTTACAGGATTCATCGGCGCGACCGCGGACGGCGTTCTCACTACGCTTGGTCGCGGCGGTTCCGATTATTCCGCCACAATTCTTGGTGCGGCGCTCGACGCCGAAGAAATCATTATTTGGACGGACGTCGAAGGCGTACTCACCGCCGACCCGCGGCTCGTCAGCGAAGCTCGCACGATACCGGAAATCTCTTACCGCGAAGCTGCTGAGCTCGCATATTTCGGCGCGCAGGTTCTGCATCCTAAAACATTGCGTCCCGTGTTGCCCGCGGGAATTCCCGTGTGGATTCGCAACAGCTTCGCACCCGAAAAGCCTGGCACGAAAATTACGCAACACGGACGCAGCATCGGCGGCGGCGTCAAGGCGCTCACCGCCATCCGCGATGTCGCCCTCATCAGCGTCGGAGGTCCCGGAATCGTCGGAGTGCCGGACGTGGTCGGCCGAACATTTTCCACCACCGCTCAACTTCGCGCGGAAGTCCTGCTCATTTCGCAATCGTCCTCGCAGAATGACATTTGCTTCATCGTCGCCAAAGCGCATGCCCAAGCCACTCTCGAAGGGCTTCGCCGCGAATTCGCGCAGGACCTGGCCCACCAGGTGGTCGACCACATCACAATGGACCCGGACATCGCCATCGTGGCAGTCGTCGGAGAAAACATGCGGGGCACTCCTGGCGTCGCCGGCCGAACCTTTCACGCGCTGGGCAGGGAAGGCGTCAATATTATCGCTATCGCGCAAGGCTCTTCTGAAACGAACATCTCCTTCGTCGTGTCAGATGACTCCGTCAAGCCAGCCCTGCTGGCTACGCATCGCGAATTTGGCTTGGGAAAACTGACAAGCAACTAGGTGTAGAGCAGACTTAGTCCTCTGGAGCATGCCTCTACGAGGCAGTGTGGTTTTTGAGGGCGACACCGAAAGCGGTCTCTACTAGGTTGGGCGTGTAATCAGAGTTTGCAAAACACGGGTTTAACCCATAACTAACTTGAGGGAATTGTTGGGGATGGGATTGGGGTGACTCAGTTGACCCAGTTTGAACCCGCGCTAAGACTTGCCGTCAGCTTCAGGCGCTTCCTGCTCCGGATGTCGCAACGTCATGAAGAGGCCAGACCCGACGGCTCACAAAAGCCCTAACCACCAACAGCGCCGTCGGATCCAAATCTTGTTTGTGCCTCTAAGGCGTCTCGTGCGACCGCGGTTCCAACGGGAAACGAAGGTCTAGACCGCTACGCCAGCAAAAACCGTCAGTTTTACTTGACTTAGTCTACAGACTTAGTCTAGTATTGAATCATGAAGGAAATGAACACGCATGAGGCTAAAACCCGCTTCTCTCAGCTTCTCCGCCGGGTTGCTGCCGGCGAGGAGATTACTATCGCCAACCGCGGCATTCCGGTCGCTCGCCTGGTTCCGATTCCGGCGCAAGAGGCCCGGCGAAAACTAGGCATCTTTCGCGGTCAGATGACGATCGCTGACGACTTTGACGCGCCCTTGCCGGATAGCATTCTGCGTGTCTTCGAAGGCAAAAGCCGCCCAGCAGCAAAGAAGTCATGAAGTACTTGCTGGATACCAGCATATTCCTGTGGAGTCTGGGCGCGGAACAGAAGCTCAACAGACAAGCCACGAAACTTCTATCCTCGAACATGTCGCAACTCTATCTGTCGGCGGCAAGTTCTTGGGAGATCGCTATCAAGTTTGCTCTCGGGTCGCTTACTTTGCCGAAGTCACCTTCGGAATTCATTCCCCATGCCATGGGACTACTAGCCATTCGCTCGTTGGATATCACCCATCTGCATACGCTAGCTGCCGGTGAGCTGCCTCCACACCATCGCGACCCTTTCGACAGGATGCTGATTGCACAAACCCGTGCCGAAGGAATGGTCCTGTTAACTGCCGATCGCACCTTCAAACTGTATGACGTAGAAACCATGTTCTGTGGCAGGTAGCAACGTAGGAAAAGAGCCAGAGAAGGACGTGGCCGGGCGACTGAATGGCTCTGAAAGCAAAGGGTTCAAATTCTGTTGGGGTGGGAGACGGGGATTGAACCCGCGACATCCGGTGCCACAGACCGGCGCTCTACCAGCTGAGCTACTCCCACCACTCATTTCTAGTTTACCACGACATTTCGCACCCCAGAACACGTGATCGCGGCGATTCTGTGGCGCGGCCCATTCCCGCTCTTTGCAAACTAGCAACTCCTCGCGTATCTCTTCCGCAGGTTCGATAACCGCTTGTTAAACTTGCGAGAGGAATTGCGTCCCCGCGCATGAGCCCCCGATGAGTCCCCATGAGTCCGATCGCCGCCACCTGGAGCGGCAAATCCTCTACGCGCGCCCGATCATCATTCTTCTTTCGATTCTTGCCATTCTGGAATGGCCCGCATCGATCGACGCGCATCGATGTCTTTATTTTCTCTTTGGCTATCTTCTCTATAGCCTTGCGCTCATTGCCATCGACCTAGTCCTGAATGGTCGGCGCGAGTGGTCCGCGCCGCTCGCAATCGATCTCGCACTCATTGTTGTTCTCATCTACGTCAGCCCGTTTGCAGTGCCCACTTGGTTCCCGTTTCTTTTTGCTTCGTATGCAGCGGGCAGCCGCTGGGGGCTTCGTACGGCCATGCCGATTGCCGCCGTTCTGGCGCTGGTGATTACGCTCGTGAACGTTGTCGAGCGCGAAGCGCGCGGCTTCCATGTCTTTACGTGGATCGCTATTGTCTTCGCGATGTTTGCTTCCGGAGCAGGGCTCGCCTTCCTCGGCGATCGCAGCAGCCGCTTCGCTTCGCAAAGCCACTTCCTTTCTTCCATTACCGCCACTATGCAGGTGGAACAAGGCCTCGCTGAATCCCTGCGCCTCTTCCTCGAAGAGCTCGCGCAATCGTTTCGCGCCGAGCAGGCTTTTCTGCTCTTCCGCGACATGGACCTTGAGCGCATCTTCCTCTGGCGCCTTAAAAGCGGCGAGAGCGAACGCCTCTCGCCGGACAGCCTGCCGCTCGCGCGTACCGACGGTTTCTTGCTTGATGACATGGACGCCGCGGTTTGCTGGAACTCCCTACAAGGCGCGGGCTCCGGTTTTGGATGGGACCGACGCAACAATCGCTCCATCGGAAATCTCCCGCGCCTTCCGGGCACAACGCAACATGAGTTCGGCATCCGGTCGTTCATGACGGTAGCTTTCGACCAGAACGATAAGCCAGCGGGGCGGCTTTTTATCGTCAACGGCAAGCGCCCCAACGGCCCCTTTCACAAGGAAGATCTCGCCTGGCTCGAGCGTGTGGCGCACCATGTCGCTCCTTCGCTCGAAAACGTTTTCCTTCTTCGCCATCTTCGTGCACGCGCAATCGAAGGCGAGCGCTCGCGCATCTCCCGAGACCTTCACGATGGAATTCTGCAAACCCTGCTCAGCATCGAAATCCAGCTGGACGTTCTTCGCCGCCGCGTTGCCTTGTACCCCGACCATACCGAATCTGCCTTGGCCGGTCTGCAGCAGACCGTAAGAAATGAATCTGCGGATCTTCGCAGCTTTGTCACTGATCTTCGCCCTGTTCGCGTTCAGTCCGCCGATTTGGTGGACTTGATGCGTGGATTTGCCGAGCGTTTCCGCAATGAATCCAGCCTAGCCCTTGATTTACTGCTCGATTCTGCTGATTTACGCGCTCCAGACCGCGTCTGCCGCGAGATTTTCCAGATTTACCGTGAAGCACTCAACAACATAAAAAAGCATGCGAAGGCATCCCATGTCGTGGTAAAACTTTCGCAGGACGACAGCCGCCTGCTTCTGGTGGTGGACGATAACGGCGACGGCTTTAGTTTCGCCGGAAAGTTTACCGGGGATGAACTCGACCGTCTGCGGCTTGGTCCGATTTCCATCAAGGAGCGCACGCGTACTGTCAACGGGGCTTTGACTGTAGAGTCGAACCCGGGGCATGGGGCACGTCTGACGATCGAGATTCCGTTAGGCTGACGGGTTCAGGGTTTGTCTTACAACCCTGCGTTAAAACGGGTTTCAGGGTTTGTTTTAGAAACCCTGAGTTAAATATGGCGAAAACAAAACAACAGATTCGGGTTCTTATGGCGGACGATCACGCGATTTTCCGCGACGGCTTGCGCAAACTTCTCGATGGCGACGAAGAAATGGTCATCGTCGGCGAAGCCCAAAACGGCACTGAGTGCATCAAGCTGCTCGCAAAACTCAAGCCGGATATTCTCCTCCTCGATTTGCGCATGCCTGATAAAGACGGCCTTGCCGTTCTCGAAGAAGTAAATTTTGATCAGTTGCCCACGCGAGTTATCGTTCTCACCGCCGCTGAAGACGACCGCGATGTGGTCCGCGCTATGCGCCTTGGTGCGCGCGGTGTGGTGCTGAAACAGTCCGCCACCGATCTTCTCGTCAAGAGCATTCAACGCGTCTATGCGGGAGAAATTTGGCTCGATAACCGTATGACTGCGGAGGTGATGAAAGCTTTTTCGAAGTCATCCGAATCCGGCCCACGCCGCGAAAAACCGCTGCTCTCCGACCGCGAAAAAGAGATCGTCCAATTGGTCGCTCAGGGATTCCGCAACAAGGAAATCGGCGAAAAACTCTTCATCTCCGAGCAAACCGTAAAAAATCACCTGCACAATATATTCGACAAGCTAGGTGTTTCCGACCGCCTCGAACTCGCCCTCTACGCCATCCATCACCGCCTGATCGACCACACCTAAATCCGTCTCCCACGCAGAGCGTGATTTTCTTGCTTTTGTAGTGGCCGACCTTCAGGTCGGTTCCTTCACGATGCCTATTGTGAGGCCTTTGGCCACGGGGGCTGCACTAAAGCCGGTATCACCGCTATGGCGGCAGCCTCCGGGCGCTTAAAGGAAAGCTGCTCCGCAAGAAAAGCAATGCGGTCGCGCGTGGCTTCGGCGTTGAGTGCGTGCGGCGCTTCATAGATCTTGAATTTCTTGGGCTCGCTGACGATTTCGAAGTAGCGTTTTGCCGTCTCGCCGCTCAAAAACGGCTCGTCCGTTGCGTACTGCAAAAACATCGTCGCGGGCGCCGCGTGATTGACATATTTCCCCGCATCCATCCAGGCGAATTTGCTCATGAATGCATCCAATTTTTCTGGTCCGACTTTCTGCCGATATTCCTGAAACTCTTTCGTTGTCTTGTCAACTTCGTAGGAAAGGTCGCCTGCCATGATCACAAAAGCTTTGAAACGCTTGTCGATGCCACTCAGGAAACCGCCTGCCGTCGCGTCACAGCTGTGGCCGACGTAGGCTATGTGCTTTGGATCGACGTCCTTGCGCGCGAGAAGAAGGTCAGCGCCGCGACGGAGGTTCACGTCCTGCTGTAGCTCCACCGCGATCTGCTTTTCGTTCATCGGTGTGTTGTCCTCCACGAAGCCCGGATGCACGATCACATGATCGGGCAGCAACGAGAGTACTCCGGAACGCGCCAGGACAATCGCCTCCTCGAGAAACTCGGTGCGGTTCTTCTTTTCTGATCCGGGCATGCACCAGTGCCCATAGATCACCGCCGGAAACGGTCCCTTTCCAGCGGGAACTACGAGGTAGGCGGTAACAACGCCGCCGTTGGGCCCAACTGCTTCGCCTCGATCGCCGACAGGACTTGAGAAAGTGAGGTCATAAATCGTCGCTCCGTCTCGCTCCCGGATCCCAGCTTGCTTGATGTTTAGAGGCGCGCCCTTATCGTAGTCCCAATGGTGTAGCAGATCGTTGTCTTGAGCCAAAGCACCAGACGCCAAGAGCAAGACGACACAGGCGAACGTTTTCATGTGCAACTCCCCGGACTCCGCACCAAAATATACAACCAATGGATCTGGCCTGGTGAGAGAAAGGACCGATGGTCATCTGCCCGCTTGCGTGACGCTGATTCCATCTCTCGTTTCACCGAAAGTGCCCTCCGCTTTCTATCTTTTGCGAACTGCAATCGGCGGTGCATGCCGCTCCTCAAGGAAATTCAACCGTTCCCTCGCTTCGGCCAGTGCGGCATTTCCATTTAGAGCGTCTCGATAGGCCTCCACGGCCTCAGGAAATTTTCCCGCCGCTTCCAGTGATTTGCCCGCCATCAGCAATAGCTCGGGTGCCGGTCGCGACCGCGCGGCTGCGACAAAGTCTTCGCTTGCCTCATCGTAACGCCCCATGTTGAAAAATGCTTGGCCGCGGCCCGCATGTCCCGGAAGAGAATTCGATCGAATTGCCAGCAGCTCGGAAAACGTCTGCGCAGCTTCTTCATTCTCGCCAACGTCCAGGTACGCAACCGCCAGGCTGTTCAGTGCGCGAGCCTTTTCCTCGACCGTTCTCCCCGAACGGACAGCCGCTTTCAATTCCGGTAGCGCGCCGGCATTGTCTCCTGTCTGCGCCAGCGAATATCCAATGTTGAAATGCGGAACGAACATATCCGGAGCCAGAGACTCCGCAATCCGAAAATGCTTGATTGCTTCGGCGGACCTTCCGCGATCTAGTAACGCAGCTCCAAGATTCGTTTCGATGCGGGTGTTCGCAAACGGGATAACCTCTCGCGCGTGCGTGCCCAGCGTGATGCTGTCGTGCCAATATCCGACATTGACCATCGTGACCACGGCAAGAAGCGCGCCCAAACCGGTTGCAGTGATTCCCAGCGCCGCCGTGGACATGCGTAAGCGGTCCGCCGCCCTACCCAACTCCCATACCGTGACAACGAACAACCCGATCAACGGAATGTATGCATAGCGGTCCGCCATCGCTTGCAATCCCACTTGAACGAGTCCGATGACCGGAAGCAACGTAATGATGAACAGAACCCAACCGAAGACGAGATGGCGCCGCTCTCGCAAGTGCCAAACCACAGCCGTGATGGCAAGCAACAATAGACCCGCAGCAAAAATCTGCCACGCCGCAAGCCGGTTCCCCGGATGCGGATAATAGTAGGCAAGTCCACTTGGCCAGAACATCTTGCCGATATATTTCACGTAAGAAACCAGCGCGTTTCCCAGCCGCTGCTGAATTGTCAACACTGCGACGCCACTCATGGCGTTCCCACGCTTCTGGGCCACAACAGTGACCCAGGAACTCAGAATGCTCATCACGAGCAACGGCATCTTTTCCACTACAAGTACACGCAGACTCTTCCAAAACTCGTTTGTATTTCCAGCAGAATCAAGGACCGGCAGTCGTTCGAGTGGCCAATAATCGAGCAATAAGAAAACGGCAGGCAAAGTCACAGCCATCGGCTTTGAGAGTAGCGCCAGCGCGAAGCAGGCCACGACAGCAAGGTATCGTCGCCACTTTTGTCCGCGTTCTGAATCGGCCGTGCGCGCATACCATCCGTAGCAGCCCACAGCCAGCAGCGAAAACAGCACGCTCAGCAGACTTTTTCGTTCGGAAATCCACGCCACCGTCTCGACGTTCAGCGGATGCAGAGCGAACAGTGCCGCCACGCAAAGACTTCTCGAGCGAAAACCGGTTGCTTTTTCGAGCAGCAGAAACAGCAACACGGCATTCATCGCATGCAGCGCCGCACTCACCGCATGGTGCCCGGCAGGATTCAAGCCAAAAACCTGGCAGTCCGCCATGTGCGAGATCCACGTCAGGGGATGCCAGTTGGCGGCTTCAATGCTTCGAAATGCCCACTTGATGTTTTGCCAGCTAAGTCCGGCCTTCACGTGCTCATTTAACGTGACGTAATCCCGGTCATCGAAGTCCACAAACCCATTGCGTACCGTGGATGCATATACTCCCAGCGTCGCCAGGCCCAGCAGCGCCGCCAAAACCCAAACGTGGAAACGCGAACTTCCGCCTGATTCGCTCGCATCTGTCGTCACCATTGGCTCAGCCGGACTTCCCATTTCAAACTGTTTCCTCACTCCATATTCCGCCAGAACTTTCATCATAAAGCAGGCGTCCTCGCTCCAGCCTTTGACTGCTCCAAATTGTTCCTCGATAGCACGCGATCTGCTGACAATGACCTGCTCATGACGCCAACACACTGAATTCGCCGTCCCGCTTAGCGCTCTCCTAGTACCTTCGTACCGTCCGCTAGCGAACAGATTTTGTACCTGTTGGCCTATTGTCCCGTAGACCCGCTCCCGCTACACTCATCCTTCATTCGAGGAGGTTCTCCCTTGTCGGGCTCAGAACGCCGCACTACCCAACGCTTTACCATGCGGCTCCCTCTCACGGTCCGTTGGACCACCGGAGCAGCTGTTGGGGAAA